>Ga0153917_1000117_pt1 | contig 79050 bp, 59 predicted proteins | sample TSFL001MetaG_FD_104695 | JGI IMG/M metagenome (GOLD analysis project Ga0153917, IMG submission 104695) | Attine ant fungus gardens microbial communities from Florida, USA - TSFL001 MetaG | ecosystem: Host-associated > Fungi > Mycelium > Unclassified | place: USA: Florida, Paynes Creek Historic...
CACGGTCAACGGTCAGACCGACACCAAGCCCGCCAGGTTTGTCGCCGGGGCTGCCACCAGCGTCGCGGTTATCGTCGATACCAATAACGTCACCGCCGACGGCACCACTCCGCTTACCGCGCATGCCACTGTCACCGACAGTAACGGTAACCCGGTACCCGATCTCGTAGTCACCTGGAGCCAGGACGGCAGTGCAACGGTCGGTACTTCGACGCAGACTGATATCCAGGGGATCAGTAACGTCACCCTCACCGACACTAAAGCCGAAACGGTCAGATTGACCGCCACAGTCGGTGGTATCAGTAGCTGGAAATTGGCAACATTTATCTCCACCGCACCGGCAAGTATCACTTTGACTGCAAGTCCCACAAGTGTTATAGCCGATGGGCATCATACCATTGCCGCCTCGGTTATCGTCAAAGATAGCAACGGAAATAATGTTGCCGATGGAACTCAAGTTACATGGAGTGCAGTCTCTGCCACACCAGCAAGCACTACGACCACTACGACAGCTGGTTTTGCTACCGTTGCCTACACCAGTACGACTGCTGGCGATGATACATTGACCGCTACTGTCGGCAATATCAGTTCCGACACATCAGTTTCCTTTACGGCTCAAGTTTTTGGCACACTGAATTTCGAAAACCCTATGCCAACTGGAACCGTTAACGGTGTGCCTGTAGAGATAACAGTAACACTCCATGATTCATCAGGTTACCCTATTACGGGGGCGACAATTACCTGGGGTACAGTGAGTGGTAACGCCATTGCAGCACAAACAACATCCATGACAGATCTAAATGGTATTGCAGTAATGAATTACAGTTCAACTACAGTCGGAAGTAACACCATCAGCGCAAATTATAGCGGCCATCAATCAACAGCAGTGCTCAGATTTACACCCTGAACATTACTGCCTGAGGTATTTGAACTCTTTTCTGTCTGAACTGCTCTGTCACCTTGGTATGTCAGGTATCTTTCTGTGCATAGACCCGGTATATTACAGGGTCTATGCACTTCATGTTTAGCCTGATAAGCTAATAGCTGGAGTAATGGAGACCTGTCGTTGTCATCATGACTGTTTTCCTACGCAACGCTTAGTCTCTCATTTACACTTCAGTATTTTTTGCTCAGCACAGAATTACACTGACCAGCCCTCTATCGTATGTGTTATTTGTTTATCCATCACCGCTAAAGTGTCACTGGATTGGTTCCTATAGCACGTATTGACACGCAAGCCTGTACGCTACGAATCGCTGCGGATTTAACAGACAATTCAGAGTCATTTATGGATTACTCGCGAACCGCCAGACAAATCTGCCCTATAATTTGGGCATAAAAGTAGACTATCGGTACAACACCGTTTTCCCTGAATTTGAGGCTGAAGCAGTCATTCTGCTTCCAGCATTGCGAAACGTTTCAGTGTCCCCATCCACAACCTTAAAGCCTGAATAAACAAGTATAGGCCGGACTCCTCCAGCAACAGAGTGCCGTCAGATTCTGGGAACGAGCTCCGCTGACTCAGCCGGGCACTGAAGCTGGTTATTGGCGATCGGGGCGCATTAAAAAATGCAGCGGCGTACTTTGAAAAGATGTCAAATTGAGAAATGCCTTTAACCGCAACAGCTTTCGTTGCTGGCCAGCTCTTCAGCTCTGTCGGGGGCTGAACACGCATCTGAGTTGGTTTAACACCAGGCTTCAGCTGCAACAATCGCAGTATTCCCTGACAGACCTGATGCTTATCGGGCAGCTCACACAGTTCTTGCTGTAGCCCGGTTGCGTTTATGCTTATTGCAAGATCTGTGTGATACCGGACAACAGTGCGATGTTAACTTAGTATGGTTATTAACGAAGCGCTCTGGAATAAGGCTTAGGTTGGATACTGGGGCCCGAGGCACGTAAAGACGAAGCCAGTAACATGACGCGGAAAAGGCACCGCCGACAATTTAATCCGGACGTACCCGATCAACGTTGAACCACGAACATCACCTATCTCGAACACATGAAGAATGGTTGTAGCAGCCTGTGGTTGTTGATCAGCTCTTCCTGAAAGTTTTCGGCAGTTCAATGCTGCTTCGGATAACTAAGAACGCTGTTTTGAACGGGCTCCTATTGGCCGTGAGGCAGGATAATCATCAAATTAGGCGCTTGTTCACTCGGCCAGAGGGGCCAATATACAAGCCATGATTAGCTGTCAGTTATTCAATCTCACGCTCTGGAAAGTAGAAAGTAGTATGATTCGTTATAGCAACTTCCACGAAAACGTGTTACTAAAAAGTTTTTACTGGTTACTGAAAGGCAAATAGATAAAGAAAAATCTACGGAACTCGGGAAAAAACACGTAGCGATTTTTTATTACATCAAAATGTTTTTAACTATAGGCCTCGGCACAACTCGAGCGATCAGATGCCACTTGTTGAATATGAAAACAAATATAACCAATAGTTCGGAAGTATCTGGATTGTCCGAGGTGGTTCAACTTAAATCACTTTCAGATCAATAATGGGTGAGGTTTGAAACAACGGCAAGTTCATCAATGTATCAGAGCCAACGAACCCCCCAGTACTCGTGTAGTAACGAGATAGCTCTCGCTTCCAGCAAAAAATAAACTTAATAACGCTACTGAATCCATATTGCTGCACGTATACGTAATAACTTTTTCAGTTAGAAAGTACTCAGACTATTCCCTGCCGTGCCAAAAGATAAATTACATCAGTCTATATTAGTATTTCTGTTACCGTACATGGGGCTGTAGCTACAGTTTCAGCCAATAACCGTGAGCTGCTTCTAGTCAGTGTGAACATTGTCTGGGTGAGACAGTTGTTAGGATATCAAAATAATACTTTATAGCCATCCATATGTTCTGATAGTAATTGATATGATAGATACAATCTCAATTTAAGGCCTCAGGCAATCCATTAATAGACACAAGCCTGCCCTTATCCATCTTAATTATATGATGCTTACGAAGCCGTGACAGATATTTCATAATGCCACTTCTTGAAAGATGTGTACGTTGCTGAATATAATCAAATACGCAGATTTGATCCCGTATAAAATCAGGTTCTGCGTTCAGATCTTTCAGCAACCATCGAATGATCGACCATGAATCATGCCTGGAAAGATCATAGTTTTTACGAAGCATTGCAGCTGACAATGCCATCATAACATCCAACAGCGGCTCCCATAGATTATTATTGGATATCTCTTTGAAAAAAACAGATGATGGAATAAACTCAATTTCGACGTCAGTCATTGCTTCCAGGAAAAAATTACTACATACATTCTGATATTTGTTAAAACCAAAAACAGTCGGCCCGTTGAAATTACCAATCACAAGTCTATCGTCAGTTCGACGTAAAAAGGTGTAGCCACGATGTAAAAGAATACATTCTGATTCAGGGATATTATTGATAGATATAAAACAACCTTTAGAAATATTAACAACTCGACTTTTCGTCGACAGCGCGGAAAATATGGTGGAAATACTCTCATTAAGCCCTTTTTTATCGGACATATAATCACCTCCTCGGTTTTAAAACCCAATAATGCCAGTATCTCCCCCCACAGGCAAAGAGTGTTCGTTCTAAATTTAGATTAATACTTTAAAGGGAGCTTTATAATATCGAGTAGTACTCCACGCTTTAGATCAATATGTCCCCCTTTTTTCAAATCACCTAGCATCTTCATGATACCGCTGCGCGATAACAGGGTTTTTTCCTGGATATAGTCACATGCATTAGTTTTCATCCGCAGCTCTTCTGGCTCTTCCATTAAGGCTAACAGATTGTTTCGCACCAGGTCATATGTTGGAATACCTGTAGATTGAAAATGGTTTTCAATCATAAGCCGTGTCATATGCATATTAGTATATGCAAGACTCTCCCATAAGTTTTGTTTATGTACCGACTCGGCAATCGTTGCTATCGGTACGAGCGCAAAAGTAATGGGGCCACGGGCCTGAAAGTAGATATCTGGGCTGCTGGTGATAAAAAAATTGAGTCCAATGATGCTTGGCGCATGAAGGTTAGTTATCAAAAGGTGATCCTGCCCTCTATACATGGCGGCTGTACCCTCATACAAAAGAAAACTCATCGGAGCAGTATATTGTTGCAACGAGATAATCTGCCGTTCACGGCCGTGTTGCTTCGGTGCATCAGCAGAGACAGATTCAATGATTTTAACAATGTGGGCTGTTGGTTTCATGAGAGCAGGACCTTTTTCTGTTGATGTCTGTAGTTTAACAAAGTCCAGAATAAAATGTTAGTATAGGCCTTACATTTAATGAATCGTTGAAAATCATTAGTTTTAAGCCCCCCCTCTCTTTAGGTCTATTTTTGGATGTTATGTTTGTTGTTTTACCACCAGTGGTCGATAGTCTAACTGAGTTAAATGACTATTCCTAGATACTTATTATGATACCAAATATTTTTTCCAGTGCAGTTATATGTGAAAATCGCGAGTTATATCGTCGAGCTGCGCAACGTAAACTCGAAAGCTATTGCACACAGATATCGGCGCTCAGCCCTATACATTTCATCGAAACAATCTGCTCCGGAGTTGAAAAAGAAGATGTTTTTGCGATTGGATTATGTGGCGCTGGCCGTGATCTCTGTAACCTTCTGCAAGGAATACATCATCTGTGCAACCGAGGTTGTCGTGTTGCTGTATGGATACCCGAAAAAAGCCATAATTTATTCATGTTAGTGAAAAGCCTTGGCGTTAATTATATTTTATCTGAAGAGACATTACTTGATGAACTATCTCAACTTGCACTTGCAGACACATATGTATCCCCCCGCTTTGCATCAACAGGAACGCCTGAATCCACACTACAACGCCGGATAACACTCTGCGAATTAAAAATTCTTTTCGATTGTATTGATCATAAAAAAGCATCTGATATCGCTATATTACGGCATTTGAGTATCAAGACTGTTTATACACACAGGAGGAATTTAAAAATACATATGAATATAAAAAGTGAAGGGCAATGGATCGCATTGTTGTTACAACTCAAAGAAATTCATTTACGTTATAGTTAAAGGTAACGCATGTTTATTTACAATGTTTATGCTCCTAAAATCAATGATATCTACTTATGTGGCTTGATTGACTGCCTTAACGATATTCCCCGAAACAATCCTGGCTGGTACTACAGGTTACATCAAGAAGAAGAGCCGGGTGAAACACCTCATCTCACTGTTCTTGATTTTACGAAGTGTACTACAGATGCAATGTTTAACATGCTGAACAACACCAGAGGATATAAGATGCTGGTACTGGTCAGATCCCAGCAAACTGACCTGATCGCGGAGCTTATGTTGCAGCAAACGTGCTCTATACTATGTGTCGATGAGCGGTATCTACGGATACGTGATGTTATTGAATGCTCATTACGTCGGCGTCGGTATGTCAGTCCAATGATCCTGGTTATTGTAAAACAGAAAAAACCATTCGTTGACCCTGTTAATCTCACCTGTGCAGAACGCAGGGTGCTGGAATTACTTGATCAGGGTAAAAATGGTGTGCAGATTTCACACGAGTTATTTCGGAGCCAGAAGACTATTAGTAGCCATAAGCGAAATATAATGAAGAAGCTAGGGTTAACCGAGGATATTGAACTAAAAATGATAATATCAGAGATGCGGAGTAAGTATGAGGTGACTCATTAGTAGAGCTTAGCCTGTCTGGGCAGACAGGCTATTTTTATTATTGCGCCGCAGCCTGAATCATATCATCCTGAATTTGCTTGCGCTGTGCTGGAGTTAGCAGGTGGTTGATGTCAAAATAATATTTCGCCTTATAATATCGGACCTGTTGCTCAACGTTACTAATCGCAGCCAATTGACTTTTGACTTCTTTTTCATTCCATTTGTCGGATTTTATAATGTCGATAATATCACCGTTTTTGATTTTGTTTGTTGTTATGTTGTTATAGTTCTCTTCAAGTTTTAAATGAAGATTTTCAATTTGATTAATTTGATCCTGGCTTAAATCCAGCTGCTTAACAAGAGGATCCTGCTCAGGAAGAGGTGCATTTTGCGGGTTCGCCGCACTGGCAAAATGCGAAGTTAACAAAACAGCAGCTGACAGAATTGAAACGCTTAATTTGGACGTTGACATATTTTATTTCCTTGTGGATGTTTTGTTTCTGATGACTTTTAGCTGCTCTTATTTAATATTTAAGGGCAACATAATCTCAGTGCATGAAATTAATTTATGACACAGCAGTTCGTCCATGAACTGTTTGTTTAGAAAATTATAAACTGAATGAAAATTATTAATTCGATTCTGCTTTAATTATAGGCAAACCCCACTGTAACCACCGAATTAATTGTTCCTGGTGTGACATCTCCTAGCGAATAGGCATATGCGGAAACTTTAAAGTCCGGATCTACTCCGCTTGTAATCGCCAAGGTATAAGTCTGCCCATCACCGAGTCCTTGAGCGCTGTCCCCTTCCAGGCCCACGGCCACATTCTCGGCAGTGCCTGTATTAGTGTAAAGTTTCGTCGGGTCAGTACTGTCTGCTGTTCCATGAAACGTGGCTGTTACACTGCTGGTACCCGCCGGACATTTTGTCAAAATAATGTCGGCTGTCACCGTTTGAGACTGCGATCCCGCAGTTACCAAATCACTGGTTTGAATGTCATCGCCTAATGAGATGTTCTTGGTAATACTCTGAGGGTCGATAGTACAAGGTGAAGCCACAATAGTACCGGTGACATTGATTGTCACGGGCTCATCCGCCCGAACAACTGTGCCGGTTGTCAATATTGAAGCACATACTACAACTAGTAAACTTAATTTCATGAATATTCTCTTAATTAATTGAAACGGAATGTGGACTGCCGACTGCACCGAAATCACTTATAACCGTGTACTGGACAGTACCTGCAGCAGTGCCGGCAGGTAAGGCAAAATGTGTAGATGTGCCGGGTGCAACATACGAAACATTTGAAAGTTTTTTTCCGGCAACAGTAATATCGTTGAAATTAATAAAGCAAGGCGAGTTGTTTGTTACCTGAAGCTGGGTACCACTTATTTTCCAGATCAGCTTACTGGTCTCTTTTTCAACGTCGATGCCTTTCAGCGTCGCGGGCCGATAAATCAGCTTGATACTGGTGGCAATAGCAATTTGCAGAGTATTTTTCCCTCGTGGGGCAGAGGGGATACCTTTAACCCGTAGCCAGTACATAGATTCTTTATCCTGTGGAAGATTATCGGTCAGGATAATACGCATCAGGTTTTCTTTACCGCCATCGAGACGATACAGCGGAGGAGTGACCATAAAGGGTGTTTTATTCGGGTTAGTTTCAAGGTTATCAATCACGGTCTGTACCAGATAAGGTGTGTTATCCGGGTTACGTACGCTGATAGATGCCTCTTTCTTACTACCGTCATACACCAGTCGTGTCCCCCCCACCACCAGGGCAGCGCTGGCTTGAAAGCTCGAAAATGCAATAACCAGTGCGGCAAGAGCCGTGAAGGAAGATAGTTTTCTATTCAAGATAAACTCCGGAGGTTTTGAAAATAAATGTCCTAACGAATTATTCAACTCCTGTATGGGAAGGAGTATATATCCAGCTAATGAAGGATACGATTTACAAATCATTTAAGAATAGCTCTACATTTGGACTTTTCAATTTAAACTACTAATATCAATAAAACTGATTTGGTCATGTATTGTTTGCAGTATGAATGACAACGTGTTTAATAAACATCGCAGACTCATTATCCCTATACCAATAGAAGATGAGGAGTGTCCAGGCTCTCCACGTTTTCTCCTGAAGGTGGGCGTTACCGGACGAAGATATGCAGAGATGTACGCTGATTATCGGGTCGGCAGTTTTTTTCATAGTACAGACTGTTGCTCCCTGCCAACTTGCGGCAAGCAAGGATAAAGAGTGCGGCGGGGAGCCTCCTCAACATGTCTGAGTCCGGACTGATGAACTGGGGAAGCTCAGTTGTGAATGTTAAGGGGGAATAGCCCTGATAGTGCGCTGGCTAACGGGGCTTCTGTTGTAGTCACCAATGGCCCATCACATGGTGAAGTGAAGCCGTTTAAATGTGTTCGCGAAGTGAATTAACTGACCTAATGAGGTGAAGACCTTTGATAATCAGCGAAATGCAACGCAGGCTCGCCACATGATCAGCAACTGATCCGTCCCGATGGATTGAACGGCTGCTCCGTCTGATAACACGGCCTGCAAGACTGGCTGAAGTTACTGAAGTTGCGCGGATCACATTTTCATCAAAGGGGGCACATGACCCCGGAGTTGATGGAGTGAACAAAGCAAAGCTACCGATCGGACTATCTGTTGAGTTGAAAAAGGCTCAGCGAAGAACTTCTTTCGGGTCAGTACCAGCCCCTGCCAGCCAGATGGATTTATATCCCGAAAAGCTAAGGTAAACTGCGACCGCTGAGTATTACCGCGTTACAGGATCGTATTGTTCAAGGGGAAATGCTGACGGCAATGGAGTCAATCTGGGATAGCGATTTTCATACGTTCTCGTATGGCTTCCGGCCTGAACGCAGTGTACATCACCTGTGCCGCACTGTGAAATTACAGCTCACAGACTTTAGTGAAACACGTGGGACACTGTGTTATTGAAGGTGACCTGTTGAGCTACTCTGACACAGTACACCACCGGCTACTGATGATAGCTGTCCGTCACAGGGTCTGTGACGGGCAGCTTTATGAGCTTGCTGTGGGAAATCGTTAAAGCCAGACATGTTGATGTTGGGCTATTCCGGGCGGCTAGTGAAGTTGTACCGCATGGCGGTGTGATTTCGCCGTTGCTGTCGAACATCGTACTGAATGAGTTTGATCAGTATCTGCATAAACGTTACCTGAGCGGAAAAGCCCGAAAGAATAGCTGATACTGGAATCACAGTATCCAGCGAGGCCGAAGTACTGCGGTTAGGGAAAATTGGAAATGGAAACATGCTGTGGCGTACTGTCGATATGCAGATGACCTCGTGCTAATCGTCAAAGGCACCACAGTGCAGACAGAAACCATCAGAGAAAGCCTAAGTGTACTTGAAGCAGCCTGAAACTCAGACTGAACATGGACAAAATCAGGATCCCCATGTAGATGACGGTTTTAACTTTCTGGGTCACAGAATCATCTGTAAACGCAGTCGTTACGGCAAAATGTGGGGGATTTGATGCTCCCAAAGGAGAATGCCAGAATCTTCGCTGAGTCACTAACCGCTTTGTTATCAGTTCGTTGATTTTAAAGCCAAAGTATTCAGTTATATCGACCATGAAGTGTTCTGGAAGCAGACTCGCCGGCTGACCCGAAAATATCGTAAAGGTATCGCATACCTGATGAGGTGGTGGTGTAAATCACCGAAACGGGGCCGGAGTAAAAAACGTGGGTTTTATTTGGTAAAACCAACCATGGGAGCTCAACGTTGAAAAACTTTATCGGTTGGTAGGGCATAGCAATAAGCTGTTCCGCTGGTGCTTGCCAGAAGATACCCCCTACCTGAGGGCAGTCGCCAGAAACACGTATACATCACGTTTCGCCTAAGTGGCAATGGCGTGGCCGGATACGCTGAAGGGTGCACGACCGGTTTGTAGATGAGAAGCAGGGAAATAGTCCGACTACGTTCTGTATCTTACTCTAAGCTAGAAGTATTTGGTGGTGGTTATTGACCTTTTGGCAGTAATGGCGTGGGCAGGCTCTGCCACGCCTGCTGGCATATGATGCATTGATAATGGCGGTATGTTGGTGTGCATCAGACAATAAAGTAATCTTGCGCAGTGATCAGGGTCATCAGTACAGCATCAACGTCGCCTGTAACCGGAACGGCACCACTACCATCATAAAGTGTCATTACGGTGGCCTTTTGAATAGAGATTACCGTAAAGACATGATTTTATCGCTGTTTTTTTGAGAGGGGTAGGTAGTCCAAGTATATTTTCAATTTCAGATCTTTAATTGGTGATGATTTTCGAGGTCATACAGTCCCGTATAAACTATACTTAAAAAAATCCATCTTTTATAGAATTCTGTTAACCAAAAAATCAGAGTTACTTCGGGCTGTGCTGAGGAAGTTACATCCTTAATGCCTGCATTTCAGTCTTGAGGACAATCTGCACAGTATAACAAAAACACCTGATCGTTAGAACACGAGTAAAAAACCATGAGAATATTTTATTTCCTAGTCTTTTTTTTTTCAATTCATCAGGCATGGGCAATTACTTCCTGCAATGAAGCATATTCAGTAACTTCATCTGTGACAATACCTAATGTAACTGTCCCTCGTGATACGTTAGTAGGAACTAAAATTGCCGAAGCAACAGCTACCAGTACTGGTTTTTACGGAATGTATTGCACAAACCCTATAACTCTGTCTTCACTACTGGTCTATTCCTCTACATTAAGTAACTATAAAAATAATGTATATGACACTTCAGTTCCTGGTATTGGAATTAGGTTTGGTCAACCTGAATTTGAATTCGACAACCCAGCTACCATTACTAAATTTAACTCAACTACTGGCCATCTGCAGTATTGTTGTGGAACTGCGGAGTTAGTTGTTACTGGTAAAATAGAGTCAGGAAGGTTAAATTCAGGAACTCTGGCAAAGTTAACGTTTCTTGGATACGACAACAAGTATCATTTGGGTGTAACGATAAGCCTTATATCAAGTCCCATAATTACAGTATCGGCCTGTCAAGTACAAACATCATCCCTATCCTTCCCAATAGGAGCTGTTCCCGTGGATCAATTTGTTGCAGTAGGAACAATATCTCAGCAAGTTAGCACTCAAAATCTAGGATTGAATTGTGATTCAGGAACTAATATTACTGTCACATTAAATGGAACTAAAAATACTGACATGCAGGATGACAGCGTACTAGCTCTGAACCCTGTCACTGATACGGCTAAGGGCATCGGGGTTCAGTTACTTTATAATAATCAACCACTAAAAATTGGCACTCCTCTTCAGATGAAAGTATCCACAGGCGGTCAGGAAACCTTTCCATTAACTGCTCGTTATATCCAAACGAAGGATTCGGTTACTCCTGGTCATGCAGATGCAACGGCGGTATTAAATATTATTTATCAGTAATCTTTACTGACCAATCGAGTATCCAATCCATTATTATTTTTGTAAATCCAAAAATGTAACATTCTGAAGTTGCGATAAATAATTTATTGCGTAAATATTGTATGGTCAATCCGATTCGGATTGCAGAAATGTATTTTCCCCAAAAAATATCAGGAACAGATATGAAAAAAGTATTGTTGACATGTATTCTAATGGCTATGGCCTCCACGTCTACAGGCGCTTTTGCTGCTGCAAGTGAGATGGTAGCAAATGGGGGGACCATCAAGTTTATCGGTTCGGTAACGGATGCCCCTTGCGCTATCAGCATGGCACTGAAAGATCACGTGGTGATCATGAAACAGGTTCGTACTGCTCATTTGACCTCAGACGGCGTGGCGTCTGGGCAGCCAACGTCATTCACGGTGGACCTGGAAGATTGTGATACGACTACGTATAAGAATGCAGCACTGACGTTTAGTGGGACCGCAGATTCTAGCGTGACAACTGCACTGGCTAACCAATCTACCGCTGCGGATGCTGCGACCAATGTTGCTCTCCAGATTTACGATGATAAAGGCACCGAAATTGACCTTGGTACCGCATCTACCCCAGTTACCTTGCAGGATGGAACTAATAAGATTCCTCTGAAGGTGGATTATGTTGCTTCAGGCGGCCAGGCTACTGCCGGTTCCGTTGAGGCAACTGCCACTGTGCAGATCACCTATTCCTGATAATTGTTCTGCCTCCGTAGCCCCCCTACGGAGGATTTTTCCTTTCGAGTGAGGTAGACATGAAAAATACAGGAACGTGTTTATTACTTCTGCTCTTACAATCCTGTTTCATGGTAACGACTGACGTGCACGCAAGCAGTCCAGCCAGCAATATCCAATTTTTTGGTCAACTGGTGAATGCACCTTGTGTTGTGGAAATGCGCAGCTCGAACCAGGTCGTTGTGATGGGACAAGTTACAGATGATGAGCTTCAGGTCCCAGGCTCTTGGGGCGATCCTACAGCTTTTCAGATCCGTCTGGAGGATTGTGATACATCCATTCGACAAACTGCGAGCGTGGCTTTTACCGGATCACCAGACAATAGCGATCCGCAGGTTTTTAAAACTGGTTATGGACGTACCCCGGCGAAAGACGTTGGATTGGGAATATTTGATGGTAAAGGTAATTTACTGGTTCCCAATAGTACTCCACTAAGTTTTGAAGCGTTAAATGAAGGCGAAACCGTTTTGCGATACACCGCCAAATATCGCTCGACAGGTCAGGATGTTACACCAGGAGATGCCAGTGTATTAGTTAATTTTTATGTATTGTACCAGTAAGCATTAAATTAAATCTCAGCTGCAATTTATTCTTATTTTCTGGATATCAAAAAAAATGAAATTCAATACCACTGCACTGTTAACATCACGCAATACATTATTATCTCTTTGTGTGCTAACAGCAATGATGGCTCTGGGAACGAGCAATACCGCACACGCTGGAGGCGTCGCGTTAGGATCTACGCGTCTTATTTATCCTCAGGGAGAGAAGCAGGTCAATATGACCATTTCTAACTCTGATAAAGAACAGTCTTTTTTGGTTCAATCCTGGGTATCAGATGCTGATGGTCATAAATCAGATAAATTTCTTATCACGCCCCCTCTGTTCGTACTGAAACCCGCCAAAGAAAATATAGTACGAGTCATGTATACCGGTCCTGTTTTAGCGACTGACAAAGAAAGTCTGTTTTATCTGAACAGTAAAGCTATACCGTCCGTGGATAAAGGCGCAATCAAGGGCAATGCCCTGCAAATTGCCACTCAAAGCGTAATCAAGCTATTTGTTCGCCCGGCCAATCTGCCAGTTAAATCCTCTGAAGCTCCCGGCATGCTACGTTGCGACTTCAAAAGTGGCGAACTCATTATTTCGAATCCGTCCCCGTATTACATCACGCTTGTAGAGTTTGTAGTTGATGGCAAAAGATTCCCGAATACTATGGTGCCGCCAAAAGGGACTCAGAGCATCAAGGCATCTTCTGGCGCCATCGCTTTCCAGACGATGAATGATTATGGTGCACTGACGCCAAAACAGTTTTGCAAATAAGAAATGAATCCAATCTACGTGACAGGTACTAAAAACAAGCCTATGCGCCTTTTTATTTATTCCCCGCTCGCAATTGGAATCTTTGCCAGCCTGATCTCAGTGAATGGATTCGCAGAAGAGTATTTCAACCCTGCATTTCTGGATAATGGTACGGATAAAGTGGCCGATCTTTCCAGCTTCCAGAATGGTGGGGGACAGGCTCCTGGTACCTATCGCGTTGATATTTACCTGAACAATGATTTTGTAACTGGTCAGGATCTGGATTTTAAATCACAAAAAACCGTTGATCCTGATGGGAAATATGAGGGGGATGACACGGGGCTGGTGGCGTGTTTATCGGCTAAAAAACTCGCAGATCTTGGCATTGATATAAATATTCCTGAAGATAAAAAACAGACTGCTGGAGATGAATGCGTCAATATTGCGTCGCTTATTGAGGGTGCAAAAGCCACGTTTGATTTCTCTCAACAACGTCTGGATATCAGTGTCCCGCAGGCTTCTTTGAAAAATACCGCCCGGGGTTATATCCCCCCGGAGAAATGGGATCAGGGGATTAATGCGTTACTGCTAAACTACTCTGTCAGTGGTTCCGAAAGCAGAGATCACAGCGGCGGCGGTAACAGCAGCAGCCAATTTGTCGGGCTGAACAGTGGGATTAACGTGGGGCCATGGCGCTATCGCGATTACTCAACCTTTAACCACAGCAGCAACGGCAGCAGTACTAACCAGTGGCAGCATGTTAATAGCTATCTGGAGCGCACCATCATTCCACTCAAAGGTGAACTGGTGGCGGGTGACAGCAATACGTCCGGCGATATCTTTGACAGTGTAGGCTTTCGCGGTGTGCAGCTGGCTTCAGACGACAATATGCTCCCGGACAGTCTGAAGGGTTTTGCGCCGACAGTTCGCGGCATTGCGAAAAGTAATGCACAGGTTACCATTAAACAAAATGGCTATACACTTTATCAAACCTATGTTGCGCCGGGCGCCTTTGCCATTAACGACCTGTATCCGACCTCTTCGAGTGGCGACCTTACCGTCGAAGTGAAAGAGGCTGATGGTTCGATCAGCACTTACACCGTACCCTATTCTGCAGTTCCAATGTTACAGCGTGAAGGGCGCGTTAAATATGCAATGACAGCAGCGAAATTCCGTACCAGCAATGACTCGCAAAACGAAGTCTCGTTTGGCCAGGCAACCCTCATCTGGGGGCTTGCACATGGCATCACCGTCTATGGTGGTACGCAATTTTCAAGCGATTACAAAGCACTGGCCCTGGGCGTGGGCCTGAATATGGGGGATGCAGGGGCTATTTCTGCAGATATCACCAGCGCAAAGAGCACACTTGCGGATGACAGTGACCACACAGGCCAATCGTTGCGCCTGTTATATGCGAAATCTTTGAATAACCTGGGAACCAACTTTCAACTTTTGGGTTATCGCTATTCCACGTCTGGTTATTACACTCTGGCGGACACCACTTATAAAAGTATGGACGGTTATAATAGCGATCCTGATACCACGGACGATGACCCGAATAACGATCACCCTGAGTGGTATGACTACTACAACCTGTATTACACAAAACGAGGGAAAATACAGGCCAACATTTCACAACAGTTGGGCGACTACGGCTCTATGTATGTCAGTGCCAGCCAACAGACTTACTGGCATACAACTGATAAAGATACGCTTATTCAGGTGGGCTACAGCACCACATGGCACGATGTCACCATGAACCTGAGTTATAACTACAGCAAATCGTCCGGGCAGCCAGATGCAGACAAAGCGGTTGCTCTGAATATCTCGGTACCACTCAACAAATGGTTGTCACCAGATCAGGGACCAGACACCGCAGGACATACAACATTCGCTACCTACAGCGCCAGCCAGGATAACCATGGCGGCATGAACCAGAATGCCGGCCTGAGCGGTACGTTATTAGAAGATAACAACCTGAGCTACAGTGTGCAGCAAGGGTACGCCAACCAGGGGGCAGGAAATAGCGGTAGCGCTAGCCTGTCTTATCAAGGGGGATATGGTAATGCAGATCTCGGTTACAACTATAGTAGCAACGGTGAATATCAGCAGGTGAACTATGGATTATCCGGCGGTGTGCTTGCTCACCGACACGGGATCACCTTAAGCCAGCCATTAGGGGATACCAACGTGTTAATCGAAGCCCCTGGTGCAGATAACGTCAAAGTTGAAAATGCGACCGGCGTGAGGACCGACTGGCGCGGTTACGCTGTAGTACCTTATGCCACCACCTACCGCAAAAACCGCATGGCACTGGATACAACTACACTTGGCGATAAAGTAGATCTCGATAACGCGGTGGTGGATGTGGTGCCGACTCAAGGTGCAGTCGTTCGTGCCTCCTTTAAAGCCCATGTGGGTATTCGCGCGCTGCTCACTTTATTACGCAACCATGAGCCAATTCCGTTTGGCGCAACGGTCACGCGTGATGATGAAGGTGCAGGCAGTATTGTTGCAGAAGCCGGGCAGGTGTATCTCTCAGGCCTGGCGCCGAAGGGAGTACTGAAGGTGCAGTGGGGTGAAGGCGCAGCGCAAACCTGTACTGCACAGTATGAACTTCCTGCTTCGGCTGAAAATACCCCAATTACTAAGGCAACGGTCAATTGCCGTTAAGCGTGATGCGATGATGAAAAGAAATCTGATGCTCCTGACGGTAGCCCTGTTATCTTCCTGCGCGATGGCAGACGAAGGTGTTTCACTCAATATTACGGGTACCGTTCGTGATAACACCTGTTCCGTATCGTCGGACGATCAAAGTAAAAACGTCAGTCTCGGAGAGGTCTCCTCACGTCAGTTTGAGAAAGTGGGAGACATGTCCCCCGTGCAGCCTTTTACGCTGCTGCTGGAAAAATGTAGTGCGGAAATAAACGGCGTAACCGTGGTGTTTTCAGGTCAGACGGACCCGGATAATCCACAGATTTTTGCTATCGACAACGGTGCGGGCAATGCAAGCGGTATCGGTGTGGGGATTTATGACCAGAGCCGCACGCTGCTGCCTGTCGGGGAAACGAGCGTCAGCTATTCTCTTCCCCCCGGTCAGACCTCGCTGTCGCTACAATTTTATGCGCGCTATATCGCAACCAAAGACCATGTCGTATCAGGAAATGCCAATGCTACTGCCACATTCGTGGTGAACTATGCGTGAAATTGTTATACCAGCCAGATCGTTAATGACTGGAGGACGAATGACAACTGCGCATTGGGCGTTGTCGATCGCTGCACTGTTCTGGATTGTGTTGTTCGCCATTCCATGGCGCAATAATGGTGGTTACGGATTTGAGCAGCCTTACAATTTGACCTGTTGGGTTGCCATGATTTTGATGATCTTGCCAGTAGCGCCAGCACTTAGCCGTCTGCGTTACTCAACGACAAGCCTGTGGCTTGCAGCAGGAGCTGCATTGATGACGCTTCCCGTTCTGTGGGCGCCCTCGTCGGACGCCCTGGAAAGCGCATTTCCGCGTCTGGTAGGGATGTGGGGGGCCGTCATGTTTTATTTTGCAACGCTACAAATAGGTTTTAACAGGCAAGTGAGCGTCATGCTGCTGTCAATCGTTGCTATGGCGGCTATGGTACAAATGCTGGTGACGTTGTTATGTCTGTATGCGCCGCAGTACCTTCCGGGGACTCTGTATTCGCTGGCGGCGAAGTATGGTCGCCAGGCGTTCGGAACGTTTGAACAACGTAATGTGAATGCCTCATTTCTGGCAACGGGTCTTGGAGCACTACTCGTGTTGCTGGCTTTTTCAGGCTGGGGCGGCGCACGGAAAGGATTGCTTGCTGTAGGAATAGTTGCGCTCTGCACCGTGCTGGTGTTGTGCCAGTCACGCATTGGTTGGATTGGTGGTGTTGTGGTGATTATAGCGATCTTTGCGCTGGCAAACAGCCAAACTTACCGCGTGCATAGCACCTTCGCCTGCCGTCAGTTACTCTTTGTCCTTCCTGTTATAGGGATTGTCATCGGTTTGCTGTTATGTCTTCTCCCGGCAAACGGGTCGATTGATATGCATGACAGCTCGAACATTCAGCGTTGGCTCACACTGAAATACACTTTGGATATGATCGCTATACACCCCGTAACCGGCTGGGGACTGGGTTCCTTTGGGGGGGAGTTTCAGCGTTACATGGCCAGCCTGGCTGTTAATCCCAGTAGGGAATACATGGCGCATCCACATAACGAGGTGTTCTATCAGTGGTTTGAAGGAGGTGTCTGTGCGCTAACGGGATGTCTGTGTTGGACAGTGGGCTGGATAAAGCTGGCATTACGACAGCGGCGCTGCTGGCAATATTCAGCGCTGGTGATGACGTTACCCATTTTACTGCACACCCAGGTAGAATACCCACTGTGGTTTTCGGTTCCCCATGTCATGCTGGTACTTCTTTTATTACGAATTGCAGACAGTAGCAAAGCACTGAGCGTTCGCCCGGGACCACTGCTTCCGGCATTTTATATCGGGGGGCTAATTTACGCCGCTGTGCTGGTGATGCAGTGTCTGTATGTTGGGCAGGTGCTGTCAGCGTTTGAGGCCAGCCGACTTGACGAGCCAGAAAGCATTGCAAATCTGTCCGTTCCCTGGCTTATGCAGCGCCGTTGGCAGCATGAAATAACTATGCTGCGCCTCGTGCGTTTTCATCAGAATCATGAAAAAAGCGAACTAACTGCTTTCATTAACGAAAATGCGCGATGGCTGGCGATCAACCCCGAGCCTGAGCTTATACAGACACAGAGGGATGTGCAAAGTTATCTGAAAAAGTATCTATAAATATAACTTATTAAAATTCAACCTCAGCAAATATAATTTTATAATCGTCACATTGAATCACTAATTGATGCTGAATGAAATGGCGATAAAAAAGATAAACATATTATTATTGATGCACTGCTTCTTTTATGGAGGTAATGCTTTAGCACAGTGTATTGCAACACACACTGAAGATTTTCGGTAGACTTTGGCTCAATTGTAATAAATCCGAATGCTGAAGTGGGTTCAATAATAGCAGAAAAATCCCCAGGCTCATGGGGCGTTGATGCGAACTGCACAACAAATGGACAAATTAACTTCAAACTTGCCGGTGTAATGAATGGTAAGCAATTAACTTCTATCGCGCACACCTATCCTACAAATTTTCCTGGGGTTGGTGTTTTTATATATTCTAATCCTTCAATCAGTAATACCATAGGTGAGCCATGGTATTATGAAACCAACAACAACTATTATTGGGTGAGTGGAACTCACTCGTTTTATGGAGCCTCAAAACCATTTATAGCCTTAGTAAAAACAGGGCCCATTACGACTGGGACTTTAACGCCGGGATTATATGCGCAAAATTGGGATGATCAGATTAATTATTTTGTGAAAATAAATATAGAAACTGCTAAGATTGTTGCACCCACTTGTAGAGTAACATCATCACCAAGCACGGCTAGTTTAGGTAATGTCCCTACATTGGCACAGTTTCTTCTAAAACTGCAACTGTGAATATCGGACTGAATTGTGATTCCAATACAAACATCAATGTTAATATGGATGGTGTCTTTGATAAAGACACTTCAGACAAAAGCGTGATTACTCTGAGTACAGGGGGCCTAATCCAAATGATGTTGCAGAAGGTGTTGGAGTTCAATTACTCTACAATGGTCAGATGCTGAAACTTGGTCAAACAATGAAACTTAAAACTTCTGCTGGTGGAAATGAAACTCTTCCAATCACTGCCCGCTACATTCAGACAACAAATACAGTTAAGCCCGGCATTGCAAATTCGGTAGCAACTCTACGAATATCATACCAGTAAATTTGGACGAAATTTAAATAGCTGTCGATATATTTTCATTAAATAATATCACCGAGGCGAAAAAAATCTCGCCGACAATTTCTGCCAAAAAAATTGAGAGTGTTTGTTTAATGAAGACAAAATTTACAGCTCTAGGATGTGCTGTGCTTGTTGGTGTTCTGTTTATCAGAATTGCCAGTGCGGAGAGTTATAACGCAGGCAATGTGCGATTTGTCGGTTCGTTAACCGATGGGCCGTGTGCGGTAAGGGCTGCTAATAGAGTGCGTATGGTCACATTGCAAGAAGTAAAAACATCCCACTTACTCACTCCAGGAGAGCCCGCTGGGCAGGCCAGGCTGTTTCATGTCTATCTTGATGACTGCGATGTCACAGTTTATACCAATGCGACGATCAGCTTCAGCGGGGAAACCGATGACACGTTTCAGACGGTGCTGGTGAATCAGGCGACCGATCAGGCAGCCGAAAAAGTTGGTCTACAGCTTTATGGTCCTGATGGAAAAAAAATCGTGCCAGACAACTCCTCAGCGATAAAGCTGACAAAAGGTGTGAATATTATTCCGTTAACCATTGATTACGTGCCAGTCGGGTTAAATCCCAAAGCGGGTAATGTATCATCCACGGTAACCTTTAATATTATCTATTCGTAATCCCTGTTTATTATTGCGATAAGTAACAGGAATGAGTCTTAACCCATAAATTTTGTGCTTCTTAACTCAGGAGTTAACCAGTAATGAAAAGATTATCTGTCAGTGCCAACTTTTTATTGTCCATTATGGCGCTTGCCCTGTCTGGCGCATTTGCCGCTCATGCTACGGACAGATCGGACAAACGACAGGAAGCGCGCGATACGCGCCAGGATACTCGCCAACAGGCACGGGACACCAAGCAAAACTGCGTAGTGGATGATGACAAGAGCAACCATCAGTGTCGCGTCGATAAGCGCCGTACCAAACAGGATGGGCGTCAGCAGGCACGCGATATTAAATGGTAACCTGCTTTTAAAATTTGCAAGGCGGTTTTAAAGAATTATCTCGCCGCCTTAATTGTATTGCAATCCCTTCCCACCGAGCCTGTGAAATCAGGTCCTGTATAAATCACTGGCAAACCTTACCAGTAGCATAATTCGTTATAATCAGATACTTTTCCTGAGCTCGATGGTAATCTGTGGGAATCATTGCTGGGTACACACCTGCTAAAGCTTAAGGTTCCTGCCACATTCAGGCCAGTGATATAAGATTGGGGTCGATTTTAATACTTTATCAAAGGCCGCTACGTTGTTCATAACCTCAACCCATAATCTCCATTTAGTCCCCCTCTCTTTTTCAGTTGCACAATCGACTTCCCCTGACCGCTGTATAATTACAGACGTTTCCCCGCTCCAGCCTGGAATGCATGAACCAACTGAAAAACCACCTCTGCACAATTTACTTTTGATATAACCAGCATTGATTAAAACAACGTAAACGTATCCATAGCCTCGGCGCTTATTATGCCCTTGACCTACTGATAATGAGAAAGTGATTAATTGTCAGGCACTGATACAGCGACTGATGAACTGTTTATTTACGAAAAGTATTGCAAGAGAAATGGAGGAAGGGTAGTTCGCGATAATCAACTGGATTGCTGATCCACTGAAACACATGTTGGCTTAAAACATCAGAGGGGATTATGTCACTGGATGAGGTCGTGGGTTCAGAGACTACAGCAAATGCCGGGTAACGAGGCTGGATTGCCCTCTCATTGAGAGGGCAATCGGTTTAATGGGTCGCTTCACCAATCATGCCACCCGCCCCGGCACCAACTGCAGCACCTTTCAGCATATTTTTTCCGGTCGCAGCTGCTGCGCCCGCGCCAACAACTGCTCCTACGGCCCCGCCTTTGCGCGCCGCTTTACCTTTGTCGCCGCTCTTGAACATTGCCCCTGTACCCGCACCAACCACGGCGCCGCCGACGGTGGACTTCACGCTTTTACCCGTTGCCGCACCGATAACCGCACCAGCGACGGCCCCTGTGGCCGTCTTGTCCATTGTCATGCCTGAGACGGAAAAAAGTAATGTACAGATTACCAGCGTTGTGTGAATCAACTTCATAACGGTTCCTTTGTGGTGATTTGTGGTTGAAAGTCAGCTTCGCTGACCCAGGCAGAAAGTAATTTCCAGGATACCGCCAGCAAGACAGGACCAATCATCAAGCCAATCATTCCCCAGGTCAGCATACCCCCGATAACCCCGATCATGATCAGCAGCAGCGAAGTATCTGCCCCACGTTTAATCAGTAGTGGCTTGAGTATGTTATCAAGTGAACCAGCGATCACGGTCCAGATAAGTAGTAACGCTCCTGCCCAGTGCTGTCCTGTATAAAAAAGCCAGATAACTGCCGGAAGCATAATAATGACCGGGCCGAGCTGCATCAGACAGAGTACAAATATAATCCCTGTCAGAATTGCAGAGGATGGAACAAGACAGACTGCCAACCCGAGCCCTGCAAAGGCAGCCTGAATAACAGCCGTCAACACCACCCCCATAGCCACGGCCTGCACTGTTTTTCCGGCAAGAAGTACTGCATGATCACCTCGCTCACGGGCAATGCGAAATGCGAACTGGCGTAGTCCCCGGGCGATAATCGGCCCGTGAAGGTAGAACACCAGGCAGGTAAAAAGCATCAGCAAGCCATTGATAAACAGGGAGCCAAAATGAGTGAGCTCTTTCATCATGAGCAGCATAAGTTTAAGGATCCACGGCTTCAGCGTACTAAAAAAATGCATCGCATCCTGATCGATAATATGCAGCCATTTGCTGTGCAGCCTTTCTCCAATTAGAGGAATTTGCCTCAGAAAATCCAGCGTTGGCAGATGGTTTTTATCTATTGCAATAAGCCACTTGATGCTTTTTTCCAGAATCAATGACATAACCCCTGCACTGAGGATCATTGGCAGCAAAAATGCGGCGATCAGAAATAGCATCATCAGCGTGATAGCTATTTTTTTATAGCCTGTTGTACGCTGAAGCCGAATAAACAGCGGCCAGGTGGCGACCACAATGAGCCCCGCCCAAACGATGCTTAGCAGGAATGGATGCAGTATCCAGATGGCACAACATAGCAATGTCAGGATCAGAATAGTGCTGAATAAAATTTGCGGAAGATCCCGCGGGTGGCGAAGTGTTTGCATTAATGAGTGAACTCTTTGTCAATGACGTGCTGGCGCAGATCGTTTACATGCACATCCATTTGTGGAAAGGGCATCTGAATTTGGTTCGCATCGAGCGCAATTTTGATGTTTTCCATCAGGTCATAATAGACGTCCCAGTAGTGCCGGGTTTCAGTCCATACGCGTACAACGAAATTAAGTGACGAGGGTGCAAATTCACTCAGACGAATGGTATAACCATGGTCAAGAAGAATACGTGGGTCGAGTTTAATGACCGTCATCAGAACGTTTTTGAAATGCTCCACTGAGGTGTCATAAGCCACTCCAACAACAATATCCACACGCCTTTCCTGCTGACGGGAGTAGTTAGTGATTTCAGCTGCAATAATTTTTCCATTCGGCACAATAACCACTTTATTATCGGACGTACGCAGGCGCGTGGAAAAAACATGTACCTCTTCAATCGTACCCGCGACTGCGCCTACGCTCGCGTATTCGCCAGCACGGATCGGACGAAGAGTAACCAGTAAAACCCCTGCTGCAAAATTAGCCAGCGATCCCTGTAACGCAAGACCGATCGCCAGGCCTGCAGCGCCAATTACCGCAATAATCGATGAGGTTTCTACTCCCACGCGCCCCAGTGCAGCAATCACCGCAAACGCCAGTAGCGCGTAGCGCAGTAGTGCGCTGCAAAATACAGTGATGGTTTTATCAATTTTGCGACTAAGTAACAGTTTCTTAAATGCATTGCTGGCAATGCGGGCGAAGAAGATACCAAAGCAGAGCAAAAATATTGCTCCAAAAAGATTAACAATCCCTTGTAAGATAGTTGATTCATTGTTCACAACCCAATGAAAAAGCGCCCTTACTCCAGGAAATGCTTTTATTTCCATGACACAAAATCCATATTTAAAAACGGAATTTTAAATTTGACAAATCTCGCAATCAAACACATCTTTATCCAAAATTGGATATGTAAGGACTGTGCTATTGATAGATAATATTTAGGACATCAGCAGCATTTTCATCGAAGAGTCGACTGCCTGCAAAAACCTGTATATACCAAACAATGATTAGGGTTTACTTACCGGGCAGTATAATGTTTGAATTTTTAATCTTCGCAAATCCTGCATAACACATGTAAATATACATTATAAGGCAAGAAACGCTTTTCAAAAAGAAAAATGGTTTCCAAAAATACACATCGCATTAGAATAAAAATAAATACAATTACATAACAAGTAATGATAGCTGAAATCATGTACTCCGCCATATAAAAAGAAAAAAATCTTCGTCTATTTTAATAAGATAATAAAGGGACGTTATTGTATCTATTTTTTATTAACACACATTCTATATTAATATTGGAGGTAAAATGTCTAGTGAAACACAAAAGGTAGGCTTAATACCTGTCATGCTTATGGTGTCCGGAAATATAATGGGCTCAGGTGTGTTTTTATTACCGGCGAATCTCGCCGCGACCGGAGGTATCGCGATTTATGGCTGGCTGGTCACGATTATTGGTGCACTGGCGCTGTCTATGGTCTACGCCAGAATGTCTGCGCTGGATGACAGCCCGGGCGGATCGTACGCTTATGCACGTCGGGCATTTGGCCCATTTTTAGGCTATCAAACTAATCTTCTCTACTGGCTCGCCTGCTGGATAGGCAACGTAGCGATGGTAGTGATTGGTGTCGGTTACCTTAGCTACTTTTTCCCGATCCTGAAGCAGCCATGGCCGCTGACGGTCACCTGTATTGCCATATTATGGTTGTTTGTTGCGCTGAACATCCTTGGGCCGAAAATGATTACCCGCGTCCAGGCAGTGGCTACCACGCTGGCATTAATTCCGATCGTCTCCGTCGCGATATTTGGATGGTTCTGGTTTCACAGTGAAACTTACATGGCGGCATGGAACGTTAGCGGAAAAGGGGCATTCGGCGCAATTCAAAGCACATTAAGCGTCACTCTGTGGTCATTTATTGGCGTAGAAAGTGCCTCCGTGGCAGCAGCTGTCGTAAAAAATCCAAAGCGCAACGTCCCCATTGCCACTCTGGGGGGCGTGCTAATCGCGGCTGTGTGTTATGTACTATCGACAACAGCCATCATGGGGATGATCCCCAATGCAGCACTCAAGCTTTCAACCTCACCGTTCGGAGATGCGGCTCGGATGGCTCTGGGGAATACGGCAGGGGCCATCGTCACCGCCTGTGCGGCAGCTGGCTGTCTCGGTAGCCTCGGCGGCTGGACTCTGCTGGCGGGACAAACGGCAAAAGCAGCTGCCAGTGACGGGCTGTTCCCGGCAATCTTTGCCCGGGTCAATAAAGACCAGACACCGGTCGCTGGACTGATTATCGTCGGCATCCTGATGACACTGTTCCAGCTTGGCAGTATCTCACCCGATGCGACGCAACAATTTGCGGTGGTGTCGTCAGTTTCTGTGATTTTCACCCTGATTCCCTATCTTTATACCTGCGCTGCGTTAATGCTTGTTGGGCATGGTCATCTGGGTAATAAACGGCTTGCATGGCTCGGCATCACAATGGTGGCATTTGCTTACTGTATCTGGGCTGTGGTGGGCTCAGGAGCGACAGAGGTGATGTGGTCATTCGTCGCCCTGATGATTGTCACTGCGCTCTACACACTGAATTACAACCGCCAGCATCTTAATCCTTTCCCTTTGAGTATCCCTGAGACTGACAACACACAGGAGTCTTTATGATTGGCGTTACCCCGCATCAAAAACGCAAAATTTTACTGGTCGATGGCGGTATTGCAGAAACCAGAACCACCAATGGCACAGCATCCCGTTTACTGGTTAGTGCGTTAGAGTCACTTAACTTTGCGGTAATTTCTGCAGTCAGTTTTACCGACGGTACGGCGGCGTTTAAATCTGATGCATCAATTTGCTGCATCTTTCTTGACTGGACAGGCGAAGGGAACAATGAAACATCCCATCAGCAAGCCCAGGCTCTGCTGGCGCTAATCCGCCGACACAATCCATCAGTACCCGTACTTTTAATGGCCGAGCGGGAGTGTCTGGATTCCCTTCAATTAGAAACAATGCGCCTGGCAAATGAATTTGTCTGGATGCTGGAAGACACACCGGAATTTATCGCCTCCCGTGCCCACACGCTGATTGAACAATATTATTCGCGCCTGCTCCCCCCCTTTACACGAGCGCTCTTCAATTATACCGATAACCGACCGGAATACTCGTGGGCAGCACCGGGGCATCAGGGAGGTGTGGGGTTTATGCGTTCCGCTGTGGGGCGTGAGTTTTTAAATTACTTTGGCGAGAATCTGTTTCGAACCGATACAGGTATTGAACGTGCCGCGCTGGGATCATTACTTGATCATACCGGGGCCATTGGTGATTCAGAAACTTTCGCTGCCAGGGTTTTTGGTGCGCATCGGAGCTATTCGGTACTGAACGGCACTTCAGGCTCCAACCGTACCATTATGCAGGCCGTGGTAGGCGAACGTGAGATGGTACTGTGCGATCGAAACTGCCATAAATCCATCGAGCAGGGGCTGATCATGACGGGCGCGATCCCTGCCTTTTTCACCCCGACACGTAACCGCTTCGGCATCATTGGCCCGGTCCCTGCCAGGCAGTTTACCCAGAGTGCCATTCGACAGAAGCTGGAAAACCACCCTCTGCGGCAGGACGCGGTTAGTAATAAACCGGTTTATGCCGTCGTGACCAACTGTACTTATGATGGTATGTGCTACAACGCACAGGCGCTACAGGCGGAACTTGAAAAAAGTGTAGATCAGATACATTTCGACGAGGCATGGTACGCCTATGCTCGTTTTAATCCACTTTATAACGGACGCTACGCTATGCGCGGTCACCCGGATGATTTCGATAAAAACGGGGCCACTGTGTTCGCCACACATTCGACACATAAACTGCTTGCTTCCCTCTCCCAGGCTTCCTGGATCCATGTGCGAAATGGACGAAAACCTGTCGAACACTCCCGGTTTAATGAGTCCTATATGCTACAGGCGACTACATCGCCTCTATACGCGATTATCGCGGCGAACGAAATGGGAGCAGCAATGATGGACGGCGAACAAGGGCACCGCCTGACGCAAGAGGTGATTGATGAAGCCGTGGATTTCCGCCTCGCACTGGCAAAAATGCATGATGCGTTTTCCCGCCAGGGGGAATGGTTTTTCTTTCCGTGGAATGCTCCTGAAATTACAGATAAATCAGGCCGAAAGATACAGTTTAGTCAGGCTTCACGTGAACAACTCGCAACCGATCCTGATTGCTGGGTTCTCAAGGCTGGTGAAAGCTGGCACGGATTTGAGGATCTGGAAGAAGAATGGTGCATGCTTGACCCGGTTAAAGCAGGGATCGTGGTGCCCGGTATGGGCGATGACGGAAATTTACTTGAAGAAGGCATTCCGGCTGCTGTTGTCTCAGCCTGGCTCGATGGGAGAGGAATTGTCCCTTCGCGCACCACTGATTTTATGATTCTATGCCTGTTCTCTGTAGGCGTAACAAAAGGTAAATGGGGAACATTGCTCAATGTATTACTGGAGTTTAAAGCAGCATACGACGGCAATATGCCACTGCATGATGCACTGCCTTCACTATTGAAGGCATGGCCTGAACGTTATCGCGACATGGGGTTGAAAGACCTGTGTACCGAAATGTTCAGCTATATGAAAAAAAGCAGGATGGATCGGTGGCAGGCTGCCGCATTTAACTCGTTGCCTCGTCAGGTGAAGCGCCCACGAAAAGCTTTCCAGTTACAGATGGCAGGTGACGTTGAGTTATTGCCGTTGGAAAAACTGGTCAACCGTGTTTCAGCAGTAGGTGTTATTCCTTATCCACCAGGTATTCCAATCGTTATGGCCGGTGAGTGTTTTGGCGGGCTTGACGATCCGTGGCTAAACTATATAAGCAGTATTGCAGAGTGGGGATTACGTTTCCCCGGATTTGAAAAAGAACTGGAAGGCGCTGAAATTAAAGATGGGAAATTCCATATATGGGTATTAAAAAATAGCTGATGATTTTCGTTTGCGCCCCGGATAATGGGGCGCATAAATAACAGATAGATTTACTCTGTAACCGGTCAGCTATCTGAGAGATCATTTTCCGCAGACTATCATTCCTGAGTCGCTAAAAATGCTTATCCCTTATATGCTTATCAACAGCGCTTTTCTTTTTGTTTCAGCTCCACTCTATCCTGTTCCATTTAAGTCACACGGTGAAAAACAGCCCCCCCCAAAAAAATAACATCCCGCACCGTCAAACAGAAAAAAAAGATCATTACCAATCGGACCAAATAAAATATCAATAAATTTTCCATAGTGATTCATCAATACTCAGATGACGAAATATATTGCTTACCATTAATCACCGGTGACGCGTCACCGTCATTTATTATGTCGACCTTAACCAGACATACTATCAGAGCGTAAAAAAACATAATTGAATTATCATAAAATATAAGATAACGAGCTGTACATCAGTTCAGCGCCATAACTGAATTCGCCAGTCGTCTTTCGTGACCAAACGGTGTAGTATAGAAACGCTGTTCAATGCCGTATAAAAGTAGTTTTAATTCTTCACCCGTCGAAATTTCAAATTTATTATTAAACTGATCAAAGGTTAATTTCTGGCTACAGTAATCGTCAATATAGGCCAACATGCTGGTTTTATCTTCTGCAGACATCGCAGCCAGCGTGTCCAGGGCAAGCGAGATCCGTTTACGGTTGGGTTTAGAAACTTTTGCCACATTGTATTCATTTGCCAGTGCAATAAAAGGTTCAACCAGAAAGCCTTCAACCTCTTCGTTGGTTGCCTCCTTGTAGAGCTCGTCAATACCGACAAACAACGAGGAAATAGTAGGCAGGCTGCGAAAGATAAGTGTATCCGGTCCAGGCAGATAAACAGCATCTGGAAGATCATTGACAACCAGCCTGTGTTCATCTTCTTCCAGCTTGATCGACTCACCAAAGCACAATGTCTTTTTGCGGACAAACAGCGAAGGTGTGACTTTCTGAAAATAAAATCCACCACTTTGTACTGACAGAAGGCAGTTGATTTTACTGAATTGTGCCCCAGTTAATTCATCATATTCTTTGGTGTCAAACTCCCCGGTCAGGGCTGCCGGACAAAAAGTCTGATGACTGAATTGTTCGACTTTAAACCAAGCTTCCTCATCCAGATTGTGGTCAGGGTTGTAAGGAATACAGATACTGACATCAACATTTACAACATTAAATAATGCGCATTCCGATATCAGTTTAAAAAAGAGCGACCGGCGTCTGTCTTTTACGATAGCAAAAACATGATTCATTACACTCTCCTTTCAATAAAAGTATAGTTATTAATTCTGAAAACCTTTTCAATCTCTATATCTTCAGGTCTTTTATATTTTTTGTGACTAATCAGAAACAGACTAACACCATTACGGGTTTGCACATTGTAGAATTCATAGTTAAAAAGCAGAAAAAGCGGATTAAAGTAAAGCGCCTGAGATAAAAAAGTAAAAATAAATAGAATCCCATAAATAAACCACAACGTTTCCCAGTTACCCACGCTAAGTGCGACAAAAAAGTATCCCAGATAGCTTGGCAAAAAACTGTTGTTCGCATACTCGATACTCTGTGTCTCCCCCTTTTTGAACGAATCCTTCCCAAGGCAACTACTCAGCAATACGCTGACGCCGGTCAGCAACACGGGGATAGAAATGTAAATGAGATAAGACACGGCCCCCGGAAACATAACAGTCCAGTCAAAGCGGGAACCTGCAGGTAAGAAATACTGTAGCGAGTAGCCTTTCTGAATAAGAAAAACAATGACAAGAAGTGATGTGGCATTAAATATCAATAACAACCTGAAAAGTATATTTATCATGGGATATTTCGTGCGCTCTTAAATTGAGCATGTCCTCAGATATAGTTCTGTTGTTTCAAATGGCGGATAAGTATTTTTCCTTCAGGCATAAAAGTCGTCCCATAGCGCACTAGCCCGACGCCCTTCAGTTCGACATCAATGGCATAGCGCAGCTCGCCAGGGATCTCCTGGTCGAGAAGCACAACGGCAATACTTTGCAGCCGTGGTTCATATTTCAGCAGCACGTCAGAGAGCGTGGTCATCAGCGTTTGGGAGGTGCCCGGCATCCCCTGAAGGATTTTGGTCATATCGGGGAGCCCATAATCCGGCAGATGCGTCAGCGTTCCTGCACGGCAATTGAGGATACGCTGCATGTTGTCGAGCACGGACAGAATGACCTGCTCCTCCTCACCGACAGCATCGACTGATAACTCACCACTAAAGCTGCCAGTAAGGATTTCATAAAGCGAAGGCGATTTTCTGTTCATAAAAATATCATGTTTTAGCTTGCTATATCCGGGATAAATTAACTCAGCAATTGATGAATCAGGCATCATGCACGGGTTTTGCATCACGACAGGCCTTCGATTAAATGTGGCCATCTGCCGACAATTTTCTCATATATCTCGGTATCATTTAATGGCTCGTCTGAGCACTGGTTTTGTGCGTAAAGACTTTCAATAAAAATATCAGTTGCTTTATAAAAAGCATCCACATCATGTTCAATTGCGAATGACATAAAATAACAGGCGCTAATCATTGCATATTGTGCAAATGTTCCTTCTTTTGATGGGAAAACATCCGTGTCCGGGATCCGCTTGTAGCTAACATCGCGTAATTTAATTAAAGAAGATGATGGTGTTTCAACCCTTGAAATTAATGCCAACTCATTAATAACTTCCTCATAAAGCATATATAATTCTTCACCGTAAGTGTTATCAAAAATCTCAATAAAAACACTCTGAAAATGCAGTATATTAGCACTCAACAATATTTTTTGATATGTGTTAAGTTTTTTTACATCCTCGGCATACTGGCCAAAATAATTTCTGATATACATTGTACGATCCTGACGTCTGAAAATATGGTTAAAAACATCCATGAACCCTGAAAATGGATTATAATACTAAAAATAATCTTCAGTGTACGGGAGAATGATTATTTCGGCAACGGGCGCCCTGCTGAACTCCATGCATTGATAAAATCATCAATATCAAATTCAACCTCCTCATCTTCCAGCACGTTTAATATGTCATGATAAGAATATTTATTCATCCCTGGTTCCTGGAGCCATCGTGTCATTCCTTGCCGGTTAACGACGCCTGATTCAGCACGGATCTCAGATCTGAGTGAAGATTGAATATGGGAGCGAGCTGTCTGACTAAGTCCCTGATGCAAAGCAGTTCGTTTTCCAGATGTAGAGGGTTCAGCGAATTCAGTTTTGATTTGTTTAGCTTCCTTTATCCACTGACTTACTTTGGTTTTTGACGTTTTAAGTCTCTTCGCAATTTCATTCTGAGTGATCCCCTTCTGAGACATTATTATCGCTTCAGCTTTCCGGGGATCTCCCGCCTTGAGTTGTTTTTGCGACGCCAGCCAGGTTTTATGCTCTCGCCAGAAAACCATGGTACTTTTACTTATTCCCGTCTTCTGCCCGATATCGGTGAGAGATAATTGCCCCTCAGTTAAAAGGCGTTTTGCTTCAGCCACATTTTTTTCTTTTATTGTTTTTTCAGCATTCAAATCCTCACCAAACTGTCGCTCCTCTTCTGTATAGAATTTTCTTTTACGTACAGCCTGGCTTAATTTGTGTGAGAAAGGTCTGCTGGTTGTCACATGATGCTTCAGCATCAACTGCTCACATTCAAGGCAAACATCACGGGAAGGTTCAACATGTCTGATGTTGCCCACATTTTTGATTAACGTCGCCTCCGCATGCCCTTCACCATCCACAACGGAAATATTATTACTGCACGCCCATAATTTTAGTTTTTGTGGCACGGGATAACTACTGGATGAAATATAATATTTATTATCACCATCAGTACCTATCGCTATTGTTGTGCGATCTCTGACAAAAGGATCCTGTTCGTCATTAGCCGCATTCAACAGCTTTTTCATTTTTTCCTGCACGGAAAATGCTGTCTTCACCTCAGAATTGGCTCCCTCTTTCAATGTTGTAATTTGCTTTATTAGCTGGTCTTCCTTTTCAAAAATGCGGGATGGCTCATCAACTTTTAATTTTTTAAGATCGCCTTTCCAGGTATGCAACGTTCTTTCGGGAACATGTGTTTTTTTTGCAATTGCCCTTACTGAACAATTTTCCAGCAATAACCGTTTAGCTTTCTCTTTATCCTGTATTCTCGCTTCTTTTTGTTTCTCAGGTCTTCTTGCCCGATATTCATCCATGCGACGCAGGGTACCTGTTGGAATACCGGTTTTTTTGGATATAAAAACAAGATCCTTATGTGTCACGATGTCTTTTTCGCTCATCAGTTGAGCCGCTTTTTCTTTCCCCTGTGTTTTCTCTAATTTTACCTGATTATCCTGCTCTCTGATTTTCTGGTAAGACGGCCATTTTGCTATACGTGAACGGGGAATACCTGTTTTTTGCTCAATCATCCTCGCAGAGACTTTATGCTGTACCAGGCGCTCTGCCCATTGAGTCTCTGTTTCTCCCGGTTTTCGCAACAATATGTCACTGCCAGCGTTGATATCCGATGACGGTGCCGGAAGTTTTGCCAAACTCACTTCCTGAGAACAACTCCCCGCTGCCATCGTTCTTTTCACTTTGCGTACAGAAGTCGCCGTGGTCCCGTACTCCACTTTCCCGGCCTCCAGTTTCAGGTAACTCCCACCGCCTCCAGTCAGCGTAACGCGTTTCTTTCCGGCAAACGATATGTCACTTTCTGACGTAATGGTGAGTTTTTTCTCTGAAAACAGCCGTAAACTGGCGTTCTGCGCCTGAACATCTATCGGCCCTTCTCCTGATTTCAGGCTCAGTTGCCCGGTTCGGGCAAACAGCCCCAGTTTGTCCCCGGCCAGGGCCGTTGTGTTGCCCATCACACCGACGCTGATATCGCCACCAGCATTAATAGCAACATTTTGGGTGGCAGCCAGTTGAATATCTTCTCCGCTGGTCAATACCATCCCTTCCGGTGCTGACAACAGTATTACCTCATTCAACTGTTTTAGCCGTTGTTCAAACATCTGTTTCTGATTGTCGACATCCGCCTTCAGACCCTGTGCCTGTTCTGCCGCCATTTCAAGCTGTTGCAGTTGCTGATTGAGCCGATCGATCTCTTCAAGGGCAGCATCCATGTCCAGTACATCACCCTGTGCTTTGGCCTGAGCATCCGCACTGACAAACAGTCCTTTTCCGGCACGGAGGGTCCCTCGCTCATCAGTGCGTAACTCTGTGCCGGAGCCACGAGGTTTCCCTTGCGCATCCACCAGATGGCCTGTGTTTAACTGGGTCTTGCCATATTCGGTGGATAGTTTGATATGCTCCTCCCCACGCCTGTCTTCCATCCGCAGCTTGTTGTTCGCCGGCGTGCGCAGCACGTTGCGGGTGTGATTGTCGCGGGTGACGGGGTCCGGATGCTCCGAGTCGTGCAGCGCATACGCAATGTAAGGCAGGTCGATATCGCCGTTACTGTACGCTATCGCAACTTCTGTTCCGTCAGTGAGCGGCGTGTGCCAGCCCTGCGAGTCACCGGAGTACGGCTTTGCCATACGCAGCCACAGATAGCCGTAGCCCCGTTCGGTCTCTTCGCGATCAAAGTCCATCTTCACCCGGTAACGTCCCTGTTCATCCAGGTATGCATAAGTATCACCCTTCTCACGGCTTTCAATACGCGCCGGAAGCGTACCGTGGATTTCAGGACGCGGGATTTCCATCGGGCGGAAACAGTAACGTTCGGTGTAAGGCATACCCCAGACAGAAACATGCAGACGCGAATCACGTGAGGCGCTGAAGGTTGCAAGCGTGATGATGACACCGTCTTTCAGGGCGGAAATCACATCCCCCTGTGGCTCCAGTACCTGTCCGGGTGTCAGGCTGGATGCGTTACTGAACAGGTGAATGCGAGCCGATTTATTCAGTTCACGTTCATGACGAAGTCGCGCATAAAACGCCCCGCTTTCAGTCACAGGAGCCTGGTCGGTATCATCACCGGATTCCCGGTACGGTGCAGCATAAAAGTAATGTTCCCCGGTGGTCATCGCATCATTGCGCACAGCCACTGTCGCATCCAGCGGTGTGGCGGCAGTACGGTAATTGTAGTCACGCATTGTGACTGAACCAGTGACCACCCTGTGCCACGTACGAACATCCCACACCGACTCTGCGACCCCGTCGTACAGACCGGATGGTTCGCTGTACGGCAGTCGCACACCAAACAGGTAGCCAGGCTGGCTGTCGGCAAAGATGTACGTGTCCAGTTCCCGGGTGTTATCCATCTCCGTGCGCCAGTAAATCCCCACCTCTGACAGAATGCGCTGGATGAACTGCAAATCGCTTTCCTGCCACTGAGTTATTAGCCCTCGATCCGGATAACCTCGTTCCAGCTGAAACTCAAAATCAGCCCCTTCCAGTCCGTGTTCGCGCAGCACCTGCTCCACCACCTCCGGAACCGACTGAAACCGAAATATGCGGCACTGTCGGGTATGCGATAGCAACGCCAGACGTGAACTGAGCGTGAGCCGGTAGTGGGACTGGTCTGCAGAGGTGGAGATCGACTCCAGATGGGTGACAATTCCGTGGACGTTTTTGCCACTGCGCATCCGGAAAGAGGCATATTTCATCAGGACCTGTTCGGGGGGGATATTTGCCTGTCGGGTCGTGAACTCTATATCCCATCTGAACGGTTCGCTCAGGGCTTCCCTTCCCCGAAATCGCAGAACATCCGGCTTTACCGGGCTGTCGTTGATATCAAGAAAATAGCGGGTCTGCCCGTCAAAAAGCGCCAGCCAGTTATCCATTACGTCACTCCTTCACCGGCACAAGGCTGAGCCAGCCATCACCCAGCTCAATGATCCGGGGTTTGTCCGGATCGAGGTCGTCACGGGTCAGCACCAGACGCCAGCGGTTGTCTTTCAGATCCGGGCGGTTGAACAATCCCACTACAGCCACGAACTGAGCTTCTTCATCCATGGGCATATTGAGCATCACGCTGCCGTTAGGCATCACCAGCAGCGCTTTTGATGCCAACACATCCTCTTTCAGCACCGTATCGGACTTGCGCAGCAGCGTCTGGTAATCGGCGGCATCAACCGCTTTACGATCTTTGAGCTGCCAGACCCGCACCATGGTCGACAGCGGCGTCTGTGCACCATCGGCGTTAATGGCCGTGCGTGGGGTAAAATCCAGATGCAGCGTTTTAATTTTCTTGTAGAAGATGGATTTCGTGATGCTGACCGTACCGTCCGTGACGGTCTGCGTCAGACCGCAGCCTGCGAGCAGACCACAGGCAATAAGCGTCAGCGCCCACCAGCGGGTTACTGTTGCCATTCAAAAGTTCCTTTATTGAGAGTGGGAATACGTGATTAGTCGAAGCGGTAGTGCCCGTCTTCAGCGGGCGATAACGCAGAACATTGCAACCCTTCATAGCAGCCCAGACTGACGGTGAGACTCTCCCGACTATTGCTGAGTGTGCCAGCTTTCAGGCCCAGCAAGCCGGTGCGGCCCAGCTGGATGCGTCTGCCTTTACCAAGGCGAGGCTCAGGCAGCAATCGCACAGGGACGGTCAGACGCAGACGTGCATCACTGCGGTAGCCGAGATAGACACGCAGCAGGACCAGCAAATCGGTATGAAGGATGCCACCGGGTAACCAGCCTTCCGCTTCGTCCGGATCTTCCGTCTCCAGCGTCACCAGGACCCGGCTGCATGCTTCTTTTGCGGTTTTACCCAGCGTGGCTCGCTGAGAAAGACGGATCCGGTTCCCGGCACCCAGCCCGCTACGGTTATCGATATGGACCTTCACCGGATCGGGTTCGGTGATAATTGCCCGGGTATTCGGTGCCAGCAGGCTCACCAGGGCCCGGATGCCTTCTGCATTGCGGGTGGGTAATCGCATGGTGCCCAGTAGGGCCAGAAAGCGGGAAACCGGCGTTGCCACCTGCTCAGCCGTTCCCGGTATACCGAGTCCCACCAGACCGAGCAGACACTGTGATGTGGCATCGCGGCCACCTGCCTCGAAGGTGGCCGGATAGGCGTATTTTCGCCAGATCCGGTAATACTGGGTGGTGATGCGGTGGCTGAAGATATCCAGAAACGAGGTGACCGCCTCGTGCCCTTCGCGGCGCTGCGCAATGTCGTCCAGATAGGACGTTGGCAGAGGGGAGTCCACGCCATACATTCCCAAAAATGTCGTACGGACCGTTGGGGGCAATGTCGGGTGGTCTTCGTCGATCTCCACCGCTTTCAGGGTACTGACCGGGAATCCCATACCAGGCCAGGGCCTGAACCGTACCGGATCGTTGGCCGGATGGCTGGTGGTGCCAAGTTTCGGCGCGTCCGGATTTTCCTGCTCCAGCAGCTGGCAGAAACGATAGAAATTGGCCCGCCAGATATCTTTGTTAAGGGCTAGCGTCAGCCCGGTACGTGCTGGCTGTGATTCTCGCGCCATCTCAGTCGTTTCCCTGTCGGTTGCAGCACCAGTGTGAGCTGATTAAAGAGGTGAATATCGGCATAGAGCGCGAAGAATCGATGCAACATCTCTCCGAAGAGATTCACATCCCCCTCACCTGCAAAATTGTCCATATTCAGCGTGACCTCTATATCCACGCCCCGGAGCATAAAGCCCTTCTCAAAACGGCGGATCAGGGTGTGCTTCACGGCGACGATTGCTTCAAGCCGACGTCGGTTCATTTCATCGTCGGTCCAGTCGTACAGCGCCAGCGCGCCCCGCAGAACCTCCGGATTGTCCATCATGCTGAGGAAATTTGATCCGAGGTGACTCATCACCCGCCAGTGAAAACGATCATTTGCAGGGGGATACAGCGGCATTGTCGGTGCTGTGACGTTTAATACTCTGACGGGTACTTTGCCGGTTTTGACCACCCTGTCCAGCAGGGTACTTTCCAGTGCCTTACGCGGAAGCTGACCATTAGTACCGGTGATCCGCATCGAGAGCGACTCTGGTTTCTCAGACAGCTGCTCCAGTTCGAACGAGCGGCCGCCGAGGATCAACCAGGTGTCATACAGCCCGGAGGGACCCCGCTTCACGCGGGTGTGGAAATAACGCTCTGGTGCATCGTGGCGCATCATTCCGCCACGGTGCCGGAAGCTGGTGAATGGCACATAGGGGGGTTTGCCATTCTTCACCGCGCCATGGATGTTATCGACGCTGTAAATCTCGGTGTGGCCATCCTGAAGACGCAGCGGCCTGAGCAGGTATTCGTTATCCAGCGGATTAAGCGTTAGCGGGTCGGCTTCCAGGGTGAAGAGGTTGATGACCGGCGCACAGTGCAGCCGGAAGTTTTCCGTTTCAAAAGGCAGATCAGATGACCAGGCTTCACTGAGCACGATGTCGATTTCAAACCAGGAGCTGGCTTCAGTGAGCCCGATGGTGTCGAGACCACGCAGCTCAACAAACATAAATTTCGGACGGAAGCTGAAATATTCCAGCAGCAGCTGGTAACCGCTGAAGGCAGTATCGGCTTTCTTCCACAGGCCGTCATTGTCATCAAAGCCCATGGGTTTGAACCAGCCATCAAACTGATGACGTTCAGTATGCGTCCCGGCATGACGCGCATACATGGCATGTACGCGACGGGTCATTGCCAGATGCAGCGCTGAACTGACAGGACTCTCTGCGTTAAGGAATATGGCGACTTTGTCTATCCCCGCTTTACTCCAGTCCACTTTTTCAGGGCATTCGAAGCGCAGACGGATAGCAGAGCGGCCATCGGTTTCCGTGTGCAGGCGGGCGTCCGCAAAATGAAGTGGTTGTAGCGGTACATCGCGGGTCGTCCGGTACTGACAGGAGGTTTTATGCGGCCCGACAGGACGTGACAGAACGGAGAAGCCTTCCGCCAGCATTTCGGCCTGACGCAGACTACACCAGTCAGGGGAGAACTCAATGATGGCCAGCGACGGGATGGTTCGCATATAGTGCGGCCACAACAGACTCACGAGCCCTTCGGTCAGTTCCGGCAGGTCATCATCCAGCTTTTCACGCAAACGGCCCATCAGGAAGGCAAAACCTTCAAACAGGCGTTCCACGTAGGGATCGCGGGCGCCGGGTTTATCCAGATTAAGCATCGCAGCCCGATCCGGATGGGCGCGGGCAAACTCTTTACCGGCTTCTCGCAGGTAGCGCATCTCTGCTTCGTAATAGCGCAGGGTTAAATCATCCATGCACGGCATTCCTGAAAATTATTAAAGAAAACATTAACCACAGAGCACCATGGCACGGGCCGGGTCGATGGCGATCAGACCCGCCAGTAGCGTATCCATCTCAGGCATCAGACGGGCTTTATCGGATTCGCTGCGACCGGCTTTCAGGCGCAGCAGTTTCAGGCGACGAGCCTGGACTTCAAACAACAGTGCGGGTTCCCAGTCTTCCAGCGTCAGCAGTGGTGCACGGGTGGTCAGTTCGCCAAGCAGGTGAAGCGCCATATCGTTTCGACCATACTGCTCTGCCACCCGGGCCATCAGCAGGCGTATCAGCCAGCGATGGCGTGGTGTGTCCATCCCCGGTCGGGACTGGAGCCAGGCAAGCGCCGCCTCGGGTCCTTCCGCGTCACCTTTTTCCATGGCTTCGGATTCAAGAAGCAGTACATCGTCGGACTGGCTATTAACAACGGTGGCGGGTTCATCACCGTACAGCAGACCTTCCTCATTCACTTTTTCAGCGATCCAGGCGGTGGTGACTTCATCAGCGAAGGGAGTTCCGTCATTCCATGCCAGCCCTTCAAGGCCCGGAAGGCGCTGAAGAAGAAGCCGCAGATCGAGAAGGACGGAGTTTGTCCAGGCATCCCACGGGTGACCGGCATGGCTGAGCCCCTGCCAGAGATACCACTGGAGATCGAGCCAGAAATGATTCACTCCCTCGCAAAACATCTGGCTGGCCTGCTCAACCAGTTCAGTCCAGTTTTTCTGAAGGTAAAGCCGCTTGAGTTGAGCCCGGTACTCGGCCTTCGGCGGTACCAGGCGGGTGCGCCCGCTACTGTCCAGCGGAGGGATCTGGTCGACCGTATCCCATCGCACGGTCTTTATCAGGCGGTGAGAGGCAAGCCAGCCCTGCGGCTGCTCGCTCAGCCAGCGGGAAAGTAACTTTGCCTGGTCGAGTAAATCGCGGCCCGATTTCACCGCTGAAAGTTGCGGTGAATCCGAATGGGCAGCTTCACGCCCGTGCTCCTGAGTACTGCTGTTCTGGGGGACCAGCGCTTCCATACCACCCGAACGTGCCAGGCGGTTTTCAAGAGCGGTACAAAGGCCTGCAAAAGACGGTTTCTCGGCTTCCGGCCAGTCAGCCACTGTGGATTCAAGCAGGCTGATAACGCCAGCCGTCAGACCGGCATCATTGCTGTCCACCTCGGGCCATAACAGCAGTGCATCAATCACTTTTGCACTGTTCAGCCACTCCAGCGCAGCTTTCCGGGCAGTGGGGCGCCGGGGATGGCAGGCCTGCCCGTAGCGGCTCAGCATCGCCGCAAGAAGCAATATGCCTTCGGACAACCCTTTTTCACCGTCGCGACTGAGTCGGGCCTGCACGTACCAGGTCACAACACGTATGTCTTTGGCACATTCGCAAAGACACTTCTGGGCCAGCTCGCACAACAGCGTTGAATCGGTACCCGAAAGCTTATTGATCTCTTCACGCATAAGCTGAAAATTATCATCATAAGCAGGATCGTCCCCGGTTTCAGACCCCGGGGTGAACGGGTGCAGCCAGTTATCCCAGAGTGCTAGGGCATCATTTGCCCGGGAAATGAGGCGCTGCCTTTCTTCCTGGCTGGTGGCGCAGGCGGTTAACAGATCTTCCGGTGAACTCATTCTTTTTATATGAACGCGTCCCGTTTGCAAGGCTTCCATTGTTTTGACAATGACGGGTAGGTTGCAGCTTTATATCCGGCTTTATTGCAGCCACAAAGCTGCGAGCCCCTATGTAATCCGCTGACTCACACCTCATTTTCCCGACGGGCTTCATGCCCAAAAAAGAATTCAGGTTTAGCGAGTCCCGGTCTTACCTGTCTTTTGTCATCACTATGGCTGCCAGTGCAACTTTTCAGCATTCACCCTTAAGTAAAAGAGTAAATTTTCATCAGTATCAGCTATTAATAGGGTCTGACACTGACATGATTCTTATCGTATTTACGATTATGAGCTGCTATCGCCCATACTGTCCGCGCCAGCTTGTTCGCCATAGCAACAATGGCTACGCTGGTTGGACGCCTTTTTTTCAGTTCTGTTATCCATGGCCCCGGCTCTTTTGCTACCAGTGACGCTGCCCTTGCACCATGGATAAACAAGGTTCGCAGATATGTGTCGCCGCGTTTGCTGATCCCCAGCAGGCGGACTTTTCCACCAGAGCCAGTTTGCTTCGGCACCAGACCGACATACGCAGCGAACTCACGCCCAGATTTAAACGCCGATGTTTCTCCCATCGTGGCAATCGCCGCCGTAGCGATTAGCGGACCCACGCCGGGGATTTCTACCAGCCGTTTACAGGTTTCGCTTTGCTTCGCCACACTGATTAGCTGTTTTTCAATACCATCTATCTGAGAATCCAGTTCATTTAACCTGCTGTACTGCTCTTCCAGTAACGTGATGAGATAGGGTGGTAGCCTTATTTTCATTCGCTCCAGAGCCACTGGAAGTTCTTTGTCCATCGCTGCCCGACCTTTATGGATGGTTTCACCAAATTCCAGTAACGTTCCGTGCAGAGCATTAATCTGTGCAGTCCGAAATTTCACCAGTTGCCTGCGTGAACGGTGTAGAACAAGCACCGATTGTTGATCTTCCGTTTTGACTGCTATCTCTTTACCTGGTTGCTGTACTGCCATCCAGATAGCGCGGGCGTCCATCACGTCATTTTTGTTGCCCATAACGAATGCTTTGACAAACCGAGCCTGCATCAGGCGGACTTTATGCCCCAGAGTTGTCAGTTCTCGCGCCCAATGTTGAGAGCCTCCACAGGCTTCCATACCAATCAGACAAGGCTCTCGGTTACTGAAAAAGGTAAGAAAGTCACTGCGATGTAACTGCCTGTCAACCACTTCTCCTGTATGCTCATTGATGAAGTGAACCTGAATCAGATGTTTTGCGATATCAACGCCAACCGGTATATATGTCATTTTGAGAAGTCTCCAGCCTGAGGAAGCTTTATTCATCCAGTATGAGCGTTATGATGCTGGTATTCTGCTGACCTCTAAATCTGTCTGCATTTTCCTTTTATTCATCCTTGTGCTCTTGAGTTAATTGGGACGCGTTCATTACATTTTCCCGTTTGTTAGTCTCTTTCATAAATCTCGCGACCGCTTCCAGAGAATCGTCGTCCTTGCCATTGACGATTTGTGGTGGCTTCCATTTCAGCAGCATACTTTTCTCCTCCCCCTGAGTGGGTTTGCCCTTCCAGTAGCTTTGCCAGTGGGCTTTTCTGACATGGGGGCGCAGGCGCCAATGGGGTGTGGAGGGACTGTACCCTGATGTACTGGATTCCGGCGCTCGCGGTACCTGCCTGAGCGCGGAACCGGCCCGGGCACCTGCAAAAATCTGCACAGGCTTGTCCGGCGGGATGAGGCGTTGATGCTTTCCGACGCGTCTGGGCGCGGGTCTCACAGGTTTCCCCTGCCTTCCCCACTCACTGTTCTCCGAGCAAAGCCAGAACAGCACCGGCAGAACGGCGTGCCAGAATCCTCGGTTCCCCTCCTCCTGCTGACTGATGGCAGTGGAGACAGGATGGGTTAAAGCGAGATACTCCATTCCCATCGGAATGTGCTCCCGGGAAAGTGGATCCTGAGCGAGCGTCAGGGCGAGCAGTGCATCCGTCTGGTTATCATGATCGGCAAGGGTGAAAAATGCGCCCATCAGCGCACCCTGGCCTTCAGCAAAAACCATGTCAGCCGGAAAATCGAGCCAGAATCCCCAGAATGGCAGGCGGCGAAGCATTTCGCCTGACAGAGCATCGGTCTGACGGGTTTCACCCAGCATCCGGAAGAGAGATTCATCGCAATGAAGCAGTGTTTTACCGGTTCGCCAGGCTGCAAGCGTCATATAAACAATATGCGGCGGGAAACGCTTCATAATTTGAGGACAAAGGAACCCTTCTTCTGGCGCCGGGTTACGCTTCAGCCAGTCCGCAAGCCAGTGTTTACACTGGCGAAACGTCATAAACCGCCATGGGGCAAGTGAATCGGTCTCCCGCCACTTATCAACCTGACTGAATACGCCCGGAGACCAGCCCTCTACCTGTTTAGCAAAGGCCAGCGCAGGATGAATGCCCCTGTTCATCTTTACTCAACGCCTTCGGTGCCAGCGGCAACGTTAAAAATGGACGCTGGTAGCGTAAATCCCTGTAGCTTCAGTAAGGCAAGCGGACCGTCGCCCAGCTCGCTGCGCATGACGAACTTCAGAGGATTGCCATCGGCGGTGATCCACACCAGCTGTGTACGGCTGGCATCGAGTGGAGTGATCAGGGCTTTGTCCAGCAGGCGAATGAAACCCCAGTTACCCTGGTTGGTTGCATAGAGCTGCATACCGCTGTTGACACTTTGCCAGCTGAGTGACACACCCGGATAGTACGTATTCCCCGGCCAGGTGAAGCTCTGCCAGCTTTCCATCTGATTGAAGTAATCCAGGTTCTGCTCATCGAGGGTAAGCTGCACTCTGGCAACATCCCGTGAAGGACGCGCCATCAGTTCGAAGTGAACACCCGCATCGCCCTGAGAGAACACGATATCTGACAGTTCCGCCAGCTGATTAATCGCCCGGAGAAAATCCGGACTGACGACCATTCCCTGACTTGCGGAAGGATCAACGACCCAGCGATTCCCTTCCTGGTGGAGGAGCCCGCCGAGATTCGTTTTCAGGAAGGTCGTGATTCGACCCGAGTCGCTACGCAGGAACTGAGCCAGTAGCGGCAGGGAAGCATCGCTACCGGTGGCTTTAAACGGGTACCGTCCCGCAAAGGCCTTATTCCACTGATCGACAATGGTCGTCTGCCAGCGGGCATTGAGGCTACCCGCAGCCGGGGCAAGTACCTGCCGCCAGGCCAGATCCAGCGGTTGCACAAATAACGACTGACCAAAACCATTCCACTCCAGCCCCAGGCTTGCCGCAACCAGACTGCCGTAATCGCGGGTATCGGTCAGATCGATGGCTTTGCCCTGGAACACGGTCTGGGCCAGCATCTGCGACATAGCCTGCGGATCCGGGGCGCTGGTGACCTGCTGAAGCTTCAGCCGCACCTGGGTTACACGGGCCAGCCAGGACTGGAAACTGAGGTTACCGTTGGCACCGGTGCCCTCTTTACCTTCCATCAGCCCCATCAGCGGTCCAAACACCCCATCAAGCGGACCTTTAGGTCCCTGTTCCTGTTCAATAAACTGTCTGGCATTTTTTTTCTGACCGATCAGCTTTTTCGCTGAGTCCACTATCGAATCAGCCAGCGCCTCACCTTTCTGCCCTGTTTTTCCCTGCCAGGCCAGCGTGTTCATCAGTGCCACCAGCGGTGACTGGCGGACATCGCCGATCAGGTTGAGCTGGGCAATCGCTTCAGACAGTGACGTGGCTTCCTGCCACTGAATGCTGTTGACCATGTTCAGCCAGGCATTGCCAAAATCGGTAAAATAGCGTTCCGTCAGGCGGGCCTTCAGCGCCTCCGGGGAGATATCGGCCCCTGTCTGGTGCGTCTTATCCGTCAGTACCCAGTCAATTTCATCGCGGCGTGTCCTGACGACCTCGTTAATCGCATCCTGAACCTGCTCTTCCCAGGCCTGACGCGTAAACATACCCGGGACGACTTCGTCAGTGCTGAATACCGTTGAGGCATCGGTGTCGCCGGTCATATCGGCAAGCGTTAAATCAGGCCAGTTGCTGGCCACGCGCTTAAGCATGTCCTGATATAACCCGGACTCAGCGTTCCGCTGGCCAATCTGCTTGAGCAGGATCTGACGGACCGTGCTGATTAATTCAGCGTCAGGCTTAATTTTCCATTCCGGATGAGCCGGGAGGTTCTGCGCATAAAAGCCCAGCAGTTTCGGTGTCAGGTCCTGCCATATGCCATCCGGCACATTCTGGCGTTTCGGTAAGGCTTTCAGGACGTTTTTTGCCAGCCAGTCTGCGTCTGCTTTGTCCGGACGGGCCAGCATCAGATAACTTTTGAGCACGTCGTAGGTATGCTGTGTACCCTGCGTACGGGCATCACTGGCAGGAGGAAGTTGCACAAAGGCATTCAGCTGCTGCCTGAGACTATCTGCGGTGGCATCCCTCATCAGCTGTGCGTTGTTTTTCGCATACAGCGGCCAGAGTGCGGCCAGCGTGTCGCTGTCCTGATTAAGACCAAATCGGGTGTACCATGGAGCCCCGGTCGCCTCACGGTGTTGCAGACGGGCAATGGCTTGCTGGAGTACGAGCTGGTTGTGCAGGCGTTCTGCCAGGGGTTTTGCGGTATCCGCTGCCTGCCTCGCCGTTTCCTGTGCCTGATAAATCTGGGTACGGTTGACGATCAGGGACAGCAGTGTACCGGTCCCCCACAGAACAATCAGGGAAAGCAGAATTAACCGCAGCATCTTCAGCCAGTCGAAGCCCAGCTTTCTGCCGCTGACGGCATCACTGTCATCAATGACGGCTTTCCATGTCGGTGTGTCGAGGCGCGTATTCGGTACCGTTCCGGCAACGGCCAGTTCAGGGCTGAACATGACACCGCGTAAACGCCAGGCCGCAGATCCCTGCATCAGCCCGCTGAGTAAAACAGCCAGACTGGCTTTCAGCTCCTGCCGCAGTCGGAGGGACAACTGAAGAAGACCAAAGTCAGCCGGATTATTCAGTATCTGTGCCATACCCGCTTTTTGCAGGTGTAGCGCCAGTGTAGAAAACCCTTCACCCGCACCTTTAACGGTGCCTTCCGGCCCGAATATGACCCCTGTCGCAGCTGTTTCCGCGTCCTGATGAACACCGGTTGACTTATCAGTCAGCCACAGCCAGACAGGTGCCTGCCAGCCAAGCTGATGGTCGGCTTTCTGTCGGCAACGCAAGAAAGCATCCCGCTCGCTGTCCGTCGGGAGGGCTGAGGTACTCATCACCTGAATAATGCCATCAATCGGTTGCCCGGATCGCAGGCTTTTCAGTTTTGAAAGGAAGATCTCATCCGGGAGTGACTGCGCATCACCGCCATAAATCAGCACGTTGCCATCACCTTCCTGCCAGAGGTCATGGCACAGACCCGGGGCCGCTTTCTGGACGTCGTCCGGGTTGCCCATCACCAGCAGGAGTCGCACCTTACGCTGCCAGCGGCGTCCATAGCGAAAGCGCAGGTGTTCGGACACGACGTCTTCGCTGAAGACCGGTTCATCGTCGTCGTCTTCACTGGGAATGATGTTCGTCACCGGAGTGACACTCCCAGCCTTTTTCCGCCCCCAATGGAAATACAACCCGGATTTACCGGCGAAGTCGAAAGCCTTCTCAGTCAGCCAGCCGAGTAAAAACGTCGCGGCAACCAGTATGGCGCAGAATGTGAGTATTCGTTGACCGTCATACGGTCCGAAGCCGGTGGCTAAGGCCACATTTTCCGGAAAGGCATAAAACAAAAATGCCACGATGGCGGTCAGGAAAAAGGCGACAGTCACAACCGAGCCGATGAGAGTTTTTACTTTTACCTTAGACATTCTTGGGCGATTCCTTGCGAACTTCTTCTTTGGTTATGACGACGACCCAGATGTCGTCCTTATCAGCGGCGGGTTGTGCGGCGATAACCTGCGCCCCTCGTTGTTCAACGTCAGCATTAGCAAGCGTGATGGCCAGCCATGGAGCAGCATGGCCGGTATATCCCAGCACGGGATCGATACTGGAATTGTCTTCTGAAAGACTAAATTCCACTTCGCTCTCTTCGCAGGCATTATTCCAGCCGCTGCCCGACGTCAATGTTGGACCGGAGATCCAGCTTCCTTTGAGTTCATTGGGCAGGGTCTTCGACCAGAGCAGCGCCCGGGTGAGCGTCTTTGTGAGCGTTGTTTCTGTTCCCCTTTCGGGGCGATGGAGGCGGAGCGCATCCGGCCAGGCATTGGCTTTGCGGTTGCTCAATACCACCATTGATACAGCATCAGCATCTTCTTCCCGGGGAGACGCCGGTAACGACAGCGTGATGGCAACCAGAATGCCCGGGGTGTCCCATCGCTTGTCCAGCCAGGCATCAAACGCCCCCAGCCCTTTTCCGGCCATCAGGCGAAAAATCCTGCCCGTCTTGAGAGAGAGAGCGGCTTTAAGCTGCTCTTCAATCAGGGGATACAGATCGTCATCACAATCCAGCATCAGCCAGCATGGCAGCTCGGGTGGAAGCGGCTTGACTATCCCCTCTACACGCGTGGTCAGTTTATTAACCGCTGCTTTCAGGGCCTTCGTTAAATCTGTCTGATATTCTGGTAATGCTGCGTATCTGACCGGTTTGTCACATCCTCGTGGGCAAGAGAAGTCGATAACGGGAGCAGCGACTTTCATTGCCTTCAGCAGGTCATCGGCTTTGTTTCCGGCCGGAACCTGGATGTGCGTACCGAGGATCCAGGCGCAGCGCTGACCGCGCAGAATTTCACTGTCAATAAGCGCTTCTCTCTCGACATTACGGGACTCGGCCCCCACCTGTTCGGCTTTGTAGGCAAACCGGCGTAAGCCGAAAATAAGCCCCCAGGTGCAAAACGGGAGGCCCAGAGCGGAGAACCAGAAGACAAAGCCGGTTCGCTCTGACGCCCAGCACCATAGCGTGAGCGCTATGCCCCCCAGTATGACAAACGCGAGGAAGAGCAGCCAACGGCCGGTGCCGGGACGCGCTGCCTTAGGAGCCTTTTCAGGGATGGCATCCAGCCAGACGGGCATAATCAGGCAACCTTTGCAGCGGCAAATGAACTGATCAATGTGCAACCACAGGCGCATTTATGGCCGTGAAATGCAACCGGGATACCATGATCAAGATAACCAGGATTGCCTTCTATGATAGTTGTCGGGCTATGCCCCGGAACCGGGCAGGACACTTTGTCCCCTTTACGGGCAACGCCAATACCACCGAATTTCATCGTTTCGGAAGCGGTCATGACCGAACCACCGTGGGTGGTTTTATCGCCTTTGCGTATTATCTGAAGCATAATATGCCTTTTATTTATAGTGGCTGAAATTTACAGAATACTCTCTTCCAAAATGATATTTTTAATTACATCATTATCTAACATGAAACTTAGGGTGTTATTTTTGAAGTGATAGCTTATCTTGTCTTTGTTTCTTAATGTAGGTTCTCCATAAGCATTTATTATTTCGTTTTTATTCATGCCAATATATATACCGCGACCGGTGATATATTTATTGTTTGTTACAGTTATGGTAGTGATTCTATATAAATCAAAATCATCACCAAAATGCTTGTAGTTTATATTTGAAGAGCGAATGATGAATCCTTTCCAGTAGTTATCAAAATACTTGTACGTTTCATCATCTTTCGATATGTAGTTGCTCCAGGCTCCCGTTTCAAGTTGCTCGTTTTTCCCACACTTACCCCATGCTTTATAAAACTCTTCGAGCGAAGAGCTTAATTCTATATTTCCATTTGGGGAGTAAACACTTAAGTCAGTACCATTGAATTCTGGTATGTTTGTTTTCTCTGTTTCGGAAAGATCATCGTCCTTAAGCCATCCCATGACAACGCTACCATCTTTCCTTATATATCTCCCGAACTCATATCCTCCGGATTTCAAAAAGCCGACAAATGTGTCGTAGCTAATTAGAAAAAGCTTATTATTTCTTGATTTGTCATCTGGCGTTGAATGAAAAAAAGTTTTGTTAATCACTTTATATGAGTGTATGTTTTGTTCGTAGTCAGCTTTTTTCCAAGACTCATCGCAAGCAGCAAAAGAATGAAATGACAGCATGGACATTATTAATAGCAAGATTTTCTTCATTTTTAGCCCTTCTTATAAACAGGTATTTCGCAACGTAAGTTTGCATCCGGGAACTGGTCAAACATTTTCTTCATGTCAGTTTTTTGTATAAGAGCCCAGTTTATCGATGTTGCATACTGTCTGGTTCCCGGATTAGATGGGTTCCATCTCATTTTATATAACGTGTTTTGTTGGTTTGTACTATTATTAACAAATTTTTCCGAAATCCACTTTGCGCCACCATCGATAGCCTCATCTACTGAGAACCAACCTTTGTTATAAGCAACTACAACCCCGTTTTGAGTGTTGCCAGGAAAAACACCTATACCGTACATATTATAAACATGTCTGTTGTTATACATTTTGCTTCCATTGGCAAATGCATGTCTACCACGGTCAGTTTCCAGAATTGCATGTGATGCTAAATAAATTTCGCTTACATTATATTTTTGTGCAGCAGCAATAAATACATCTTCTTTCCCTGATAACACACCCTGACCGGATAGTAACTTACCTAAATCCTCGCGAGAAATACCCGAAGGTGCTGAAATGTCGAGGAATTGATATATTTCACTGTTTTCCTGATGAAGTTCAGGATTCATATAGTCCCGAACTTGCTCACGTGTTACGGCACCATAATTGCCATATGTAGGAACACTATCGCCAGTAAGTGACATTTGCTTGTTCAAGGCATAATCTAAAGTATAATCGTAATTCTTGTAGACTATAGTAATCCGGTTAGCACTTTTTAACGTGCCCAAAAAAAGGATAGGATGCATATGCCACAGTGAAGGCCCTAATTTCTCAGTGGGCACATCCTGCATCCATGCCATTTTATCAAGGAAATCTTCGCTATATTTCTTCCATTCTGGGGCTTCTTTTTTCAGCGCATTGAGGAAAGGTTGCCATATGGCATCACCTTTTTTGAAGTACCAATCGCTGGGATGTTTTACGATTGTTTTCTGGATGGTGTCACGATAGTCGGGATTATGAAGTGCTCTCCAGTATTCCATCGGAGAGTAACGGTCGCTTCCACTATCAATTTTATCCAGCAGGCGCTGATAATTATGCTTCACGAGAGCATGACTGGTTTGCGTATCATCTATCGCGGCCTGGTAAAGCGAATCGATGAGGTTACGGAAGAATCCAGTGGGCTGGTTTTTTCCATCCAGGTAATTAAAGGTGGCAGGTTCTGCGGTTTCAGTTCTGAAACCCAACTTTGCCGAATCAGGCTGTGATAAAAGATGCTATTCACCCTATCCTCATGTCAAATATATTATAATAACTTTTTGGGTTTTATTTAAACTCACACTTATTCATTTCAACATTAAGTCGATCACCGGAAGCGACAACAAAATCCGGTTCAGATTTCCAAATGTAATTATTATGTTTTGTATCAAAAAAACCTTTCCATTTCATATGCATGGTGCCATTTTTGAATGTAACATCAGCAATAGGTTTGCTCTGAGAAATTACAGACCAGTCAATTGTTTCATTCATTGTCTCAATCACATCCTTATAAAATAACTTTAATTGACCATTGTAATCTTTTTGTATAAAACCGGAAATATAAAGATTGTTATCATTTATATTTATTTTGATCTCATTTGATGACTCAATTTCCACGGACCCACCGAACCCACCACACTTCACGGCCCAATAACCAACTCCCTCTCCGATATTTGCAAATACTAAAACTGGGAATAAGCATACTAGTGAAATAATTATTTTTTGCATTTTAAAAATCATTTAAAAACCCATTCTTTATGTGTAAATTTGATTTCCCTTCCAATTCTTCTTTGAGGAAGTCATCGTAAACACTTAAACATTCGCTCAAAGACTTAATTGGTTGACCATGTCGACCGGGTGGTAGACTTGCCCATTCATAACTGCAACTATTCTCAATAGCTTCTTTGATATTACCTTGAGTAATCATATTTAATGCATTATCTCGTACTTTCTCCTTGAGTATTACAACACAAAGTAAATCTTGAGATTCAGGACTAAAATCTGTAATGCCATATTGTCCTCTCCAAAAAGCAGTAGAGCGGTCTTCCCAAGTATATCCCATAACTTGATATGCTCCAGCTGCTGAAGATATATAAACCTTCCCAGTCTTCTTATTTGTCCTAGTAATTTTAATCTGGGGATGTGTTGCGAAAGTTTTATGATAATCCTTTATGAAGGATTCTCCACCAAATAATCGTTCATAACCCTGCTCACCCGTAGTTCCTTCACATACCCTGATCATTCTCATGAAAGCCCTTACCCTGGCTTCTTCTATAGTTATAGCTTTTGAGAAAAAATAACTTAAGAAAACAATCGGATGCATATGCCACAATGAAGGCCCAAGTTTCTCAGTTGTCACATCTTGCATCCATGCCATTTTATCGAGAAAATCCTCACTGTACTTTTTCCATTCGGGAGCATCTTTCTTTAGCGCATTCAGGAAAGGTTGCCAGATAGCATCATCTTTTTTGAAGTACCAGTCGCTGGGATGTTTTACGATTGTTTTCTGAATAACGTCCCGATAATCAGGATTATGAAGTGCTCTCCAGTACTCCATTGGCGAATATTGGTCACTTCCGCTGTCAATTTTATCCAGCAGGCGCTGATAATTATGCTTCACGAGAGCATGACTGGTTCGCGGATCATTGGTCGCGGCCTGGTAAAGCGAATCGATGAGGTTACGGAAGAATCCAGTGGGCTGGTTTTTTCCATCCAGGTAATCAAAGCTGGCTGGTTCTGCGGTTTCAGTTCTGAAGCCCAGCTTTGCCAGATCATACTGCGACAAAAGTTGAGGTTCCGCCTGGCCTTTAGGGACGTAAGCATTTTCTGGTCGCAGCTGCCAGTATTCCTGTTTGGTCGACTTATCGACTTCCGTTTGCACCTGACTCAGTGGAAGGATCCCCGCCCTGGTTGTTGCCCTTGTATCTACTGTGAATGTTCCTGTTGCAACATCTTTTTTGTACAACGTAAGGCCCGGAGCGTACTTCAGCCAGAGTGGATTCTTTTCTCCCACCTGCTCAGGGTTGGTCAGGAACGTTTCCAGGTTATCATCCATACTCGTGCATTCGATATGAACCTGGTATCGTGCTTCATATCCGCCATCCTTAGGTGCCTGATAATATCCCATATGACCAATAGGATCACCTGCACTGATAGCAAAGGGAGTCGGGCATACTACCTGGTCAAATTTCATCGCTTCTTTTGCTGGCGGCATGAGTTTATGCCACCAGGAAGGCTGTACCACCCCATCAGTGCCAGGAGACAGATTGTTTTTGTCCACAAGCATCCAGTATTGCTGCCCTGGCTTCAGGGATGTTTTCTTGCCCTTTTTCAACGCCTGTTCTGAGAGGCTAACAAAGGTAACAAGGCCATACTCTCGCTTATTAAATGCAACGGTATGGAGGCCGCTGTCTGTTTTATCCCACTCAACAATAGATCCTTTGGGGATCGTGCCCTTGCGATAGCTTTCACTTGTACTTTTATTGTTGGTACTGGCGGTCATGACCCATTCTGGATCGTAGGCAGTAAGCGTATCCTGGACTGTCCACTTTGTTTCCGCCGGATTGACACTATAGGCTGAATAGGGAGCCAGGTGCATATACAGGGTATAGAAATGCAGCCCGCTGGATTCCTTCTCCCCCGGTTGAATAAAGTGTTTAACCAGAACAAACGAACCGGAAAAGCTAAGCGGGCCGGATTCCCATCCAAGCGTGAGATAATTCTTGCAGACACGGTAAGCGACCACTTCTCCGTCAGCCATGCATCGCACGGCCTGCTCACCTTTAAAGGGGACCGGGAAATCCAGTGCTTCAAGAGGAGACTTGCCGCTAAGAGCACACCACGGAGTCGTGGCTTCCGTGATATGGATCCCGCCATGCCACATCCCACTTCGGCCAATCATATACAGCCCGGTGGATTCACCACCGACATGAGAGAGGATCTCTTCCTGATTATTGAACACACTTCCTCGGTTATTTGAAGGGATCGGCCAGACAATTTTGGGTAAAACGGACACGATTCACACTCCCTGTTAGTCGTTAAATGACTTGCTGCTGATTTTGCTTTCCTGAGTGATATCCGTCAGGCTGAAATTGGGTGTTTCGTTGGGGAGATTTGCGCCTGAGCCTGGTACCAGATAGTCAGACGTCTTCATAATGAACTCGCCTGATGAACCATGCTCAATGCCGTTCTTACTCAGCCTCAGATAAGATCCGCCGCCGTTCAGCGTAAGCGTTTCCGGGGTGCTGATAATAATTTCGTCTTCACTACTGGTCACCGTCAGCTGCTTTTCAGAAAATAGGGTCATCGTGTTGTGCTGAGCCTGAATCTCGATGTCTCCCTGGTTGGCAACCAGCTTCGCCCCGTCTTTATGCACAAACATACCCAGGGCTTTTTCTACCGTTACAGAAAGATTTTTCATCGCACCGATATCAAGATGTTGACCGGCATTGATCATGGTATTGCGGGTGCTGCTGAGCTGAAGGTGTTCACCTGAGGTAAATGCCACGCCCTGCGGCGCGCTACCCAGCAGCACCGCAGACTGGAGGTCTTTGATTTTGTCGGTGACGAGGCTAATCTGGGTGCTGATGTCACTGACCAGGGCACCGGCTGCTTCGGCGGCGCTGTTCAGGGCCTGCATCTGGCTGTTGGCCTGGTTAATCTGACTTATCGCAGGGGCCATTTCCAGCACCGGCCCCTGGGCTTTGGACTGGGCATCAGCTGTCAGAAACAGCCCTTTTGCCGCACGTACAGCGCCTTGCTCATCCGTTCGCAGTTCAAAACCGGCCCCACGCTTTTCACGCTGGCTGTTGACCAGGTGTCCCAGGTTCAGCTGCGTTTTGCCGTATTCAGTCGCGAGCTTGATATGCTCTTCCTGGCGCTTATCCTCCATCCGCAGCTTATTGTTCGCCGGAGTGCGCCACACGTTACGTGTATGATTGTCACTGGTGACATGGTCCGGATGTTCTGAATCATGCAGGGCATAAGCGATGTAGGGACGATCCGGGTCTCCGCCGTCGAATACGACGGCCACTTCAGTTCCGTCAAGAAGCGGGGAGTGGAATCCGTACGTATCACCGGCATAGGGTTTCGCCAGCCGCAGCCACAAATAGGCATAACCGTGTTCAGTACTGCTGCGGTCGAAGTCCAGTTTTACCCGGTATCGCCCATCCGGGTCGAGCCAGGAATAGGTGTCACCTTTCTTTGTGCTTTCCACCCGGGCTGGAAGCGATCCGGATATCACCGGGCGATTGAGTAGCGCCGGACGATAGCAGACAGTTTCGCTATACGGGATGCCTTCAAAGGTCAGCGTAAAGCTACTTTTTCGTGAGCCGCTGGTGCGCACCGTGGTGATGACAATGCCTTCTTTCACGGTACCGGGAAGCGTTCCGTCAGTTTCCAGTACCTGGCCCGGAGCAAGATGAGGACTGGAGGAATGCCCACTGACGTGATATTGCGCATTCAGAATGCGTTCGTGACGCAGACGGGCGAAATACGCTCCGGTCTCTGTGCTTTCAGTATCACCTTCTGTCAGGAAGGGCTCCGCATAATGGTACGTTTCCCCGGAGGTGATCCCCTCTTTGCTGAAAATGCTTTCGGAGCTGTCCTGAGGTGTCAGTGCTTCACGGTAGTTGTAGTCACGGGTGGCCACACTCCCGCTCACGACATTGTAGCCAGTCTGAATATCCCAGATACTCTCCTGCCCGCTGTCGCTCATCCCGGCCTGATTACGCAATGGCAGGGTGACACCAAATTCATACTGCTGCTGGCTGTCCTGGAAAATCACCACGTCCTGTTCAAGACGGCTGTCCATTTCATAGCGCCAGTAAATGCCCACTTCCGCCAGCAGGCGCTGGATAAACTCAAGATCAGTTTCCCGCCACTGGGTGATGAGCTCCCGGGATGGATATTCCCGGGAGAGCCGGAACTCAAAATCGGGTCCTTCCAGACCGTGTTTACGCAGTACCTGTTCAACCACCTCAATAACCGACTGATTGAGGTAGATCTCGCTCCCTTCCGTATAGTCCAGAAGGGCGATACGGGGAACGATCGTCAGCGCGTAACGGGTATCATCATTCGACGTGGACACACGACGAAACGACGCCACTACGCCAAAAACCGTCCGGACCGGTAGAGCCGGTGCCCCGTCAAACATCGGAGTCTGGAAGGTAAATGACGCGGGTTTCAGCAGTAACGTGTCACAGGCGATATCCTTAGAGGAGCAGGTGACCGCCACGTCATAGCGCCATGGCTGGCTAAGTGATTCAACCGCGCTGTAACGCAGAACATCAAGGAAATCGCTGCATTCATGCACATAAACCCGATAACGTGACTGCCCTGACAGCTGTTGCACCGCGTCGGTGGCCTTCCTGATAAGTGTTCCGCTCATGCCCCCTCTCCTTCTGCCTGTTCATCAAATGCCAGCACAATGCCCTGTTCGTCATCCCAGGTCAGCTGTAGTGAAGACGGCTTTTGTTTTGCCGCCATATGGCTCAATAACTGCTGACTCAGAACCGGCAGGATCTGCTGGTTAAGCAGACTGTCGACGTTACGGGCGCCGGTATCCGGCAGCAGACAGGCTGTCGTCAGGGTGTCGATGAGACTATCGTCAATGTGAGTGGAAATGCCGTAGTGGCGTTGCAGACGCGTACTCACCTGTGCGAGCTTCATGCCGACGATGATGCGCATGGCATCCATTGCCAGCGGGCGGTATATCACCGTCTGGAAGCGGGCCAGCAGCGCTGGCTGGAAATGATCGCGCAGGATCGGGCGTAACAATTCATGCAGATCGCTTTCCGTGGCTTCTGGTTGCTCGTCCAGCAGCTGCATCAACTGATCACTTCCCAGGTTGGACGTCATCAGGATCACGGTATTGCGGAAATCAATTTCACGCCCTTCCCCATCCCGCATAAAGCCCCGGTCAAAGACCTGATAAAACAGGTTCATCACATCCCGGTGGGCCTTCTCCACTTCATCGAGAAGCACCACGCTGTACGGCCGCTTACGGACTGCCTCGGTGAGAATGCCGCCCTGACCATATCCGACATAGCCCGGAGGTGAGCCTTTCAACTGCGAGACCGTGTGCGGCTCCTGGTATTCAGACAGGTTGATGGTAATGAGCGATTTCTCACCACCATACATAACGTCAGCAAGTGCCAGCGCTGTTTCGGTTTTCCCCACGCCACTCGGGCCTACGAGCAGGAATACGCCCTGCGGCCCGTTTTCCGGCGTCAGGCCGGTTTTTGATGCCCTCAGGCGTTGGGCAATGGCATTCAGGGCAGGACTCTGGCCGACAACGCGGGTTGCCAGTTGCTCTTCCAGCGTCAGTAATTCGGTTTGCTCATCCTTCATCAGCGATGAGAGAGGAACCCCTGTCCAGTCGGCGATAACGGTCGCAACGGTGCGGACATCAACATCCAGACCCAGCAATGGGCTGTTATTCTGAATCTGGGAGAGCTCCTGCTGGAAGGCGGAGCTCTCTTTCTGGCGGCTGATGTCTTCCCGGCAGGCTTTCAGCGAGTCGGTGAGCTGCTTTTCGGTCTCATATTGTGAGTGAAGAGCGGCTTTTTGCTGATTGAGCTCCAGTGTGAGCTGTTCGATCTGCGGCAGACGGCTGGCATCAACGGTGTTACCCAAGGAAATATCTTCCAGTAACTCCTGTTGTTCCATGGCAAGCGCAGTCAGCCGGGCCTGCAACCGGATGAGCTGTTCAGGCAGCGTGTCCAGGCTCATCCGTACCCGGGCCGCTGCGGTATCCAGTAAGTCCACTGCTTTATCAGGCAGCTGGCGTCCGGTCAGATATCGGCGGGAAAGTGTCACTGCTGCGCGGACGGCTTCGCCGGTAATATGTACACCATGGTGTTCGGCATAGCGGGATTTAAGTCCACGCAGCATCAGGCAGGCGGTATCATCATCGGGCTCATCAACCTTGACCATCTGGAAGCGGCGCTCCAGGGCAGCATCACGTTCGAAGTACTGCTTGTATTCACTCCAGGTGGTGGCCGCAATGGTTCGCAGTTCACCGCGAGCCAGTGCCGGTTTCAGCAGGTTGGCCGCATCTGCCCCGCCCGCCTGATTACCGGCACCGATAATGGTGTGCGCCTCATCAATAAACAGCAGCACCGGCACCGGGGAGTGCTGGACGGCGTCGATGATATTTTTCAGACGCTGTTCGAACTCCCCCTTTACACCGGCACCCGCCTGAAGCAAACCCAGATCCAGTGTCCTGACGATGACGGGCTTAAGACTTTCGGGCACATTGCCCTCAGCAATACGTAGCGCCAGGCCTTCAACCAGGGCCGTTTTGCCCACGCCGGGTTCACCCACGAGGATCGGGTTGTTCTTCCTGCGTCTGGAGAGAATATCCACCATCTGACGGATTTCGTTATCGCGACCAAAGACCGGGTCAATCTTTCCTTCCCGGGCACGGGCAGTCACATCAACTGTAAAACGATTGAGAACGGACTCTTCCTGTGAAACGGCAGGCTGCGCACTTCCGCCTTCAGCCTGATTTTGTGCTTCATGCTGTAACGGTGCAGCCCGGCCAATAATGCTGGCATTGCCAGACTGCTCACTCAGCGCAACGTCATGCCGCTCATCCGACTGGGCTTCCAGCAGGGGACGTAACCTTTCCAGCTGGCTGGTGGTTAGCGTCATTAAAGGCCAGAGGCCATCACAGCGTGTCAAACCTGACGTTTCAACCATGGCCGTAAGCAAATGTATGCTTCGGATCTGCTCATCTCCCGCGAGCGTGGCGGCAAGCCAGGCTTGTTTCAGCAGTGTCTGGAGGGAAGCAGAAAGCTCCGGGCGTGTGCGAACTGAACGAGGCTGTGCATCCAGCCAGCTCAGAAGTGACTGCCAGACGGCATCCATATCCCATTCATAGCGTCGGGCAAGAACGGTCAGGTCACCTTCCCCCTGCTCCAGCAGTTTCAGCAGCCAGTGCTCAGGCGTGATTTCTGCATGCGCACGGGTCTGACATAAAGAAGCCGCCCCCTCCAGTGCTCTGGCGCAATAAGGGTTAAGTCGTCGTAGCAGGACTGCTGAATGATGTTCCATGTCGTTCCCTCTTGTTCAGGCACGCTACCGCCCCTGGCCGTCAACCGATGCCCATAAGGTTCATGCCGATAAATTGTGAGACTGCTCTGCAAAGCGTCCGTCTGACAGGCGCTGTGCGGAGCAAAACAAAAAGGCGGACAGAAGGGATCTGCCCGCCAGAGTCTTATGCTGTGGTGCGTTCGTTCCAGGAATCGGAATGAATGATGTTGCCGTCTTTGTAGGTCCAGGTGATTTTTTCGTAGCGCAGCTCGATTTGCTCAAGGTGGTTATGCTTCTCGAAGGAGGCATCCTTGATGTCGTGCATTTTTGGTGCAACTTTCACCAGTTTGACGTTTTCCAGTTTGGTGTTGAAATACTCAACTTCCTGGCCTGCGTCGTTGATTTTGTACCACTTAAATTCAGCAGACTTCAGAGTCTGGCCCGTGGTCACGGCTTTGTAGAGGTACGGGCTGGAAGAGTCGATTTCTTTGGTAAACAGGAACGGCGTGTGAATACGGGTGCCGGTCAGTTTGCCAGTATTGTTATCGGTCGGGATGTACAGGTTGTGTTCCTGAGCAACAACTTCGATGCTCCCTTCGCGATCTTTCACATCTACAGAACCCTTGATGTCAGCGCCGCCATCGTCTTTCAGCCACAGATAAACTGGGATTGCCATGTTTTACTTCTCCATATCTTGAGTTGAAACGTCACGTACATCCTGTGACGCGTGTTTTGCGCCTGGCAGACGACAGGCGTCAGCCTGCGGTACCAGACTGATCTCGACACGCCGGTTATGCGCACGGCCATCAGGCGTGTCGTTTGATGCAATCGGTCGGCTGTCACCGTAACCCTGCACGGCAAAGCAACTTTCCGGTACGTCCCCGGTATCACGCATCCAGTTACGGACGGCCTCAGCCCGTTGTAAAGACAGGGTCTGGTTGAGCTGAACGCTACCCGTATTGTCTGTGTGGCCGCTGACCACGATGAGCCAGCCTGGTCTGGCTTTGATTCCGACCAGCGAGTTGACCAGCATTTTGGTGGAGCCCGGTTTCAGCACGGACTTACCGGAATCAAACAGCGACATGCTGTCGAGACGAACAATTTTCGGTACTGGTTTTGGTTCAGGTGCTGGTGGAGGCGTCCAGGTATCAATAGCCTGTTGCAATGCCAGCCACAGTCGTTGGCCCGGGTAATAGCCCAGGCCGTAACGCAAAGGCTCACCCTGGCGCTGCCAGCGATCAAGCAGGAGCGCATCCTGCTTCAGGGCGGCCAGTGATTCTGCCTTAGGGCGATAGTGGTTCATCGGGATTGCATTCCAGCGCTGCAAATCGGTACTCACCTGACGGATCAGGTCACGGTTATTGAGCGCAGAAATACCCAATGCGGTCAGTGCACACAGCCACATCAGCAGGATCAGGAGGCGGGTACGCTGGCCCCCCTGCACAGTTGAAGCAAAAGGTGCCAGCAGCGGCAGAACCGCATCCGGAAACAAACTTGCCGGGGCTGTCTGCCCTGGTTTTCTGAAAAACTGCAAACAGGTGCGGGTATATAGCCAGTCGGCCCAGACTGACTCTGTACCGGGAAGGACGGTACCGAGGCGCATTGCCACAGTGAATGCTCGTTCTGGAGGCGTTAACCGATCAGGCTTTTCCAGCTCTTCAGCCAGCGTATTACGGATAAAGGAAAATGCCTCGCTGACGGCTGGCAGTGTCAGGATATTGTTTTCCGCCTGCTGCCAGTCGATGAAAGCCTGCGGCGAATCATTTACCGGACAGACAATCGGCTTATCACCCCGAACGATTATCCAGGGCGTTTCTGGCCCGGAAAATTCTGCACTCAACACAACCGGTAGTGTGAAACCCGTCAGGGATTTAATCTGCTTACACTGCTGGCGGAGCGTTTTCAGTTCGGAACGAAGAACGGCTTCATCCTGATGATGGTCTGGAAGGCAGCGGTACATTACCGAAAGCTGACCAACCTGGCGCGGGAACTGCGTCTGGATACTGCGGACAACGTCAGTTAACCGGTTGACGTCACCGGCCCGCAGCCACCATCCCTGGGCTGTTTTACGCAGAGGGCTCCCCTGAAATAACGCGTCCAGCATGTCACCGCACACCAGTACAACGGGGCCCTGGGCGTCGGGTAAAGGCAGTTCAGCGGCCGGGAGGGTAACGTCGGATGTGGGCTCTTCGCTCCGACAGTTTTTAAAAACATACCAGCCTGCCAGAACGAGGATCAGCAGCGTGGACAGACCGTTAAAAACGTTGCCTGTCGGGATGAAATACCACAGCAACCATAGCAACGTGGCAACGGCTGCCAGGGCGTGCAGGACTACCGGAATGATGACTGATCTACGCATTAGCCATGCAGCTCCGGTATTTGTGCTGACAAGAGTGCCTGGAGCCAGAGATGCCCCCCCCACCAGGTAACGCCCGTAAGAATGACGGCGAGCGCTATCCAGAGCCAGACTGAACGCATCAGACTCCAGCGATGTTTCCCCATTCGTTGAACAACCAGAGACAGGCCTGCATCAGGCGGAGAAACACGTTCAGAAAGGGTTTTCATTACCTCATCACGTTGCGACTGGCTGACCGCTTTCAGGCTGTATAACCCCTGAAAGCCCAGCGCTATCACCCGGTGATAGCAGGTTAAAACGGCCGGGTTTGGTGAGGGCTGACGCAGAACCTCTGTAATGCGATCCCATAGTGCCTCACCAGCCCGAAGTGAACCAAAAAAACGGGCCTGAAGCGGCGCTTTACGCCAGGCCACCTGGCCTTCATCAACTTTCGGCTCCTCACCTTCCTCGCTTTTTTCAGACTTACGGCTCATCACCGTTTTGTCCAGCAGGGCACATTGTGCGTAGGAAATATGCTCCACACTGGCGTCGTCATAACCGGCACGCTCCAGCGCTTCCCGCACAGTTTCAACCTGTTTAACGCATTTGTTGTAAAGCACAGTGCCATCAAGCGTGACGGCACCTTTTTTAAGCATGGTGACGGTAAGCCAGGTCTCCGCCATCAGCTGGTCGATATCGATATCCTGTCTCATGAGCGCAATACCGCAAACAGTTCAAGTTCAAGGGCGCCAAGTAGCTCAGGCACATAGAACATACACACCCCCTGCTCCTGCATTTCATGTGCAGCGGGACTTTCCATATCAAGGGCGAAGTACTGGTTTTCCATGCGTACAGGCAATGCTGCCGGGACTCTGCTCACCGGGATCAAAGGGATCCCCTTTAGTGCCGCACCATAGATCTCGCGGACATCATCAGGTGACCCCGCCTGACAGAGTGAAGGGAATTTCTCGGCGACCTGCCAGGCCGGGATATCCGAGCGCACAGAGAGATAAAGGTCGGCCTCTTCACGCAGGCGGATATCGTGGAGGTTGGCCTTCCAGGTCTGTCCGTCCGGTCGGGACATTTCCAGAGCAATGACCCGGGATGGCAGACTTGCTTCCAGCAAACCCGTTATCAGGTCGAACAGCGGAGGAAATGCGTTGGCCGGTTCTTCGTGGTCATAGCCCGGTATGGCGTCAAGATCATGGTCCAGAGAAAAAGTCAGCATACTGCCTGCCAGACGAGCGAGCTCCGCCCACACCTGTTCTGGCGGACGGGAAGGATAACGTTCAAATTCCGTCAGCACCCTGGCGTGGGAATTCAGCGCATTCAGCAACCAGAAAAGGGATACATCGGCGACGGCAAAATCGGCGAGTCTTTCGTTACTTTCACGACGCATTGTCATCAGTCGCTGGCGTCGGGAGCGAAGCTGGCGATTGAGCAGCACCAGACGTTCGCGAAGAACCGGACTTGCCCCAAAAGATGCCACTGGAGGAATAAAAAACGGATCCTGTCTCCACGCATTTTGTCCATCCCGGATAAGCCTTGCTACCGGGCACACTTTCCAGGAATCATTACTTTCATGAGCAAACCGGATAGTGAAGTTAAACCGGGCAACAGCCATGGATTCTTCTTCAGAGCCAAAGGCATCCTGTAAAGTCACCCATTCTTCACGATAACGGAGCGGACGATCTGGAGTGACGCCTTCCTGTTCCACGTTGGCAACACCTGGCTGCATGTGAGGCAGTGCTATAACGACGGTTACCGCATCACGACCTGCCAGCAGGCTGGCATCTAACTCACGTGGTACCGGAGGCAGATCGCTCCTTTGTGCGTCAATCAGCGAACCATCTTCCAGCCAGAGACGTAACTGCGTAATCTGAATCAGACCGGACGACAGAAGACTGTCATTAAACTCAATCTTTTCCACGCCCCAGGGGAATGGGGATGCCAGTGCTGATGCACCGGCACTGCGAAAAGACTCCCATTCAGCCTGCTGCTGGAACTGTTGAGGGGACAGTAAAGCCCCCTCGTTCCACAGTGGACGATAAATTTTCATCCCTGTCCTGCCTTATGCTTTTGCTTTAGGCATCTGGGATACCAGCGACAGGTTGACGTCCATACCTTCAACCTGGAAGTGAGGGACGGCAAAGAGCTTCACGCGGAAGAAACCCGGGTTATCCTCGATGTCTTCAACGATGACTTTGGCATCGCGAAGCGGGTGTGAAGCCTGGAGGTCATCACCCGGATCGGTCATTTCAGTTACCAGTCCTTTCACCCAGGTATTAAGCTCCAGCTCAAGCAGGCGTCGGTCTTTGGTGGTACCGATATTTTCACGCTGGATAAGCTTCAGGTAGTGCGCGATACGTGACAACAGGAAGATGTATGGCAGACGGGCATTGATGCGACTGTTGGCCGTGGCATCAGCGGTGTCGTACAGCGCCGGTTTCTGGGTGGAGTTGGCCGAGAAGAAACAGGCGTAGTCGCGATTCTTGTAGTACGACAGCGGAATGAAGCCGAGGCTGGAGAACTCAAACTCGCGGGTCTCCGGTATCATCACCTCACTCGGGATTTTCACCTGATTGCCGGTGCCAAGATCGTAGAGGTGAATTGGCAGGTCTTTCACCGCGCCACCGGCCTGCGGGCCACGGATTTGCACGCACCAGCCATTGTTGATAAAGCTCTTCACCATGTTAGCGGCAAAAGCGAATGACGCGCTGGTCCACAGGTATTTTTCGTGGTCCGGGCCTTTGACTTCTTCAACGTAGTTGAAGCTGCGCACCGGCACAGTGTCCGGGCCATACGGCAGACGACCCAGCACGCGCGGCATCACCAAGCCGAGGTAGCGGGAATCATCGGTGTCGCGGAAGGATTTCCACTTGATGTATTCGGCACGGTCAAAGTAGTTGCCGATGTCTTTGATAGCTGCCACTTCTTCCATCGACGTTTTATTGAAGAATTTCGGACCGGCAGAGCCGATAAACGGCATGTGCGCCGCAGCAGACACTTTAGAGATATTACGCATCAGCGCCACATCCTGAGCGGAAGCATCAAATTCATACGCCGAAATCACCGCTCCAATCGGCTCGCCACCAGGCTGGTCGTACTCACTCGCGTACGTATGCCAGTACAGTCCGCTCTGGTTGATTTCCGGGGCATCCTCAAAATCCTGACGCAGATCTTCTTTGGCAATGTCAAGAATTTCGGTGCGCACGTTCTGGCGGTAATCAGTGTTATCGACGAGGTGCTTCAGACCGCGCCACAGCGACTCCACCGTCTGAAACTCGCTGTTATGCATGACTGCATCGAGTTGGCGACTAATCTGGGAGTCCAGTTCAGCGATATGCTGGTCAATCAGAGACTTATCGAGCTTTTCCACCTTCTGACCGGACTTCGTCAGGCATTGCAGAAAGACCTGCACGCCAGCCGTGATACGCTCATTGGCATCAGCTTCCGCCATTGTGGTTTCGTCCTGCCAGACACTCAGGTCACTCAGGCTGGAAGCTGGTTTCAGGTTGATTTTTTCAAACAGGGACGCATACACACCGTGTTCACTGAAACGTTCCTGCACGAGGGGGGCGCCACCGTATATCGCGTTTTCATTCTGTACAGACATCAGCATATTCCTTTCTTTCTGTCAGTCTTTCTGGGCCAGGGCGGCAATTTCGCTGTGCAGTTCATGGCTTAATGCCGGGTCGAGTAATACCTTCTCCAGCTCGCGGCGGAATGCGGCGTTATCTAGTAAATTCGATTTGAGGTCACGCAAAAGGCTGCGCATGGCAAGCATGGCTTTCAATTGCGGGATTTGACGAGCAACCTGTTCCGGCTCAAAATCTTTTATGTTCCGGAAAGTGAGGTAAATATTCTCTTCACTGCCATCGTTTGCTAAGGTGTTCTGTACGGCAAGTTTAATTGTCGGCGAAAATTCCGATAATACGTTGTCAAAATTCTTTTTATTAATGTCGACCTTCACGCGCTCCGATAACGGACGGCGTTCCTGGCCATGACTGAAATCGCCCACTGTCAGTAGTTTCAGCGGCAGTTCAACTTTTTTCTGTGCGCCCCCGGTATGCAGGCTAAGCTTTAAATTAATACGCGCTTTAGGTATTTCTTCTTGATATGACGCCATGCCCAATTCCTTCACAATAAATATTACTGGTAGCAAAAAGAAACGCTCCGGCGGTACCGGACAATCCGGAACTGTTTTAAGTAATCCTGAAAATTCGCAGAATAAACAGCGGACTACACGGAAAATGTTACACCTGTTACCAGAAGTAACAATGGGAGGTGACGTCCTGAATGTAAAAAAGTGTGTTCTAATTATCACAAAATGTCCGCAGGTAGTGATCCAAATGGCAACGGTAAAAATCAGAATTCTTCCTTCTTACAAAGGAAACTCAGCATGAAAGATATTATTTATTTTTTAAATCAAATGTTTCAACATAGTAACAATTTAGTCAGCCCGAGCGTCTTATACTCGTCATCCTTGAGTTGCCGCTCCCTTCATTAAATATAAAATCAAGATATATAACCATTGATTCATTCATTGAAAAAATGAATTCCATATCTAATCTTGCTACAAAAACCTCAAAGTGGAATTAATTCATCCCGCAACATTTATCACATGAATATACAAATCGCATTTATTTACTAAAAGAATAAATTAAATTTCAAAAATTGACCTATGAAATTATTTGCCTTTTAAAAGATCCTCTTCCAGCATTCGCGCAATCCAATCAGGGGGATTGATGGGAAAAGCTGATGATCCTCGATGACGTTGTTACAGGCCGGGTACAGGGCTACTTACGGCGGTGAATCACTGATTCCCGCTTGCCAGGTAGTTGGCAGCCGGATGAATAGAGGTGGCGACATCAACCGTCGGGTTAGATTGGCGATAAGTCCTGCGGATTACAGGGCTGATGCGGAAGGGAGAAGACGATTTGCATCAGATTTGACAACACCAATACAGTCACGGGAATGGATTTTGTCGCGCGTAGCCTGGCACAAATGGAAATCAGCGGCTCACCGTTATGTCCGGATGCCGTCACTGGGAATATGAGCCCTGAGCAGAAAGCCATTTTTTTGGCCCGTCTCAGTTTTCACCGCAGCCAGCTGAAGTCGCAACGGGGTGGAGATTAGCATATTTTATGCAATAAGTTTATTTCATTCGTCGATGCAGTACACTGGGAGCGGGACTGTAAAATTCGATACCTGACTTTTCCGAACTGAGTTCGGGATAAAATTAATCACCTGCTAAATGGTCAATAACTCTATTAGCTGTGGGGTAATGGCTTCCATGGTATGTCAATGTTGTATATTTCTCCTTCACTACACAGTGGCTACAGTTAATAAGATAAGTCAGCGGTACTATAAACAGTCATTATGGTATTGCCCTTTCATACCTGCATTTACTTTTGAAGGGGCACCACCACACGGCCACCTGAAGTGCGCTCAGGACAATCATTTATCACATACCGTATGCAAGGAACCACTCCATGCAGCTTGCCAGTGGCGATGAAGGAGTAAATTAGTTCGATGCTCTCTCCACCACTCGCTGAACTAACGAACAGATAAATTTTACTGCCCAATGCCATCAGACAGAGCGCGTTCTCGGTGATATTATTGTCTATTTCAACCTAATTGCTTTTAACCTCGCCACCCGCCCTTTTCTTTCAATGATGCAGAATATGCATGACTAATGCGGTGAAAAGCTGACGAAAGATGACAATCCAATCTTGCACAGCGTTCAAGGCTGGAAGTCTCAGATGACGCGGTGGAAAGATGGTTAAAGGATAGTGGCATCGTCCAGAGTACGTCTTGCTGGATGAATGGCCTTGATAATGCAGTTATAAAGAGCTTTATTGGAACATTAAAATTAGAATGTTATTGCCTCAATGAATACAAAAATGTTGATGACTTAAATCGAGGAGTCATGAGTTCTGTGCATTATTGTAATTAATTTAAAGCAAATAAATAATCAATGGACCTAGTTTGATGCAATATATATTAAGTCAGAGCACATAAGTTGTCTATCCCATGCGAGATAAATTAAAACAAAACTACTTACAAAGAGTTTAATTTAGTCAGTAGATAAATTATTTTTTACATGAAGTAACATTGAATCATGTATAACATTTCTCGTCGTATTAATCCAACCTGTCCTCGTGAAAAAGGCAAGCAATCTGATATCACTGTTGGTATGATTTTAACGTGGATGATATCACTATGATGAGATAAATAGATGAGCAGAATTATTGATAGCAATGACGGAAGAGGGCAATAATAATGAAGATGTGCAAAACAATCACCGTCAAATTAACTAATGAGCAATATTTGTTTCTTCAACAATGGAGAAACTATAAAACTGAACAGTTACCTGGCATTGAAATTTCTGACGGACTTCTGGTTAACCGTATTGTTGATGTCTTTATTCGGCAAAACCAGGATGCGCTGGAAAAAATGTTTTATCCATTTTTGAATCCTCTTCCTGTCAATGAACGTCAAAAATTAAATGTGGCTGATATCGAAAAACAAAAAGAAATCATTCTGCAGTATAACATGATGACAGACCAAGTATGATTGGACCATTGATTGTGTATCTGTTCTTCTTGGATGTGGCATCGGGATATCTCTGAAAAAGAATCTTCCGGTTAATATTGTCAATCATCTTCAAGATGTTTTTTCATTAATCACGATAGAACTGGCGGTATCATTGATCATTAAAGGCAATAGTTTTGTATGTATTACGCTTGCCATATTACTTGGGTATGTGACAGGTGAGTTTTTAAAGCTTGAACATATAACCGACGCGCTTACGCGAATGGTAAAAAAAGCAGGGGGGAGGTTTTCTGCTGAAAGCCCGTATTCAGATGAAGAATATATCAAAATTTTCTCCAAATTAATCATGCTGTTATTTATCGGAACCACCGGAATCGTGGGGGCTATCACCGAGGGGCTTACCGGGCAGTACGACTATTTGCTCATTAAATCGGTGATTGATTTTTTTCTGCCATCGCTTTCAGTACCACACTGGGCCTTCCTGTGGCGTTTATTGCCCTGCCGTTATTTGCGACAGAAACGCTGTTGTACGAATCTGCACATTTTCTTTCGCCGGTAATGTCGGGCATTGTGATGCAAAATTTTATAGCCTGTGGGGGCGTGATGTTACTGGGGTGGCGGGATCAATCTCACCCGGCTTAAGCATATCCCTGTAATAGCCTTACTTCCTGCACTGATGTATGTCATGATTTTTTCGGTACTCTCCCCATGACATTATCATGAGAATACAAGGCATGAAATATTATATCCCATTTAAATAATGTTGTTCTAAGCCAGAAGACCGAATCCGTAACATTGTACAACTACATAAGTACGTTTTACTTGATGTTATTACATTTCTCAATAGATTCACGGCTGTATTAACTTCTAGAATGCGTACTTTTATGAATAAACATCCATAGAAAATCTGACTTGGTATTTTGCTGTCGTAGTACTGTTATAAAAGTAAATATATACGCATTTTATTTTTCTGAAACAGGAGACGAAATGAATATTTATTCCTTCACAAACACCATCACCAACATTGTCGCAGTTGATACTGCCATTTATGATAAAATGTACACTGATTTCAGCCATGGCAATTATCCCATTGATGCACCGTTTTGGCGACGGGATCCTTACCAGGCATCTCCTCTCTCAGGCCAGGCTGGGGTACAAACACCTACGCCGACGGTGCTAACCGTTTCCGTCAGCGCACCAGGATGTGCCGCAATCACACATACTTTCGATGATACTTACCGTACGGATCACTTTTTCCCTGTTCTGGGATTATGCTCTGGCGTGGACAATACCGTAAGTTTTACCACCACAGATCAACTGGGTCAGTCGCTACAGTCTGAATTCACGGTACCTGCCAATTGTATTCCCCTATTTCCGACAGATGCTTTCGGACAAGTCGATATTATCGCGCCTCCTGTCCGTGAACATCTAAATTCACAACTGTACATCACCAACGTATCAAACAGTTTTCCCGCAGCCATCGACTATGATGGCAACGTGCGCTGGTATATCTACGAGACCACCGCCTTCACCTGTTTCCGTGCGGGGCCGACAGCACCTGTCACCGCGACACTTTACGTTCCTTTGCTTATTCCACTGAATAACGGACACATTCTGACAAAATCACAGGATCAGCGGCAATTGATTGAATTCGACCAACTGGGCCGGATATACACCATCACTGAATTGGCATACCCGGATGAAACCGGTCAGTCAATACCTTGTCTCGCTATACGCGATATGATCCAGATGCCGCCTGGGGATGACCGACTGCTGATCCAAACTGAAAATGACAGCACCATGACCCGGACCCGTGCCAACCAGACCGAAGGGGATGTACTGGCCATCATGGATTTCAACAGCGGACAGGTGCAACAGACTGTGGATTACAAAACACTACTGGATGTTAATCGCAGGGCGCAGCCTCCATCGCAACAGGATGCGTCCACTGGCCGTCTTGACTGGTTTCATGCAAACGGGATTCACTATCATGTCAGCACAAACAGTTTTATAAACTCCGGACGCAATCAGGGCGTGATAGTAGCAACGGATCAGACGACAAATGAAATAAAATGGATGCTGGGATCTCACACCGACTGGAATACTGGCTTCAGTCCATATTTACTAACGCCGCTCCGGACAGATGGCACGCCTTATGATTTAACGGATCCGGCTGATTCTGTCGCCGCCGATCATGAATTCTGGCCATGGGGACAGCATGGTGTCAGGGCACTCCCGGATGCTTACACAACACCTGGCGGCGATCTAGATCTACTGGTCTTTGATGATGGTGCTTACCGTTCACTGAGCCAACCGGATGCTATTGTGTCTTACAATAACTGGAGCCGTGCCGTCAGATACAACATTAATATCACCAACATGACCGCCAGAATCGTCTGGCAGTACGGCAAAGACCTGGGTGATGATTACTACTGTGGCTACGTGGGGAATGTTCAGTTTATGCCTGATACAAGCTCAATGATGATTAATTTCGGTGGGACAAATTGTTATGTGGATCCAGGTACAGGTGATGGACGAAATGTCGGGATCCGCGGGGATGTACTCATGGCTGATTTTCCACCTAATAATTTCAACGATCCGGATAATTTTCCTGTGAACGAAAAAACCAAAGTTCAGGAGGTTTCCACAGACACCGGGGAAATATTGTTTGAATTCTGGCAGTATAATCGTTCCCGTGTAGGGGTTATTCAGAACTTTTCCTTCAAAGTGTGGAAGGCAGATTTGTATGACTTTTCGTTCACGAGCTAATTCCCCCATGTGGTATGTACGGACATCTCTGATGTAGGTTAACCTCGCCATACTTCCAGGTAAGCAATATGAACCGGGCGATATCATCGTCCGGACTTCATCGGTCAGGCCCAAATCTAGTCCGGAAATCGTTCTTACGAAACAGTAATGTTGTTCTTTTTTAAACAGTGAACGCATGAATCAAGCTTTTTATAGCAATGATTACCAGACCCAATAATTACAATTATGCTTTTTATCATCCACAGCGGTTGGCTGAATCAGTGTGCTGCTAAACGTGAGCACTTCCATCCTTCGCATTCCTGTATATAAAGCATCGTATATGGTTATTTGAGTTTCAGAAGCAATAGCCTTTGGGGTGCATTTACCCTTTATTTTAGTACAGCAATACCATTCTTTAAGAAAGCTTAACAGCGATTATAACTAAAATCGTTGTTTCCTTTGCAAAGGGCGTAAATGATTCGGGATTGTTTTACTTTGTAGCCTGCAATAATTTTAGGCCAGTTTTTCAAGTCTTTATATAGTGGTTTATATTTCCTAGCATTCACTCATCAACAATTTTCATTTCACTAAACTGGTATGATGGTCGTTAAAACACATCTCCATATCCCATCCAGTATACATGCATGCCAACAATGGCTACCCGATAACTCTTTGCTGTAGAGCTTACGAGTCGCCATTTACCACTCAGTGGGTCAATCCCATCATGCTGAGCGTGGGGATAATCACGGATCGATTCAGAGAGGAGGCAAGCGGCTGTCCTTGGCATATCGCTCCAAGATAGTTTCTCTCTTTCCAGAAATGCAAAAAATAACGTAAAAACATAGTATTTTTGAGGGATTTAATGTGGAGGGGTTATCAGAGAAAAGCGGGGGCCCCCACCCTCAGTCCAGAAACTGCCTCCAGCCTTACCAACCGGAGGCTCGTAAGCCAAAACAAAAGCTAACCCCTTATCTGCCAGAAACACCAAAATTCAACTACCACATAAAGTAGATAAAATTATAATTAAAAGTATTTATACTATAAGTCAAAAAAAATTAACAATTTGAATTTAAAGAAAAAAAAACAAAAAGTATGATTTTTAATACGCATTGAATTTCCGTATGGCTACTGCGGCATTGGTGGCATTGGCGTGTGCCTGCCGCCACAGCTGGCTTGATCACTTGTATAGCGCCACGCGAGCCGCGTGGCGCGTGGCGTTACTCACCGAACCGTAATCCATCACCTTGCCTTGCAACAGCAGGTTATACACGGGTGCCTGCGGCCTGTTGAGACGGGTTTGCAGCAAGTGCACGGCCTCTATCCCCAGTTCACGGCACGGCACCGTGGTTCCCGTCACCGGTGTCTCCAGCCGGTTTTGCAAATTCCAGGCAAAATCGGTGGTGATAATGGAGATATCCTCAGGAACACGCACCCCGTGGCGCCGCAGCGTTCTGAAAACCCCTTCCGTCATGCTGGTGCTGTTAGGGAAGATAACCTCAGGCCATTGCTCTCTGTCGTGACTTAACAACCACGCATCCAGGGCACGCTCGGCCTCATCAGCAGTAAACCACTCTGTCACCAGCAGATCCCGCTGGGGTTCAAAGGCGACATGAAAATGCCGGTACGCCTCTTTAATGCCATCCAGGCGCGCATAGAGCGTTTCCCGTCGCAGGCAGGTCAGCGTCAGCACCCGGCGATGCCCCTGCTCAAAGAGGTAACGCATTGTGGAAAATCCAATGGCGCGATGATCGGGCGAAACAGAATCAAGGACGTTATCCCTGTCGACTGAATTAATTAACACGCAGGGCTTATTGAGGGTACTGGCAAGCTTCAAAATGGTGGCGTCGTCCGTGCCAATAATAATGATCGCGTTGATGTTCTTATGGTTGGCTTTTTCCAGAAATAATTTCACATCAGCATGTTGCTCTTCTAATCCGCTGTATGTGATCCACACATTATGCGGAGCGCTGGCTTCGGCGATGCCTTTTGTCACTTCCAGATAAAAAATATCCCCCCGTCCCTGAAAGGTTCTTTCAGGAGCAAAAACCGCAATACCATTAATCAACAGCCGCCCACTTGCCATGGATTCCAGCACACCCAGTTTCCGCGCGGTACGCACAATGGCATCACGGGCCTTGTCACTGGTGTAGGATTTGCCGCTTAAGACCCTGGACACCGTGCTAATGGAATAGCCTGTCAGGGACGCAATTTCCTCCATTTTTAACCTGCCTGACATAGTGTGACCTCGCTCTCAATCAGTTTTTGCAAATATTTGCAGAAACAGCGCATTGATTTTAAAACCAAATTTCAAAAGCGTTAGGGTTTACTTAAACACCTTGCGAGTATTCTCACAAAATAACGTTGTCGCAGCGGTTCACCTTTCCTATTTTCCGGTCATCACGCTTTTCGACTGAAATGAAGGTGCGACATGGAGAAGGTACGTTTTGGCATTATTGGTATAGGTAATATCGGTACGGTTCACGCGCGCTATTTACTGGCAGGAACCGTCAAAGACGCTTGTCTGACGGCCGTTTGCGACAATGCGCCGGAAAAACATCCTGCCATCCGCCAGCTGGTTGGCGACGGCGTCCCACTGTTTAGTGACGCGCAAGAGATGCTCCAGAGCGGCCTTATCGACGCCGTGATTGTGGCGACACCGCATTACGATCATCCTCGCCTGTCCATTCTGGCCATGCGTAACGGCATCCACACCTTGTGTGAAAAACCGGCGGGTGTGTATACCGCCCAGGTGCAGGAGATGAACGACTGCGCCCGCGAGTGTGATGTGGTGTTCGGCATCATGTATAACCAGCGCCCTAACCCGCTCTATCAAAAAGTGAAAGACCTTATCGACAGCGGCGAGCTGGGTGAGATCCGCCGCTCCAACTGGATTATCACCAACTGGTATCGCTCTCAAAGCTATTACAACTCTGGCGGCTGGCGCGCTACCTGGAAAGGCGAAGGCGGTGGTGTCCTGCTCAATCAGGACCCGCATCAGCTCGACCTCTGGCAGTGGCTGGTCGGAATGCCGGTACGCCTGCGTGCGTTTTGCCAGTTTGGCAAACATCGTGACATTGAAGTTGAAGATGAGGTGACCGCCTATGCGGAATACGCCAATGGCGCGACCGGAGTATTCATCACCACCGTGGCGGAAACGCCAGGAACCAACCGCCTGGAAATCACCGGCGATCGCGGCAAAGTGGTGGTTGAAGACGGCACCCTACGCTACTGGCGACTGCGTGAATCAGAAACCGCGTTTAATGCCCGCTGGCAGAATGGTTTTGGCGAACCCGAATGCTGGGAAGTTACGCTCCCCCTTGCGCCTGAGTGCAGTGAACACCATGTCATCACCGCCAATTTCTGCGCGGCCGTCCTGCACGGCGAGCCGCTGATTGCCCCGGGCCTTGAAGGTATTCACGGGCTGACACTCTCCAACGCTATGCACCTTTCCACCTGGACAGATGACTGGGTCGATCTGCCGCTGAACGAAAAACAGTATCTACGCCTGCTTCAGCAGCGCATCACCACCTCGGTAGAAAAAGAGAACGTAAGCCGAACGCTGGACGCCTCAGGAAGCTGGTAACCCCCGGAGAAAATATGATGTTAAATGTCGCCATCGTGGGAACAGGGAATATCTCGCATAACCATATTCAGGGCTATTTGCAGTTTGGTCAGCGCTGCCGGATTGTCGCGCTGGTGGATATCTACCCGGAAAAAGCCCAGGAGAAAAAAACACGCTACGGCCTGACGGACGCCCGCGTGTATGAAAGCCACGAGCAGATGCTGGCGTCTGAACCCCATCTCGATATCGTCGATGTCTGTACGCCGCCTTATGTCCATGCACAAATCAGTATTGATGCGCTCAATGCCGGTTGCCATGTGCTGTGCGAAAAGCCGATGTCGGCATCGTTAGAAGAGTGTGATGCGATGATCGCCGCCCAGCAGGCGAGCGGGAAAACGCTCTCTGTGATTGCGCAAAACCGTTTTACCGATACCTTCTGGCGCTTAAAGGCGGTGATTGACTCGGGTCTCGCGGGCAAGATTTGCCACGCGCAGGTCGACTCCTTCTGGTGGCGTGGACACTGCTACTACGACCTGTGGTGGCGCGGCACCTGGGAAAAAGAGGGTGGCGGCTGCACGCTTAACCACGCGGTACACCACATCGATGCGATTCAGTGGATGCTGGGCTTCCCGACGGAAGTCGTGGCGATGATGACCAACGTGGCGCACGACAACGCCGAAGTGGAAGACCTGAGTACCGCCATCTTCAAATATCCCAACGGCGCGCTCACACAGCTTACTGCTTCGGTGGTGCATCACGGTGAAGATCAGAAAATCATTATTCAGGGGGATAAAGCCCGTATCTCTGCGCCCTGGCAAGCCGTAGCCTGCGTGAGTGCGGATAACGGCTTCCCTCAGGCTACTCAGGACACGCAGCGCGAAGCGCAACTCAATGCCGTTTTTCAGGAAACCCCTCAGCTCAGGTGGACGCTGCATACCGGGCAGATCCACGACCTGCTTCAGAGCATCGAAAATGGCGCTGCCCCGCTCGTCGATGGTCAGCAAGGTAAGCGCTCGCTGGAGCTGATTACCGCAATTTATAAATCAGCGATGACCCGGGCAGTGGTTTCATTGCCCATTCACTCTGATGACCCGTTTTACCGTACTGGCGGGACAAGCGCTCTCGCCCCCCGTTTTTATGAAAAATCCGCAAGCGTTGCCAACTTCAACGAAGTGGGCGCAATCCCTCTGGGCAAAGATCTGGATCGAGGAATCTGAACATGAACAAGAATGACGGAATGAACTATGCGCCGGTTGGGAAACCTCAACCTGTTGTCCGGCAGGGCGAATTCGTCTTTGCCGCCGCCGCGCTCGACCATGGTCACATTTACGGGATGTGCAACGGGCTTATTGAGGCGGGCGCAACGCTGAAATGGGTTTACGATCCCGATCCGGCGAAAGTGGATAAATTTGTGCAGCAGTACCCACAGGTCCTGGTCGCGAATTCGCTGGATGAGATCCTTGCCGATAGCGCAGTACATCTTGTCGCAGGTGCCGCCATCCCCTCTGAGCGATGCGCGCTGGGGCTGAAAACGATGGCCGCAGGTAAGGACTATTTCACCGACAAAGCGCCGCTCACCACTCTTGAACAACTGGCCGATGCCAAAGCAATGGTCGAGAAAACCGGCAAGAAATACGCGGTTTATTACAGCGAACGTCTGCACGTTGAAAGCGCGGTGTTTGCCGGGCAGCTGGTGCAACAGGGCGCAATTGGCCGCGTGATTCACACGCTCGGCACAGGCCCTCACCGGGAAGGACACGGCAGGCCAGACTGGTTTTACGATCGTCGTTACTTCGGCGGCATCCTGTGTGATATCGGCAGCCACCAGATTGAGCAATTCCTGTTTTACACCGGAAACCGCAATGCGACCGTTATTGCCAGCCAGGCGCGCAATACCAGCCACCCACAGTATCCCGCGTTTGAAGATTTCGGCGATGCGATGCTCAAAGGGGAAAACGGGGCCAGTGGATACTTCCGCTGCGACTGGTTCACGCCAGACGGGCTTTCCACCTGGGGCGATGGACGCCTCACACTGCTTGGCACCGAGGGGTACATTGAGATCCGCAAATATGTCGATTTGACCCACGGCGAGCAGGATGTGGTGTACCTCGTCAATAAAGAGGGCGAGTTCCGCTACCCGGTGGCGGGCCAGGTCGGCTTCCCGTTCTTTGGTGAGCTGATCCTCGACTGCCTGCATCGCACTGAAAACGCCATGAGCCAGGCCCACGCTTTTAAAGCGGCCGAGCTGTGCGTGAAGGCGCAAATGCTGGCTAACGCAGCGGGATAACGGGAGACGCAGATGAAAGTCCTGAACTCGGCCATTATTGGTGGCGGTGCCATCCACGGGTGCCATGTGAACGCGCTGCGCCCTATCCCAGGCGTGACGCTGCGGGCGTTAGTCGACACTGACAGCGTAAAAGGGCTGAAACTGGCAAAGGATTATCAGTGCCGTTTCTATCAGGATTACCGGGAAATGCTGCTGGATGAGCACATCGACGTGGTGCACATCTGCACGCCCCACTTCGAACATAAGGAGATGATTCTGGCGGCGCTTGCCGCGGAGAAACACGTGTTCTGCGAAAAACCGGTTGCCATGAACAGCAGTGAAATCCGCGAGATAATCCAGGCGGCTGACCATGCCTTGGGGTTGCTTGGCGTCTGCTATCAGAACCGGCTAAACCCCACCAGCCAGTCCATTATGAGCACGCTGGCGGAGGGCTCGCTCGGCAGGATGCTCAGCATTAAAGCCGTGCTCACCTGGTCGCGTTCAGGACGTTACTACACCGAAAGCCCGTGGCGCGGCAAGCTGGCAACGGAAGGGGGCAGCCTGCTGATCAATCAGGCGATACATACGCTCGATCTGATGCAGTGGTTCGGCGGCGGTGTAACGCGGCTGAAAGGGGTGGTAGACAGGAGTGAACTGGCCGACGTCACCGAAGGTGAAGACAGCGCCATGGCGACGCTGCATTTTGCCAATGGTGCTCGCGGCCTGTTTTATGCCAGCAATTGCCACACCACAGATTCCCCGCTGTTGCTGGAGATCCACTGCGAGCACGGCACGCTCCAGATTAACGACAATACGCTCTGGCGCATCAGCCATGGAGAACGGATAGCGCTGGCGAGAGACGCCTCACCGGATGGCTCCAGCAAACATTACTGGGGAATGGGCCACCAGCAGGCAATCCGCCGCTTTTATCATGCGATCCATCACCCGGAAAATGCGGATTACACCGATATCCGCACCGCCGGAAAATCACTCAACCTTGTGGAGGCTATTTATCGTTCATCTCAGATCCAACAATGGATTGATATAAATAATTAGAACGGAATTTGTATTCCAGTAGTAAATAAAAAACGACCCGAAAAAGGGTTAATAGCTACCCTACACCCGGAAGAAAATATTATGGTCAAACCAACTGAACGTAGAGTTGGTTATGGCGTGGCGCTTGGCTACGGCATAACCGACCTGTTTGGCGGTGGCGCATTTGCGATTATCGGCACCTGGCTTTTATTTTTTTACACCACCTACTGCGGGCTCACCGTGCTTGAAGCCGGTTCTATCTTTGCAGTGGCGCGTATTATTGATGCGTTATTAAGCCCAATAATGGGATATATTACCGACAACTTTGGCAATACCTGGCTTGGGCGTAAATTTGGTCGCCGCCGCTTCTTCTTATTAATCAGCTCACCGTTAATGTTCCTGTATGCCCTGCTGTGGCTGACCGATATGGGCTACTGGTATTACCTGGGCACTTACCTTTCTATTGAACTGCTATCGGCAATGGTACTGGTGCCGTGGGAAACGCTGGCAGCAGAAATGACGAACCGTTACGAAGAACGCAGCCGCATGTCAGGTGTGCGCATGATCTGCTCTCAGCTCGGTGGGTTTCTTGCGGTCTCTGTTCCAGGCGTCATTATGCAGTTCACCGGAAAAGACAATCCGTTTACCTACACTCTGACCGGATTACTCTTTTCCTGCGTCTTTTGCATCGCCGTTTTTATCACCTGGCGTTGCACCTGGGAAGCCAAAGATATCCATCAGGAATCGGATTTCAACGTGGATAATAAACGGAACGGTGGAATACTCAATCACCTGAAATATCTTGTGCTTGATCTGCTCTCTTCATTTCGTATTCGTGCCTTCCGCTTACACATTATTATTTATATCTTCTCGTTTACGGCGATGGATGTTTTCGGCTCGGTCTTTACCTACTACGTTGTCTATTGCCTGAGCCAGGATGCCGCAGCCGTTTCCGGCTGGCTGAGTATTGCAGCCTTTGCGTCGGTGCCAGGGACTTACGGATTTATGCTGTTATTAAACCGGTTAAATATCACTCCGTCTGCCGCGCTGCGTCTCTCCTATGGCTGTATTTTCTGCGTGCTTGCCTTCCTGTTCAGCATCTATATCACCCGGACGCAGGTGCCCGCGATATTGTTCTCTGCCGTCTTCATTCTGCTTGGGGCGGCTCGCTCTGGCCTGTATTACATTCCCTGGAATATCTACAGTTTTATTCCTGATATTGATGAAATCGTCACCCGGCAGCGCCGGGAAGGCATCTTTGCCGGTGTCATGGTGTTAACCCGTAAGAGCACAGTGGCAATAGCCATCATGATTATCGGCCTCGTTCTGCAAGAATCCGGCTTTGTGAAAGGCAGTGGTGCACAGCCGGAAAATGCCCTTCATGCCATTATCGGCCTGATGGTGTTCGCCACAGCGGCGCTGCTGGCAGTGAGTTTCTTTACCACTTACAAATTCAAACTCACCCGCGAGACGCACAAACTGCTGCTGAAAGAGATAGCCCGCCGCAAGCTGGGTGGGGACTATCGCGACTGTGACGAGAGCACCCGCATCGTCATCAAACAACTGACAGGCTACGAGTACGACCAGGTCTGGGGCGGCAATACCACGCAGCACGCCAGGGCTAACGTCAGCCTGTCGGGCGCAAAATAAGGAGTGCACATGTATCAACACTGGACACCCGAACGCGCACAAAACTGGTGGATGCAGCAGAAATGGGGCTGTGGATTTAACTACTTGCCCCGAACGGCGGTCAACTGGCTGGAGATGTGGCAGGAAGAGACATTTGATAGCGCCACCCTTCAGCAAGAGCTGAAATGGGCGCAAGGATATGGTTACAACGCCCTGCGCACCAACCTGCCGTTTACGGTCTGGGCACACGATAGAGACGGCCTGATAAACCGTATCGACCATTTTCTGTCTATAGCCAGCTGCAATGGGCTGGCGGTGATGCTCACCCTGCTAGATGACTGTGCGTTTTCGGGCGACGAGCCGTTTATCGGCCAGCAGAAGCCCCCCGTGCCGGGCGTGCATAACAGTCAGGGCGCAGGAAGCCCCGGCAGGGAGAAAGTGCTCAATCCTGAATGCTGGCCGCAAATTGAAGCTTATGTAAAAGATATCGTTGGCCATTTTCGTCACGACCCGCGGATCCAGATATGGGACTTGTACAATGAACCAGGCAACAGCGGCGTATTCGTCGGCGCCCCAAAAGGGATGGCTTACGACACCCGGCTTGAGTTTTATGCGTTGTCGTTGATGGTGAACGTATTTGCATGGGCACGGGAGGTTTCACCTGTACAGCCGCTGACGGTAGCCGCATGGCATGTCCCCGACCGTAACGACTGCCGGGAAGCTTTCACGCACCCGATTGACGTCGCAGCCTTACATTTGTCTGATGTGACGAGCTTTCACGCCTATGTGGATGCCCGGGAGCAGCGGCAAATCGTGTCCCGGCTGTCGGTCTTCCAGCGCCCGGTGCTCTGTACCGAGTGGCTGGCACGCCATATCGGAAGCGACATGGCCGATACGCTTCCTCTTTTTAAAGAAAAGGATGTCTCTTGCTACCACTGGGGGCTGGTGCAGGGGAAAACCCAGACCTGGCTGCCGTGGCCGGACATCGCACACCATCCGGAAAATACAGGGCTGTGGTTTCACGATGTGTTAATGGCTGATGGGAGGCCTTATCACGAAGAGGAGATGGCGCTAGTGCAAACACTCAGCAAAGGGTAAGCCTTTTACACCGGGTAAACGGTCTGTTTACCCGGATATTCCCTGTACAAAACCACTCAAAATGTGACCTCTGGCAGGTTTACACTCCTTTACGCTATACTACCCGCTGAAATAATCAGCTCAACGCTACGAGCTGGTGTTCAATGTGTTTTCACACAAACGTGATCAACTTCCCTTCCGAGGATCTGGCGAGAAGCCGGATAAACTATGTTAAACAGTATTTTAGTAATACTTTGTCTTATCGCTGTCAGTGCGTTTTTTTCGATATCCGAGATCTCGCTGGCGGCGTCCCGAAAAATCAAACTTAAGCTGCTTGCCGACGAAGGTAACATCAACGCGCACCGCGTTCTGAAAATGCAGGAAAACCCGGGGATGTTCTTCACCGTGGTGCAAATTGGCCTGAATGCGGTCGCCATCCTGGGCGGTATCGTGGGCGATGCGGCGTTTTCTCCGGCGTTCCACAGCCTCTTTATTCAGTACATGTCCGCAGAGCTTGCCGAGCAGTTGAGCTTTATTCTCTCTTTCTCGCTGGTGACCGGTCTGTTCATTCTGATCGCCGACCTGACCCCGAAACGCATCGGTATGATTGCGCCAGAAGCTGTAGCTTTGCGTATCATCAACCCGATGCGCTTCTGCCTGTACGTGTTCCGCCCGCTGGTGTGGTTCTTCAATGGCCTGGCGAACATGATTTTCCGCGTCTTTAAGCTGCCGATGGTGCGTAAAGATGACATCACCTCTGACGATATTTATGCGGTGGTGGAAGCCGGTGCGCTGGCAGGTGTTCTGCGTAAACAAGAACATGAGTTAATCGAGAACGTTTTTGAACTGGAATCCCGTACCGTACCATCTTCCATGACCGGGCGCGAAAGTGTTATCTGGTTTGATTTGCACGAAGACGAGCAGAGCCTGAAGAGCAAAGTGGCGGAACACCCGCACTCTAAATTCCTGGTCTGTAATGAAGATATCGACCACATCATTGGTTATGTGGATTCCAAAGATCTGCTGAACCGCGTGCTGGCGAATCAGAGCCTGGCGCTGAACAGCGGCGTGCAGATCCGTAACACGCTGATTGTGCCGGACACCCTGACGCTCTCAGAAGCGCTGGAAAGCTTCAAAACAGCGGGCGAAGACTTCGCGGTTATCATGAACGAATACGCTCTGGTGGTGGGCATTATCACGCTGAACGATGTGATGACCACGCTGATGGGCGACCTGGTTGGCCAGGGCATGGAAGAGCAAATTGTTCAGCGTGACGAGAACTCATGGCTGATTGATGGCGGCACACCGATTGAAGACGTAATGCGCGTGCTGGATATCGACGAATTCCCTCAGTCCGGCAACTATGAGACGATCGGCGGCTTTATGATGTTTATGCTGCGTAAAATCCCGAAACGTACCGACTCGGTGAAGTTCTCTGGCTATAAGTTTGAAGTGGTGGATATTGATAACTACCGCATCGACCAGCTGCTGGTGACGCGTATCGACAACAAACCAACCGTGCTGGTACCGAAGCTGCCAGATGCGGAGGAGCAGGTTTCTGCGTAGATAAGAAAGGGCAGCGCCTTGTATGAACCGGTCACATGGGTTACAGATCTGACCGGTCACATAGGTAACACTTTTTGACTTAATCGGCCCGGATTATACGATGATTTCTTCTGTCGTACCGGGCCAGTATCAGTTCACCAAA
>Ga0153917_1000118_pt1 | contig 78547 bp, 81 predicted proteins | sample TSFL001MetaG_FD_104695 | JGI IMG/M metagenome (GOLD analysis project Ga0153917, IMG submission 104695) | Attine ant fungus gardens microbial communities from Florida, USA - TSFL001 MetaG | ecosystem: Host-associated > Fungi > Mycelium > Unclassified | place: USA: Florida, Paynes Creek Historic...
AAATTGCCGAATTAATAGATTTTGAAGATGAATGATCAATACAGAATAATTAATGATTTCTATCCGTGGTGAAATTGCCGTTCGTATTATTCATGCCTGCCGTGACATGGGAATTGCTTCGGTCGCGTTATATGCAGATGACGACATTGGCAGCATGCATGTCGAACTTGCAGATGAAGCATGGGGCTTAGCTGGCGCAACTGCCAGTGAAACCTATTTAAATATTCCAGCCATTATTGAAATTGCAAAAAAATCGAAAGCGACGATGGTTCATCCAGGTTATGGTTTTTTATCTGAGCGCGCCGAGTTTGCCCAAGCCGTGCTTGATGCAGGCTTAAAATGGGTCGGGCCATCACCAAGTACCATTGAAAAACTAGGTGATAAAATCGAAGCACGTAAAATTGCTGCTTCGGTCGGTGCGCCGTTGGTTCAGGGGACGCAAGACCCACTTAATAATGCAGAGGAAGCTTTAGAGTTTGCTAAACAATATGGTTTACCAATTGCCATTAAAGCTGCGTTTGGTGGTGGTGGTCGCGGCTTAAAAGTTGCGTGGAAACTCGAAGAAGTTCAAGAGCTTTATGAGTCGGCAGTACGAGAGGCAAAAGCTGCCTTTGGCCGTGGCGAATGTTTTGTCGAGCAATATCTTGATAAACCGCGCCATGTAGAAGCGCAAGTAATAGCTGACCAACATGGCAACATTGTGGTGCTTGGTACACGTGATTGTTCATTGCAACGTCGTAACCAAAAGTTAGTTGAAGAAGCGCCAGCGCCATTTATTAGCGACGAGATTTATCAACAAATTTTAAGCTCGGCAAAAAACATTTGTCAGGCTGCAAACTATGTGGGGGCGGGAACAGTTGAGTACTTACTGAGTCGTGACGGCAAGCTTTCTTTTTTAGAAGTAAACACACGTTTGCAAGTCGAACACCCAGTGACCGAAGAAACCTCAAAAGTCGATTTGGTGGTTGAGCAAATTCGTGTTGCACAGGGCTATGAACTTTCTACTAAAGAAACGCCAAAAGCACAAGGCCATGCCATTGAGTTTCGTATTAATGCCGAAGATCCAGCACGTGGTTTTATTCCTGCATTTGGTGTGTTGAGTTTGTTTGAAGCGCCGTTTGGTCACGGTGTACGTGTCGATACGGGTGTTCGGACTGGCTCTTTAGTGTCTAGCCACTTTGACTCACTCATGGCAAAGCTGATTGTGACTGGTCCAACTCGTGAAATTGCAATTGCTCGTGCTAAACGTGCTTTAAGACAATTTAAAATTGAAGGCGTAGCTTCGGTTTTAGATTTTCACCGTGCGGTACTCAATGAACCTGATTTTACCGATGAGTTTAATGTACATACGCGCTGGATCGAAAACGACTTTAAACAAGAGTTGAAACCGACTAAACGCGGCATTCCGAACCATCAACAACCGATGTTGCTGAGCTACATTGAAATTGATGGCAAGTTACATCGTTTAGGTTTACCTGCGGGTATGTTTGCACAAGGCCCAGCAACTGCCGTTCAAGCCCAAACCGCTGAACCAGAAGTGAGTGCCGAGCATTTACTTGCCCCAATTAATGGTGTGATGAGCGCTTGGAAAGTCGAAAATGGTGAGCAAGTCACCGAAGGTCAAGTGGTTGCCATTATGGAAGCCATGAAAATGGAAGTGCAGGTGTTAGCACACCGCAGTGGCGCTATTCAGATTAGTGCAGAGAAAGGCGCGACTTGTCAGGCAGATAGCATCATTGGCACGATCGGTTAAGTTTATTCAATAAACTTACAGAAAAATTTTGGCCTGATGACGCTAATCTGCTCTATCAGGCTGAATTCAACCTGTTTGTTTGAAATAGAGAAATATATAACCAGATATAAGGCTAAATTTTGTTGAATAATCAAAATATTGTGTGAAATATAACTAAATTGCAGAGAGAGTTTGATTTTAAATTGTGATTTTAATCACATATTTACCTGAACTAAGGAAAGTTTCAACTGATTAGTTTTTGCTTTTAACTTATTGTTTTTTAATATTTAACAAGAAGATCTACATTTTTCGTTACAACCCTTTAGTCGACAAACTTTGTTTTTATTTGCGATATTCGCTTGCAAACTTAGCAAAGGAATTTGCCTATGGTGTCATTTTTATTCATTGGTTTGATCATTACGATTTTACTTACACCAGGTCCAACGAATACATTATTGGCTTCATCTGGAATTCAGGTTGGTGTAAAGCATTCACTTAAATTAATCCCATCTGAGGTTTTAGGCTATCTTATTGCAATTACAACTTGGGGATTTTTACTGGAGTCTGTTTCCCATTTAGTACCGTGGTTGCCTCCGTTATTAAAGCTATTTAGTGCTGTTTTTATTATTTATTTAGCTGTAAAGCTTTGGTTAACCTCAACAAAACAAATAGATTTAAATCAGCCATTGATTACATCTAAGGCATTATTTGTTGCAACCCTGCTTAATCCGAAAGCGTTATTATTTGCTTCAGCCGTCTTTCCACATACAGCATGGTTGAATCCAGATCAATATTTTATCCATATGGGAACATTTTTAGCCCTGATTACGCCAATTGCATTTTTATGGATTGCTTTTGGAACCATGTTGATTTCTAATAAAATCGTTTGGTTAAATCAACGTAACTTGCAACGAACTGCTGCTTTTATTTTAACTTTTTTTGCAATGCCTTTAGCTTTTTCGGCAATTACATCTTTTTAATTTATTTAGCTTTTTTCAATTTTTAAAATGGAGTTATTTGATGAACAATATAAAAATCAAAGTAAAGGATCAATTTGAGGCTGAAAACATAGCCGTTGCCTTAATTCGAAAGGCGAATGATCAAGAAATCCCTTTATTTAAAAGAATAGAACACATTGAAATTGAAGGAGAGATCCTTCTGCCAAATATGGAACTTCTTTATGAAAATCCAAAAGATGGTCGTATCTATAGATTTATAGAGGAATTATAATTGAGTTACTGAGAGACTTATATTCTCGATGATAAGATGAATTCCATGATCAAAAGTCATGGAATTTTTTATTTATACTATTCTTTGATTGAATTATTTAAATTTTTTCTGTACTTGTCTTTTTATAGGTGTTGGTAATTCGAAAGATTTTTAGTGATAAAATAATTTTTATAATAAATGGGATGTTTGATTGTATTTAATTTGTTATTTTTTATAAAGAAATTATATTAATTAATGGTGGTCTTATTTCTGATTTTTATTAAATACATTAATTGTCAAATTAAAATGGTTCTAATGATAATTTTTTATTTTATGTTTTTATATAATGAATACTCTTTTTATAGGGTGTCTTTAATGATTGAATGGATTTGTAAAACATGTAAGAAGTATAAGCGATTTAACCCGAATACTTTAAAATTAGGACAGATCGTTTCCTTTTATCAATATGACGTGATTGCTGGTAAGCTAAATAGCTTAATCAAAAAGGGCGTGATATTGAGAATAAAGAACAAAATCTTGACCGTGCTGGATAATGGTTTAATCCTTTACTTTAAGGATACGCAGGTTTATCCGCTAGATGCACCTGCGCAACTTGTCTATAAAATATTTGGTGAGTGTAGATGTTTGGGGCGCTGATCAATATTGTATAAAAGGAGTCAATAGAAGGAGGATGTTTGAATAATGGTATGAAATTCTTGTTTCATTAAAAGAATATAAATAACAAGATTTTAATTCAATAAGAATAAATTAAAAATAGAAGTCTAAATTTTTTACTCAGTATCTCATTCCTATCCAAAGCTCTATTTAATGATATCCCTTTGTCAATTCAGTAAATTTTCAAGCTATTTAGATAAAAAATAGTGCGCTAAGATTTTAAAAATCAACAATAAAAATGATGACTTTAAATAATAAAAGACATCATGTGATGCCTTTTATTTTTAAGATTGAATAATTGAAGAAACTCAATATTGTTTAATTTGCAGTAGTTTCTCTTCTTGGTAATTCGCTACGTGGTACGCGTGTTAGATCCATTGTCATTTGGGTAAAAGCTGCGGTTTGTCGATGTAACAAATCAAAATCAACAAAATCTACGGTATCAAGACCATAGTTCAGTAAGTACGCTGGTCCTGTGAGATAGTTGATGGTTGGAATACCACCCGCGCCCCAGAAATAGTGTCCTTCACCCGGCCAGACCGAATCTTCAGCATAGCTTCCATTTGGATGTAATGGCGGCATGATAAAGGTTGCACCCGCTTTGGCATTGACTGGCCATTGCTTTGATAACTCGACAAGAGCAGGTTGATTAGAGGTAAATAAAGCTCCAAACTCTTTTTTACCCGTTGCAGTGAGCACACCTTTTTCATTTGGAATCCATTCATTGATACCCAAGTGTTCGATCGTGATCGCAGCGTTGATTCGATCCGCAATGCCATCATTTTTATGCTGATCCAGAAAACTACGGATGCCACTGCCTGCAAAGAAATGGCCCGTCGATAGCATGATCATGACACTTCGATCTAAAGACTTTTGAGGAAGTCGGGTCAGATATTGGGCAATATCAATGACTGCATTTGGTCCATTGTCCTCAACACCATTTGTACCATCGGTATGGCTATTCAGTACAACCAGCTCATCGCTTTTTCCAGCAATGGTACCGATGATATTTTTGGTCGTCACTTCTCTTTCTGTCGCATTCAGTCTGATTTGAACAGTATGCTTAGCATTAGCTTCTTGGCGTAGTTTGACGCCTGTTGCCATATCTACATAAAAACCTGGTAAGCCATAAACCTCGGCATAGAATGGTGCATAAATTTGAGCAAGTTCTTTACTGCCTGCATCGTTGGCAATAAATACTATTCCTTTGGCATTAATTGCTTTAAAGCCTTTGAGCAGATTAATGACAGAACCCATGCCATTTGCTGAACGTTTATAGGGATCCGATGGGTTGAGGGTATGATCTGGGTCGTATGTACTTATTGCTCGATTGGCGTAGAAGTTTACAGTGAGTGCGGGAGTTGGAAAATCTACAAGCACAATTTTATCTGCATACTCGGCTGCCAGACTTTCAATAGAGGTAGCCCCAGTTAATAAGCTTTGTAATTGAGTTGGTGTTAAATATTTAAGTTCAGCAGTGGTGCCTTGAGCGGGTGTAATGCCTGAATAGGGCACATAAGATGCATTCACGGTTTCATATTGGTTGACTCCAGAACTAATCCCTAAATTCCATGAAGTGGGTTCCCAGACTTTAATCTTGATTTCTTCAAGATGTACATCTTTCACCCCTGCTTTTTGCAAGCGTTTATATAGATCCTGCGTATAAGCTTCATGTGATTCAGAACCTGGTGTACGTAAACCATAGGCATCGAGTTCTTTATGCCAGTCGCGCATGAGCTGGGTTGGTAAAAATTGTGTTTCATCAACCTTGACTGCTGCACTTGCTGGTAGGCTTTGAGTCGGCCAATCTTGATCTTTGGAAGGAGAGGTATCCGAAGAGGACTGATGATCATTTCCACAACCTGAAATAAACAGTCCCAATAGACAAGCTGAGGCAAATTTTCGATATGAACGTTGATTCATCCTGATGTTCATTTCTTTCTCCATATTGGATGTGCGCTATTTAAAATTTAATTTATTTGTAAAGGATGATGGCTAAGATCTAATAATGAGTTGGCTATTCACCAGACTTATAGATTGCAATCCATTTACGCATCTATATCATTTCCTAATGATAGGCCTACCCAGCATAAGCTTAAATGACAGAAGACAAAATAACGGAAGCAGGACATCTCATTGTGTTTTTAGGGCAAATATAGAGAAGAAAATAGTGTGACTCAAACTTAAGCTTGATACATGAGCTAGAGTTATTTCTTTTTATACATCAATAAATTTTTTTGATATTGCCCAGGCGTATAAGTGGTTAGTGTGCGAAACCAGCTAATAAATGAATGACTGGTGTTAAAGCCTAAAGATCTAGTAATTGATTCAACTGTATTTTTCTTGTCTTGAAGATAATTTTCTGCAAGTTCCAAACGGACTTCATTTAAAAGCTGACTATAGGTTTTACCTTCTTGTTGTAAGTTGCGGCTTAAAGTTCGTTCATTCATTCCTAATTGTACTGCAATCATTTTTCTGGAAGATTTTCCTTGATGAAGCATCAGTCGAATACGCGCCTTAACCTGTTCAATCAAGGTGGTTTTTATTGCCATCTGCTCAAGAAGTTTGCGTGCTAATTGCTCGACACTATCATATAGGGCAGCATTCATTGTCTTTAGTGGAAGGTTGAGTGCCTTATCTGACAGAATGAGAGCTGATTCAGGCATGCCGAAGTAGACAGGACATTGAAATGTTTGCTCATAGATGCTTAACAATGCAATATCATTTTTATCGGTCATTTCATGATGAAAGTGCACTGCCAGTAAATTGGGATAACCATTGTCCCTGACCAGCCGTACCAGCATAGACCAGTAGCCCAGATTATATTCTGTTGCACAGCGCACAAAGATCGGATCTTGGGAGTTGCAATCCCAGCCCCAATAGACCAGATTAGATTTTCTTTTTAGCGATATTCTACCGATTCTTCCAATCAATTGCTGGTAACGCTGCATCATTTCGATGGCATCACCCAAGGTACCGCTTAGTGGTATTAAATGTCCCAATACGCCGTAAGCAGTAGGGTCGAGTTGTTGTAGCAGTTTGATACTAATTAGAGGATCATGGTTGAGCTGGTAGCAATAATTCACCATACGTTCCAGATAGTACAGGGGAATACAGGCATTCGGATCAATCAGTAATTCTTCGTCAAGGCCACTGGCAAGGAGCAAAGCTGAGCGGCTGGTCTGAAACATCGCCGCATTATCTAGAATATGCTTGATTAAACTGACTAGAACAGCACTATCGACTGCTAGTTCTTGCGAAGATAAATTCATTTCCATGGAGCCCTGCAATATATGAATCTATAGTATCGTTTTAGTATAATGATACATATATATGTTCAACAATCTCAAAACAGCCCCTTCATTTTTCCTGTAAGCCAGAGAATCCGCACGGTGAAATTGATTTAAGTCTATGTATTTAAACTCTCTATATCAAAATCAAATCGAGTGAGTTTGTTACGCAGCAATGGCATCGCAAAATCCAGAAAGAGTTTGGTGACCAGTAAAACATTTTGTCGTGTGGGAAGCAGTGCATTCATTAAAGAATCAGGGGATGACCATTGCGAGTGAGCGCTAAAAACTTCAATAAACTGATTTTCTCTTAATTCATCAATACATAAATAATGTGGAAGAACGGCAATACCCATTCCATTTTTAACAGCAGACTTTATAACAGACATATTTCCACAGCTTAAATAGGGTTCAAGTTGCACGTTCAATACATCACCATTTTTGTGGACAAAGTCCTTTAATACATAATTTTCATGAATCCCTAGTGTTATATAGTTAAAGGCTATCAGTTCACTCGGATGTTCTACTTGGACTTTACCGTTGTTATAGTTTTTACTTGCGACCAGTATCATCGGAATCGCGCAGACTGGACGTACAATTAAACTTGAGTCTTCTAGGTCTTTTGATGTGATGCGAAAAACCAGATCAACTTTGGAACTGATCAGATCGATATTGCTATCTGCGACATGGATAATGACACGTATTTGAGGATATTCCTGCATAAACAAGCCCAGAATTGGAACCAAAGCTTCTTGAGCAAGCGTCGAGGAGCAACCGATTCTTAATATGCCTTGAGGTGTGCTGGAAAGGTCTGAGGCGACAGAAAAAGCATTGCGTGCGGCTTGTCTAAGTTCTACAGCATGGTGATAGACTTGTTCACCTGCTGGAGTTAGAACAACATTTCGGGTGTTTCGATGTAACAAACGAATGCCCATTCTATTTTCAAGATTAGCAATATGTCGACTTAATTTAGAGCGTTGTATGCCTAAGCTACGCGCGGCTGCTGAAAAGCCTGCGTGTTCTACAACTTCAGTAAATAATAAAAGATCGTCGAGTTTTTCCATTCGCCCTATAAATCATTGTTGCTATTTTTAGAACAGTATATTGTGATTTTTATGAGTTCTGTCAATTTCTTTAAGTTGCTAAATTATTTAAAGGTATATCGATGGGATTTTTATAAATGAGTATATATAAAAATCAAATTATTCGTAAGGGTTTGACAAATAAAGTTTTTATGTTTCTTTTGATGTCATGTGCATTCACTTCAGTTGCTGCCCATGATAATGGCAAAACTTTTGATCAGTCTGCATATCAGAATCGACCCGTGCTGGCGGATTTTACTGCGGCTGCATGTCCCGATAATCCCCGAGCTTTAACACAGGTGAAGGGCAATCTTTATCGTCATACTACAGGTGCTGGTTTAGCAGTGCATAGTGGTCTTGTCTTGATTACCAAAGAAGGTGCATTGGTAATCGATCCAGCAATGACATGTACGTCTACCTGGTTAAAAGATGAGATCAAGAATCGCTTTCATGTGCCTGTGAAATATGTGGTGTATACCCATGCCCATGCGGATCATATCAGTGGCGGTCAGGTCTTTAAAAATGCCGGTGCAACCATCATTGCAAATCAACGCGCGGTTGAACCTATTGTCGGAGAGAAATTACCGACTGCATTACCCGATAAAGTTTTTGATCAGGATATGAAAATCACATTAGGAGGTGAGGAAGTCTTACTACATTATGTTGCACCTAGCCATTCTGACAGTATGGTGATGGTTCTTTTCCCAAAATATAAAGCGTTGCAATGTACGGATGTCTGCGAAAGTAAGAGCATGCCTTACAATGATTTTTTAGATTTTTATTACACAGGCTGGATTGATACGTTGAATTGGGTGATCAATCAGGATGTGGATATTATTGATGTTGGGCATTATACGCCCGCCACACGTGCAGATCAGATTGCACTCCGTCATTACATTATCGATTTACATCAACAAGTTTTAGATTTGGTTCGTGCAGGACAGTCATGGGATCAACTCTATCGAAACGTAAAATTTAGTCCTGAAGTACAAAGCTGGACAGGTTTTAGTACGATGAAAATACCAAATATTCAGGGAATGTATCGGTGGGTGACTAACCATCGAAGAGGCAACTGGTAATTACCATCCTCATTCATAGGAAGATGTATCCAATCACGGATTCTAATCTTATTTAAGTGCACCATTATCTTGAAGATAACGAATTTTCATGTGCTTTCTTACGTTTTCAATAAGGAAGTCATGAGAAATATCCGAAATTTTCATAAGCAATTAATGAGTATTAAAGTGTTAGAGATTAAAGATTTAGAAACCTTCATCAATGTTGTCGAGAGTTCTTCTTTGGCAGATACGTCTAAAGAGTTGAACGTGAATCAATCCACGATCACCAAGCGTATCAATCAGCTCGAAGAGAAAGTGCAAGGAGAACTATTTAATCGAAGAAGTCGACCGTTACGATTAACGCAACTGGGAGAGAAAGTTTATTTTAAGGCGCGTTATATTCTTGGACAACTTGAAAAGCTGGAAAGTGTATATGAACAGGAAATTGGACTGTCTAAGGAAAAAGTAAAAGTCGGTATTTCAATTACTTTGATGGATGGTCTGTCTGAGTACCTATATGAAAAATATAAATTTGCTCAATCTTCCACAGAGTTTGATATTTATGGGGGCAGAGCGCAAAGCCTGATCCAGCAGGTGCAGAATAAGGAGCTGGAGCTGGCGATTGTCATGTTGCCGCCCAATTTCAAGTTACCAGCGCATTTATCTTTTTTAAATATTGGTGCAGTACCGTTGGTCATCGTGTCTAAAAAAGTAGGCGTTAAACAATATAGCGATTTAGAGAGTTGTTGCAAAAAAGGCTGGGTCATGCCGCCTGAGGGATGTTACTTAAGAGAACTTTTAAGTGATGCCTTGCAAGAAAAGCAGTTAAGTTTTGATGTGAATAAAGAAGCCTTTGGAATAGATTTTTTATTGGACAGTATTTTAAATGATGAAGGTTTAAGTATATTACCAAAACCATTTTTTGATCATTATATGAAGTCTAACAATGATTTAGAGGCTGTTTTGGTAGAGGATTTCAAGGTAAACCTGAATCTAGGCGTTATTTACTCAGATAAGAAATATCTGGATAAGGTGAGTTATTTCTCAAAAATCTTGAAGCAACTCTACTTTCGAGAGAACCCCTACAATTAATATTTAAGCTACCTTGCAAAGTAACTGATAGACTTGCTCTAAGTCTATTATTTGCTTAGCGTTTTCTCTAAAAATAATAAAATGAATAAAGCCAATTCTATTAAAAAATGTGTAGGCGGTTGCAGAACCCTCGTATTACTTACATGTAAGGTGGGAATCTTTACAATTAAAAAATAGTTTTCATCTCAAAATAAGAATAACAGCTTGCACCTAAAGGAAATAGAAATGCCTCAATATTTAAGAATTTCTGAAAATATTTATCGGAAATTTAAGGAAAATGATAGATTTACGGACAATAAACAAGATTGTCTGAATCTCATCATTAAACAAATCCGTAAAGAACTTGTCGATACAGATCTGAAGCTAATTTATAACTATATTGATTTTGTTGACGGATTTGAGCAGCCACTCAAAGATCGACGCATGACTCTGGATATCAGTTTAATCCCGAGCTACAAGCATAAAGATGAATTTGTGTTATGGCTTGCAGGTTTTATTGAAAAGATTACCGAAGGGGGAGTAAAACGCTTAGCGCCGATCCATGCCAATATTCCGCCTGAATTTACCTTCCAGAGCGATCCAAATGTCGTTTTAGATATACGAAATGAACATAGTGGCGAAAGAATTATCTCTTATTTTAGGAGTGATGACTTCGCGGAAGAAATCAAGAATATCTGATTCGATTGAATAAGCAGCAGATCTCTTTAGTAGATAAATGAGATCGTTATGCTTTTTGCTGTAAATATTATAAAAATCATGGCTTGAACCACGATGAATAATACAAAAGCTTGCTGAATAAGTTATTTTTCGTCGAATCAGATTGAAAGATAGGGGAAGGCCAGATTTAGGTTAAGATTAAGCTAAATTTTATGCCAATTGATACAACATAACATGATAATATTCATCACTAAAATTAAAAATTATTGGGGCTTGAGAATGAAAAAGACACTATGTTCTGTGGTTATTTTTATTATATCAACAGTGACTTTTGCTGCTGATGCATCTGCAAAGTTACAGAATTTAGAGCCTGTTCCCGCTGCTCAGATCTCTACGGACAAAAGCAAAAAATCGCTTATTAAACAATCGGTGAAAAAAGCCAATATTAATGAGGAAGTAGATACACAAGCCTTAAAGCTAGGCGGTATCCATCGTAGAGAGGATGCGCGGGAATATCTTGAACTCAGAAATGATGTAGAAAAAGAACCGCAACTACAGCCGATAGAAAAAGCCAAAGTGAAAAATACCACGGAGGAAGTGGCAAGCAAATAGCTGTTGCGAAAGTATCAAAGGGATTTGATCAGGCAAGTTTGGATATAGGATCAGAGGCTTCAAAACGCAATAAAGCGAATATATCGATATCTAAGTGATTACATTGTGTTTGGAATTATTTTGAAACGTTTCCTTCCTTCATTGTAACCCGATGGTTAATTCAATATTAACAAAATCCATAATTTTAGAGTTAATTTCAATGACTTAGCACTTTTAAGAATAAAACTATAATACTTATAACTCTTGTTACAACCATTTGATCGACAATTTATAGAAAATTTCCCATAGTCCTATGAACAAGATTATTGGGAGAACTGTTATGGATAAGATTACAGTCATCGTAAAAGATCAAGAAGAAAATGAGTCTATTGTCGTGGCCCAGTTAAATGACCTCGAAGATCAGGATATTCCGTTTTTTAAACGTGTCGAACATATCGAAGTCGAAGGGCATATTATTCATCCAAATATAGATTTGCTGTTTGAAAACGAGGCAGATGGAAAAATCTATAAACTCGTTGCGCCAGTGGATGATAAAAGATTCGTTTAAATTCAATAAAGTTCAATTTCTGTTATAGAAAACCCACTTAGCATTAAAATAAGTGGGTTCTGTTGTTGCCGATCATAAAAAATATCGTTTTCTTCATCAATTATTTTTATTCTATCAATATCTCGGGTACTGCACTGGAGATGATTTAAAGAGCTGGCGGGTTGACGTGCGGAGTCCAAGCTCTTTCTAAATCAAATATCATTTTCAGGGTGTTCTGGATCAAGTAATTGGGTTGAGACCTTTCACGATATCATTAAATTCTGAACCATTTAACCAGAAGGATTTCTTGAGGAAAAGTGTGGTCATAATACTCTCAGCACTTTCACTGTCTGGACTTTCACAAAAGAGCCCATAGCTATTGCCAAGTACGGTATTGTTTTCAATCAGACGAATAAAATATGCATGTTGTTCGTCTGCATAACCTAAAATAGCATCACGTTGATTGTTCATTTTTCATGTCTCCACATCAAAAATATTTGAATAAAACCTAACTGCTGAAAGATCAGAAATATTTATGAATCAGATCAATAACTTACTCTTTTAAAACAACCGTTGAAAAATCATAAGTTATTCATTTAAATCATTAATTTGCTTTGTTTCACATCCTTGTCTAAGTTAAACAAGCCAAAATCTGATCTATGGGATTTATTGTTATGCAAAATTAATTGGCCGTCAACTTGAATTTGTAACTTTTTCAAGTTAAATTATTTAAACGCATTTTAGACTTGGGTAAGGGGGGGATATGATCAAAAAAACGGAATTTGAACATGGCGGTGCCAGAGCTAATGCTGGACGAAAGGCCCAGTTCAGTGAACCAACAAAAGTGATTCGTGTACCTGAGTCTCAAGTTGATTTCATCAAAAACTGGTTACGGAATAATGTCAAAACAGGCTCACGTTCTGATTTGACCTCCTCATTGAAAATACAAAATGTACAAGCCAATAATGATCGACTTTACCATATTCCGCTTGCCACGGAACGTGTTGCAGCGGGTTTTCCATCGCCTGCTCAGGATCATATTGAACAAGCACTGGATTTAAATCAGTTTTTAATTCGTAATGAAAATTCTACTTTTATCGTCAAGGCAAATTCGCTTTCAATGCTGGATGCGGGCATTGATATTGATGATCCTCTCGTGGTGGATCGCAGTTTATCTGCCAAATCGGGTGATATTGTTATCGCCTTAATTGACAATGACTTTACCGTAAAACGTTTAATGATTGATCATCATTTCAATCCACCAAAAGTCTGGTTAAAAGCCGAGAATCCTGACTATCAGGATATTTATATTAGCGAGGGCCAAGAGCTACTGATCTGGGGCGTTGTGACTTATAACCTGAAACCGATGAGATAAGCCGATGAGTCTGCCACAACGTATTTTTGCCTTGATTGATGTGAATAACTGCTATGTCAGTTGTGAGCGAGTGTTCAATCCAAAGTTAGAAAATCGTCCTGTGGTGGTGCTGTCCAATAACGATGGTTGTGTGGTTTCTCGTTCTTATGAAGCCAAAAAACTCGGTATCAAAATGGCTGCACCCGTATTTCAGATTGAGGACATTATCCGGCAACATCAGGTTGAGGTGTTTTCCAGTAATTATGCCTTATATGCGGAAATGTCACGCCGTTTCATGAATATATTGGGTAATTTTGTTGATCCTTGTGAGCAGGAAATCTATTCGATAGATGAAAGTTTTCTGGAATTGACGGCCTATCAACATTGTTATGATTTAAGTGAATATGCCCAACAGATTATAGACACAATCAAAAAATGGTTGGGTATTCCATGTTGTATTGGGATTGGCTATTCCAAAACGCAGGCGAAACTTGCCAATAATTTAGCCAAGAATCATGCCAGTTTTAACGGTGTCTGTAATATGGTGGATGAAGATCCCTGTGTGATTGAGAGCTTGCTGGGAAACATGCCTGCTGGTGAAGTTTGGGGCGTGGGTCGCAAGATTCGGCAACGTCTGGAAAAAATGAATATCTACTCGGTTATGGATTTGGTACAAGCTGATCCTAAAATGATGGGAAAGTATTTTTCAGTGCTGATGGAAAATACGGTGAAAGAATTACAGGGTATAGCCTGTCTGGAAATTGAAGATGTGATCGCTGATCGTCAGCAAGTATTGAGTAGCCGTTCTTTTGGGCAGCCGATTGAAGATAAAAATAGCCTAAGCGGAGCTTTAACTGAATTTACCTTACGTGCGGTAGAACGGCTTAGGTTGCAGAGCTTACTCTGTAAAGCGGTCGGGGTGAGTATCCGTACCAATCGCTTTAATAAAGAAAATTACTATCGTCCGTTTACGGTGGTGTATCTAGCTGACTATAGTGATGATCGACTTGAGATCATGAAAGCCGTGCAACAAGGTCTGGACCGTATTTATCAGGCAGGACACCGCTATAAAAAAGCCGAAGTGATTTTACTGGATATTATTCCGCAACGTAGTCACGCAGTTGATCTGTTCCACGATACGGATGAACTGATCGCCAGACGTAACCTGTCACTGGCCTTTGATGAGATCAATAAGAAATTTGGTCGGGATGCCATGACGTTAGGTCGGTTAATTACCCCGCATGGACGGACATGGAGTATGACCCAGAATCATAAATCTCCCAGTTATTTAACCAAGTGGGATGAAGTTCTGAGAGTTTTATAATATTTTTAATCGTAATGGGTATTACCAAATCCTTATATACTCTTTGCCCCCAGCTTGATTAAGCTGAAAGTGATATCACGCAACGCACATTTCATAAATTAAAGTGCTTTAATATCAAATGATTGGTTCTGACTTAACGTTTTATTGGGATAGACACCTTGTATGGCGATTTCTGTAGAAAGACATATACCTACCGAGCAACTGATTAACGCAATTGCACGTTTTACAGAGGTGCAGGGCGATCATGTCTCGGATATTCCACAGCTTTCATTTCATAGTCGCAGACATCCAACAGACAGTGCGCATTGTATTTATAATCTAGGCATTGGCATAATTTTGCAGGGGCAGAAACAAGTCGTTATTGGGGATCAGGTCTATCAATGCTCAGAAGGGCAAAGTATGCTGACCACGATCGATCTGCCCGTTACTTCCCATATTGTTCAGGCTTCACCGCAGAAGCCTTTTTTAGCCGTTTTACTGTTACTTGATTTACAAATGGTGAATCAGGTGATTGCGGATATGCCTCAAGAATTATGGATGGAATCTGACCAGAATCATCCTTCATTTTCTGTGGAGACGGTCGATGCAGCATTGGTCGATGCATTTTTGCGATTGGTGAAAGTGCTAGATGAACCTGTGATGATTCCTCATCTGGTTCCCCTGATTCAGAAAGAAATTATTGTACGGGTACTCAATGGCCCGCATGGAATCTATTTGCGGCAATTGGTGAAATCAGGTTCGGCACATCATAAAATCCATCAGGTGGTGAGCTGGCTCAAGCATAACTATGTACAGCCCATGCGTATGGATGATTTGGCGGATAAAGCGTTTATGAGTCCTTCGACGTTTAGGCAGCACTTTCGTGCTGTGACTGGCATGAGCCCCTTACAATATCAAAAGCAGCTACGTTTACAGGAAGCTCGGCATTTGATGTTTAATCAGAATATTGATGCAGGACGGGCAGCGGGGCTGGTTGGTTATGAAAGTGCCTCACAATTTAGCCGTGAATATAGTCGTTTATTTGGGGAGTCGCCCCAGCGGGATATTCAACGGATGCGACAAGGTTTATAGCTTGAGAAGATGAGAAGCCAGCTTTCTAGGTAGCGCTGGTTTTTTATATCTAATTGAAAATAATAACTAAATTTTGAATCAGTATGAATAAATAAAATAGGCAAATATCCCGTCAAAATAGGCAATTTAAACAGGTTTTACAATTCTATACTCATTGCGTGAAAAGCAAAAATCCAGTCTAAAACACGGATTTTCGTTATACGTAATCATCTGGTGAGGTACTCAGCATGCAAGCAGTTCAATATAAAAATTTGGCATGGGAATCGGCAGCAAATATTTTATTCCCCAATGATTTTGATCGAAGCAAGAAATATCCTGCTATTGTCAGCGTTCATCCCATCGGAAGCTGTAAAGAACAAACCTCAGGCAATATTTATGGTCAAGCCTTGGTAGAAGCTGGTTTTGTGGTTTTAGTGCTGGATGCCTCTTTTCAAGGGGAAAGCGGTGGAGAACCACGATTTATCGAAAACCCATATCATCGCGTTGAAGACATTCGCTATGCCGTAGATTATCTAGTTACACAAGAGTTCGTGGATGAAAATCGTATTGGTGCATTAGGCGTTTGTGGTGGCGGTGCTTATGTCCTAAATGCGGCATTAACTGAACGTCGTCTTAAAGCGATTACCTCAATTACAGGAGTAAATTTTGGTCGAATGATGCGTGAAGGCTATGGCGGTACAGGGCAGGCTTTAATTGATGGCCTTGATGCTATTGCACAACAGCGTACCGCTGAAGCGCGTGGTGCGGCACACTTGGTCAATGATTTTCTTCCTGCTTCAGTGGAGGCAGGTAAACAAGCAGGGATCACCGATATTGATCCTTTAGAAGCAACGGATTACTACAAAACGTCACGAGGGCAACAGCCGAATGGTGCAACCCGTGCTTTGTTCTCGCGAATGAGTGTGGCATTGGGCTGGGATGCATTTCATTTATCAGAAATATTGCTTACTCAACCGATTTTGGTCGTGATTGGAGATAAGCCAGGGGCATTTGGTGCCTATCGGGATGGCTATGAAATTTTTAATCGTGCCGCTTCAAAGCAGAAAGAACTCTTGGTTTTGGAAAATACATCACACTATGAATTGTATGATCAGCCAGAACCTGTAGCGAAAGCTTTAGAAAAAGTCATTCCGTTTTTTAAACAACACCTTTAATCCTTAAGTGAAGCAAAAAGACAGGTTTATCCTGTCTTTTTTATGGAAAGTCCTTAGATTGGTGTGGTCAGTTGCTGCGGTAAGCAGTCGACGAATTCATCAATAGCCAAGCGAGTCTTGAGCGGCATATAAGGCGAGTTCGGCCATACCACATGGATCGGGAAATACATACTTGAGTAATTTTCCAGTACTTGTAGCAAAGTACCGTCATGGAGTTCGGTATGGATGAGCCAGTCTGGTAACCATGCAATGCCATGATGCGATAAAGCCGTCTTTTTAATGGCTTGCATATCATTGAGCATAAATTTGGCTTTGGGCTTTAGGGAATAAGCTTGTTTATTTTCATCCTGTAAATACCACTTTTGCAGATGTCCCGAATAAGAATAGGCGATGGTGGTATGTTGCTGCAGATCGTCTAGTGTATTCACTGGGCCAGAGTGCTTTAGATATTCAGGTGTCGCACAAAGTAACATGCGGTGATCCCCAAGTTTCCTTGCCACTAAATGGGTGGTATCTGGCAATGTCCCAATACGGATGGCCAGATCAAAACCATCATCAACCAAATCCACAGTTCGGTCATTTAAAGAAAGTTCAACTTGTAAGTCTGGATGTTGTTGTGCAAGGTTAACCATCAAGGGCGCAATATAGAGTTGCCCAAACAGTGCAGGGGCTGAAATTCTTAACAGACCTGTGGCACTGATTTTACCTTGATCCAGCAAAGTTTCCGCTGTGGTAATTTCTGTTAAAGCACGACGACTGTGTTCATAAAATAAGGTGCCTTCAGCAGTTAAGCTTAATGTGCGGGTGGTGCGTTTAAATAAAGAGACACCAAGACGATCTTCCAGACGGGCGATGCTTTTGCTGACCGCTGAACGGGTCAGATGTAATTGTTCTGCGGCATTGGAAAAGCTACCAGCTTCAACAACGGCGACAAAGATTGAAATCGTGCTGAGTTCTGTTTGCATGATTGTGGAGTTTTTGGAATCAATTTTATGAAATAGTATCACTACTGGTGAATAAAATATAGTAGTAAGATGGTGACATCAAAGATATAGAGAACAAACATGGCGAAAGTGTTGGTATTAAAATCGAGCATCATGGGTGATAACTCGCAAACCAATCGTTTAATTGATTCATTTTTAACGCAACGTGTTGAAAATGGTATGCAAGATGAGGTCATTGTTCGTGATTTAACCACTTTAAATTTACCTGTACTGGATGCTGAAATTTTCCATGCTTTACGTGGTACTGAAAATGTCGCAGCGCCTATTCAGGAAATTATTCAATTATCGGATGAATTAATTGCTGAGCTTAAGGCAACTGATCTATTGCTGATCGGTGCACCGATGTACAACCTGAATGTACCGACGCAATTGAAAAACTGGTTTGATCTGGTTGCCCGTGCCCGCCATACCTTCAGATATACAGAAACCTATCCGCAAGGCTTGATAGAAGGGGTAAAAGCCATTGTGATGAGCAGTCGCGGTGGGATTCATGTTGGGCAAGTGACCGATGCGGTAACACCTTATCTTCAATCTGTTTTAGGCTTGATGGGAATCCATCAGGTTGATTTTATCTATGCGGAAGGTTTGGATATGGCGGCGTTAAGAACAGATGCTTTAAAAGATGCCCATCTTAAAGCGCAACAGATCGCAGTTTAAAATTTCCTATTCCTTTTGCTGCTCCTTTGGCAGAATCGGACAATGCTCCAACGCCTGTCCGATTTCTTTTTACCCCTTTACATAAAGTAGGGGTGATCTGCATCTGTGTTCGGTTTATTGATGCCTAAATTTTGTCGTGAGGCGAAGCTTGGTGTCTGGATAATTTTCACCACCAGTGCAGCTACACTTTTACGTGAAACGACCGTACCTTTAAAGTTTTCATGACGTTCAGTTGTTTCATAATCAATCTCATCTTCATCGGTCAACCACGCTGCACGTAAAATGCTGTAGTCCAGATCAGAAGCTTCTAATAAGTCTGCTGCTCTACGATAGGGATCAAGATAAATACCAATTTCCTTGTGATTCCATTCACCGAATTTGCCTTTGACTTCATCATAAATTCCTAATGAATTGATCAAAATAATACGTTTTACACCAGCTGCATGCATTGCAGTGATAATATTCTGCGTTTGTGCTTCTAATTCACCCGCCAGATTTGCATAGACAATATCTTGTCCTTGCATCGCCTGTTTTAGCTGTTCCAGATCTAACACATTTGCCTCAATAAGCTTGGCATTTGCAGGTAAATCCGAGCCTAATTTTTTTGCATCACGAACCAAGAGTGTTTGTGTGAGGTCAGGCTCATTTGCCAGCAGCTCAATTGCCCATTTAGCAATTTGTCCTGCTGCGCCTAGTATTAACACATGTTTCATTTTTGACTCCCAACGATATAAATAATTTTCCAAGAAAATAGGTATTTATGACTCATCTTCTTGAGTGTTGATGGTTCTATTTAAGCTTAAAGTTAAACGGGAGAATCACCTGAAATGCAGGGTTGTTTGCCTAATCTGACGAAGCTGTGAAAATGTCTGTGATAGGGGGAAATAAAAAAGCCTCATGGAAATGAGGCTGGATGAGACAGGTTCAGTTAACGAATATTTTTCCACCATTGTTGAAAGACTTGCTGTTCATTATCGAGTTCAATCAGTTCACCAATCATCGGCGTCGCAAGGCGATAATTGCGTGTTCTCGAATATTCGACAATACGGGTAATCGGTTCATTCCATGCATGTTTGGCTAAGCTGAATTTTGAATGATGTACAGGAATCATATTGCGTGCATTCAGTTCTTCTGTGGCTTGAGCCACTTCATCCGGATGACAATGGACTGAGCGCCAAGCTGGATCGTATTGACCATTTTCCATTAAGGCCCAATCAAATGGCCCGTATTTCCTGCCAATTTCTGCAAAGTGCTGGTCATATCCACCATCGCCCGTATAGAAAATATTTTTATCAGGCGATTGGATCACAAAGGACACCCAAAGGTTTTTACCGCCGTCAAAAGCCCGTCTTGAGTCATGGTGAGTCGTTTCAGTGATAATACGGATGCCATCATCGAACTCAATTTTATCTCCCCAGTCTCTTTCAATCAGCTTGTCACGCGGATAACCCCAATATTCGAAATGTTCACCTACACCCAGACCTGTAATGACATATTTGATCTTGTCTTTGAGTTTAACAATGGTGTCATAGTCTAGATGATCATAGTGATCATGCGAAATCAGTAAATAATCAATCTCGGGTAAATCCTCGACCTGATAGATATCTGTTCCTTTATAGGCGCGTGTGCCCCAGGGAAAAGGTGAGGCTTTGCCACTCATGACGGGATCAATCAGAAACTTTTTGCCATGCAGCTGCATGAACACAGATGAATGTCCAAACCAGACCATCACATCTTGTTGTGGATTCAGTGTTTTTAAATTGGTTTTAATCGAAGGAATAGGATCGATCGGATTACGATGTGGAATGGTTTTGATAAAGGTTTTATAAAGTTCGACCACAATACTGGAACCTTCACTCATACCCGATTTTTCAATTAAATTACGAAACTGGCCTTGGCGATAATTGGGAGAGCTTTCAATCAATTGCAAGCGTTCGCCAGAAGGGCTTTTACCAAATAAGGGTTGTTGCGTATAGATGAAACTGCTCACAATAAGCAGCACCACAGCGATCGCAAAAAGAATAAGCATAAATGGAGTCAACCTTTTCATTTGAGCATTCGATACAACAGTAATAAAAAGTCAAAGCGACAAAATGATGAAATATTATCTAAAAGCCGACGAATGAAAGGTTGCCTATTTTTATTGAATATTTGCCTAAATGAATGAGATGCGTCTTTTCTGTATGAGACTGAATATGTAATGGCGTGATTGAGCAAAAGGAAGCCATTTCGAGGAGGTCGGTTTATGTTAGACTATCGGGCGTTACAGTATTGAAAATGACTGTAAGTGTAGACAATGAGTAGGTAAGATGATCGGGCAGCAGAGAAACGTATTAGCAACTTTAGGAATAGATGTCTGGATTCCTAGGGAAGTCGTATGTCAAAAAAATACTGCAGCCAGCCTATGGCGAGATCAAGTGGTTGAAGAAGTTCAACAAGCGCCTGTGCTTACTTTTGAAACAGCACCTGTTGCGCAAGAGATCCAAGTCACACCACAGACAGCACCAGTCACAGAAATTGAACGTCCTCAACAGGCAAAAGTTGTTGCAGAAGCGGTGGTTAAAGAAGCGGTTGTTGAAAAAGAACAGATCGTGATTACCGCACACATTCCAGCATTTGAATTGCAAATGTATGTCTTGGAAAACTGCGCCATTTTATTAGAAAGCAGTCAGTTAAACGATGCACAACGCCAGTTATGGCAAAATATTCAAAAGGTCAAACTGGGACAATATGCCGAGTTGAAATGGCCATTTCCATTGGCTGCTTTTCAGGAAAGCCGAGGATTGTCTTCATATATTCAAGGTTTTCTGGACGCGACAGCCACCAGTAAAAAAATATTATGCTTAGGTCAACTGGACTTTATTCAGCATTCTAATATATTACATTTAGCGAGTTTGGAAGAAATGCTGGCTCAACCTTTATTAAAACGACGGTTGTGGCAGCTCATGCAATAAAGAGCGGAATTTAATAATGAAGAAAGTCGTTGTATTTAGCCAGATAGACCAGGACGTTATAGCGCAGTTACAGCAAGATTATCAGGTGGTGGTATTGAATCCCAAGCTTGGTGATATCAATGAACAAATCCGAACTGAAGTAGTCGATGCCGATGCCATGATTGGTGCAGGGCGCTTACTCAATGAAAGCAATTTAGCGCCAGCACAAAAACTAAAAGTGATTTCTACCGTTTCGGTAGGTTACGACAACTACGATGTAAATTATCTGAATCAAAGAAAAATATGGTTGGCCAATACACCACATGTATTGACTGAAACAACGGCAGATCTTGCTTTTACATTATTGCTCAGTGCAGCGCGTCAAATTCCATATCTGGATGCATGGACCAAACAGGGCCAATGGAAACGTACCGTATCGACTGAACAGTTTGGTGTCGATGTTTTTGGAAAAACCTTAGGTATTATTGGTCTGGGAAATATTGGTGCTGCCATTGCCCGTCGTGGTTTTTATGGTTTCAATATGAATATTTTGTACCATAACCGCCGTGAAAAAATTGAAGTTGCACAAGCCTTCAATGCTCAATATCGGGAGCTTGATCAACTATTAGCACAGTCTGATTTTATCGTGGTCGCCGTTGATTTAAATACTGAATCGAAAGCGCTGATTGGCGCAGCAGAGTTTGATCTCATGCAGAAACATGCAGTATTCGTCAATATTGCCCGTGGTTCAGTGGTCGATGAAAATGCATTGATTGACGCATTACAGCAAAACAAAATCTTTGCAGCGGGGCTGGATGTTTATACCAAAGAACCTTTGCAAAGCTCTCCTTTATTCGAATTGCCCAATGCCGTAACTGTGCCACATCTAGGCTCAGCAACAGCCGAAACACGCAAGAAGATGGTAAATCTTGCTTATCAAAACCTGATTGAGGCTTTAGAAGATCGGACGCCGCGTTATCTGGTCAATCCGAAATTCGAATAATTGCTTACAATGCTGAGCATTTGATTGCTGCATTATTGCACGAGTCGATCTTTTTAAACTGGTGAATATTGCTACACTTGCGCCCTTTGTGACTTCATCTTGGGGCGTCTGGTGTTTGAGAAATTAGCTGAACAAAGTTTAGGTTTAATGGGCTGGGAAATTGATAATCATTGGGATCTGAATATTGACCAATGTGTCATGATTGCTGCTCCGCACACCAGTAACTGGGATGCGCTTTATGCACGTTTGGCCTTGAAAGCGCTCGGCGTTAATGTGCGTATCACCATTAAAGATAGCTATATGAAGTTTCCATTTGGCCCTTTTGTACGGGCAATGGGCGGAATTGGTATTGATCGTAGTGTAAAGCTGGAAGGTCAGGAACGTCCAAGTATGGTTCAGCTCATGAGCAATCTGTTTAAGACACATCCTAAATTGGTCATGTTGGTTACACCAGAAGGAACGCGAGCAAAACAGGAACAATGGAAAACTGGTTTCTATCATGTCGCGATTACGGCGGGTGTACCCATTGCTTTGGCTTATATGGACTATGCCAAGAAAAAGACAGGTGTGGGAAAAATCGTTTACCCGACAGGGGATTATGAAAAAGATATGATGGAAATCATGTCGTTCTATGCCGAGATTAATGCGAAATTCCCTGAAAAATTCAGTGTCGATCAGCGTTACATTTAGCCCCAATCATTTGCGTCACTTGCAAAAATCATAAAATAAGGCAGGATTTTTCTGCCTTTTATAACACATTGTTGCAAATTTCTCCTTTTTTCAATGCTATATTGAATTTCTTTATTAAAATCATAGAGAAACCACTTGAGATCGTTGCTGCTTGCATGTGGCTTGTTTGCCACAACTCAACTTACTCATACTCAGGTCTTTTTACCTACGGTGACGGCTGGGCAAACAGAAGTACCCGAAATTGGCAGCGGTATCGGTTTACTCGACCAACAAAAAGAAAAATTTATTGGTGAAAAAGTTTATCGTGAAGTGCATCGTCAAATGCCAACAGTGCAAGATGCATGGCTGGAAGATCAGTTTTTACAAGTTTTCTCAGGCATTTTAAGCCAGACCCAGTTAGGCCAGCCGATTGGTCTGGTCATTGTTAAAGATCCTCAAATTAATGCTTTTGCCGTACCAGGTGGACTATTTGCCTTAAACACGGGGCTGATTACTTCTGCAAAAAATCTGGATGAGATTGCTGGCGTTATGGCGCATGAAATTGCGCACGTGTCACAGCGACATTACAGTCGTTCACAAGAAGCATTCAAAGGGCAGGGTTTATTGGCCTTGGCAGGGATTATCGTCGGTGCAGCTATTGCCTCTCAGGCCGATGGCGATGCAGGTTCGGCAGTGATGCTTGGAACACAAGCAGCATTAATGGACAAGCAACTCAGTTATAGTCGTAATCAGGAACGTGAAGCGGATCGTATTGGCATGCAATTTATGTATGCTGCTGGCTATAACCCACAAAGTATGGCGGATTATTTTGAAACCATGCATCGGGCGACCAGCCGTGTGAGTTTCTTGCCCGATTTCTGGTATACCCATCCGTTAACCACAGAACGTATGAGTGAGGCGCGTTTGCGTGCCAATCAATTACCTAAAGTTAAATCAAAAATATATGACATTGATTTTGAAATTTTGAAACTGTACACCTCGGTTGTTTCCAATCAGGCTACAGAAATCCAGTTACAGGCATTGGCGAACCAGAACAATATCGCAGCGCAACTGGCACTTAGCAAATTCTATCTAGAGCGCGGTGATTATACGCAGGCGCAGCAAAATCTGGATCTGGTAAAACAAAAATTGAAGAATCACGTTCTGATCCCTTTGATTCAGACAGATATTTATTTAGGTCAAAATAAAATTGAGCAAGCCAGCAGTAGCATTGGTTCGGTACAAAGAACCATGCCTGAAAATCGGGCATTGTCCTATAAGCTGGCAGAAGTCTTGATTCGACAGGGGCAAATTGCTCAGGCACAAAGTCTAGTACAACGCTTTATTCATAAGAACCAAAGAGATATTGAAGGCTGGCAATTATTACAACGCGCCACCAATCTGGATAAAAGCTCATCCCTACAGGCAATTAATGTATTGTGCTATCGTGCAGAAGCTGAGTATTGGTCGGGATATGAGGAAAATGCGATTAAATCGATGTTACATGCCCAGCGTTTAGCAAAAGGTAATTTGGCAATGTCGGCCAAAATCGAGTCACGCCTAAAACAAATGCAAGATGAACGGCGGATGAAAATCTAAAACCAGTTTAAAAAATTAAGGAAAATAAAATGATTAAAGGACAATGTTTGTGTGGTGCTGTGCAGTATCAATATCATGGGGAAATTGAAAACAGCATTTTGTGTTATTGCATTCATTGCCAGCAGGCACAAGGTTCAATTGCAGGTTGGAACAGTCCACTTGAGCAGAGTAAATTCGAGCTGATTTCTGGGCGTGAGCAACTGAAAGAATATTTTCATACGCCGAACAAGGCACGTGTATTTTGTCAAAACTGTGCCAGTCCACTTTATTCCTATCGTACGGATTTGCCGAATATTATTCGTTTACGTTTGGGTACGGTGACTGAAGGTGAATTACCTGCTCCTAAACAAGAATTTTTTCTGGAGCATAAACCAAATTTTATTGAATTGAGATAAGATGGCGGGCGTAAGCAATTGCTGAGCACTTAGAATATTTATGAAAAAGATTTTAGTTTTAATTTTTGCATTAAGCGCAGTGGGGGCAAGTTCAGCAGCATCTGTTGAGCAGTATGTAAATGCAGTGGATAAAATTCGTAGTACCTATGCGCAGGATATTCGTGGGTTTTTGCGTGGCTTAAATCCGCAACTTACACAGTTTACGCCTGAACAGCAGGCTAAATATTGCCAGATTAATCAACGTTATATTCAGGATATGTCAGATGCAATTGAACGTAATCGTTCTTCATTGCCACCGCAATATGCGAGTATGACCAAGCAGGATTTAATCAAGCAAGTTGCTGAATCGAAAGAGATGCAAATGCTTGCGAAATATAATGTTCAGTGTGATTTTAAATAAAACCAAGACATTGGGTTCATTGTTGAAATGAATCCACTTTTGAATAAAGCAGGGGAATAGAAAGGAAGTTAAGCTGATTAGCTTAATTTTGCTTTAATTTTAGAAGAAACTTGTGCAGGATCGGCACGCCCGGCTATGATCGGACGTAGAGAATTCATCACCTTACCCATATCTTTCATGCTAGTAGCTTCTTGAGCAGCAATCGTTTGCTCAATGATAGAATCAAGCTCTTCCTCAGTCATAGCTTCTGGTAGAAATTGAGAAATAACCTCAACTTCGGCTTGTTCTTTACTAGCTAAATCATCACGACCAGCGCCTTGAAAGGCTTTGATCGATTCTTTACGTTGTTTAATTTGCTTTTCAATGACCGCAAGAACCTGAGCATCGTCAAGCTCTATGCGCTCATCGACTTCGATTTGCTTAATTGCTGCCTGTACACCACGAATAACCGTTACTGTTGCCATATCTTTGGCACGCATTGAGTTTTTTAACACGTCAGTAATCTGGTTTTTTAAAGTATTCATAGTATTTTCAGCAGTCAATCACAAATTAATTAGTAAAGGCGAGTAGTACGTACAGATTCGCGAGTCAATTTCTTTTGATAACGCTTAACTGCAGCAGCTTTTTTACGCTTACGTTCTTGAGTTGGTTTCTCATAGAATTCGCGCTTACGAACGTCAGCTAAAACACCCGCTTTTTCGCATGAACGTTTGAAACGACGGATAGCTACGTCTACTGGTTCGCCTTCTTTCAACTTAACTTGTGGCATGTAAAATCCTCTAAGATTATGGATAAGATCTAACGCACTATGCACTAGATCGCAAGTGAAGGTCAGTATTTTACTCATTTACAACTCAGATCACAAGTCTATAATAGCCCAGATATTATTTTTGATCGTTGTAAAGGCAGTTTAATGATTGTTTTGGGCTTGGAAACTTCGTGTGATGAAACTGGGTTAGCACTCTATGATAGCGAGCTCGGCTTACGTGGACAGGTTCTATATAGTCAGATCAAACTGCATGCTGAATATGGTGGTGTAGTGCCTGAACTGGCTTCGCGTGACCATGTTCGTAAAATGATTCCCTTGATTAATCAATTGCTTGAGCAAAGTGGTGTCACAAAGCAAGAGATTGATGCAGTTGCCTATACGCGTGGCCCGGGCCTTATGGGTGCGCTAATGACAGGTGCATTATTTGGTCGTACTTTAGCATTTGCGTTAAATAAACCTGCTATTGGTGTACATCATATGGAAGGTCATATGCTTGCACCATTACTTTCGGAAACTCCACCGGAATTTCCGTTTGTCGCATTATTGGTCTCTGGTGGCCATACGCAATTAATGGCTGCTTATGGTATTGGTCAATATGAATTGCTGGGTGAATCGATTGATGATGCGGCGGGTGAAGCTTTTGATAAAGTCGCAAAAATGATGAAGCTCCCTTATCCAGGTGGGCCGAATATTGCGAAGTTGGCTTTACAAGGCGATGCACAAGCATTTGAATTCCCGCGTCCGATGTTGCATCAAGGCTTAAACTTTTCATTTAGTGGTCTGAAAACTGCGGTTTCTGTACAGTTGAAAAAGTTAGGTGAAGAAAATCGCGATGCGGATGTGGCTGCTTCTTTTCAGGAAGCGCTTGTCGATACTTTAGTGAAGAAGTCTGTGAAGGCCTTGAAACAAACTGGTCTTAAGCGTTTGGTGATTGCTGGTGGTGTGAGTGCCAATGTCCGTTTACGTGAGCAATTGGAAACTTCATTGAAGAAAATTAAAGCACAGGTTTACTATGCAGAACCTGCTTTATGTACTGATAATGGTGCCATGATTGCTTTTGCTGGATATCAGCGTTTAAAGGCCGGGCAGCATGATGGCTTAGCGGTCACAACGACACCTCGTTGGCCGATGACAGAGTTAAAGCCAACTTAAAATACAAATGGTCAGTGTTATTGGTTGCTAGGCTGCTGGTCAGTTTAGCCTATTCTCATATTTAAAAATCAGATTCTTGATTTATGTACATGGCGCAGGCTTGAAACTGGCGCTATGGTATAAAGTATTGGATATATTATTTATTTTGATGAGCTAAAACTCATTGTGGAGTACAAAAGTTGAAAATTTCTTATATTTTTACATGTGGCCGACTAGAATCTTTATTCAAGATTCTATGCCTCACTCAAAAAGGTGAGGAAAAGGTTGCATCAAAAGAAAAAGTAGTTGAGCAATATAGAAAAGATATCGCTTTAGGGCGACCATTTGAAGAAACTGAACTTTATCAATTGATTGAACAAAGTGAAGAAAAAATTGTCATTAATCGCTTACATAATATTCTTCGAGAAAAACCGACTCAGCAGAAGGGTAGCTTTGATGCGGATGAATATAAGACGGGTGCATGGTCTGAGTTTAATGATTATAAGTTGGCAGTTCGATTCTCAAATGCGAAAACCGAGTTAAGTGAAAAGCACTTTGCTAAAACTGGTGAATACATGACCAGTCGAGGCATTGCAAAGCTGACAGGTTTTAATCCAAGTAACATTAAGAACATGTTGCATCATAAAAGAAGTGTAGTGAGAAAAATGCTTACCACTTTAGAGAAGTTGGCAAAAGAGTATTGATTTAAATTTGATTATCGATGCAGAGAAATTTTTTCTGCATCGATACTACTCAATCTTTTTAATAATCAAATAATTTTAATATTTTTTAATAATATATAAATAAAAAGGAATAGATCGTGTGGGTGGTTAAAGCGGCCAATGGCTGTGCATGGTTAAGTATTCTGCTTATCGTTGCGGCGACAGGCTTTTCAATCTATGTTCTCAGTATTCCATGTACGACTGATCGAATCTGTGAAATGCCACCCATTTATTTGTTCTTTTTCTTGGCATGGATCATCTCGGCTATCTGCAATCTTATTGGTATTATTTTTTCGATCATTGGATTGAAAAAAGATGAACCCATTAAAAAACTAGCCAAATCAGCATTATTCTTTAATGGGAAAATGATTGCATTTAACTTGGTGGGTACGCTGTTCCTCATTTTTATCTTAATGGTCTAGAAAATCTTTTAGTTCATTTGTTTTGAACGATCCACTTTAGACAGCACCGCCAAACACACAAAAATCAAAGCCATACCGACCCAACCAATGGGTGCCAATTGCTCTCCAACCAATAACACTGCAAACAATGCTGCAACCAATGGTTCAAATAGCGTCAATGTCGTCGCGGTACTGGCTGAAATGGTCTTTAAGGCATATCCAAACAACAGATAACCAAGAAACATGGGGATCAGCATCATATAACCCACGACATATAGATTGACGGGTTCATCGAACAGATTGGTTCCCGTAAAAAATAGAGTCGGTAATAGAATTAAAGCGCCGAAACCAAAAATTAAGCCCATGGATGCTTTTGAATCAACGCCTCGATCAATCATTTTTTTGGCTGCCCAAGAGTATAAGGAGTAGGTCAGCGCTGCGATCAGTCCGAGAATAATACCAATCGTTTTCTGATCCGTTGCAATGTTTTGGCTTGTACCTTGGGAATGAGACTCTCCAATCGTTAACAGTAACACCCCAGCTACGCCAAAAATGAAACTGATAAACCATTGGTTAGAAAGTGCTTTTTTATCAAAGAATTTTTCCAGCAATGCCGTAAATAAAGGCGCTGAACCAATTGAAACCACAGTCCCAATCGTGATGCCAGCCATCCGCATAGATGAATAGAAGGCCAGTGGATAAATAGCAACCGAAACCATGCCAATCAAAAGCAAAGGATAGTAAGAGCGAATTTGTGGTAAGTGACTGCGGATATTTTTATGGGCCAATAAGGCTTGGAGTAATCCACCACCGCCCATTGCGATTGCGCCTATGGCTAAAGGACTTAAATTCGGTGCATAGGAAGCAGCAGTTCCTGTTGTTCCCCATAAAATAGAGGCCACTAAAACCGCAATAAAGCCATAATGGGCTTTTAGGTTGATTGAGCTATTCAATTTGCAATCTCTTGTTCTAATAATCGCTGAACCATATGTTTTGCGGCAAATACTTTATCACTAGAGCTTTCTAAACCTGCACGGGCGATCGATCCTTCCAGAATAAAAGAAAGCAGCAGGGCCAGTTCTTTGGCTCGCTCAGGATTGCTGGTTAATTGACTTAAATGTCCCACTAAAATTGCTTCAATCTCATCTTTATGGTTTTTGACAGCTAATCGCTCAGGACTATGTGCAGGAAACTCAGCGGCAGCATTTAATAAGCCACAGCCACGGAAACCTTTTTCATAGGCAAATTCAGCGTGATCCTGATAGGCATCAAAAACAGCTAGAATTCCATCTAAGGGTGTTTTAATCTGAACTTTTCTTTTTTCATATAAGTCGAGCCATTCCTGATGACGTGCTTCGATGTAGCAGGTGATTAGATCTGACTTGGTGGCAAAGTTATTATACAAAGACATTTTGGCCACATTGGCTTTCTCTGTAATGGTATTGATGCCTGTGTTGCTGATGCCATCGTTATAAAACAAGGTGGATGCTGCATCCAGAATTTTTTGTTTTGCTGATTTAGAACTCATTGTAAAAATTACTTATATATACCGACCTACCTAATATTAGGTAAAAATCACTTAATTAGCAAGCATGAATGCTTAAGTAGAGAGCAATATTATCCAGATATGAAGCGGAGTGAGGAGTAAAAGAGTAAATAAGCCTTTGAATTATTTCAAAGACTTATTGGTGTTATACGCCTGTAGATAGATCTATTTTTGAAATGAATTTTGATCTTCAACATCAATATATTCAATATAACCACGTCCTTGGACTGGTTGTTCCAGATATTCACCTGTAAAAGTGTAAGCACTGGCATAACCAATCCCATGTCCATAACGGAATGGGCTATCGATTTCCGCAGTAATATTTAAAATGTTCTGATCAGCATTATTTTTGACAGACCAGATAAATTGTTGCGGTAGACGCATTTTCTTACCGCTTGGAGAAACATGAGCATTCGGCTGATTACTGATGACCTTAAATTCAACATTGGTATAGATTTCAGCAGGTCGGTCGGTGTGGCGGACATGCAAAGTATAGGCAGCAGGTTGCCCAAGAATATCGGCTTTGGTCAGAAGGAGCTGAGTTGTTTCAGTTAGATTAATGATTTGATAAGTGAAAAAATCAAGTGGTAATTTATACGCTTCTGGGAGTAGCTTTTTCACGACACCGTGTGCACCTGCTGCTCGTGCATATTCGTAGGTACATAAGCCTTTGGCAGGGGTAACTTGACCTTGATATTCAAGCTGACCTTTAAAGTTTGCCAATAAACTAAAATGATCATAAATCGGGGTTTTGATAAACCATGAAACCTGATCGCTCACATCCAGATCAAATTCAAAACTTAAGCCGTGATAAGCGCCTTTGAGTTGAATATGGGGTAAGGTTCCTTGAATTGAGACTTCTTCTCCAAGTTGGATGACTGATCCATTGTCTTGAATATTGGTATTTTCTGGAATAATGTAGGCTTTTAATAGATGCTCGTCGATTGCAGCCGTACTCGAAAAGAATGTTGCAGTTTTTCTTGGATCACCCAAAGTAATATCATCATGGTCGAATGCCAGCGCACCAGGTGTGCCGAGCAAAATCATAATATTTAAATAACGATGTGGCTCAGGCAGAAGCGGAAAGAAAATCCCATAATGTGTCCATGTATAGAACTTTTCTTGTGTACGTGGTCGGATAATGTCTGGCTGGGAAAATGGCAGGGTTGAGTATTGAATTGCTTGATCTAATGTACCCTGCGCCAAGAGTAGGCTTTTACCCATGATTTTGCTGGTGAGGGAAGTGGGAGGCAACTGTTTTTTCATCTTGTTTCCTAAACTTTATCGAAGCTGAAAAGTAGGTTATGAAAAACAATTGCCCATGCTAAGCGGAAATAAGGACAAAGCTACGGCTTTTCAGGACATTTATGCAGATGCTTTGTTGGACAATTTTTCCAGATTTTGTGAGCCGATCCAGTGTTTTGAGAATTGATAGGCGGCACGGCCAGAACGTTGTCCACGAGCCTGACACCATTTTAAACTTTCACTACGCACCAAGTCGTTATATTCCAGATCAGCTTTCACAATATAGTGCTCTACAATTTGTAGATAAAGCTGCTGATCCATTGGATAGAAGGATAGCCACATGCCAAAGCGATCCGAGAGTGAAATTTTCTCTTCAATCGCTTCCTGTGGATGCAGTTCGGTATATTGCGGCACATCTACTTTTTGCACAGGCGTATTTTCATGCATAAATTCAGGCAATAAATGACGGCGATTACTGGTCGCATAAATAATAAAATTGCTTGAACCTGATTGCAGTGAGCCATCCAATACGCTTTTTAGGCTACGATAATTTTCATCTTCAGCGTTAAATGCCAGATCATCACAATAGACAATGAATTTCTCGGGACGATTTTTAATGAGTTTCTGAATTTTAGGTAAGTCAGATAAATCATCACGTTCGATTTCGATCAGACGTAAACCTTGCGCTGAATATTCAGTAAGGAGGGCACGTACAATCGAAGACTTTCCTGTGCCTCGCGAGCCAGTAAGTAATACATCATTGGCGGGTAAGCCATTCAGAAACTGCAAGGTATTTTGGATGATTTTGTCTTTTTGGCGTTCAATCCCTTTTAAATCTTCCAGATACATCTTCTTCGGCTGTTGTATTGCGACCAGCTGCTGATTTTCCCAACGAAACGCAATTGCAGAGAAATCTGTCGGTTGTTTCGGAGCGGGAAGCACTTGCTGAAGCTGTGTTAAAACATTCGATAAGGACTGGATGATAGATTCTGGTAAATCAAGGATAGCCATAAATACAAACCAACTTAATGATGAATAGGGATACTAACATTGCTATTACTGAAATAAAGAAAATATCATCAGAAATATCGAAATAAATCGATTTTACCCTTGATTGTTACGGCAGCTTTTTGCATTGTATAGGTGCAAGAATTCAAAAAATATGCCGAAAATCAGGAACGCGAATGTTTAATAGAGTTCAAGAAAAAAAGAATACATATCAGTCGCATAGGGTTGATGTGTTGCAGGAACACTTACGACATGCAAGCTCTTATGATGAATGGAAAGAAATTGCACTAAAACTGGATGAAGACTCAGGCCATGAAGCATGGAAATATGACAATGAATCGCCTTATTTTGATGCAGAGATTCTGTCTAAGCGCTATAACTTATTAAAGAAGTATCGGACTCAGCATCGGACACTGGATCTGATTTATGTATTAAGAGAAGGATTGTCCTATGATTTTGCCAATATTGGTCATCCGATGTTATTTGCGGAGACTTATATTGGAACAAAAAAGATTATTGAAAATTATGTCGAGGAAATGAGCGACTGTTTTCGTTATCTTGCCTCCAGTGAATGCATTACCTTTCAGTTAAAGGAAAAAATCCAGTTTTTTGAAGAATGCCAGACTGCTTATGGACAGCCAGCCTTGATGTTTTCTGGTGGCGCAACTTTAGGGCTGTTTCATACAGGTGTGTGTAAGGCTTTGCTAGAGCAAGATTTAATGCCTAGGGTGCTATCGGGTTCCAGCGCTGGGGCAATCATGACCGGTATGCTGGGCGTCTCTGCATCGGATCAGGTTCCTGATTTGCTCAAGGGTGAGCATTTCTTTAGTGATGCATTCAAATTCCGAAAAGTGAGTGAACTGATCAGAGGGCATGGTGGTATTGCGGATGTCATGTATTTAAAACAATTCCTCATGCAAAACTTGGGAGATGTGACTTTTGCGGAGGCTTATCAGCAGTCCAAGCGCCATATTAATATTGTGATTGCTCCGTATAACACGGCACAAAGCCCACGGATCATGAATGCATTGACCGCGCCGAACGTGTTGGTCTGGAGTGCCGTTTTGGCCTCCTGTGCCGTTCCAGTCTTGTTTCCCCCTGTGCATCTGACCAGTAAACGTTATGACGGGCAACATACGCCGTATCTTGCTAACACCAAATGGGTCGATGGCAGTATGCGCAGTGATTTTCCGCAGGAAAAAATGGCGCGCTTGTATAATATTAATTACACCATCGCCAGTCAGGTCAACCCGCATATTGTGCCGTTTATGCAAAGTGATTCTGATCGCTTCCGTAGAGATGTATTGAGTTGGCCTGAGCGGATTGTACGTCGCCAAGGCAAAGCCATTGCACTTGAAGTAATGGATCTGACACGTAACTATGCAGGAAGTTTTTTCCCGATCCGTCGCGCTCTGGATCATGGTTATGGCATTTTGGGGCAGCGCTATTATGGTGATGTGAATATCATTGCCAAATATGGTTTGCGGCACTATAGCTATATGTTGAAAAATCCACGACCAAAACTGTTTAAAGTGTTGCAGCGAGAAGGTGAGCGGGCGACCTGGCCGAAAATTTCTGCAATTGAAACCCATGCGCGGATTGGTAAAACCATTGAGCATTGTTTAACATCATTGCGAAAGCAGGAAGAAAAGCAGCAGAATGAGTTTTACTACGTGGATCTGTGATTCCCAGATTGAACTTGAAAACTTGGCATTATTGACCAAAGCGCAAAGTTATGCCTTTGGGCGACGCTTATATAGCTTTGAAATTCATCAGCAGCCTTACTGGCTTAAATTTCATCATTCAAATACACATGAGGGCTTTGAACAGGCGCTATTGCGCGAGCTGGATTTTTATCAGCATCGCCAAGACCTAGAAGGTTTTTTATTGCCCCATCAGATCATTCAGCTAAATCCTTTTAAACAGCAACTAAATTGTACTGGTGAGGAGATTGGATTGGTCACCGTTGCTGCAAAAGCGTTTTTTACACCTCTTTCGGATAGCTGTGACATTGAATTCATTAAACAAAAGATCGTTGAAGCTTTAGATGCATTGAATGGTTTACACCAAGCAGGCTGGATTCATGGGGATTTAAAGGCAGAGCATTTTCGTGTTCACGCTAACGCTTGCAAGCTGATCGACTTTGAGCAGACTTTTAGAATAGGGCAATCCATTCAAACTCTGGATGCAACACCGCATTATATGGCGCCAGAACTGTTTCATGGGGCAGGGAAGAGTATTCAAAGCGATTTATATGCTTTTGGAATTATTGTTTATGAATGGTTGACGCAAACTAGATTACAGGCTCAAAGCTATCATGACTGGGCTATATTGCATTGCCAGCAACTACACATTCAGCTTCCTGAAAGATTACAGTGCTTTTTGCCAGTGTTAACAGGCTTATTGTCAAAGCATGTACAACAACGATTGAGCTCTGTTGAAGCGGTAAAAAGCAGTTTAAATGCCATGAATTCGCTTTAAAAGTAAACATAACACCTTGATTTGAATATTATATGTTCATTTGAGTGGTTTTTTTGCGAGAAAGACTTGTCATAAAGAAAGTTTCTCTCTAATATGCATACCCATCGGGGGCGTGGCGAAATTGGTAGACGCACTGGATTTAGGTTCCAGCGCCGCAAGGTGTAAGAGTTCGAGTCTCTTCGCCCCCACCAAATTTAAAAAGCAAGTTCAATCTTGCTTTTTTTATGGTTGAGTCTCTTAGGCTCTAATCATGCGGTTATAGAGGATTGGTGTAATGGTAGCATGACGGTCTCCAAAACCGTTCGTCAAGGTTCGAGTCCTTGATCCTCTGCCAAATTTGAAAAGGACTTTTTAAAAGTCCTTTTTTTACGTCTATTGTTTTTAGTTGTATATTAAAAAAGCATTAGGTTTCATAGACATGATTTTTTTATAAAAAGGACTTGTCATGGAGAAAGTTTCTCTCTAATATACACACCCATCGGGGGCGTGGCGAAATTGGTAGACGCACTGGATTTAGGTTCCAGCGCCGCAAGGTGTAAGAGTTCGAGTCTCTTCGCCCCCACCAAATTTAAAAGGCAAGAACATCTTGCTTTTTTTATGGTTAGACCTGTTAGGTACTAATCATGCAGTTTAGAGGATTGGTGTAATGGTAGCATGACGGTCTCCAAAACCGTTCGTCAAGGTTCGAGTCCTTGATCCTCTGCCAAATAAATAGAAGAGCCCTTGTGAAAGCAAGGGCTTTTTTATTGTCTGAAATTTTATTCTATTTTTATTGTTTGAGTTGCTGCACATCATTGTTGTTATTTACCTCAATAATAAGTCTAAACTCTGATGAGTCAAATTTTACAACCTTAGTTTTCTATTATTGTTGATTCCCTCTAGAGCAAGTGAGTCTATTTTTTGAATAAATCCTCAAACAGGCATTTAAATAGTTTTCATATTGTCACTGTCAATGAATAAATTGCTAAAAAACAGCTCATTTTTTGCTTAATTTTAAATTTTGTATGGCAATTAGTTTTTGAATAATAGAGTTATCAATCTGAATATGCATCTGGTGATGCTATTTGATTTTGGTTTCAGGTTGATGAAAGTGGTCAAAAAAGACTTGTATAACTAAAGTCAGCTCAGCCGGAAATTGGCCTAGCTAGGGAAAATTTAATAATTAAGGAATAACAAATGTTGGTATTGTGCATGGTTCAGCAAGGAAAGCGTAATCTGGATGGCATTACGCAACGAGATCGTTACTGTGGGACTGGTTCATTTTTTAATAATCTAAAATAAGGACCAAATCGCATGATGATTATTCGTTATATCGAGCAGAAAGATATTCATGATCTTTACCATTTGGCGCAAAAAGCAGGTTTTGGCTTAACCTCCTTGCAACCTGATATGGAAATGCTGGCGGCCCGTATTGATCGAGCTGTAAAAACAGTGGAAGGCAAATTAGATAAGTCGGAGCAGGGTTATTTATTTGTACTGGAAGATACTACTCTCAATAAAGTTGTCGGTGTGTGTGGCATTGAGGTGGCGCTCGGGTTAAAAGAGCCGTGGTATAACTTCCATGTCGGTACACAAGTTCATTCTTCAGAGCCTTTGAATGTTTATAAAGCGCTACCGACCTTGTATCTCAGTAATAATCATACCAATTGCAGTGAACTCTGTACCTTATTCCTAGATCCAGATTATCGCTTAAATAAGAATGGGAAGTTCCTTTCCAAGGTGCGTTTTTTATTTCTATCCGCGTTTAGACGATATTTCGAAGAAACGATCGTTGCTGAAATGCGTGGATTTTCTGATGAGAATGGACATTCACCTTTTTGGGATGCAGTCGGCCATAAATTTTTTGATATGGATTTTGCCAAAGCGGATTATTTAAGTGGGACAGGCAAAAAAGTCTTTATTGCAGAGTTGATGCCACGCCATCCGCTTTATGTCGATATGTTGCCTGATGAGGCCAAAGCGGTGATTGGTGCAGTGCATCCGAATACGGTTCCTGCCTATAACCTCTTGGTTGAAGAAGGGCTGCGTTATAAGGGCTATGTCGATATCTTTGATGGTGGTGCAACACTACAGGCGGATATCGAAAATTTAAGGGCCATTAAAGAGAGTCATGTGGTTCAGGTGCAGGTCGAGCAATCCGATCTGATCGCTGTAGGAGATGAGCCTTATATCGTTGCCAATGATGATTATGACAATTATCGCGCCATTCTCATCTATAACCATCCAGAACATAATCAGGTGAAATTAAGTGAACAGCAAGCGCGTGAGTTGCATGTCAAAAATGGTGATTCGGTTCGGGTGTTAAATATCAATATTCATCACAAGTCATAAAGCGCGACCGCTTGGCTATTGGGCATTTATAAGCGTGAAATTTATTTGACTTGTATTGTATTTTTTATGGTGTGAATCTATCAGTAGAAATTTTTAACTTCTTATAGATAGGTAATTGCAAAGATTATTTACATAAAAAATCCCTCTAATAATTAAATATATTTCACGTTTAATTGCTTGCTAATTGAGCAGAAAAGCGAGGTCTGCTCCTAAAGTGGCTGATGAATAGGATATGATGCTTGCGCCTAAAATAATTTTGATCAATAAGAACAGATTTTAGTAGCTCAATAAGTAATACATGGAAAGGATTTATAGGTGAGGTGAATGAACTAAGATATTCATTTTAAAATAATTTTATTGAACGAAATGGAATTTTTATATTAAAGCAGCTTAAAAATATTTTATTTTTATCAAGTGCTTATAACGGTTGTTGTAAGTTGGAGTAAGGATTACATGAGTCATAATAAAGAAAAGCAACTTCAGGATGAAGACCTGCCAGAGAATCAGCAGGACGAGGAAAAGTTACAACGCTCTTTGACTAATCGTCATATTCAGATGATTGCGATTGGTGGTGCAATTGGTACTGGTTTGTTTATGGGTTCTGGCAAAACCTTGAGCGTTTCGGGTACCTCCATTGTTTTAACTTATTTGATTATCGGCTTTTTCTTTTTCTTTGTGATGCGGGCGATGGGTGAACTGTTGCTGGCAAATACCAATTTTAAAACCTTTGCTGATTTTGCAACCGCGTATATAGGCCCTTGGGCTGGCTTTTTTCTGGGTTGGTCATATTGGGGGAACTGGATTATTACCGCAATCGCAGATGTCATTGTGATTGGTGGTTACATGCAGTTCTGGTATCCTGATGTACCTGTTTGGATCCCGGCATTTACTTCGCTGGCGATTTTGACGATTTTGAATTTTGTCGCCGTTCGGATGTTTGGTGAGCTGGAGTTCTGGTTTTCCTTAATTAAAGTCTCTGCCATTATCCTGTTTATCCTTGCAGGGATTTATTTAATTAGTACAGGATTTACTTCTCCAAGCGGTGTAAAGGCTTCAATGAGTCACGTATTTGAAACTGAATCCATGTTTCCTTATGGTCTTACTGGATTTTTGGCTGGGTTTCAGATTGCGATTTTTGCCTTTGTCGGGATTGAGCTGGTGGGTACCACAGCGGCTGAAACTAAAGATCCACATAAATCACTGCCGAAAGCGATTAACTCTATTCCATTACGTATCCTACTATTTTATGTCGGAGCGTTGGTATGTATTATTGCGGTGACCTCTTGGGCAAAAATTTCACCAGAAAAAAGTCCATTTGTTGAGATGTTCTCACTGATCGGCTTGCCGATTGCGGCAGGCTTGGTTAATTTTGTGGTGGCGACTTCGGCACTTTCTTCTGCCAATAGTGGTATTTTTGCGACCAGTCGTATGCTTTATGGTTTGTCATTAGATAATGATGCGCCTAAAAGTTTTAGTAAATTATCGAAAAGAAAAGTGCCGATTCGTGGTTTGGTTTTCTCCATGACTTGCGTCACCATCGGTACTTCGATTTTATTTATTGTTCCCAATGTTATGACTGCGTTTACCATCATTTCAGCGCTGACTTCGATCTTATGTGTGTTTACCTTTATACTGATTGTTCTTTCTTATATTTGTTATCGTAAGAAGTTTCCTGAGTTGCATCAGCAGTCTAAGTTTAAAATGCCTGGTGGCTTAATCATGGCATGGTTCACGATGTCATTTTTGGTGTTTACCATCGTTATCTTGGCATTGGATCATGATACCTTGATTGCATTGGCAGTTTCACCCATCTGGTTTTTTGGTCTGTTTATTGCCTATCGCCGTAAAAAGAAAAAGATGCTGGAGCTGGATGTATTAAAAGCCAGAAGTATGGATTATGTTTAAGCAGGGTTGAGTAGAGCGGTGCGAGTTTAAAACAAAAAAAGCAGAGCCGAAGCTCTGCTTTTTTATGTCATCAGTTAGATTTTGCTGATTAAATCATTGATCTGTTTTGCTTGTTCAGCTGCATTACCTGTGTAGGTTGCAGGCGTAAGCTCAGCTAGACGAGTACGCTCATCTTCTGGAACTTGAGCAAGTTCGTCACCTTTAACGAAGTTCACCATCATGTCGCGCGTCATAGCTTGACCACGAGTCAGGGCTTTTAATTTTTCGTATGGCTTTTCAACATTATAACGACGCATAACAGTTTGAATTGGCTCTGCAAGAACTTCTTGTGCTTGGTCTAAATCTTCATTTAAACGTGCAGCATTGAGTTCAAGTTTACCCACACCTTTTAAGCAGGCATCAAAAGCAATCAAGCTTTGCGCAAAACCAACACCCATATTACGTAATACAGTTGAGTCGGTTAAGTCACGCTGCCAGCGAGAAACAGGAAGTTTTTCACCAAGGTGACCCAATACTGCATTGGCAATACCTAAGTTACCTTCAGAGTTTTCAAAATCAATCGGGTTTACTTTGTGTGGCATGGTTGAAGAACCAACTTCACCATCTTTTAACTTTTGTTTGAAGTAACCAAGCGAGATATAACCCCAAACGTCACGGTTAAAGTCGATCAGAATCGTATTGAAACGACGTAATGCATCAAACAATTCAGCCATATAGTCATGTGGCTCGATTTGCGTAGTATATGGGTTAAATGCCAAGCCTAAAGACTCAACAAATGCTTGTGCATGTGCAGCCCAGTCAATTTCAGGATAAGCAGAAAGGTGAGCGTTGTAGTTACCTACCGCACCATTGATCTTGCCGAGTAATTCAACATTTTCAAATTGCTTGATTTGGCGTGCTAAACGGTAAGCTACGTTTGCCATTTCTTTACCCAATGTGGTTGGGCTTGCAGTTTGGCCATGTGTACGAGACAACATTGGCTGTTCAGCATGCGTGGTTGCTAAAGCTGAAATCGCATTGAGAAGTTGCTTCATGCTTGCAACTAAAACTTCACGACCATTTTTTAGCATTAATGCATGAGACAGGTTGTTAATGTCTTCAGAAGTACATGCGAAGTGAATAAATTCACCAGCATTTTTTAATTCATCAATGTTGGCAATTTTTTCTTTAAGGAAGTATTCAACTGCTTTTACATCGTGGTTGGTGGTGCGTTCGATTTCTTTAATACGATTTGCATCTTCTTCAGAGAAGTTGGTCACAATCGCATCTAGCGCTGCATTGGTTTCATTTGAGAATGGTGCAACTTCGATGATTTCTGCACGATTTGCAAGTGCTTGTAACCAACGCACTTCAACCGTGACACGAGCGTGGATTAAACCAAACTCAGACAAAAAAGGGCGTAGGGCATCGCATTTGCTAGCGTAACGTCCATCAAGTGGCGAGAGTGCGGTTAAAGCATTCATACAGATTCCTTAATTTTGGAATAAACATAAAAATAAAATCGTTGGCGCATCGGCTATACCACCTGATACTGCAAACGAGCGAGAGCTTGAATATCTTGCAATAATTTGCGTTTACTAAAGATCATACTCCACGAGCTGCCGCCAGATTGTTTCCATAAATGGGCAAGCTGTAAGCCTGTAAACAGGCAAGCTCGGATACGGTTGGTATGATTGATATCTTTAAATGCTTCTGCATTACCACGGACTAAAATGCGCGGATTAATTTGGCCTGCGGTTTCAACATAGGTTTGTGCGAGGTTGGCAATAATGCTTGGGTGCAAATAATTATTATCGAAAAAAGAGAGCTGTTTTAAGATTTTTTGTTGGGCGGTTTCAATAATTTTGACGTATTCAGGATTGCTGTAGACTTTCTTTTCCAGCTGCAATAAAGCCATTGCATAGGACATTGGTAACTTGGCAGTCGACATTTTTGGCACACGAGATTTCGGTGCAGTATTAAAAGGCTGGGTAATGCAGCCTTCTAAAGTTTTTAAACCAAGGGAAATATCAGCAAGCTGATTAAAGAAATCGAGCGTTTGAGTCGCCTTATTTGAAGTCGGGCGGATGTTTAGGCTGGCCTTGATCAGTAATTCAAAATAAAAATTACCACTATCACCAATGCTTTGTTGACCCGCCATCGCTGTCATATGCGTTAGCTGAGTTGCCTGAAAGACTGCCGCCAATGCCAAAGCACGGTTTTGTCTAACATTCAACGCTTGAGTGTGCTGAAAGGGTAACTCGACCATGCTTCGCTTCCAATTTCCTTAAATAAAATCTGGTTCAGGTGCATTAGTATGGTGAATCACACCACCGCCTAAGCAAACCTCTCCTGAGTAGAACACGACGCTTTGTCCTGGAGTCACCGCACGTTGCGGTTCATCAAATTCAACACGCACACCGTTTTCAGTCTGTTCATCGCGGTAGATTGTACACGCTTGATCAGGTTGGCGATAACGGGTTTTTGCTGTGCAACGGAAACCAGTCGTTGGAATATCCTGTTCGCCAGCCACCCAGTCAATCGACTCACTCCAAAGCTGTGTGCTTTGCATCAATGGATGTTCATGTCCTTGTCCAATCACCAGTCGGTTATTGGCAATATCCTTATGCAGTACGAACCATGCGCCTTCTTGCACACCTTTCATACCACCGATACCAATACCGCCGCGTTGACCCAGCGTATAGTACATTAAGCCGTGATGTTCACCAACTTCTTTACCTGATTCCAAAACAATTTTTCCAGCTTGGGCAGGTAAGTATTGTTTTAAGAAATCAGTAAAACGACGTTCACCAATAAAACAGATACCAGTGGAGTCTTTTTTCTTGGCAGTTGCCAGATCTAGTTCTTCTGCAATGCGACGAACTTCTGGTTTCTCGATTTCACCTACAGGGAACAAGGTCTTGTTAATTTCACGACCATGCACTGCATGTAAGAAATAAGTCTGGTCTTTATTGTTGTCGACACCACGAAGTAAGGGTGCATAGGTTTCGCCACGCGAATTTTGCATGCTTGCACCACGACGCGCATAGTGACCTGTTGCAATAAAGTCTGCACCTAAAGTCATGGCATGGTCGAGGAACGCACGGAATTTAATTTCTTTATTACAGAGAATATCTGGGTTTGGTGTACGGCCCGCAGCATATTCAGCGAGGAAATGCTCAAAGACACGATCCCAATATTCCATGGCAAAGTTGGCAGTATGCAGTTTGATGCCAATTTTATCTGCAACGGCCTGAGCATCTGCCAAGTCTTCAAGGGCTGTGCAGTAATCCGTACCATCATCTTCTTCCCAGTTTTTCATGAAAAGACCTTCAACTTGATATCCTTGTTGAAGTAATAATGCGGCAGAAACAGAGGAATCTACACCACCAGACATACCGACGATGACACGTTGTTGCATCTAATTAAGCATCCAAATGAGAAGTTAATGAGGGAGAGAAAGGGTGCTCATAAATAAGCGATAAAGGATATTTTTTGCCAGCAAGGGCATCTTCAATAGCTTTTAAAACCAATGGACTACGCGCTCGTGCAGATTCTTGTAGCTCATCCAGATTCATCCACACTGCAGCCACGATACCTGTATCCAGCTGCGCATTTTCTTCAACTGATGTGACATGCGCCAAAAAGCAAAAACGATAATAGGTACGATCGGGGAACATTGGAGGAGTGTAGCTATAGATACCGAGCAGATGGTCGATTTCAACATGATGACCTGTTTCTTCCAGAGTCTCACGAATCGCTGCCTGAATAATAGTTTCACCACATTCTACATGACCAGCAGGTTGATTAAACACGGTATGTACAAAGCCTTCGCTGTGTTCTTCAACAAACAGAAAACGTCCGTCTTTTTCGACAACAGTGGCGACTGTGACATGAGGTGTCCAAGCGGTCATAGAAAGCACCATGGTTTTAAAAAATGTATTCTACAAAATTTGACTGTTTTTGGCTACATAGGAAGGCTAATTCGCTAAAGTGAAAGAAAAATATTTGCTGCCATCCGTGTGTATTTGATGTGTTGAGAGTCGAAAAGGAATTGCTTCAAAAAAACAGAATGTGCTAGTGTATTTTTTGACCGCAAGGTAAAAATAATAATCTCCACCAAGAAAAGTCAAGTTTGCTATGGCCTTTCAATGATTTAGAAGTAGAACAGATAATTAATTAGATTCATATACATCACACGGAGTTGAAGTCATATGCAACATATTAAAATTAAACCTGGCGTCGCTTTAGCAGAACAAGCAGAGATTGGCCATAATCGCTGGCATCCAGATATTCCATTTTTAACCTCAGTGAAGCCAGGTGAAGAAATTCTGATTGAAAGTCTGGACTTCTTAGATGCTCAAATTAAAGATACTGATGATGTCTCCGATGTGAAAAATGTGGATCTCACCCGAGCACATCCATTGACAGGCCCCTTTTATGTTGAAGGGGCTGAGCCAGGGGATTTATTGGTGATCGATCTTTTAGATATTCAGCCGATTTCAGCTGTCGGTTTTTCAGGTGTGTTTGCGAAAGAAAATGGCGGTGGTTTTTTAGCGGATTATTTTCCTGAAGCGGATAAGGCAATTTGGGATTTAAAAGGATTGTTTGCAACCTCGCGTCATATTTCCGGTGTACGTATCGCAGGTTTAAAACATCCTGGATTGATGGGAACGCTTCCTTCGCATGAACTTTTAAAGGAATGGAATCGTCGAGAAGCGTTATTGGTGCCTAAGGGGCAAGCCAACCCACCCGATCCAAGAACTGCGGTGCTGAGAGGAGTGACAGGAGCAGAATTTGATCGTATGGCCATTGAGGCTGCCCGTACAGTGCCACCGCGTGAGCATGGTGGTAATACCGACATTAAAGATCTTGCTGCGGGTAGCCGTATTTATTTTCCTGTGTACCAAAAAGGTGCTGGCTTCTCAATGGGCGATTTACATTTTTCACAGGGCGATGGTGAAATCGGCTTCTGTGGAGCGATTGAAATGGATGGGGTAACTCGTGTTGGTTTTGATCTGATTAAAGGTGGAATGGAAAAATATAATATTGATTCACCGATCTTTGTTCCAAGTAATGTCAGACCTAACTACGATCAGTGGTTAACCTTTGAAGGGATTAGCGTTGAAAATGGGGTAAATCATTATCTGGATGCCACCGTTGCCTATCGTCAGGCCTGTTTAAAGGCGATTAAGTACCTTGAGAATTTTGGGTTTACGGGGTCTCAAGCCTATATGCTGCTGACCGCTGCACCTGTTGAAGGACGTATTGGTGGCATTGTGGATATTCCAAATTGCGCCTGCACAATTTCGCTACCAACTTCTATTTTTGAGAAGAATATTTTACCGCAGGGCGCCTTAAACGAGAATAAGTTTTGGGGACATCGTTAGTAAGATTAATACAAGCGTATAAGAAGGATTTAAAGATGCCACTGTATGATTTTAGATGTGAACATTGTGAAGGGATTTTCGAGCAGAATGTCCCGATGGTCAGTATTGCAAGGGATAACACATCTTGCCCATACTGCCAGCAATCCATGTTGTTAAAGCCCATGATTACGGGACATCAAAAGATCTCAGTCAAAAATAAATGGCGACCATCATCAAGTGCAGAGCAACTTGCGGGGCCGTTGGTTGAGGGGCCTGGAACAAGAAAAAAAAGTGCTCGGACATCGGTGTTGCATAACTGCCGAGGTGTGAATTGTTCTTTATGTGAGGTTTGATATTTCACTATTCTTAGTGTTTAAGACTCATATTTAATCAGCATTTAACACCCTGTTAAATGCTGATTTTTAAGACTAATTCTTTTGATCTAAATAATTATCCTTCACTTTCACATAATGGCGTGCTGAATAAGGTAAAAATTCCATTTCTTTTTCAGTCAGTGCACGCACTTGTTGTACTGGACTACCGACATACAAATAACCACTTTTTAATACTTTACGTGGCGGAACAAGACTACCAGCACCAATCATTACATCATCTTCAATGATCACGTCATCTAAAACAACGGTATTGATACCGATCAAGACACGACTGCCAATGGTACAACCATGTAAAGTCACATGATGCCCAACAGTGACATCTTCACCAATGACCAATGGCGAGCCATTCGGTTTAGACTGGTTTTTATGGCTGACATGTAACATACAATGATCCTGTACATTACTGTTTTTGCCAATCTGAATTGAGTTCACGTCACCGCGAATCACAGCAAAAGGCCAGACCGAAACATTTTCAGCGAGTTTAACATCACCCACAACAACCGACATCTCATCGATATAACAGCTAGAATCAACATCAGGTTTTTGGTCGAGATAAGGACGAATGTTCTTTGGCATAGCAGCGTTCGCTTGAAAATTTAGGGGAATTATAAAATAAAAAAGCATTCATACCCAAGAGCATGAATGCTTAATCTAACGCTTCTAAAATTTAGAACAAGTTGCTAAAGAACATTTTGATATGGTCAATCATGCGCGCGAAGAAACCAGCTTCTTCAACAGGTTTTAATGCAACTAGAGGTTTTTCAGCAATCACTTTACCATCAAGGCTTGCAACCAGTTTACCTACAACTTGGCCTTTTGCTAAAGGTGCATTGAGTTTAGGCTGAACCACAAGCTGAGTTTTGATTTTATCTGCTTGGCCTTTAGGCATGGTCACATTGAAGTTTTCTGCTAAACCAATTTGAACATCGTCTTGTTTACCAAACCATACTTTTGCTTTGGCAAGAACTTGGTTTGCTGGTTGAACATTGGCTGTTTCAAAGTTTGAAAAACCCCAAGCCAAAAGTGTACGTGTTTGATTGGCACGTTCATTCATGCTTGGTGTTCCGAAGATTACGGAAATTAAACGCATTGGGCCACGTTTACTTGAAGTGGTTAAGCAGAAACCCGCTTCATTGGTGTGACCTGTTTTTAAGCCATCAACGCTTGGATCGGTATAAAGCAGGGCATTACGGTTGCCTTGCTTGATGCCATTAAAAGCAAATTCTTTTTCTGAATAGATTGGATAGTATTTAGAACTGTCTTTAATGATGTGCTGTGCAAGGATTGCCATATCTTTAGCTGTTGAATAATGACCTTCAGCTGGCATACCTGTTGAGTTGATAAAGTGAGTATTCACCATACCAACACGCTTTGCCTCTTGGTTCATCATATGAGCAAAGGTACCCTCATTGCCCGCGATATGTTCAGCCATTGCTTTAGAAGCATCATTACCTGACTGGATGATAATCCCACGTAACATTTCTAAAACAGTTGCAGTCCCATTTAATGGAACATACATACATGATTCAGAGCTGCTACCACGACACCACGCAGATTCATTCATGCGAACCTGTTCGTTTTCAGTCAATTCACCCTTTAAAAGTTTCTGCTCAATGATGTAGCTTGTCATCATTTTTGTCATTGAAGCAGGTGCAAGTTTTTCATTTTCGTTTTTGGCAGCGAGAATCTGTCCAGTCTCGTAATCCATTAATACGTAGGATTTATTATTTAATTCTGGTGGAGCGGATAGGACAGTTGCTGCATATGAAAAGCTTGGCAAAAGTAATAATGCAGCAAGAGCGCTTTTGTGTGTCATTCTAGGTGGTTCCAATATCTTGTATGAAGCAGACGAGCCTAGCATTTTAGGATAAAGCAAAGCCGACTTCTACGGGGGAAATCGGCTTTTTCATACAGTATTGTAACCTGAACCTTAATTGTTCATCTTATTTGGAATAATAATTACGGACATCATCGCAAATTTGACGATTATCACTGTCAGATGCTGCTTTTGCATCACTACGCGCTTCTTTTAAAGCCTCTTTAAAATCTTGACCTTTGACACGTTTATTTAAAGTTTCAACCGCTTTCGGGTCATTATTTAAATACGCTTTAACCAGATTGTCATAGGCTTTGTTAAATTTTAAATCTTTGCCAATCAGACTTGGACAAATTTCAGAGAGAACATAGATCGCTGCAAGCTCTTGCTTAGTTACGCTATCAGAAGTTGGGGTCACTTCAATCTTTTCTGCATCCGTAGATTTTTTATCTGCTGCAAATGCTGTAGGAGCTAAAGCGCTAGAAGCGATGAGAAATGATAAACCTAGTGTTTTAAAAACATTTTTCTTCATAAGAAATCAAACTCAGAACAAGACTTAAAGAATTTGAATAACTTATAGCATAGACGCAGGTAAAAAATTGTATGTTTGCTGTAGGAAACGTGGAGAAAGTGTGGGTTTAAATTTTCAGAATTTTAAATTCTTCAAGAGATTTAAGCGATTTTCTCCTGTTGTATTCGTCTTGTTTTAGCTGTCGTGGAGGATGGCATGAGTTAACTTGACATCCTGTATAGACTTAAACAAGATTAAAAAATAGCCATTAAAAGGTGAGGTGGAAAATTAAAATGATAAGAAGGAGTTAATAAAGAAAGAAGAGATTAACGTAAGGAGTAAAAGAATGAATAGGTTTAATGGTGGTGTTGATATCGCACTAAAACTTCCACCTCATCAATTTGAAGCGACAGTTGCATTTTATCGGGATGTGATTGGTCTTAAACAGATTACAGAAAAAGAACCTGATATTGGTTTTGAATTCGGACCAGTCAAACTGTGGATCGCCGCCGTACCAGAAATGAGTCAGGCAGAACTTTGGCTTGAACTATTTACGGATGATTTTGCTGAAGCAGCTCAATATCTAAATGAAGCGGGTGTTGTGCGTTGTGATGCGATTGAGCCTTTGCCCGAAGGTTTTAAGGGTGGATGGATTACCAGCCCTGCAAATATTATTCATATGGTTCGTGAGCCAGATGCGTGGTAATGGCTGTAGCGATATAGGGATATGATGTGGATGATGAAATGGAGAAGGTGTGGTTTTAAACAATCTAGATTTAAAACCACACTGATATTCTAAAGTGTGATTAACCTTCGAAATTCAATACTTCTTCACACACAGCTTTTTGCTCAGCCTTGTCGACTTCAGTTGCCGCTTCATGGGCATCCTTCAACAAACTTTTAAATTCAGCATCTTTTTGCAAACTCTCAAGCGAAGCTGATTTGTCAGAATAGTTACTTAAATAAGTTCCGACCATTTTTTTGATGTTTTGATCAAATTTGGCATTTTTACCAATCAGAGCTGGACACATCTCAATCAGTACTTGCGCATTGGCAATATCATCTTTAATCAGTGCATCTGCTTCTTTAATGGAAACCGCCTCATCTGCAAATACAACAGGTGCTGTAAAAAGCGTGAAACTCACCCCAAAAACTTTAAGAAAATTAGATAAATGTCTCATGGTTGCGTAAATTTTTAATACTAAGAAGCCATAAATATATATAATTCAAAGAATAATTCAATTGAAAAAACTGCTTAGTAACATTGAAGAGAATTGATTTTAGTGAATATTTTGATAGCAAACGATGACGGTGTGTTCGCACCTGGTCTACAAGCTTTAGCTCAAGCATTAAAACCTTTGGGGCGTGTGGTTGTGGTCGCGCCTGAAAGTGAACGTAGTGGTTATTCAAGTGCATTAACGCTGGATCGTCCTTTACGTCCTGTTCAAATATCTGAAGATGTCTGGGCGGTAAATGGTACGCCAGCAGATTGTGTTTATTTGTCCATGAATGGCTTATTTGATTTTGAATTTGATCTGGTGGTCAGCGGAATCAATAGTGGAGCGAATCTGGGCGATGATGTTTTATATTCAGGGACAGTTGGTGCAGCTTTTGAAGGGCGTTTAATGAAACACCCTGCGATTGCAGTATCTCTGGCGGGTGCGAATGTACGTGCATATGAGCATCCAGAACATTATGCAAAAGCAGCACAATGGGTACACGACTTTATTGCCAAAGGTTTACCAATTTTACCGCCGCGCCATATTTTTAATATTAATATTCCAGATGTTGAGCAGATTCAAGGTGCTCAAGTGACCTATCAAGGGCGCAGGGCACAATCGAAACCGATCAGCAGCCATGTTGACCCACGTGGACGTCAGGTGTACTGGATTGGATTGGCTGGTGAAGCGGTGACAGATCCGCAGCCTGTTTCGGATTTTATTCAGTCAGACTTCTTTGCTGTGTCAAATGGTTATGTCAGTATTACCCCAATCCAGATGGATGCAACCAACTACACGGTGTTGGAAAATTTACATGCTCATGTAAATGGATAATGGTGTGAATGTTATAACTTTGTGAATAAAGAAAGTGAGAACTCGTTTTTTCTCACTTTTTTGATACTCTTAGCGCAAATAAATTGAGGTTTTTTCGATGAGGGCGAAGATGCACTTAAACCATGTCTCGGTTTTTCTATCACAGAAAATGATTAAAACAATCGTTTTGTCTATGGCGGTTGCGACAGTGGCAGTTATGACAGGGTGTGCATCAAAACCGCAAGTCAATGGTGGAGCACGTCATACGATGCCAGCACCAAACTATTACACGGTGCGTTCAGGTGATACCTTAAGCGGGATCTCAAATCGTTATGGTTTGAACTATCTTAATGTTGCAGCACTAAATGATATCGCACCGCCTTATCGTATTTATGTCAATCAATCATTGCGTTTAAAAGGTTCAGTTGCTCAGCGCACTACATCAACGCAAGCGATGGCGCAAACAGCTCCAATCCAGCGTCAAAGCATTAATTTACCAACTCAGCAACCTGTAGCGCCAAAACCACAACCGGTTGTACCTCGTCCTGTCGTGCCAGCGGTTCCAGTGAATCCGTCATCTTCGACTGTTGCATCAAGCCTGCGTTGGGTTAAACCATCGAATGGTGCTGTGATTCAAACCTTCAATCTGGCGAGTAATGTAAAAGGTACACGCTATGGCGGTAATGTTGGCGATCCAATTTTTGCTGCTGCAAATGGGCAGGTGGTCTATGCGGCTGACGGCTTAAAAGAATATGGCAATCTGGTATTGGTGAAACATATTGATGGCTATATCACAGCTTATGCACACAACAGCAAAATGCTGGTGAAAAGTGGCGATAATGTGACAGCTGGACAGAAAATTGCAGAAATGGGGTCTTCTGGCGCATCACAAGTCATGTTGGAATTCCAAGTTCGCCTAGATGGTAAACCTGTGAACCCAAGCACAGTTTTACCAAATTAACTAAAGATTATTAATAAACTTTCAATAATTTATTAATAATCCCCCTAGTCTAAAAATAGACTTCCTTGTATACTTAATTTGATTGCTTTCATTAGAACAATAAGCATATTAATAAATTAAGTTGAGAGGGAAGTCTATGCTAGATCAATTGCGTGCAATGGGGGTCTTTGCTTGCGTTGTAGAAAAAAGTTCTTTTAGTGGTGCAGCAAGGGAACTCGGAATTACAACCAGTGCGGTTAGTCAACAAATCCGTTCTTTAGAACAAGAAATGGATGTGACCCTACTTCATCGTTCAACCCGAAAACTCAGTCTTACAGAAGCTGGACAGGCATTTTTCCTCAGTTGTCAGGAAATGCTGGCTGCAGCTGAACGGGGCAAAATCCGTATTAATGAATTACGTGATGATCTGGTTGGAGATCTGCGTATTGCCACCACACCTGAATTGGGTGCATTACACGTCATTCCTGCATTGTCTCACTGGATGTCGGCGCATAAAGGGCTAGCGATTCATTTTGAAGCAGACCATCGTTATATTGATCTGATCGAAGAGCGTATTGATATTGCGATTCGAATGAGTTTGAAGATGGAAGATCAGCAATTGTCTGCTGTGCCTTTGGCACGTGTAGATCAGGTTTTGGTTGCATCTCCAAGTTATCTGAATCAGGCACAACCGATTACTCGTCCTGAAGACTTACGTCATCATGAGCTGCTTCCAATTACCTTAATGCAAAACTATCAGCATTTTACTTTCCGCCACGGTATTAGTGGGGATGTAGTCAATGTGGATATGAAAACTCGTTTAGGGACCAATAATGTATTCGTTGCCAAGGCGTTATGTCAGCAAGGGCATGGTTTGGCGCGTATTCTCTATATGGATATTCAAAAAGAGCTGATCAATGGATCTTTGGTTGAGGTTCTGCCAGATTGGCAACTACCAGCTTATACCTTGCATGCTTTAACGTCTAAGCGTGAACAATATCCAATGAAGGTTCATCGTTGTATTGATGCCTTGAAGCAATATTTTGCCCAGTTACCCGGTGGACGCTCCTTGCAGGGTGTTGCCTAAGTAAAAAGGCCATGTTCCGAAGAACATGGCCTTTTTACTTATTTGCTTTTCTTTTTACTCATCGATTTTAGCGTTTTAGCTTCAGCGGTGTTTTCTTCACTCGCTTTGGCTTTTGCTTCCACCTCATCTTTCTTGGCTTTTTTACGCTTTTTCTTTTTCTTTGGTTCGTCCTCTTCAACCGCTTCGCCGTCTTCGATTGCTTGCCAGTACTCAAGTTGTTCCATCACTGCAGCATAAATCGAGTTTTTGCTGTAGCGACCTTTTTTATCCAGCGTACCGACTGGACGTGCCATTAAAATTTCTAAAGCTTGGTCAATGGTGTCAATCGCGTGAACATGGAACAGTCCCGCTTTGACTGCCTCACTGACATCCTGACGTAACATTAGGTGTTGCATGTTTTGACGTGGAATAATCACACCTTGTTTGCCAGTTAGACCTTGCAATTTGCAGGCATCATAGAAGCCTTCAATTTTGGCATTGACCCCACCAATCGGCTGAACTTGACCTAACTGGTTCATCGAACCTGTGATTGCCCAAGATTGATCAATCGGGATCTGGCAGATTGCGGAGATCAGTGCAGACAATTCTGCAACTGTCGCACTATCACCATCGACCTGACCATAGCTTTGTTCAAAGGCTAATGCGGCAGAGAAGTGCAGGATTTGTTCGCGACCGAAATGTGCTTTCAGGAAGCTTGACATCAACAACACGCCCTTGGCATGCAGAGAACCGCCGAGTTCTACGCTACGCTCAATATCGAGAATATCACCGCCACCCTGATAAACAGAGGCAGTGAGACGAGAAGGCAAACCAAACTCAACATCAGCATAATGAATCACGGAGAGGGCATTGATTTGTCCTAGACGATGGCCGGAGGTTTCAATCAACTGTGTCCCACGAGACAGATCCTGCCAGTAGAGTTCACGTAAATAGCCTAAGCGATATTGACGGTGATGCAATGCCTGATTGACATGCTCATCGGTCACAATTTTGTCACCTGCTTTAAATGCATGGTGATGTGCTTCGCGAATTAGGTCACCTAGCGTAGAGGCATGCAAAGAGAGTGAGCTTTGGTCTTCAGCCTGACGACTTGAATCCGTCAGTAACGCTGCAAGTGCAGAGCGATCAAAAGGCAATAGCTTGTCGGCTTGTACATAATCAGCAATCAGCTGCATATATGCCTGCTCATTACTGTCATTACGTTGTAATGTATCTGTAAAGTCAGCACGAATTTTAAAGACACTGCCGAGTTCTGGCTCAACCTCTAAAATTTCATAATAAATTTCAGGTTCTGCCAATAAAACTACTTTAATATCAAGGGGAACTGAAGCAGGTTCTATCGAGATGCTACCTGTTAGGGTTAGCATGTGCTCTAGTGAAGACAGTTTGAGTTGACCAGATTTTAATGCGCGTTTTAAACCCTGCCATGCATAAGGTTGCTCAAGCAATTGCTCAGCTTCCAGCATTAAAAAGCCACCATTGGCCTGATGTAATGAACCTGGACGAATCAAGGTAAAATCAGTGGTAATGGTGCCGTTATGGGTCAGTTGCTCAACATGGCCTAACAGGTTGTAGTGTGTTGGGAAGTCTTCAAAAATGACTGGCGCACCGCTGTTCGGTTTATTCGATACAATGACATTGGCTTGGTAGCGTGATGGAACACGGTTGAATAAAGCTGGGGTAAAGTCATCCTCTTCTTGTTCAAGAATGAGCTCAACATTGTCAATAATGTCTTCTGCATAATGTTTTAAATATAAATCCAGACCTTTGACATCTTTATTTTTATTTAAAATCGATTCTACCCGAGGCGTGACCACTTGCGTTGCGATATCTCGATTTAGACTTGAAACCTGATCGCGTGCATCATCTTCCAGATCACCGAGATGTAATCCGAGGCGCTCAAGTTTCTTCTCCATATAGCGAATATTTGAGGTGATTTCAGCACGCTCTTTGCTATTGAGTGTATTTAGGTCACTTTGCGTCAACTCATGATATTCATTATCTTTGAGTTGCATCGGAATAAAGACATGTTTGTCATTACGCGAAATCAGTTTTAAATCGAGTTCTTCACCTTCTTTGGTGAGTTCGACCAATGCCTGCTGTTGGACATCGCCTGTAGCCTGACGAATACGTTCAATGCGATTGTGATAACTTTCGGCACTAAAGCGGCGTTCTAATTGTTTAAGAATAATTTGCCATGTTTGCTGTAAGGCATTCTGGAATTTAACGCCTTGTCCTGCTGGAAAGCGCAAAGCAATCGGTTGACGCGGATTTTTAAAATTATTGAGATATACCCAGTCGTCTGGGGTTGGCATGGTTTTGGCGTGTTGTTGTAGTAAACGCTTGATCATGGTGCGCTTACCTAGTCCAGCTGTCCCCACAGCAAAAATATTATAGCCAGAATAAGGCAGGGCAATACCCGCCTCAACCGAAGCGCGTGCGCGATCTTGTCCTAAGAAGTTATTAAGCGGCTTAATTCGTTTGGTTGAACTTGGTATTTCCGCTAAATCTGGAATATGTGTGAGTTGGTCTGCACGTAGTGCTGTTTTAATCAGTGTTGGTTGTATGTCCGTCTGTTCAAAAGCGCTTGGAAATGAATTGATCTTCGCTGTAATCGTGTTTGTTGGTGTTAAAGATAAAGTTGTTGCAGTCATTTGATCAAGTTTTTGGGTCACTGTTGCTATCCAACAAATAAACGTAAGTTGAGTAATTAAAGGTATACAGTTTTGGACCTAAAGATCAAGCGAACTTGTGTTTTTTATCGACAAAACAAAAGAATGATTGCATAAAGCAACTTGCAAGCAAGAGCAAGAAACGATTGAATAAGCACATTTATAGATTATTGGAAAATAATAACCAATGACAACGCAAGCCACTGGGTGGGCTTCGGCATTTAAAGCATTTTTAGATCGCCGTGCCCTGATTATGTTATTTCTTGGTTTCTCTGCGGGGATACCAATTTTATTGATTTTTTCTAGCTTGTCTTTATGGTTAGGTGAGGCGGGCATTGAAAAGAGTGCTGTTACCTTTTTCAGTTGGGCTGCATTGGGATATTCCTTTAAATTTGTCTGGGCACCACTGATTGATGAGTTGCCAGTTCCATTTCTAACCAAAAGCTTGGGTCGCCGTCGTGCCTGGTTGCTGATTGCACAAAGTTTGATTATCTGTGCGATTTGTATCATGGCATTTTCTGATCCAGCACTTGGACAGAGCTATTTGATCCAGATGGCTGTAGGTGCTGTGTTACTGGGCTTCTCGGCGGCAACGCAAGATATTGTGATTGATGCGTATCGTATTGAGCTGGCTGAAACTGAAATGCAGACCGTGTTAGCCTCAACTTACAATGCTGGTTACCGTATCGGGATGATTGTTGCAGGTGCTGGTGCTTTGTTCTTGGCTGCCTATCTCGGAACTGCGAAAGGGAACTATATTTACGAGGCTTGGAAATATACTTATTTAACTATGGCTGCAGTCATGGTCGTCGGTATTATCACCACGCTATGTGTGCGTGAGCCACAGGTCAATCGTATTCATAAGCACTACAAAACCACTGATTACTATCGCCTAGTCTTTGTGTTTTTTGTTGCAGTCGCTACATTCGTGGTGAGTTATATCTATTCAGGTAATGTAACAGAGGCAATTTCTAAATCAGCAGACATTAAAGACACAGCCGCATTATTTGGTCTGGAAGCCCTGCGCTTTTTAACTGCTACAGCAGCAGCGCTATTGATTGGTTTTGGACTGGTCAAAATCGGTGTTGTGAATCAGCAAATGGCGAAAGAAACCTGGGTTGCGCCTATTCTGGACTTCTTTAAGCGTTATGGTGTCAAGCTTGCATTGGTGCTGTTATTGCTTATCGGTTTTTTCCGTATCTCGGACATCATTGCAGGGGTCATTTCCAATGTGTTCTATCAGGATCTGAACTTTAGTAAAGAACAGATTGCGGAAGCCGTGAAGATCTATGGCGTTTTATTTAGCCTGATTGGTGGTTTCCTTGGTGGTTTGCTGGCGCAACGTATGAACATTATGAAACTGATGTTCGTGGGGGCGGTGCTGGCAAGTTCAACCAATTTGATTTTCATTGGTCTGGTGAAATCTGGTAAACCACTGGATCAGGTACAAGTTCAGGTGGGTGAGCAACGCTATCAGGTACACACTGATGAGGTGGGCTACTGGAAGTTGCAAGTACCGAATGAGGTTTTGGCGAAAGCGAATTCAGTTCAGGTCAGTACCCAATATCAGAATCAAGCTGATTCAAACATTCAACTTGCAGTGCCTTATTTAATCACTTCGCAACAGCCACAAATCCAGTTGTTGCCGATTAGTAATGACGATCAGTTAACACCAAAAGAGTTAAAACAAAGTCTGGTGATTAAAGGGCAGTTAGCAGGAATCAAAGCTGAAGATTTAAATGCTGAACGTCCTGTTGTTTTAAAACTCGATGGTCAGGAATTTGTCGCGAAAGTTGATTCCAATGGTTTATTTACGGGTGCGGTAGACGGTAAGCTGTTGCAAGCATCTAGTAGCAAAACCATTACTGCTTTGGCAAATCTCAAAAATAATGCTGGTCATGAATTACTGGCAACACGACAATATCGTATCGATACTGCTTCACATGCTGAGGCGCTAGATATTGATATTCAGCCTGTGGCGGTGATTGATCCGGGTCAGGCTGGAACTGTTGAACTCTCTGGTAAGGTGATTAAGAGCTATAGTTCTTTATGGTTGTATTTAGCGATTATTATCGATAATTTAGCCTCTGGTTTAGCAGGTGCGGCATTTATCGCCTTCTTATCTAGCTTAACCAGCGTATCATTTACAGCCGTTCAATATGCAATTTTCAGTTCTCTCATGACGCTCACGCCTAAATTATTGGGTGGGTATTCGGGAACAATTGTCAGCAATATCGGGTATCCGAATTTCTTTTTAATGACGACTTTAATTGGTCTCCCAATTTTAGTTCTTGTGGTTTGGGTCGCGAAGCTTTTACGTGATCATGAAAACCAGACAACACAGCAGAAAGGTGAATAACTATGCGCATGTTACATACGATGCTACGAGTAGGTAATTTAGAACAGTCTTTAAAGTTCTACACTGAGGTACTTGGTATGAAATTGCTACGCCAACGTGACTATGAAGAAGGGCGTTTTACGTTAGCATTTGTGGGTTATGGTGATGAAAAAGACAATACCGTACTTGAGCTCACGCATAACTGGGATACTTCTAGCTATGACTTGGGCAATGCTTATGGTCATATTGCGATTGGTGTAGACGATGCTTATAAAGCATGTGAAGAAATCAAGGCTCGTGGCGGTAAAGTCGTACGTGAGGCTGGTCCAATGAAAGGTGGCGTGACGGTTATTGCTTTTGTTGAAGATCCAGACGGCTATAAAGTCGAATTGATTCAACAAGATCAGGATGCCTATAACAACTAATCTTGGCTTTAAAGTTCAAGATTTTTGGCCTAAAACGCTAGCTTTATTTAAATAGCCCAGTATGATGAGTAATTTGATCAAATGGTTGAATTATTCGCCATATTGGGCTTTTTCATTATTAGCGTGGATAGGGATAGTTATGTTGAAATTATTGGCATTGGACCGCTTTACAATTTTATTGGTTGTGATGGTGATACTGGCAACTTTTTTTCCAGTTTCAGGTCAGGTTGCACATTATTTTAATATTCTTACGACTGTTGCAATTGCCGTACTTTTTTTCTTGCACGGGGCAAAACTTTCACGTGAAGCTGTGGTTGAAGGCATGTTGCACTGGAAAATGCATGCTTTAGTGTTTGCTTTTACTTTCTTGGTTTTTCCAGCGATTGGGTTATTGGCAAAGCCTGTGTTAGAGCCGTTACTCGGCCAGCAACTTTATTGGGGCTTCCTGTTCATGTGCTTCTTGCCATCAACAGTGCAGTCGTCAATTGCATTTACCTCTATGGCCAAAGGCAATGTGGCTGGGGCAGTGTGTAGTGCGTCTTTCTCTAATATTGTCGGCATGATGATTACCCCGATTTTGGTCAGCTATTTTATTTTAGGTCAAAGTCAGCATGATTTTGATCCGACCGAATCTATTCTGCAAATTACTTTGTTGCTACTGGTACCATTTGTGTTAGGTCAGTTGCTACGTCCTTATATTTTCCCTTATATGGTTAAAATGCCAAGTCTGGTCAAGGCTTTCGATCAGGGATCGATTCTGATGGTGGTCTATGGTGCGTTTAGTAGCGCCGTGATTGCTGGTCTATGGCAACAGGTGAATGGCCTGACATTGTTTTATTTAATCTTGGCATGTTCGGTGCTGTTAACCATCGTGATGTTGCTGGCTTTATATGTGCCAAAATGGTTAGGCTTTACACGAGCGGATCAGGTTACGATTTTCTTTTGTGGCTCTAAGAAAACCTTGGCGAGTGGTGTCCCGATGGCGCAGATCCTGTTTATTGGACAGCCTTTGGGGATGATTGTGCTGCCGATTATGATTTTTCATCAAATCCAGCTCATGGTCTGTGGCATTATTGCGAATCATTGGTCAAAATCGAATCAAGAATAGTTCGCAAAATTTAATTTATTGGCGTATAATGCTCGCCACTTGTTGGCTTTGCTCTGACCGTTAGAGTCTCGGTGAGTCAAAAGAAATGGTCTGTTGTGGTGTTGATCTGCAAGTGTGAAAACACTTTGCTTTCCTCATGTTGAGAGTGATCAATTGCGATAACAGCTTAAGCCTTTCTTACTAAATAGGAGCATCGACCATGCGCGCCGATATTCACCCTAAATACGAAACATTAGTTGCTACTTGTTCATGTGGTAACGTTATCGAAACTAAATCTGCGCTTGGTAAAGAAACAATTTACCTTGACGTATGTTCAGCTTGCCACCCATTCTATACTGGTAAACAAAAGAATGTGGATACAGGCGGCCGTATCGACAAATTCAAACAACGTTTCTCTGGTATGTCACGTTCTATCAAACGTTAATATCAAGAAAGAAAAAACGGGCTATATGCCCGTTTTTTTATGCCCTTTAATTCACCCTCCTTTTCAAAAGGAGGGTTGGAGAGGATTTTTTATTGATCCTGTACGTCAGTAAGACGATCCAGTTTTTTCTGGAAATAGTTACCTTGCAAAAAGCGTGCTTCAACATTCCATGCATTGGCAAACAGGTTCATATCGTTGAGTTCAGTTAAAAAGATTTCGACAGGTTTTTGCCCGATAAAGTGCAAAATCTTCTCTTGTAGTGTCGCCATGTCTTTTTCAGCGCTCAGCATTTGGGTGAGTTTGCTATGCAAGCTCAGATACTGAACATCGATTTGCTGCAACATCGAATCGCTGTAGAGAGAATCACCAAAACCGCGGATTGAAATTTCGGCACCGTGCTGACGCAATAAAGCGATTTGCGGTTGTGCTTGTGACAGATTTTGTTGCAGTGATTGTTCAGAGAACTGCAAAATTAAAGGATGAGCTTGTTTACTGCCAATAATGGTTAACAGCTTCGCCACCAGTTCTGGCAGCTTTTTATCATTCAGCAAGACGTGATGATTGAGATTTACAATCAATTTCGCTTTCGGATACTGGGTAATAAAGTTGTGTAACTGCTTGCAGGCTTCAACAAGAATCCAGCGATCGAGTTGAATAGAGAGCTCAGGATCATCTTTCAAGTCGCCAAGATCACTTAAATCCTGCCACTGATTATTATAGATAAACCCGCCAGATACTTCATAAGTATGTGTGTGTTGATCCTGCTTGTCATAGAGCTGCTGATATTTCAGATGGATATCGCCAGCATCAAGTTTCTTTTTCAGCTCTTGTAGCAGAGTTAATTGTACAGCAACAGGAATATGTTCTGTAGTCAGGCCAATATCTGCATCAATTTTAGGACTATTAAACACAGGTAGAGGAACCAAGAAAGCCTTGGTTAAAACCTGTTCAAAACGAACTTCATCTGCAATTGGTTGGGTAATTTCACAATAGCCTAATTTTAAATGCAGCGGGAAAGTATAATGATCGGTCACCACCAGTTGCGGTTTTTGTAAGCTATTCAAACCAATCAGAAGCGAATTGAGCACGCTCTTTGATTCCGCTTGAAATAATGAGACATACAAACCGTGTTCAACCTGACACACAGGGACGTTCACTTGTTCTTTAATGAAGTGAGGGATATTGGCAAAATACGCACGAGTCCCACGCCAATCGGTTTGAAAAACCTCACTTGGGCAATTGCTTAAGCTGAATAAAACCAGCGCATTGGCATTTGCAGGGTGATTGGTCAGCTGACGGTTAATGTGTTGTAAGGCACTGGTTAAACTCGACGCTTTTTCGGCAGGTGCGGCTGTTGAAGGCGTTGCTGCCGCTTGAGACGAAGTGCTACATTCAATATTGAGCTGGATTTCATCTTCATTGCCTGAAGGTAAGAATTCTAAATGAAGGGGATTTTGCTTCACCGTTGAATTTTGTGTGCGAAGTTCAAAACGGCCTTGTTCAAACTGTCCTTGAGAAATCTTTTTAAAGCGCAGTTTAAACTGGCTTAAGTCCTCTGGCTGCAACACATCCAGAATCGGCAAGCCTACTAATTCTTCTGCATTGGCAAAACCAAATAGATTTGCGTATTCAGCATTCACATTCATGTGAATACCTTCCTGCAAAATGGCAACCGCTTTATGACTTTCTGCAACCAGTGATTGCGCTTGCGTTTGTGCAGCTTCCAGCTCATTGAGCAAGCGATGTTCTGCTTGTACTAAGCGACTGTAAGAAAGCGCGCGAATAATACTGATATAGAATTTTTCTGGGGATTTTAGATTTAAGATATCATAAATGCCTTTATGGATATAAGCCTGATATTGATCGGCTTTATAGTCCTCAGGTTCGAGTAACAAAACTGGCAAACTTGGTTGCGATGAGGCTTGAATCAGGGAGAGAGTCTGTTCGATTTTTAAGTCGTAGGCCCGACCAAAAATAACGATATCCCAAGGTAAATTAAGCTGTTTTTCGAAGGTTTTAAGATCATCAAGCAAAGTTGCTTTGATTTGATGATCTTGAGCCGTAAATAAAGCTGAAATCTGATTATAACGAAGCTGGTTGTCATCAATAATCAATAAACGTGTTTCAGTGCGTTTTAATTTTTTAGAGAGTAAAGAATTTCTCACTTTAAAGCTTCCCATAAATCTTGATCAATGGTGTCCATATTCTTTTGTGCCATATAGCGCTGAAGAATCGGTTGTTCCTCATCATTCAGCAGTTCAAAATCAAATTGAACAAAACTTTGGGTTATTAATTGTGCGTTTAATAAATACACTTTTACTTCCTCTTTCCCCAATCTTAAATGAACAGCTTGGTGTTCTCGAAAAATTTGTGAACCTGGTAAAATTAAAGTTGTTTTGGTTTCATCCAAATTCTGGTTTTTTAATAAAAGTGTAGGATGATAATTGCTGATGTGGCGATCTGCCTGAACACGTACCGCACAAGGGAAGATCTCCTGTGCCAGCACTTCTAAGCCGAGTTCCAGGCTTTTCTCGGTCGATTGTTTAAGCCAACGAATCACACCGCCACGCCAATGCCCATGCGATGTTTCTTTAACTAAAATATATTCACCTGTTCTTAAGTTCTTTGGTGCCTCCCCAGACCATTTAATACGATAACCGTTCACACTAATATCTAGGATATCGGCTTGATAAACGGCTTTACTTTCACGGCTTAAACGTTGAATGGCCGATTCCTGATTGTCCGTTGAGCCTTTTTTATCCCAAGCAGACATAAATTTTGATTCATTTTGTAGACCATAGCTGTGATCTAATAACAGTGTTTCTGCAAAATTCTTGGCTTTAGATAAGTAAAAGTGAGCAGTGAGTAAGCCAAAACAGATATGCAATTGAGCCGAATATTCATAACGCTCGTGTCGACGTTCTGCCGTCGTGCCAAGAATGGTTTGCACATGGAATTTTAATGCAGGGGTTAAATAGATCTTCTCATTCTTGGAAACATACTCTGCATTTTTATGCAGGGTTGCTGTGACGTGATCCAGTAAGCTATGCGTACTAATAAAAATATTTGGATTAAAGCCAGAGCTTTGTTTTTTATTATAAATGGGCGGGTGGTCTTTGGTGGTGTCGACTACATATTTGGTCAGGTCTGTTTCTTTGGTCAGGATCTGAACCATTTTTGCCCAGTCAAAACTACACTGGAATAACGCTTGAATTTCGGATTGGCGAATTTGATTGGTATTAAAAATATCCATCAAAATCAATTGGGCATAGGCTTGTGAGATGTTGCTCAAAGCATTCGGTTTGCCTTGTACCTGATCCAGATTGGTATGCTGATATTTATGTGTCACTGCTGCATCATAGAGTTGATGCGCAATCAGCCATTGTCCAGCCACAGGTTCGCTATACAACATATGTTGTTGATAGAGCAGTTGCGTCAGTTGTTGCAAGGACTGAAAAGTTGCGAGGGTACGTGCCGTTTGTAGATTTTTCTTTTGGTTTAGCGCAAAGATAGAGAATTTCTGTTGATCGAGCTGATCGTTACTACGGCGGACGATATTGATATAAATCGCTGCAAAATAACAGCGCAGTAACATGGCTAGTTCAATAATGTGCTCATTACGATCTGAACTGATCACGCCCTGATTGAAAAAGTTCTTTTCCAGACTTCCCAAAACATTTTCAATGGTTGGGTGCAGCACCTGAACCAAATCAAAACGTAAAGTTTCAGGGCACTCAAGTTCGCTCAGTTCAAGTAAGGCTGCAAATAATGCTTTAGAGGTATCACCCAACTGCATGATGGATAAATTGGAAATCCATTCATTTAGACTTTTCGAATTGGTATCGCAAAAGCTGAGTTTGTCTCGTCTCAAGACAGTGGGAATTTGAAAAATATCCGAAAAAGCATTATTCATCATTGTGTTATCAATCTCAGAACGTTTGAACCCCAAAAAGCGGTGTTTTATTTTTTTCGCCCGCAATTTCCCTGACAAGTTTTGGTACCAGATAGCCTGGTAAACTTGCTAATACATCAGTGTATATATGATCTATCTCTGAAGATCTTAAATCAAAATGCTGAGCACCTTTGACTTTATCCAAAACATGAAGGTAATAGGGCATTACTCGTGCTTCAAATAAACGGAAACTCAATGCATTTAAAGTTTCTGCAGAATCATTCACACCTTTCAGTAAAACCGCCTGATTGAGCACGGTAATATGGTGAAGTGATAACTGTAATAACTTTGAGCAGGTGAAATCATCGAGTTCAGCTGCGTGATTTGAGTGTACCACTACTACAATGCGTAGCCTACTGTTTTTTAATATAGAAATCAGCTCTTCATCAATACGGTTCGGGATCACAATCGGAACGCGTGAATGAATTCTCAATATCTTGATCTGAGGGAGAGATGCTAGACGTTCTAGCCACAACGCAAGTTTTCGGTTACTTAAAGTCAGTGGATCGCCACCACTTAAAATCACTTCATTGATCTGTGGATTTTGTTCAATATAGGCTTTGATATTGATCCAGTCGTCATTTTTAGGCAGGTTTTCCTGATAAGGAAAATGTCGACGGAAACAATAACGACAGTGAATTGCACAGGCACCAGTCAAGGTGAGTAAAAAACGCGACTGGTATTTATGCAGAACTCCCGCCATTTGATTGGCAGCTTCTTCACCCAGAGGATCGGTCACGAACTCGGGATGTTCTTCCAGTTCCAGATGATGTGGCAAGACTTGAAGCAGCAGGGGATCAAGCGGATCGCCAATGCTCATTTTTCCGACGAATGCACGCGGGACGCGCAATTTAAACTTTTCAGAGGCGAGGATTGCCCCTGATAATAGCTGATCGGTAGATAACTCAAGCAGATTTAACAGCTCTAAAGGATCAGTAATTAGGTCACTGAGTTGCGATTGCCAGTTTTGCTCTTGATGTAAATAGTTTATCATGCCATACGTAAAAATAGTGTTAGCCGCAGCTGTGTGCCTAGTCTAGCATTAATAGATTTGAGTTTTAAGTTTGGAGTGCGCCTTTCATGGCCTATTATTCTACAAATGATTTTAAAGCAGGCCTTAAGGTTATGCTTGATGGCAACCCATGTTCAATCATGGAAAATGAATATGTAAAACCAGGTAAGGGTCAAGCATTTAACCGTGTGAAATTACGTAACCTTCGCTCTGGTAAAGTATTAGAAAAAACATTCAAATCAGGTGACTCTTTAGAAGCAGCTGATATTGTAGAAGTGGAAATGGACTACCTCTACAACGATGGTGAAATGTGGAACTTCATGGATCCTGTATCTTTTGAGCAAATCGCTGCTGATAAAACAGCAATGGGTGATGCTGCGAAATGGTTAAAAGACGATTCAAATGAAAAATGTACGATTATGTTGTTCAATGGCGTACCTTTAACCGTAAGCCCACCGAACTTCGTTGTACTCAAAATCGTTGAAACTGATCCGGGTGTACGTGGTGATACTTCTGGCGGTGGCGGTAAGCCTGCGAAACTTGAAACAGGTGCTGTGGTACGTGTTCCATTATTCGTACAGCAAGAAGAAAGCGTTCGTGTAGATACCCGTACTGGTGACTACCTAGAGCGTGCATAATTGTGAAGGTGTAGCCGAGCTACGCAAGATATACAATTATCGAAGGGGATGATGAACAATCATCCCTTTTTTTATGCCAAAGTATTAGATAAATAATTGTTGTTAGAAGGTAAACTTACAAAGATATTTCTTCTACAGAAAATATAGAAAGGGAAAGCTAAATAACCACGCGTTATGTATTTGAGAGGTTTTGAATGGAGACAACACAAGCAAAGTCAACACTTTCCTCAAAACTCCTATGGAGTTTGGTTGCCATTGTTGGGGCAATTTCATTTGGGATATTGGCGGTTAGTCGTGGTGAGCATGTCAATGCAGTCTGGTTGGTTCTTGCTGCGGTCTGTGTATATAGCATTGCATATCGGTTCTACAGTTTATTTATTGCAAACAAAGTTTTTGAATTAAATCCTAAACGGTTAACACCAGCTCATCGCCTTGCCGATGGTCTGGATTATGTACCGACCAATAAATTCGTTTTATTCGGTCATCATTTTGCTGCGATTGCTGGAGCGGGGCCTTTAGTCGGACCAATTCTTGCAGCACAAATGGGTTATTTACCCGGTACCATCTGGCTCTTGGTCGGTGTAGTGATTGCCGGTGCGGTACAAGATTTTCTGGTTTTATTTATCTCCACACGACGCGATGGCCGCTCTTTAGGTGAGATGGCAAAACAGGAACTGGGTACTTTTGCTGGTGTGATTGTGATGCTAGGTACGCTTGGCGTGATGATCATTATCCTTGCAGTACTGGCACTGGTGGTAGTTAAAGCCTTGGCACATAGCCCATGGGGTGTATTCAGTATTGCAGCCACCATTCCTATTGCATTATTCATGGGCATCTACATGCGTTATCTACGCCCAGGGAAAATTGCCGAGGTTTCGATTATTGGCTTTGTGCTGATGATGGCGGCAATTGTCTACGGTGGTGACGTGGCGAAAGATCCATATTGGGGGCAGTTATTTACCCTCAGTGGAACGCAATTGACATGGGCGCTGATTATTTATGGCTTTATCGCTTCGGTATTACCGGTTTGGTTGCTATTAGCACCACGTGATTATTTATCAACTTTCTTGAAAATTGGTGTAATTGCAGGTTTGGCGATCGGGATTATCTTTGCGATGCCTGACCTGAAAATGCCAGCAGTCACGCATTTTGTTGATGGTACAGGGCCTGTATTTGCAGGTAGTTTATTTCCATTTCTATTTATTACCATTGCTTGTGGTGCAATTTCAGGTTTCCATGCGCTGGTTGCGTCAGGCACAACCCCTAAACTGGTTGATAACGAAGTCAATATTCGTATGATCGGCTATGGTGGTATGTTGATGGAATCCTTCGTCGGTATCATGGCAATGATCTGTGCAACGGTACTTGATCCGGGTATTTATTTTGCAATTAATGCGCCAGCAGCAGTTTTAGGAACCTCGGTAGAGACCGCTGCGGAAGCAGTGCGTAATCTTGGCTTTGTGGTCAGTCCAGAAATGTTGACCTTACTGGCTCAGGAAGTGGGTGAGAGTTCAATTCTGTCTCGTACAGGTGGCGCACCTACATTTGCAATTGGTATGGCGCATATCATTTCAGAGATTTTCAACAACCGCTCCATGATGGCGTTCTGGTATCACTTTGCGATTCTGTTTGAAGCATTATTCATTTTGACTGCTGTAGATGCAGGAACACGTGCATGTCGTTTCATGGTGCAGGATACAGTGGGTATCGTGGTTCCAGCGATCAAGCAATCAAGTTCATTCTTTGGAAATATGGTCGGGACCTTTGTCGCGGTCGCAGGTTGGGGTTTCTTCGTTTATCAAGGTGTGGTTGATCCACTCGGCGGGATTAACTCATTGTGGCCGCTCTTTGGTATCGGTAACCAGATTCTTGCATCGATGGCACTGATTTTGGGAACCGTCATTTTATTCAAAATGAAGAAAGAGAAATATGTTTGGGTGACCATTGTCCCAACAATTTTCTTGTTCATTACCTCAATGACTGCGGGCTGGCAAAAGATTTTCCACGAAAATCCGAAGATTGGTTTCCTTGCACAAGCGAATCGTTTCTCTGATGCGATTGCACGTGGTGAAGTGCTTGCACCAGCTAAAACAGTTGCGGAAATGCAGACCATTGTGATGTCGAATCAAATCAATGCGGCACTTTGTGGCTTCTTTATGATTGTTGCGATTGTAATGGTGATTGCATCAATTGGCATTATACGCCGTGCTTTGGCAAGCCCAACACCAACCGCGAATGAAGCACCAGCCGTTTATTCAGAAACCCCGATGACTGCGAATAGCATCAAAGGAGAGTAGCGATGAATTTTAAAATTGCTCGGCAAGGTAGCGCGGTGATTGTGAAGATTATTAAATTCACCATCATGTCGCAAAAACACTTACTTTTGTCACCGAAGAATTGGTCGCGTATTGCTGTTTTATGGCAACGTTTGCAGCAGAGTTTCCGTTTGATGGTCGGTGTGCCTGATTATGAAACCTATGTGCAGCATATGAAAGCGTATCATCCAGATTTAACGCCAATGGATGCAAAGACTTTTTATCGTCATTGTATCGATGCGCGTTATCCTTCTGCGGGTGGCAATATGAAGAAGTGTCCTTGCTAGAAATTATTTGATTTCTTTGAAAAAAAACCAAAACAGTGTATGTTGAACATACACTGTTTTATTTTGGGGGATAGAATAATGTGGGGCATGGAAAAGTCATCGGCTCAAGAGAAAACAAAACAGAATCAGGCATTAGAACAAGATATTCAAAGCTTTGCCCAGAAGATTGAGCAATTCTTATTTGAAGTAAACCAGCTGATTTTAGACAAACCACAGCAAACCAAATTGGCGCTGACTTGCTTGTTGGCGGGTGGTCATGTGTTGTTTGAAGATTTACCTGGCTTGGGTAAAACCACTTTAGCTAGTGCTTTGGCGCGTCTGGCAGGGCTGCATTTCCAGCGGATTCAATTCACCAACGATATGTTGGCGAGTGATGTGATTGGGATCAATATTTTTAATCAGAAAGAACATCTATTTGAATTTAAGCAAGGGCCCATTTTTACCCAGATTTTGTTGGCAGATGAAATTAACCGCTGTAGTCCCAAAACTCAAAGCGCCTTATTAGAAGCAATGGAGGAGGGAGCCGTTACCGTAGATGGTGTGCATTATGAATTGCCACAACCATTCTGGGTTTTAGCCACGCAAAACCCGTTATTTCAAAGTGGTACCTATGCATTACCAGAATCTCAACTCGACCGTTTCTTGATGCGTTTGTCGTTGGGATATCCTTCTCGACAAGCGGAAAAACTGTTATTGCAACAGCGTTCACGTCAGGTTTTGATCCATCAACTGGATGCTGTTTTTAAGCAAGCTGATATTTTGCATTTACGTGAGCTGGCAAAACAGGTTTTTCTGAGCGAGGCTGTACTCAATTATATTTTGGACTTGGCTACTGAAACACGCAAGCGACGTCATGGGCTGTCAACACGTGGGGTATTGGCGTTGAAGGCTGCGGCACAAGCCTATGCATTGGTTGAGGGGCGTAGTTTTGTAATGACAGATGATATACAAACTGTATTTGTTGCTGTGGTGGCACATCGTTTAAGTCTAAGTGACGTTGAAGTTGGGCAGATTTTACAATCGGTCGATGTCTTATAGTTGAGATCGGCATATGCAAAAAGGAATCAAGCAGCAGCTACAACAATGGATTGCGAAGCGCTTTCAGGTCGAAGGCAGTAAGGTCTTATTACAGAAAGATGTGCTGGTATTTATTTATAAGCAAGGTTTCTTATATCTGGTTCTCATTGTCATTACATTTATTGCTGGGATTAACTATGCAAATAATCTGATTCTCGGGTTTTGCTTTTTAATCAGCGCTATTCTCTGTATCAGCTTTTATCTGACTTTTAAGCAACTGCATGGCTTGGAGATTGAACTGGTCGCGCCAGAGGTTGGGCAAGTGAGTCAGCCGCTAATCCTGAAAATTTTATTTAAACAATCTGTCCAGACGGTTCGATATTTGCGTTTAGATTGGCAAGAACAAGAACATTTTCTGTATCTGGACCAAACTCAGCAAAGCCTAGAACTTGCTGTTCTACCTGAACAGCGTGGCAGATTTGAACTGGGTGTATTGAAAATTTATGCGACCTATCCTTTGGGATTAGTCCGCGCATGGACGTATTTATATCCAAAACAAAAAGTCTGGATTGCACCGAAAGCCTACGATTGGCAGAAAGAACATAAAAGTCAGCCGACTTCGGCGCAGGATAGTCTGGATGAATTTAAAGAACTGAGAACTTTCCAGCATGGAGACTCTTATCAGAATGTGGCATGGAAGCAGGTTGCACGTGGGCAGGGTTTCTTTATCAAAATGTTTGAAGCGCAGGCCAATCATCAACATGTAGAAATTGACTATCAGCAAATACCCGCATTAGGCCATGAGGAAAAATTAAGTTTTATGATGGGGCTGATTGAACAGTGTGAACAATTAGGGGATGACTATGCTGTGATTTTGCCGCATGCCAGACTGGAAAGTGGGCAAGGCCAAATCCAATTGATGAAAGCCAGACTTTTACTTGCGCAGGCTTAAACATGACCAAGGCCATCTATTTTTGTGTTTTAGCTACTTTAGGATTGATCCTGATTGGTCAAGTCAGTTTTATTCCTGCTTCATTAAGTGGATTGTGGGGCATCGTTTGGTTGACTTTGGTATGGCGCTATCACAAACAAAAAATCACACCATTACCTAAACTGCTTTTAGTGGCATTTACCTTATTGTCGATTGCATTGATTTATATTCAGTATCAAAGCTTGCTAGGTGTAGAGGCTGGGGTTGCATTTTTAACAACTTGTTTATTTGCCAAAAGTCTTGAATCTAAAAACACCCGTGATCTGCTGATTGTCTTTAACTTTGCCTTATTTGTCAGTGCAAGTTTGCTGTTATATAGCCAAACATTCTGGATGGCCGTGATTGTCTTTGTGGCATTTGTGATGTGCCTGATGGGCTTGTATCGGATTCAAACTGATTTATTTAAACAGAGGAGTCAGACCAGAAATCAGTTAAAACAAGATCTGAGACAAATCCTAAAATTTGTCGGGATTGCCACGCCATTTTTTATTCTGCTGTTTATTTTCTTCCCACGTTTACCGCCGCTTTGGGCGATTCCTATTCAACAGAACCACGCGACCACAGGCATCAGTGATCGGATGTCACCGGGGGATATTGCTCAATTATCTCAATCGTCTGCCTTGGCTTTTCGTATCATCGCACCGATGTATGATTTGCCTAGTCGATCAGAATTGTACTGGCGAGCGTTGGTTTTAGACGAATATGATGGAACCACATGGAGTAGTAGTTTTTACAATCAGCACTTAAAGCGTATCCCGGTCTCATCGCGCCGTGTCAGCTATCAATATTTACCTGCGGATGAGCAAGCCAACTGGATCATGGGACTGGAATATTCGATTCCGCAAGAGCGTTATTTACAGCTGTATCAAGATGATAGTATTCGTCCTTCTAAACTAATTAAACGCAATCAACCTATACAGATGCTTTGGTTGGGGCGAACAGCAGCAGAGCCCGTTTTCCTGTCACCGCGTCAACTTGAGCTGAATACCCGATTTGATGAGGGTAAAGACAAAAAAGCACAACAACTGGCGCAGCAATTATTTGAGCAGAACCAGAGACAGCCTGAAAAATACTTACAATCAGTGCTGTCGTGGTATAGGAAAAATGGCTTTACCTATACCTTGACGCCAGGCACTTTGAGTGGAGATCGGATTGATCAATTCCTGTTTTCTAGTCGCAAAGGGTTTTGTGAACATTATGCATCTAGCTTTGTCATGTTAATGCGTTATGTCGGGATTCCTGCACGGGTGGTGACTGGTTATCAAGGTGGACAATTGGCGCCAGATGGACAAAGTTGGGAAGTACGTCAGCTGGATGCGCATGCATGGAGCGAGGTTTATCTGAATGGAAAATGGCAAAGGATCGATCCAACTGCAATGATTGCACCGCAACGAATTGATACGGGGATGCAAGATTATCTGGCGCAAGATCAGGCTGTATGGGGAGAGGGGCAAACTCAGGCTTGGCGTTTGCAGCAATTTAAATTTTTGAAAAATGTACTTATCTGGAGTGATTATTTAAGTTACCAATGGCAAAGCAAAGTGGTTGGCTATGATGCAGAAAAACAGAAAAACTGGCTATCTAGATTGGGTTTGGATTCAAGCTATGGCTATGTGATTGTTTTAGTTGTTGGGATTGGCAGTATTTTAATCCTCTATGCAGGATGGTACTGGTGGAGACAAAGAGGGCAACAAGATCAGTATGAACGCATGATTATGCAATTTGAAAAACAATTGCCCAAGCATTTGCATAAATATTCAGCTGAAACCTTTCAAAGCTGGATGCAGCGACTCTCTATGTTGGTTGAGGAGAAAGATTCATTTAAACAAGTGACTGTGTTATATCAAAAAATCGTATTTTTAGAGCAAAAGGATAAGGTAAATACCCAAGAGTTTAAGCAGTTGCTTAAAGACTGTGCGATTGTAATAAAACAGACGCAAAAAAACTTGTGAAGCGTCAAAAAAATGAATATTATGCTTCTCATTCTAGGTGTATAGCTCAGTTGGTTAGAGCGCTACGTTGACATCGTAGAGGTCTCCAGTTCGAGTCTGGATATACCTACCAAAATTCTCGCTTTATCAGCGATTTACAAACCGCCTCTCAAGGCGGTTTTTTCTTTTAGGGGTTCTTTCGGGGTATTTTCGGGGAATTAAGTCCTGTTTTATAGTCTTATCAACTATAATTAATATCAAAGTACTGTTAGTATTCTTAAAATCAATAATTTTTTAAATCATCACATATTATGACAGCTATTAATCAAATAATTTCAGCTACAAAATTATTTAGTGTTGACGAATTTGGACATTCATATGAACTTACAGTAGAGCAAATTGATTTTACAAAAACACTTTTAAGTAAAATTAAACAAGATAGCACATATCAAGTTTTTCGAGGTACTTCATTATCTAGAATTCATGACCAGTTTAATACTTATGACTTTGATAGTATTCTTAGTCTTTGTTTTTTTGTTGGAGAAAAAGCTGCACATTTTTATAGAAATAAAATTCTAAAAGATTTCGAAAATATTGATGAAGTAATTAGTAAAATTAAAGAACATAAATTAGAAAAACATTTTTCTGGAAATGCATTTGATAAAATTAAGGAATTGTTGACTGGAAGAGAAATTAAGTCATATGCTTATTATTCTTATATTTTGCATGTGCTAAATAAAATGAATAATCCAAGTTATTCTCATCTTTTATCTGCCTCCAGTGATTATGATACTGCTTGTGATTTTTCTCATGGCTCCGTACAAACGGCACATGGTATAATTCTTTTTATTGTTAAGCCAATTCGCCTTTTAAGCCAAACTACTAATTTAGACACAAATTTTGAAAGCTTACTTCAAGATCTTCATCTACCTATTAATTATGACGGTACTTTTTTTAATGAAGAAGAAGTTAATTTCATTTTTGGTGTGTATCCTCAATGTATTTATGCGATTCAAGATAATGATAACGGAAATATTTATATTAACCCATCATTATTTAAAAGTATGAATAATGAAGAAGAGGAAGGAATGTTTCTAAGAACTTTAGAAATAAATGTTGATCAGTCGAATTTTGAAAAATTAATAAAAGAAACGAATGTAAAAAATTATATACATCATGTAAATGGTGAATATAAATTTTATAATGTTGAATAGATTTGTATCCGCCTCTATGAATATTGAGGCGGAATCCATTATCTAAAACTAATCTTTTGCGGCTTCGGTTCTTCATGACCTTGCAAGTAGTGATCAGTCATTTTTTCAGTTGTATGGCCAGCTAATGCCTGGGCATATGCTTTGCCGTATTTCTCCGTAATATTAAAAATACCAAGTGCACGTAGATCGTGGAGTGATGGCCTTTGTCTTGGTTCCAAATGATCGCAGGCACCCGACAAATCCCGATATTTCTGAAACTGTTTAGTTAAGTGATCCTCAGTCACCGCATAAGGGTGTGGTTTTACGATCCGGTTATGTTCCGTAATGCGGTCAGGCCGAGTAGCGATTAGATGTGGACACCTCAACCGGAATGAGTGAGCAATACATTTAAAAACTGTCTCTGCCAGTTCCGGATGCATATCAACTTCAATATAGATCGGCTTATCATAGTTAAGTGATTTGTGCTGCAGTACCGTAAACGTATTTTCTTTCACATTAACCGCATCACGTAATAACATCACCAGATCACCGCGCCGCTGGATCGAGTGCAATGCCAGATCTATAGCGAGTTGCAGCCAGTAAGGGGATATCGCATATATCTTGGCAAGCATTTCATTATTCAACCGCTGACGAACCTTTTTAGGCCGGATTGGTTTTAATGTTTTCTCGGCAATGTTTTCTGCTGCCCAGCCGTTGGCCACAAAGTACTTGAAAATATCGATCAGTAAAGATCTGTGCTTCTCAGCCTGGTAGGGCGTTTGTTCTTTTAAGAACATGGCCAACATATTTAAAGACATATCTGAGCAATTTAAATTACCCCATTGTTCAATGTACTTATCACAATTAGCATGAATAATTTCCAGTGTTGAAACTGCATAAGTCTTTTCTGATAAACGTAAATCAAGAAATTCTTTAAGGCCATTTTCGAAAGAAGGTATTTTATTTTCAACTTTGCGATTCACTTCAAGTATTTTCGAGACAATATCAGGATGTCTCGTTAATGCCGCATTTAAAGCCATAGCTGCAACAATTGCTTCATTACGATCTTTCCCTAAAGACTTCCGTTGGCCATTCGGTAATACATAACGAAAATAAGAAGTGCCATTTGCTTTTCTATCTATTTCTACATGGGGAGGGAGATCTAAACTCCCTTTTCCCCGTGGGCGTGGTGTCATTTTAAATCTCAGCTAAAATTCTATCGGCGATAGTATTCCCTGTGATTGGAGGCGACTGCAGAGCAACCTTAGGGATATCACTATCATAAAAAATTGGATCGCCCCAAGATGTACATTGCACAAACCAATGAGTACCAATTTTTATACCACTTAACCAGCCGCGCTCAATATGACTTACCAGCGTAGCCCGGCATGGACGTGATTCCTCATCCCAATACTTTTTAGCGAAAATTGAGAGTTTTATGTGTTTAATATTGCTAGACATATTTCCTCCAACCGCAGGGGATTAAATGTTAAAGAATGGGATATTTTGAAAAGCCTTTTTCTTCCGAAGCGCTCCGAAGATTTGCTCAACTATATAGTTGGCTGTACCTTTCAAATTATGTTGGTTAATGATATTCATGCTGACCAACCTTCTTTATCGCGTTTGGCTGCGGTAGCGATCTTAATTGGCTCAGCGTATTTTGTTGATTTGAACTGATTCCATATCGCCACAAGAGTTGATAGATTTTCAGCCTGGTTAATAGCTTGCAAAGCTTTTTGATAGTCAGCTTCGCTAAGTTGAGGTGAATGGTGATGTTCATAAGCATCTTGTTGATATTTGCTATCATCCCAACGGCCTGAGAAAATATCTCCCGCAAAACCTATAGATGACATGGCTTTTACTAAAGCGTCTGTAACAGACTTTTTTGGCGCATCGTCATCAACAACTAGTTTGTTGGTAGAGGTTCTATACATTGCCTTTGTACCGCCCATGTGTTGAACAGCACAGCGTTGTTCATCCTTTATGTACCAAAATTCAACTATTGCCCAGTGAAGCATGTCATCTTGACCACATGGTTGGAATCCTTGATCAATAATGTTATGACCCCAACCTAGACCTGCCGGTCCAAATATCTTTGTTGCTTGTTTAATTAACCAATAAGGTTTTGGGGAGCTACCTTTATATGTTTTCCCGGTAATTGGCGTAACTGCTAATGGATCTGTAATAAAAACCTGATTCCATAGATCCATATTGTTATTATCGACAATCATAGGTTCAGTTTGTGCGTTCATTTTTAATCACCCTTGAATCTTGAATTTGTATAAATTGGTGAGTCTTTTAAAACTCTTTTTACAACCACTTTTTCTTTCTTCGGTTCTGGTGGGCCACATCTAAAATTAGGCTCTTTAAAGCCTATCGGGGTGCAATGATCTATCGTCAGGGCCCATTTACGCCAAGACTTAGATAATTCGTTCCAGTAGAAGATCTGTTTACCTGTTACTTTGAGTGACCACTCAGAGCCGCCGAATGTGCTGTAGTGGGTTGCTTCTTCTTTTTCACCAATAGAATTTCCGAACTGTTCGAGGAAATCTTGTGGAACAAAGAAGCCCATGAACACCTCACTCTACGGAGCAACTCCATACGTTTTGAGACCATCCACAAGAACAAATCCAGGAATAACCTTTATTATTCTTAAAGGGCAATTTGCGTTGGACTGAACGACCACAGCTTTTACAGGTTGTGTAATCGACACTAAAAATTGGTTGTTTTGACTTAATCATGTTGGCCACCAACACGAGCAGTCATTTCAATTTGCTTTCCATTTTTTAGTGATTGGATATGAGTCTGAGTCTCTAATTGATCTTTGGCTTGGTTATAAGCTGCGATATGTAGAGCTAGGCAGATGAATGAGATGAAAAGGATTGATACAGCTAAAACAGCAAGTGCTTTGAGCACTACAGTTCTGATGTGTGTAAACTTTTTGGAGTTTTGGCGTTTGATGCATTTGGCTATAAAGCCTTTCTGCGTTTCGTTGACTCGGTTTGTTTTTGTGTTCATAATCAATTTACTCACTGAGTAGAACCTCGAAGCCGACCAAAGCTATTCGAGGTTTTTTAATGTCTGCAAGATAAATATAAGAAAACTTAGATTTGTGGTCAAGGATTATTTTAAGAAAACTTATATTTTTTTGTCGGAAAACTTATTTTTTTCATTTCACAGGCAAAAGAAAACCCACGCAGAGTGGGTTAGTAATAATGAATATTTTTTAATCTAAAACTCTAAAGTTCCCTGCTGAACAATTTTGTGTTCCAGAACTTCAAGAACTTCAAAATCGGTTTTAATCCTTCCATGAGCGAAAGTTTGAATTGATCTCAGTTTAACTTTAAGCAAGTCGCCTTTACCAAATCTCATCTCACCACAGTCAATTTTTCTGAGAAATTCTTCATCAAGAATGGAAGCACTTATCGGTGATCCTCCATTATTGAATTTCCACTTATTTTTCTCTTTGAACACAGCAGTTTCAATTTGAATATAAGTAGTAATTATGTTTTCACTTAACTCACTCTCTGTATCTTGGTATTCAAAAAAAGAAATTTCATCTTTGCAGATTTTTAATTCTGCATCCTTCTTTTGTCCAGTTTTAGAAACAAAGAAAGAATCAATACCATCTTTTTCTAATGGCTCAAGCATTTTATTTAGATCAGCAACTACAGTTTTGTTTTTAAACAACTTTACTGTGTTGCCATCTGTCTCATAATACTCTTGCTCTGAGATGTAAATCTTAAACTTCCCATCGTCTTCAACAATTTTGGTAGGCTTATTCCCTTTTAAATACCGAATAAGTCCAATGAGACCCGCTCCACCAACCAGCCCAATTATCTGTAGAATTGTCCACGCGTTAGATATAGCAGAAGCATTTTGTCCTGCAAAAATATCGCGTATCTGACTTAGATAGTGAACGACAGTGTGGAGTTCCATACCAAAACTACCTGCTTTGAAGGCAGCATTAACTTTTAAATTAATATCAACTTTGTCACCATTTATTATTTTATTAGCATTTGACAAAAGATCATTAACTGCAATCATTGCAGGCGCAAGGTCTCGAACATCCATCATATGGTGCTCTAATGCCCAGCCATCATAGATTACAAAAAACTTCTCTGCCATTTCTTCAACTAAACCATAATTGTCAGTAGTCATATTTTACCAGTCTACTCTTATTGTTTCATTATCATATTGACAATACTTGTCGCTCACCATGTCTAATCCCTAATAACACTTTTATTCTATTAACTTTTTCCTACTCTTTTTGGGCGTGACCCACCTAACAGTCTAAATGCATCATTAACCAAATCTACAAGCGCCCTAAGTCATTAAAGAAACTTAATACTCGCACAAAAAATAGCAACAATTGATCCCCATATAAACTTCCAATGTTCAAGGTAAAATTTAACTAACATGTGAGCTAACTTAGAAGTCCAATGTTTCTCATAACATCCTGTCATAATAATCCATGCATCATGACTATTAGGTTTTGGTGGCTCGATGTACTTTCCATGCCACCATCCTTTTAACCAATTAATCATAATTCCCCCTTCATAAAATTAACTGTGTTTTGGTCTTGATCTTCTTTTTGCTCTATATGTATAACGTATGCAATCAACAACTTGGCCTACAAAATGGCAGTGCTCATCAAGAGGTATAATGTTGGGCTGAAAGTTTGGGTTTAACGCTTGCATATAGCGTGAACCATCAGTCTCAATAACCAATTTTTTAAAAGTAGCATCCTCAAAGCGTCTTACCACAATCATGTCGCCGGATTGCATATCATTGTAATAAACGTCAGGATCTACAAGAATGTAGTCTCCCTCTAGGAACTCAGGCTGATTACTGATGCCCTGAACTTTTAAATAAAAACAATTAGTACATTCATCTGGAAGGGGCAACCATTCTTCTACTTGGGATAGGTTTACCGCTTGAACATTCGTAAAAGTACCTGCTTGCACCCACGATAAAACTGGTGCCATTTTTGCGGTTACGGGTGCGGTGTTATTAACCCCAGGTATGAAATTATTTTTTTCTTTACCCGTCAGAATGTAATCTGTTGATACTCCAAATTCTTTTGCCATCGCTTCCACCGAAGCAGCCTTAGGCAAATAACTATCTTTTTCCCACTCTGTTACAGCAGGCGAACTAACACCTGCAATCTTCGCTAACTGCACTTGAGTAAGTTTCTTCGAGCGTCTAAGCGCACGTATGCGCTGACCAACAGTATCTTTATTCATATAAGTTATCTTACATATTGCTTTTATAAGTTTTCTTTGATTAAATACTAAGAAATCTTACTTTTTATGGTAAAGCGATGACCAAACAAGAAGCATTTAAATTGCTTGGGGTTAATGGTGTTGAACTCGCTGGACTACTAGGGATTGAACCATCAGCTGTCTATCAATGGCCTGAATCAAAAATTCCATTAGCCCGTGAGTACCAGATCAGAGATCTAGCAATTGGAAAAGAACCACTTAAACGAAATACAAAAATAGCTTAAGGATAATTTCATGAGTCTTGAAAAAAAGTCTATCCACATTCGAATCGACCAAGACATGCATAGCCGCTTGGTCGTTTTGGCTGAACTGGAAGGGAATGATATTGCTGCTCAAGGTAGCGTTCTCCTAGAAAAAATGATCATGGGTGAATGGCATACCGTCACTGTAGCAGCAGAGAAAATGAACCGTTTGGGATTAACAGGGAACTCGGGGAAAGGTAATGGAAATATTGTGAAGTTACGGGAAGTCGAGGATGTCGGCGTAATGGGAAATAAAAAAGCCTGATCTCGTACATCAGGCTTGGATATTCATCAATTAAGGAACCAATGAATGAAATCAAATTTAGCACATAAACATGATTCACCTCAAGCTGAGGTGCTTCAGTTTCCAAGAATAGAGCGACAGGCTATGTCAAAAAAAGAAGAAGGCTACACCAGAATGCCTAACTCTTTAATTGACGACCAGATAATGGCGCAATTAAACGATAAGGCTTTTAAATGCCTAATGCTCATAGTGCGTCAAACATTAGGTTTTGATCGTGCATTTCACACAATAGCAATTAGTCAATTTCAGAAATACTGTGGCATCAAAAAACGCGACACAGTGATGTCATGCATCAAAGAACTTGAAGACAAAAAAATCATTCTTGTTAGTCGTAAAACAGGATGTTTAAACGAGTATTCAATCAATACTAACCAGACCCATGAAACGGTACTACCTTCAAAGGTGACCAGTACCATTAAAGGTGACGGGACTAGTACCACGAAATGGGACGAGACCAGTCCCATCAAACGGGGCACTAATAAAGAAACATTTAAAGAAACATTTAAAGAAAATATATATATCGTTTTTGAGTTTTGGAAAACAACGTTCAACAGCCCAAAAACCGTACTCACTGAAAAACGAAAAAAGAAAATCGAAGCGCGTCTTGAGCAGGGTTATTCGGTTGAAGATATCAAAAAAGCGATTTTGAATTGCTCTAAATCTGATTACCACATGGGTAAAAATGACCGTGGCACGGTTTACAACGATATCGAATTGATTTGCCGTGAACCAGAAAAACTAGATCGATTCATCAGCATGAGTACACCAGTTCAAACAAAAGTAAATCAACCAGTTCTGGATAACAAAAACGTAAATCAAGCATGGGCTAATCAACAAACCCATTATGACAATGTAGGCCCAGTTGAGTTAGAGGAATGGATGGTATGAATGCGATGTTTTCTACTGAAATATTCCAAAGCAAAACGGTTTGCCCTGAACATAAAACTCAGTTGATCGTGATGTTTGGACGTGAGACTTGTCCAGCTTGTGCAGTTGAATACGTTAATTCTTCAAACAAAGAACATGCCAAGCAAGTAAATCAGGCTGTACGTGAAAAACACTTTGCAGGAGCAATGCTTCCGAAACGTCACGAGAACTCTGGATTCCGTAATTACACGACAGAGTTACCTGGTCAAAAGAATGCTTTATTACAAGTTTCTGGTTACGCAAAAAAGATTGTGAAAGGCGATGTGACGAATCTTGTGATGGTTGGTAGCACAGGTACCGGCAAGACTCATTTGTCATGTG
>Ga0153917_1000119_pt1 | contig 78327 bp, 58 predicted proteins | sample TSFL001MetaG_FD_104695 | JGI IMG/M metagenome (GOLD analysis project Ga0153917, IMG submission 104695) | Attine ant fungus gardens microbial communities from Florida, USA - TSFL001 MetaG | ecosystem: Host-associated > Fungi > Mycelium > Unclassified | place: USA: Florida, Paynes Creek Historic...
TCGCTCCGCTCGCTCCATGCGGGTCCCCTCGGGGTCGTTGAGCGAGCGAAGCGAGACGAAACGCGGCGCCCTCGCGAGAACACCTCGTTTCGACTCGGTCGGCTCCGCCGTCCTCGCTCAACGACCCCCACCAGACGAAGGGCCCCGTCCTCGCTCAACGCCCCCCACCAGACGAAGGGCCCCGTCCGCGCTCAGCGGCCCCGGGAAAGGTGCGGGGAGACCGCCGCGCCGAAGGATTCAGCGGTTCGGCGCACGACCTCGGCCGGATCCGTCGCCCAGATGTCCGCGTTGAACAGCTCGACCTCGATGTCACCGGTGTAGCCGGCCTCGACGACCGCGCGGGTGAGCGAGCCGAAGTCGATCACGCCTTCCCCGGGGTAATGCCGGCTGAGCAGCACATCGGCCGCGAGCGGCGTCTTCCAGTCGCACACCTGATAGGTCGCGATGCGGCCCTCACGACCGGCGCGGGCGATCTGGTCGAGCACCTGCGGATCCCACCAGATGTGGAACGTGTCCACGGTCACCCCGACCACGCCGGGGTCGAAGTCCGCCGCGATGTCGAGCGCCTGCCCGAGCGTCGAGACGACGGCCCGGTCGGAGGCGTACATGGGGTGCAGCGGCTCGATCGCCAGGGTCACGCCTGCGGAAGCGGCATCGGCGGCGAGCTCGCCGATCGCGTCGCGCACCCGCTCCCGCGCGCCGATCAGGTCGCGCGATCCCTCCGGTAGCCCGCCGGCGACGAGCACGAGCACCGCGGTCGATCCCTCGGCCCCGGCGGCGGCGAGCGTCGCGGTCTCCTCGATCGCGCGACGGTTGTCGTCGAGCGCGGCCACCCGCTCCGGGCCCGCCGGCAGCGTGAAGAACCCGCCGCGGCAGTGCGTGGTGAAGCGCAGTCCGGAATCGGAGAGCATCCGCGCCGCGACGTCGAGGCCGACCTCGTTCACCGGCTCGCGCCAGAGCCCGATCGCCTGCACGCCCGCCTCGGCCGTGACCCGCAGCGCGGTGGCGAGGTCGGCGTACTTGATCGTGGCCTGGTTGATCGACAGGCGCTGGTCCACAGCGCCGCCGGTCCCTGAGCTTGTCGAAGGGCGGGGATCCACGGTCATGCGCTGACTCCGTTCAGGGCGAGCATCCCGTGCCAGCGCTCGCGGGCGAGCTCGGGATCCTCCAGGGCGAGCGAGGCGTTCGCGAGCTCGACGATGCGGCTGAGGTGCGGCAGGCTGCGCGCCGAGTGCAGGCCGCCCACCATCTGGAACGCGGGCTGGTGCCCGTTCAGCCAGGCCAGGAACGCGACGCCGGTCTTGTAGTAGAACGTGGGCGCCGCGAACACCTGGCGGCTGAGCTCCTCGGTCGGGCCGAGGATCTCGCGGTACCGGGCCGGATCCCCGGCGTCGAGCGCCTGGATCGCCGCCGAGGCGACCGGAGTGATCGCCGCGAACGCGCCCAGCAGCGCGTCGGAGTGGCTACGGTTGCCGCGTTTCGTCTCGGTCGCGCTGCGCGCGTCCTCGCTCAACGACCCCGAAACAGAACCAGCCAGACGCGGCTCCTCGCTCGACGACCCCGAGGAGCCGCCGATCAGGCCGACGTAGTTGAAGTCGTCGCCGGTGAACATGCGCACGCCCTCGGGCAGCTGCTCGCGCACCGTGATCTCGGACTCGGCGTTCAGCAGGCTCATCTTCACGCCCGCGACCTTGCCCGGGTTCTCCTGGATGATGCGCAGCAGCGTGCCTGAGGCCTCGCGCCAGTCACCGGATCCGAAGTAGCCCTCCAGCTGCGGATCGAACGCGGTGCCGAGCCAGTGCAGCACGACCGGGGTGGTCGCCTGCTGCAGCACCGCCGCGTACACGCGCAGGTAGTCGGTGCGCGATTCGGCGACCCGGGCCAGGTGGCGCGAGGCCATGAGCACGGGGCCCGCGCCCTGCTCCTCGGTGAAGTGCAGCTGCTCGACGTAGGCATCGATCACCTGCTGCAGCGAGATGCGCTCCTCGTCGACGTGGTCGGTGTTGACGCCGACGACGACGGATCCGCCTTCCTCCCGCGCGACCTCGGCGCTGCGGGCGATGAGCTCGCGGGTGGCCGCCGCATCCAGGCCCATGTTGCGCTGCGCGGTGTCCATGGCGTCGGCGACGCCGAGCCCCCACGAGTACACGTTGCGGCGGAACGCGAGCGTGGCGTCCCAGTCGATGTCGGCGGGCTGCCCCGGGGTGTTGTCGGCGTGCGTCTTCGGCACGACATGCGCCGCCGCGTACGCGACGCGGCTCTGCAGCGGTGCCGTCGGACGCGTGTACGCACCGGAGTCGTTGAGCGGGGCGTCGGAGGTCTCGCCGACGGGCGAGAGAAGGCGGATCGTCGTCATCTCGGCTGCCTCAGTCCAGGCTCAGCGCGGGCAGCGCGATCTTGCGGCCCTCGGCGGAGGACTGCAGGCCGGCCTCGGCGAGCTGCACGCCGCGGGCGCCTGCGAGCAGGTCGAAGGCGTATTCCGTTCCGAGCACATAGGAGGCGAGGTACTCCTCCCACTGCTGCCGGAACCCGTTCAGGAACACGTCGTTCACGGGCACCTCGGCCCAGTCGGCGTCGTAGTCGTGGTCGTCGGCGAGATCGGGGTTCCACACCGGCTTCGGGGTGGCGTTGCGGTGCTGGATCTTGGCGCCGAACAGGCCCACGACGGCGGATCCGTGGGTTCCGTCGACCTGGAACTCGACCAGCTCGTCGCGGTTCACGCGCACGGTCCAGGAGGAGTTGATCTCGGCGATGATGCCGCCGTCGAGCTCGAAGATGCCGTAGGCGGCATCCTCGGCGGTGGCGGTGTAGTGCTCACCCTTCTCGTCCCAGCGGTCGGCGATGTGCACGGCGGCCTGCGCGTATACGCTCTTGACCTCGCCGAACAGGTTCTCCAGCACGTAGTTCCAGTGCGGGAACATGTCGCTGATGATGCCGCCGCCGTCTTCGGTGCGGTAGTTCCAGCTGGGGCGCTGCGCAGGCTGCCAGTCGCCCTCGAACACCCAGTAGCCGAACTCGCCGCGCACCGACAGGATGCGCCCGAAGAAGCCCGAGTCGATCAGGCGCTTGAGCTTCTGCAGGCCCGGCAGGTAGAGCTTGTCGTGCACGACGCCGGTCTTGACCCCGGCCGCCTGCGCCAGGCGGGCCAGCTCGAGCGCCTCCTCGACCGACTCCGCGGTCGGCTTCTCGGTGTAGATCGCCTTGCCGGCGGCGATGGCCTTGCGGATCGCGGTCGCGCGCGCCTTGGTCACGAGGAAGTCGGCGTAGATCTCCCACTGCGGATCCGCGAGCGCCGCGTCCAGGTCGGTGGTGTAGTCGGCGATGCCGTGCGCGGCGGCGAGCTCGGCGAGCTTCTGCTCGCTGCGGCCGACCAGGATCGGCTTCACCGTGACACGGGTGCCGTCGGGCAGCTCGATGCCGCCCTGGTCGCGGATCGCGAGGATCGAGCGCACCAGGTGCTGGCGGTAGCCCATGCGCCCGGAGACGCCGTTCATGATGATCCCGATCTCGCGGGTGCTGGTCGACTCTGACACGGTGAATTCCCTCTCTCGTGCTTGCCGGGCCGGCCGCACGGCCTGTCGGTAAGCGCTTTCCAATAGAGCTATCCTGACACGACCATGCGCTTTCCGCAAGCCCCGGGGGAGGCGTCCCCGGTACATCGGGCCGGCCTACCCGCCCGCGACGGCAGCGCAGCCGGGACGCGGAGCGCTCAGGAATCCCGCACCCTTGCTCCTCCCGCGCGCCTCAGTGCGGCCCGCCCTGCACCAGGTGCAGCCGCGCGTAGCGCCCGCCGGAGGCCAGCAGCTCCTCATGCCGGCCCTGTTCGACGATGCGCCCGTGCTCCAGCACCACGATCCGGTCGGCACGCCGCACGGTCGAGAGCCGGTGTGCGACGACCAGCGTCGTCCGCCCGGCCATCAGCCGCTCCAGCGCTTCCTTCACGAGTTCCTCGGATTCCGGATCCAGCGCGCTCGTCGCCTCATCCAGCAGCAGGATCCGCGGATCTCGCACCAGCGCCCGCGCGATCGCCAGACGCTGGCGCTGCCCGCCGGAGAGGCGAGCGCCGCGCTCCCCGACGACGGTGTCGACGCCGTGCGGCTGCTCCTTCACGAACTCCCATGCGTTCGCGTCGCGCAGCGCCCGCTCGACCCGATCCGGCCCGACGTCGGGCAGCCCGTAGGTGACGTTCTCGAGGATCGAGCCCTCGAAGAGCACCGACTCCTGCGGCACGACCGAGATCGAGCGGCGCACGATGCGCAGGTCCAGCTCCTGCATGTCCTGCCCATCCAGCAGGATCCGCCCCGAGCTGGGCCGGACGAAGCCGAGCACGAGGTTCAGCAGCGTCGACTTGCCGGATCCGGACGACCCGACGAAGGCCACCGTGCTGCCGGGTTCGATGCGCAGGTCGATCCCGTGCAGCGCGTCGTCCGCCGCACCGGCGTAGCGGTGCGTGGCGCGCTCGAGCACGATCTCGCCGCGGACGGCGCCGATGCGGCGCTTGCCGGCGTTCTGCTCGATGTCGGGTTCCTGCAGCACCTCGGCGATCGAGCGGACGGATTCGAGTCCGCGCGCGCCGACTGGAATGAGCATGAGCAGCTGCGTGAGTCCGCCGGTCAGCAGCGTGAAGTAGCTGGACAGCATGACCACCTCGCCGGCGGTGATCGGCAGCAGCCCGGTGAGCGCGCAGATCGCGGCGAACATGAGGCAGCCGACCCCGAGGATCTGCATCGCGACCCACGAGATCGACGCGACCCTGCCGTTGAGCAGGTCGAGGTCGAGGCCCGCGCGGCGCACGCCGTCGGCGCCGCCGGCGACCCGGCTGATCGCGGTCTGCTCGAGGCCGTGCGCACGGGTGACCGGGATGAGCGAGGCCATCTCGCCGACCCGTGCGGAGAGCGTCTCGATCTCGCGGCGGAACTCCTCGTTGCGTCGCTGCGATCGATTGCGCATGCCATAGCGGATCCCGATCGCGATCGGCACCGTGAGCGCGTACACCGGAAGGAACTGCGGCACGGTGATCGCCGTCATCGTGAGCGCGCCGAGCATCACCATGGTCGCCGACAGCAGCGGATGGGTCACCTGCTGCAGCATGAGCTCGATGTTCTCGACGTCGCGCACGACCTTGGTCTGCACGATCGACGAGCTCATCCGGGTGTGGTAGCCGATCGACAGGCTCTGCAGCCGGGCCGCGAGAGCGTTGCGCAGGTCGGCGCCGAGGTCGCGTACGACCGTCATGAAGTTGCGGACGTAGATCAGGTGGTTGGGATAGTTCTGCACCAGCAGCGCTGTTGCGAGTGCGAACCGCCACAGCACGTCCGCGACCGCGCCGCGGGCGGAAACGATGTCGATGATGCCCGCGGTGATCACCGGTAGGAACCAGACCGGGGTCTCCTTCATCGCGAAGGCGAGCACCGCGAGGGCGAGCCGCCACGGCCGGCGCCCAACCATGCGCAGCACCGTGCGGACGGGATGATCGCCGTCGACGATGCCCGCCGTGCTGGAAAGCGCTTTCTCTGACATACTCCCATCGTAGAGAAAGATCGCGTCGGCGAGGAGCGCGGATCCGGGTGACGGATCCGGTATCCGGTATCCGGCGGCAGGCGGCCGGCGGCGGGATCCGCCGCAGGGCAGCGTGCGGCGCCGGACCCATCGCGGCGAACGAAGACCCGGATTTTCCGGAGAAGGAGCGGACATGACCTACCACCTCGCAGGAGACTCGACCGTTGCGCCGATGAAGCCCGCCGAGTCGCCGATGGCCGGCTGGGGCGAGGCGCTCGCCGAGTTCGTCGACGCTCCGGTGCGCAACCACGCGTTCGGCGGCGCGACCACGGCGTCGTTCGTCGAGTCGGGCAGCTGGGACGCCCTGTGCGCCGCGCTGCAGCCGGGGGACACCGTGCTGATCCAGTTCGGGCACAACGACCAGAAGCAGCCGGAGCTGCTCGCCGCCCGCGACGGCTACACCGAGCGGCTGCGCCGGTTCGTGGCCGACGTGCGCGCGCACGGTGCGACGGCGGTGCTGTGCACCTCATGCGAGCGGCGCTGGTTCGACGGCGACCGCGTCACGCCCACGCACGGCGACTACCCGAACGCGGTGCGCGACCTCGCACACGAGCTCGACGCGGCGCTCATCGACCTGACCGCCTTCACCACGTGGCTGTACGAGGACCTGGGGCCGGAGGCATCCGCCGGGCTGCTCTCGCACTACGCGCCGGGTGAGACGACAGCCTGGCCCGACGGCCTCGCCGACGACACGCACTTCCGGATCGAGGGCGCTCGCCGGATCGCCGCGTTCGTGGCCCGGTCGCTGCGGGCGATCCAGCGCCGCGACGGCGACCGGCCCGCAAAGGGCTCGCCGAAGGTGAGCTGAGCCGAGGCGGATCCGGGTCCTGCGCCCCGCCATGGATCCGGTCGACGCCTCGATCCGGGTCTGACGCTTCGTTTCGTCTCGGTCGCCTCCGGCGTCCTCGCTCAACGTCCATGAGGGGAGGGCGCTGCACGCGCCTCGCTCAACGTCCAAGGGCAGGCGGATTCTGTCCGGGGTCGTTGAGCGAGCGGAGCGAGACGAAACGCAGCGATCTCGCGGAGTCACCGCGTTTCGTCTCGGTCGCCTTCGGCGTCCTCGCTCAACGTCCATGAGGGGAGGGCGCTGCACGCGCCTCGCTCAACGTCCAAGGGGAGGCGAAGCGTCTCTCCGGGGTCGTTGAGCGCCCTTCGTCTCGTCGCTCCGCTCCTCGCTCAGGAACCGCGGAGCGAGACGAAACGTCGCGATCTCGCGAGCGTGCCGCGTTTCGTCTCGGTCGCCTTCGGCGTCCTCGCTCAACGTCCATGAGGGGAGGGCGCTGCACGCGCCTCGCTCAACGTCCATGGGGGAGGGCGCTGCACGCGTCCTCGCTCAACGTCCATGGGGAGGGCTGAGCGCCTTTCCGGGGTCGTTGAGCGAGCGGAGCGAGACGAAACGTCGCGATCTCGCGAGGGTGCCGCGTTTCGTCTCGGTCGCCTCCGGCGTCCTCGCTCAACGTCCGCGGGGAGGGCGCTGCACGCGTCCTCGCTCAACGACCATGGGGGAGGCGGTGTCAGCGCGCGAGCGCGCTCGCCACGAGGGTCAGCGTGACCGCCGCGTAGTCGCTCACGTGCTTGCCGGATTGCGCACGGACCTCGTTCGCGAAGGCGCCGAGCTGATGCGCCTGCAGCTTCGCGACGAGGCTGTCGGCGATGCCCTGCTCGTCGATGTCGCCGGACTGCGCGTACACGCCGACGAGCTTGCGCAGCGTGCCGGTCACGTCGCCCTTGTCGGCGAGATAGCCGAGCCCCGCCTGCTGCGCCGCGGATCCGTCGACGGGCTTCAGGAAGTCCACGTCGGGAAGGCCGCCGTCGCTCTTGCGCGGCGCGGTGAGCTGCTGCATGTCGACGCTCTCGAAATCGGACGCGCTCAGGGCGAGACCGCCGTCCAGCGTCCAGGAGTTGTTCGTCTCGTTCGCCGCCGGCGTGTCGTCGTTCGCGGTCAGGGCTCCGCGGAAGGCGAGGTTGTCGTGCAGGACCTCGCGATGGCCCGCGATGTTGTCGGGGCTCGCCGGGCTCACGCGCTCCAGCATGTTGAAGTTCGCACCGTAGCCCGGCGTGTCGCCGGTGTTGCGGATCCAGTACGCGGACTGCCCCGGCTGGTGGTTCGCGTAGAAGTTGTTCGCCCCGTTGTCGGCCGCCAGGGAGCCGACGACGGTGTGCAGCGGGATGGGATCCGGCAGTCCCGTGGTCGCGTACGCGAACCCGCCGACCTTGAAGCCGTTCTTGTCGCCGATGCCGTTCTGGTTGCCGTGCTGATGGAACGCCCAGTCGTCGATGTACGCCACGCGCCCGTGCGAGCTGATGCTGTCGTAGCCGTCGTCGCTGTTGTGCCAGGAGCGGTCGCCGATGAACCACACGTCCTTGGCGTGCGCGCCGAATCCGTCCGTGTTGCCCGCCGCGGTCGCGGTGGGGCCGATGTTGTCGTACGAGTCGCTGTTCAGCACGACGCCGGTGCCGTCGATCGTGTAGTAGAAGCCGGTGGCCTCGTTGCCGTAGGCGGCCATGTCCACGAAGTTCGCACCGCCCGCGATCCGGAACGCCTCCGACTGCTTCTGCGCCCCGACCTTCACACCGGTCACGTCGAATCCGACGAAGTTGACGTCGGTCACGTTCGTCTGGATGTAGAACGCGGCGACGCGCTGATCGGTCGGCACGCTGCGGAAGTCGAACACCGGCCGCGGGTCGCCCGGGAACGCCCGATAGGTGATCCCGCTCTTGTAGATGGGATTCACGTAGTGGTACACGTTCTCGAACGGGTTGTCCGTCTCGGGGACGGTGAAGCTGTCGTACCGGCCGCCGCGGATGTACACCACGTCTCCCGCCGATGCCGCCGCCTGTGCGCGCATCAGCGTGTGGAACGGCGCATCCTCCGTCCCGGGGTTGGCGTCGTCGCCGGTCGGCGAGATGTAGAACGCGTGCGAGCCCGCCGGGGTGGTGTCGGTCAGCACGTTCAGGACCGAGAGCGCGGACTCCTGCGGGAGGCCGGCCGGATCCGTCGCGCGGGGCGTCGCCGCGTGGGCGGCGATCGGTGCGAGCAGAAGTCCTGCGGTGCAGGCGCCGGCGACGGCGATGCGGGTGATGGTTCTCAAGATCACTTCTCCTTCGATGTGGTCGTGCTCGATGCGATGGTGTTCGATGCGGTCGCGCGGAAGGCGGCGTGCGCCGGGGCGCGACCGCCGCTCACGCCCGCGCCGCCTGCGCTCATGTCTGGCCGCTCACGCCCGCGCCGCCTGCGCTCATGTCCGGTCGCGAGCGCCTGCGCTCATGCCCGGTCGCGAGCGCCTGCGCTCATGTCCGGTCGCGAGCGCCCAGCGCCTGGCCGATCAGCGCCAGGTTCTGGATCGCCGCGAGGCCGTACTGCGCGGCGTCGTTCGTCGACACCGTGGGCGCCTCGTCGACGGCGTTGAGCACCTGCGGCGGCAGGATCCGTTCCAGGCGGAAGTCGCGGCGGTGCACCAGCCACTCCCCCACGCCCTCGAACGCCGCCCAGGCGCGCTCGGCCTGCACGGCGGCCTCGTCCGGGTCGTCGGTGTGCGCGGCGAGGTACGCCGTCAGCCGGCTGTGCGCCTGCTCGAGGTGGATCCCGGTCAGCGGTGCGCCGACAGCGGCGGTCTGTTCCTCCGGGGTGGCCAGGTACAGCCGGCAGTACTCCAGCCACGCGTCGCGGAAGCCGGGCACGTCGACGAGCGAGAGCAGCTCGCTGACGATCTCGACGAGTCCGAACACGGCGCTCAGGTGCGACACCGCCACCCGGTCTCGGGTGGTCTCGAACCGCCCCGCCTCGAGGTCGTAGAGCGCCTCCCCGGTGAGGAAGCCGTGCGGCAGCGCGCCGATGCCGGCCATCGTGCCCAGCAGCCGGTCGCGCGAGCGCTCGTTCCCGGTGCGCTCCCAGTCGGCCAGCCAGGTCGCGGCGAGCGCGCCCCAGTCGGTGCCGAGGCCGACCGCGAGGGCGGACGGATCCGGCCGGTACGTCGCCGCGTCCTCGCGGACCTTGCGGGTCGGATCCGTGTCCAGGAAGCGCCGGTCGCTGTCGCGCAGCTCGGTCAGCAGATCGCCGACCCGCTCGTCCGCGGTCAGGTAGTGGTAGTAGCGGCGATAGGCCGGGCTGGAGATGCGCAGCTGCTTGGCGCTGCATCCCCAGTGCTGCACGTTGTGCCGGGATCCGAGACCGGCCCAGCGCCCCAGGTGGTAGACGTCGACCTCGCCGGTGTGCCGGGTCATCGCCTCGGCGAGGCGGAACACGTCGGCGCGCCCGGTGCGCAGATACGAGGTCCACAGCCACAGGTCGGGCGAGAGCTCGCTGTTGTCCCAGGCGTATCCGCCGACGTCGTAGCGCCACACGTGCCGGTCGGCGTCGTACGAGTGCATGACGTCGCCGTAGTTCCAGAACCCGTACCAGCGGCGCTGCTCGACCTGGCCCAGGTAGAACGCGAGCAGGAAGTCGATGCTGTCCTCGATCTCCGCGTGCAGCGGCGTGGACCGGTCGACCGGCGCCCAGTCGCCGAACACCCCTGCCGCGTGCAGGTGCGCCGGGGTGGGCTGCAGCAGCGGCGGGTTCTGCAGCAGGGCGATCTCGTCCGCGACCTCGGCGACCGTGGGAGTGGCGGCGTAGGCGAACAGCGTCAGCTCGTGCGTGCGGGCGATGCCGTGCGCGTCGCCGAAGCCGGGCTCGTAGTCCTCGTAGGTGATCTCCAGGCCCTCGAGCTGGGTCGCGAAGTCGTCCTGCCCGAGGCCGTCGTGGTAGAACCGCAGGTCCATCGGCGCGGCGTCCGGCGCGTGCAGCCAGGCCGTCACCCGCCCTTCGGATCCGGTCGCGTCGCGCACGTCGAGCCGGCCGGGGAACGACTGCCAGAACGCGCGCACGCCCACCCCGAGCCCGCCGGTCGCCGCGTCGGTGAGCGCGACGTACCCGTCGCTGCGGCTGCCCGCACCCGCATCGATCCAGCCGTGCCCCGCGCGGGTGCGCTTGCGCAGCACGAAGCCGTCGGCGCTGAGCTGGCTCAGCGAGAAGTCCGCCCAGGCCGGGATGAGGTCGATGCGGCCCGAGACCTTCGGGTCCCACCCCTCGAGCGGCGGGAGGGATTCCCCGCGGATCTGCGCGGCACGGATCTCCGTTCCGGGATCGCGGCGCAGCCCCGTGATGCCGCGCACCGCCTCGGAGAACAGGCCGCCCTCGGCCCCGGCGATCCGCACGTGCCGATCGTGCGCGGCCGAGTGCAGCGGCACGACGGCACTGAGGCCGAGCCCGGCGAGGAAGTCGGTCTGGGCGTCGCCGTCCCACACGAAGGAATGCACGACGCGGATCTGCGCGGATCCGGCGATGAGGACGAAGCGCACCGCGAACGGCAGCCAGGCGCGACCCGAGCCCTCCTCGCGGTGCCGGCCGGTGACCTTGACGACCGCGCGGATCGGCCCGCTCTGCTCGACCACGACCTCCTCGACGACCGAGGCGGCAGCCACGCGGGCGCCTCCGCCGAGCTCGTCGATGCCGTCCTGGCGCAGGCTCACCAGGCGCACGTCGCGCGCGACGACCGCGTCCCCGCGGCGGATCTCCCGCACCAGCGCGGCGTCTCCCGGGGCGCCGAAGGCCACGCGGAGCAGATCCGACTCCAGCACGACCTCCGCGCCGGGCAGTACGCGCACCGCGGTCGCCGGGGCCGGATCCGCCGCGGTCGCGGAGGCCGGATCCGCCGCGGTCGCCGGGGCCGGCTCCGCGCCTGGAACCGACGTGTTCCCGTCTGGACCGCGTCCGTCCGTGCCGCCGCCGTCGGCGATCGCCAGGGCGAACTCGCCGGGCGCACGCTGGGCGCCGATCGCCGCCCCGACCCACTTCAGCGACCCGTCGGGCCACGTCGCGAGCGGCCAGAACTGGGCGGGCTCGACGTCGCCCGCCGCGGACCGGATCCGCAGCGCCGCAGCGTCGGTCACCGCGCCGCGTGGCAGCGGCATGCCCCAGGTGGTGCCGCCGGGGAGCGCGGGCGGGGGCGCGTCGTCGAGCCAGCGCAGCGGGACGACGGACGCGGATCCGAACAGGGCGGATCCGGACGGGGAGACGGCGGACGGGGAGACGGCGGATGACACGGTCACAGCGAGAAGACCTCCAGATTGCGGTAGCGGGCGATGAGGGGCGACATCTGCCGGAATCCGATCCGGCCGGCGCCGACGCGCGGGCCGGTGTCCGAGACGGTCCCGGTGCCGACGGAACCCGACGCGGATTCGGGCACGGCACGGCCGTCGTCCTGCCAGCGGAACAGCTCGAGCCCGTCGATCGAGAAGCGCACGTCGGGTCCGTCCTTGACGAGCTCGATCCGGTAGAACGCGCCGCGCGCGTCGATCACCGGCGGCAGCGGATCCGCCCCCTGCGCGACGAGGTGGAATCCGGGCGACTTGCGCAGGTTGCAGGTGTGGAAGGCGCGCTCGCCCTCCCATCGGCGGCGGAAGTACGACACGTGCAGGGTGCGGATGTCGCTCGAGTGGTACTGCGGATAGGCGCCGTCGCGCGGGGCCAGACCGGCGTCGAAGATCCCGCCGCCGGCCACCGCGGACGCGCCGAAGAACAGCATCGCCAGCCCCGGCTCGGCGACCGGCGAGAACTCCCAGCTCACCCGGATCCGATCCCCGAACTCCTCGGGGCACCAGAACGTGAAGTGGCCGTCGTCCCCGCCGGCGGAGGAGAGCTGCAGGGCGCCGTCGGCGGCCTCGGCGCGCACCGGCCCCTCGGCGATCCAGTCCGCGACGTCCGCCGCGTCGGAGAGCGGGTTGGCATAGACGCGCGTGCCGGCCGTCATCCCTTGACCGACCCGATCAGCATCCCCTTCGCGAAGTGCTTCTGCAGGAACGGGTACACCAGCAGGATCGGCACGGTCGCGATCACGATGACGGCGAACTTGATGCCCTGCGCGGGCGGCAGCTCGTTCTGGTCGGCCTGCACCATCGACAGGTCCGTGGCGACGGTCACCTGGCGCAGGAACATCTGCAGCGTCCACATCGACGAATCGTTGAGGTACAGCAACGGCGACATGAAGTCGTTCCAGATGCCGACCGCGTAGAACAGCGCGAACGTCGCGAGGATCGGCTTGGACAGCGGCAGGATGATCCGCCACAGCGTCTGGATCTCGTTGGCCCCGTCGATCTTCGCCGACTCCTCGAGCTCCGCGGGCAGCTGCTGGAAGAAGTTCCTGATGATGATCAGGCTGAACGGGTTGATCGCCGCCGGCAGGATCAGCGCCCAGTACGTGTTCAGCAGGCCCAGATCCTTCACGATCAGGAAGGTGGGGATCATGCCCCCGCTGAAGACGAGGGTGACCACGACCAGGCCCATCACGAACTTGCCGCCCGGCAGGTTCGCCTTCGACAGCGGATAGGCCATCATCGCCGTCAGCAGCAGCTGGATCACCGTGCCGACCGCGGTCACGAGGATCGTCGTCACGATCGCGCGCAGGAACGACGGCGAGGAGAGGATCCCCTCGTAGGCCTTCAGGCTGAAGGTGTCCGGCCAGAGGAAGAAGGATCGGGTGCTGAGCTCGGCCTCCGTGGCGAAGGATCCGGCCAGCACGTACAGGAACGGGATCAGCGCGACGACGCCGAGGGCGGTCAGCACCACGATGTTGACGACGTCGAACACCTTCCCCGCGGGGGTGTTGAAGCGGTAGCGTTCCTGAGCCATCAGAAGATCCCGTTCTGGGTGAAGCGCTTGGAGAGCCAGTTCGCGCCGAAGATGAGCACCACGCCGACCACGGCCTTGAACAGGCCCACCGCGGTCGAGTAGCTGTACGACCCCTGGGTGATGCCCATGAAGTACACGTAGGTGTCGAACACGTCGGCGACCTGACGGTTCAGCGAGTTCGTCATCAGGTAGATCTGCTCGAATCCGGTGTTCAGCACCTCGCCCATGCGCAGGATCAGCAGCACGATGATCGTGGGCCGGATCGACGGCAGCGTGATGTGCCAGATCCGCTGGAAGCGGCCCGCGCCGTCGATGATGGCGGCCTCGTACTGCTCCATGTCCACGGTGGCGAGCGCGGCGAGGAAGATGATCGTCCCCCAGCCGGTGTTCTTCCAGATGTCCTGCAGCACGATCAGCGGACGGAACCAGCCCGGATCCGTGAGCATGTCGATGTGGGTGCCGAAGACGCCGTTGATGAGCTGGAAGAGCGGGCCGATGTCCAGCGCGAACAGCAGGTAGGTGAGCGAGGCGACGACCGTCCAGCTCAGGAAGTGCGGGATGTAGATGAGGGTCTGCACGCTGCGCTTGAGCACGTTCACGCGCAGCTCGTTCAGCAGCAGCGCCGCGACGATCGTGAGCGGGAAGCAGATCAGCAGGCTGAGCGCGGCGAGTATCAGGGTGTTCGCGAGCAGGCGGCCGAAGTCGGGGCTGGCGAAGAAGTCGGTGAAGTTCTTGAGTCCGACCCACTGGCTGTCCCCGATACCGAGGATCGGGACGTAGTCCTGGAAGGCGATGATCGCGCCGTACATCGGGCCGTAGCGGAACAGCACGAAGTAGACGAGACCGGGCAGCAGCAGCAGATACAGCCACTTGAACTGGGTGAAGTGCACGCGCACGCCCTTGCGACGCTTGCGGCGCGGCACCGTCAGCACCTCGGTGGCGGCGAGGTGCGGTTCTGTGGTGATCGTCATGCGTTCCCCCTCTCCGGGGCGATCACGGGGGCGGGACGGATCCCGCCCCCATGAGGTGGACTACTTGTTGTTCGCCTTGTAGAGCTTGTTGATCTCGCTGATCACGGCGTCGCCGCCGCTCGAGCGCCAGCGCGCGATCGCGTCCTTGAGACCCTTCGCATCGATCTGCCCCGCGAGGTACTGGATCCGCGCGTCGGCCATGATCGTGTCGAGCTGAGCGCCCTGCGCCGTGTAGGTCGCGGAGACGTACGGCGCGGCCGGGTTGAACACCGCGCTCTTCAGGTCGGAGTCCTGGATCTTGATGCGCTTGTCGTACATCTTCTGCTCATAGTCCGACGCCTGCTTGGGCGGCAGGCCGTAGTAGCCGCTCACGGCCGTGCCGAGCTGGGCATAGCTGCCCACGGCGTCGGTGAGGTCCTTCGGCACGTTCGGCACCGCGGCGGCGAGTCCGCCCGACTCGGTGTAGGTGACGCCCTCGATGCCGTTGTTCAGGAGCTTGCCGAGCGCGGGGGTGTTCATCTTGTCCAGCACCGCGAGCACGGAGCGCAGCTGCGCCTCGGTCTTGACCTGCGCCTTCGGGATGGCGAGGAAGCCGCTGTAGCCGGTGGTCGGCAGCGCGTACAGCGAGCCGGACGGGGACTCGAGGTTGCCGCCGATGTCGATGTAGTCCTGGAAGTGCGCCGGATCCTTCTGCTTCAGCAGGCCCATGAGCTGCGCTCCGCGCGACTGCACGTCCAGGATGATGCCGCCCTTGCCGTTCAGGAACGGCTCGTTCCACTTCGCGGAGTCCATGGTCGCATAGTCCGGGTTGACCAGGCCCTCGGTGACGAGCTTCTTCTCGAAGTCGACCGCCTTGAGCCACTCGGGCTGCATGAAGCTCGGCTCCAGGCTGCCCTTGGAGGTCTTCTTCCACGTGTTCCCGGCGCCGAACCAGGTCTCGATGGCGTCATACGGGCTGTTCGTGCCGAGCCCGCCGGGCCACTTCGGGATGATGATGCCGTAGGTGTCCTTGACGCCGTTGCCGTCCGGGTCGCCGTCGGTGAACGCCTTGGCGACCTTGTACAGGTCGTCGACGGTCTTCGGCACGGAGAGCCCCAGCTTGGCCAGCCAGTCCTTGCGGATGATGACGCCCTCGCGCATCGCGTCGCGGGCGCGGTAGATGCCGTACACCTTGCCGTTCACCGACGATGCGGCCTGCACGGCCGGCGTCTTCGTCTTCAGGTTCGGGTAGTCCTTCAGGTAGTTCGTGAGATCCCAGAAGGCACCGGCCTGGGCGTTCTTCACGAAGCCCGGGCTCTTGCCCTGGATGACCATGACCTGCGGGATGTCGGATCCGGCGAGCGTGATGTTGGTCTTGTCCTCGTAGGAGGCGTTGGGCACCCAGTTGATCTTGAGGTCCACGCCGAGTGCCTTGTCGATCGCCGTGCCGATCTGGTTGCCGGCGGCGGGCGCGTTGGTGCTGAGGAACGGCGCCATGATCGACAGCGAGGTCAGCTTCGCCGGGGTCGCGGTGGCTCCGCTCTGGCTGGAGCCGGAGCATCCTGCCAGGGCCACGGCTCCCGCGGCGGCGATCGCCAGGCCGGCGAGGGTCCGCCGGGAGAGGGCGGTTCTACGGGTGTTCATATCTGCTCCTTCGCGCAATATGTCTGTGGTACGGGGTATGTCTGTGGTGGGGGTATGTCTGTGGCAGGGGTCGGGGGAGGTCAGCGGGCGGCCGCGGGCGCCGCCGCGCGGCGTTCGTCGAGACTGCGCTCGTCGTGATGGCGCTCGTCGTGATGGAGTTCATCGTGATGGCGCTGGTCCTTGCGGCGCTCCTCGAGGCGGCGCTCGTTCAGGTGGAAGAAGCCGATGCAGAGGGCGGTCGAGATCACGAGCCAGCCGCCGGCGGTGAAGAACGGCAGCAGCCCCGGCAGCAGGAACGTGGCGATGGCGACGACGGCGGCGGCCACGGCAAGCAGCAGCGCGTGCACGAGGTTGCCGAGCAGCCAGCGCGAGGCGGTCACCAGGTAGCGACCGAGGGGAAGCTCGTAGTGCGCGTAGAGCGGCGCCAGCACGCCGGACAGCAGGAAGGCGAAGCCGCAGCCGATCGCGCACACCACGGTGCCGAGGGAGCCGGCCGAACCCATCCGGGCGAACGCTGCGGTGCTCGCCGCGAGCAGCCCCGTCACCGCCATCGGCGGGCCGAGCACGAGATTGCCGCGGACGAACTCGCCGGCCCAGGCCGCGGGGAACTCGCGCCACACGTGCACGACGTCACCGCGCAGCCGGCGCCGGATCAGGATCGCGGCGGCGACCGTGGCGGGGGCTGCGCCCAGCACCACGAGGCCTGCGGCGGTGAAGAGCAGCCAGAACGCGTTGATCAGGGCGGTGAACAGCACCCAGTCGCAGAGGGCCTGCGCGCGCAGCGCCCACGAATCGCCTCGGGTCTCGCGCATCCAGGTCTCCATCGATCGTCTCGGTGCATCCCGCCGGTCCCAGCTTCTCTGCCGTGACACAGCCCCTCAGGGAATGCGCTTACCAGACCATACACACGCTCCTTGAAACGTGTCAACACGACGCAAGCCATGAATACGCTGAATGCCGCCGAAATCCACAGAACCGCGCGGAATAAGGGCGGAAAACGCTTCCCTCCCCTTTCAGGAGATTTCGTCGTGTGCGGAAAACGCTTCCCCTCGGATCTCCGCCGGCGTGCGGGGAGGCGCTTCCTCCTCGCGGCTCGACCAGCCTGCACGGGCGTGCGGATGGGGGTCGGTCAGGAGCCTTCCGCACCTGCGATCAGGCTCGGATCCTGCCGTCGCGCGAATCCTCGGTCGGATCCTGCCGTCGTGCGAATCCTCAGCTCCGCCCCCTCGGCACCGCCTGCTTCGCCCGTTCGGCACCACCTGCGCCGCCCGGCCGGCACCCGCTTCGCCACGCCGGCCGGCACCAGCTGCGACGCCCGGCCGACACCGCCTCCTCCGCCCGGCCTGCACCGCCCGCCCCGCCACACCGGCACCGCCCCTCGGCACCGCCTGCTCCGCCACGCCGCCATCACGGCGATCGAGGATCCGGCCCGTCAGGCGCTGCGCCGCACCACCACGGTCGGCTGATGCAGCGTCGGGACCGTGTCGGACGCCGGCTCGGCCCCGCGGGCTCCGGCCGCAGCTCCAGCCCCGGCCGCGATCTCGATCCGGGCGACGACCAGGCGCACGGCCTGCTCGCCGAGCGCGGCGAAGTCCTGCCGGACCGTCGTCAGCGGCGGACGGAACTCGGCCGCATCGGCGATGTCGTCGAAGCCGACCACCGCGACGTCGTCCGGAATGCGCCGGCCTTCGTCGGCGAATGCGCGCAGCACCCCGAGCGCCATCTGGTCGTTCGCGGCGAACACCGCCGTCACCGTGGGATCCGCGGCCAGCAGAGCGCCGAGACCATGACCGGATCCGGCACTCCAGTCGCCGCGGAGCGGATCCGGGATCTCGCGTCCGTGTGCGGTCAGCTCCTCGCGCCAGCCGCGCTCGCGTTCCGCCGAGGCGAAGGATCCTTCCGGACCGGCGATGTGGTGCACGGTGGCCGCGCCCCGGGCCAGCAGCAGCGCGGTCGCCGCCCGCGCGCCGGCCGCATGATCGGTGCCGATCACGGCGAAGCGCGGATCCTCGGGGGCGTCCACGACCACGAGCGCAAGCCCGGCCGGATCCGCCTCGCGGGCCAGCGCGGACGCCTCGTTCAGCACGATCGCGCCGTCCACGCCCTGGTCGCGCAGCCGGTCGAAAGCGTCGCCGATACGCCCCTCGGCGCCGAGCGTGACCACGGCGAGGGCATAGCCGCGCGCCTCGGCGGATTCGGCGACGGCCTGCAGCAGGGCGGAATTGCCGACCGTGGCCAGCGTCTGCGCGACCACGCCGAGCGTCATCGACCGCCCCGTGCGCAGCGCCCGTGCCGCGCGATGGGGACGGTAGCCGAGCTCGGCCATGGCGGCTTCGACCCGCTCGCGCGTGGCCGGATCCACCCGCGGGCTGTCGTTCACGACGCGGGACACGGTCTGCCCGGACACCCCAGCGCGCGCCGCGACCATCGCCATCGAGACTCGACCGCTGGGCTTCGGCCCCCGCCGGGGCGGCGCAGCCTGGTCCGCGATGCGCCGCAGCTCGTCGCGCTCATCGTCGTGTCGCGCCATCCTGCCCTCCCGGTCTCCTGTCGGCCGCCGCGGATCCTCCAGACCCGTCCCCTGCGGCGGCGTAACCGCTGCGGATGCCGCTTCCGAGCAGCACTCGGGGCCCGCGGACGGAACCCAGGAGTGTTGACGCTATCACGCCTCATGACGTACCATGTTTACGTGAACATGGAATCTGCTCCTGAGTTCGGCACCGCCCGCGCCGTCGAGACGGACGTCACTGCGCTGGGCGCCGGCGTGGTCCGCCGCGCCACGCGCCTCGCCGACGGCCGCGAGCTCGTCTACTACGACGACCCCGGCACGACGCTGCCCGCCGAGCGGTCGATCGACGCGCGCACCCTGGATCCGCGCCCCGAGACCGCCACCATGCGCCAGGACGTGCTGACCGGCGACTGGATCACGTTCGCCACCAAGCGCCAGAGCCGGGTGATGATGCCGAGCGCCGATGCGGATCCGCTCGCTCCGCAGACCGCGACCAACCCCTCCGAGGTGCCGTCGCGCTACGACGTCGCCGTGTTCGAGAACCGCTCCCCGTCTTTCGGCCCGGCCCTCGCCGCCGCCGTCGGCACCGCCCCGGAAGCCGCGGACCCGCCGCAGGGCCTCGCCGATCTCGAGACGGTCGGACTCGGGCGCACCCGCACCAGCGTCGGACGCTGCGAGGTCGTCTGCTTCAGCCCCGAGCACGCCGGATCCTTCGGCACCCAGTCGGTCACCCGGGCCCGCACGGTGATCGAGGCCTGGGCCGATCGCACCGCGGCCCTGTCGGCTCTTCCCGGCATCGAGCAGGTGTTCCCGTTCGAGAACCGCGGCGAGGCGATCGGCGTGACCCTCCCCCACCCGCACGGTCAGATCTACGCCTACCCCTACGTCACCCCGCGCACGCAGCGACTGCGCGAGAGCATCGCGCGCGCCGGCGACGAGCTGTTCGACCGGATCCTCGACGCCGAACGCGCGTCGTCCCGGGTCGTGCTGCAGGGCGAGCACTGGACGGCCTTCGTGCCGTTCGCCGCGCGCTGGCCGCTCGAGGTGCAGCTGCTGCCGCACCGGCACGTGCCCGACTTCACCGCGCTCGATGACAGCGAGCGCGACGAGCTCGCGCCGCTCTACCTGCGCCTGCTGCGCGGCGTCGACGCCCTCTACGGCACCCCCACCCCGTACATCGCCGCCTGGCACCAGGCGCCCGTGCGCGTAGGACGGGACACGATCCGGATGCGGCTCGAGCTGACCAGCCCGCGTCGCGCCGCCGACAAACTCAAGTTCCTGGCCGGATCCGAGTCCGCCATGTCGGCCTGGACCGCCGAGATCCTGCCCGAAGACGCCGCCGCCCGCCTGCGCGACGCGATCACGTCCGTGCCCGCGCTTGCGCCCGTCGAGGAGACCCGATGAACCACGCCCGCACCGCCGCCGCATCACCCGCGATCGCCGCCGCGACGGAGCTGTTCCGCAGCCTGACCGGATCCGACCCCGCCGGCATCTGGACAGCGCCCGGCCGCGCCAACCTGATCGGCGAGCACACCGACTACAACGACGGATTCGTGCTGCCGTTCGCGATCCAGCAGCGCACGGCCGCCGCCGCGCGGCTCCGCGCCGACGGACTCATCCGGGTCGCCTCCACGTTCGCCGCGGAGCCGGTCGAGGTCGCGCTCGACGACCTCGAGACGCTGTTCCCGTCGCAGGGCTCTCCGGCGGTGCCGGAATGGGCGGCGTACCCCCTCGGGGTCGCGTGGGCGCTGCGCGCCGCGGCACCGGGCGCCCCCTTCCCCGGCGTCGACATCGCGATCGCCTCCGACGTGCCGGTCGGCGCGGGCCTGTCCTCGTCCGCCGCGATCGAGGGCGCGACGAGCGCCGCGCTGAACGAGCTGTGGGGCCTGGAGCTGGATCCGGTGGCGCTCGCGCAGGCCGGTCGCCGCGCCGAGAACGAGGCCGTAGGAGCGCCGACCGGGATCATGGACCAGATGGCGTCGATGCTCGGGCAGGCGGACGCCGCGGTGTTCCTGGACTGCCGCACGCTGGAGACCCGCTCGATCCCGCTCGGTTTCGCCGAGGCGGGGCTCGAGGTGCTGGTGATCGACACGGGGGTCAAGCACGCGCATTCCACCGGCGGCTACCGCGAGCGCCGCGCGTCGTGCGAACGCGGGGCCGCGGCCCTGGGCGTGCCGGCGCTGCGCGATGTGACGGTCGAGGATCTGCCCCGCGCGGCGGAGCTGCTCGACGACGTCGACTTCCGCCGCGTACGGCACGTCGTGACCGAGGACCAGCGCGTGCTCGACACGGTCGCCGCGCTCGCCGCACCCTTCGAGAGCCTCAGGGACCGGTATCGCGCGATCGGCGACCTGCTCGTCGCCTCGCACGCGTCGATGCGCGACGACTTCGAGATCTCGATCCCCGAGCTCGACACGGCCGTCGACACCGCCCTCGCGCACGGCGCGATCGGCGCACGGATGACCGGCGGCGGATTCGGCGGCGCCGCGATCGCCCTCGTCGACCGCTCCCTCGTCGGCCCGGTGTCGGACGCGGTGCGCGCGGCGTTCGCCGAGGCCGGCTTCGCCGAGCCGCACCTGTTCACGGTCGTCCCCTCGGCCGGCCCGCGCCGCGACGCCTGAGCGCCCCTCCCGGGTTTCGAAGCGCTGACTTTGCTGCATCCGGCCCCCGAATGCCGCCACGTGCGCGCTTCGAACCGGATCCGTCCCGCAAACGGCCCTGCCAGAATTGACCGAAATGTCCGAAAGAAGGAGACCCATGTCCTGGCTTGTCACCGGCGGGGCCGGCTACATCGGATCGCACGTGGTGCGCGCGCTCGCGGAGGCCGGGCTCACGCCGGTCGTGCTGGACGACCTCTCCAGCGGCGTGGCCTCGTTCGTGCCCGAGGGCGTCGCCTTCGTGCAGGGCAGCATCCTCGATCGCGACCTCGTGGAGCGGGCGCTGCGCGAGCACGACGTGCAGGGTGTGATCCACGTCGCCGGCTTCAAGTACGCCGGGGTCTCGGTGCAGCGCCCGCTGCACACCTATGCGCAGAACGTCGAGGGCACCCGCGTGATCCTCGAGGCGATGGCGGCGGCCGGTGTGGCGAACATCGTGTTCTCCTCGAGCGCCGCCGTGTTCGGCACGCCCGACGTCCCGCTCGTCGTGGAGGAGACCGAGAAGCGACCGGCCAGCCCCTACGGCGAGTCGAAGCTCATCGGCGAGTGGCTGCTGCGCGACCAGGCGGTCGCGACGGCCGGATCCGAGAACCCGCTCGTGCACACGTCGCTGCGCTACTTCAACGTCGTCGGATCCGCGGATCCGACGGTCTACGACGTCAGCCCGCACAACCTGTTCCCGATCGTGTTCGAGAAGCTGCTCGCCGGCGAGACCCCGCAGATCAACGGCGACGACTACGCCACGGAGGACGGCACGAACGTGCGCGACTACGTGCACGTCGGCGACATCGCGCTCGCGCACGTCGCCGCGGCCCAGCGGATGATCGCGGGCGAGCCGATCGAAGCCGCCTACAATCTCGGATCCGGCGACGGCCTCTCGGTGCGCCAGATCATGGACGCGATGGCCCGCGTCACGGGCATCGCCTTCACCCCGAGGATCGGCCCGCGCCGCGCGGGCGACCCCGACCGCATCGTCGCGACCGGCGAGCTCGCCGCGCGCGACCTGAACTGGCGGATGCGCCACACGGTCGACGAGATGGTGCGCTCGGGCTGGGAGGCCCGCCGCAACGCCGGCTGATCGGATCCGGCCCCACCCCCGGGGTCGCCCCACCCCCGGGGTTAAGCGAGGACGCCGAAGGCGACCGAGACGAAACGAGGTGCTCTCACAAGGGCACCGCGTTTCGTCTCGCTTCGCTCGCTCAACGACCCCGGGGCGGGCGAGCGCACACCACCCGAAGGCCGGGGACGTTGAGCCCCGCTCTACGCCTGCGGGGCGTTCGCCGCGGCGATCAGCTGGTCGACGCCCGCGCGGTCCAGGCCCCAGCCGAACGCCGGAAGCCGGCCGATCGGGAACGACCCCATCATCTTCATCATCGCGTCGCCCGAGATGATCCCGTCGCCCTCCACACCGAACTGCTCCTGGACGGCCGCGAACGCGCCCGCAACCATCGGGCCTCCGACCGGGTGCGCGAACACCTCGGCGAGCGTGGATTCGGGAGTGAGCGGCACCACGACCACGTCCCCGGCGACGTCGACCGTCGTCGCGGCGCGGAGGTCGCGGCTCGACGCGCCGACCTCGACGCGGTAGGAGCCGCCCTCGACGACGAAGCGGTCGACGCGGATGTCCCAGTAGGCGAGATCCTCCCGGCGCACGGTCAGCACGACGTCGGCGGTGGCGCCTGCCGCGATCTCGACCGAGGCGAAGGCCTTGAGCTCCCGAGGGGCGCGCTCGACGACGGAGGCGACCGGGGCGACGTACACCTGCACGACCTCCCGGCCGTCGCGGGATCCGGTGTTCGTCACCGGGACCGTCACCTCGATATCGCCCGACGCGGTCACCGCCGCGGAGACCTCGCCGTACGCGAACGCCGTGTACGACAGCCCGTGCCCGAACGGATAGGCGACCGACATGTCGCGGGCGTCGTACCAGCGGTAGCCGACGAGGATCCCCTCGCCATAGCGGACATGGCCGTTCGAGCCGGGGAAGTTGCCGAACGCCGGGGTGTCCTCGATCCGGTGCGGGATCGTCTCGGCGAGGCGGCCGGACGGGTTCACCGCGCCGAGCAGCACATCGACGGTCGCGGATCCGCCGGCCTGGCCGAGCAGCCACGCCTCGACGATCGCGGGCACCCGCTCGGCGAAGGGCAGCGCCACGACGGATCCGTTCGACAGCACGACGACCGTGCGCGGGTTGGCGGCCACGACCGCGTCGAGCAGGGCGAGCTGGTGCGCGGCGAGATCGATGTGCTCGCGGTCGAAGCCCTCCGACTCCTCGGCATCCGTCAGGCCGAGGAAGACCACGGCGACATCGCGCGAGGCGGCGAGCGCCACCGCCTCGTCGCGGAGCGCGTCCTGACCGTCCGCGGCGGGGTCGAACGCGAATCCCGGCGCGAACGCGACCCGATCTCCGGCGGCCGCGGTGAACGCGTCGAGCGCGGAGTCCACGCGCGTCGGGGTGATGTGCGACGAGCCGCCGCCCTGGTACCGCGGCGTCCGGGCGAACTCGCCGATGAGCGCGACCGAGGCGTCGCCGGCCAGTGGCAGCAGCGGAGCGCCGTCGACGTCGTCGTTCTTCAGCAGCACGATCGAGCGTCCGGCGACCTCGCGGGCGAGGGCGTGGTGCGCATCGACGTCGAGCGGGCCGAGGACGGCAGGGCGAGCCTGCGCCCGGCCGACGAGGTCGAGCACCCGGCCCGCCGAGGCGTCCAGCGCGGCGGCCGCCGCCGGATCGGCCCCGGCCGCCGCGGCCACGGCGCGGTCGCTCTCGCCGCCGCTGTACGGCATCTCGAGGTCGAGGCCCGCGACGAGTGCGGCGACGCGGTCGTTCACGGCGCCCCAGTCGGAGACGACCAGCCCCTCGAAGCCCCACTCGTCGCGCAGCACCTGCGTGAGCAGCCACGGATCCTGCGAGGCGTAGACGCCGTTGATCTTGTTGTACGAGCACATCACGGTCCACGGCTGCGCGTCCTTCACGACGCGCTCGAAGCCGCGCAGGTAGATCTCGCGCAGCGGCCGGACGTCGACGTCGCTCGATGCGGTCATCCGCTCGAACTCCTGGTTGTTGGCCGCGAAGTGCTTGAGCGACGAGCCGACGCCCTGCGACTGGATCCCCTTCACGAGCCCCGCGCCGATGATGCCGGAGACGATCGGATCCTCCGACACGTACTCGAAGTTGCGCCCGCACAGCGGCGAGCGCTTGATGTTGATGCCGGGGCCGAGGATGACCGCGACGTCCTCGATCGCCGACTCGACGCCGAGGGCGACGCCGACCCGTTCGGCGAGCTCGGGGTCGAACGAGGATCCGAGCCCCGACGCGGGCGGGAAGCAGGTCGCCGGGATGCTCTGTCCGAGGCCCAGGTGGTCGCTCGCGGCCGCCTGCTTGCGCAGCCCGTGCGGACCGTCCGTGACCATGATCGACGGCACGCCGATCCGGTCGAGGGGCTTGAGCGTCCAGAAGTCCTTTCCGCTGGTGAGCGACGCCTTCTCGTCGGTGCTCAGCTCGGGCAGGCGGTCTCGGGGCGTGGTCATGTCGACTCCTTCGTGGACGACTCGGGTGGCGGGCAGAGCCAGTCGATCAGGTTCCGGGGCAAAAAGCAAGTGTTACTCGGTTTTGGGATCCGCCCCGTTCGCACCGGGATAGTCTCGGGTCATGGCACGACGAGGCTCGTATGCGAAGGGGATCGCGAAGCGCGAGGAGATCCTGCACGCCGCCCTCGCGGTGGTCGCGCGCGAGGGCTGTCACGGCGCCTCTGTGAAGGAGATCGCCGAGGCGGTCGGGCTCAGCCAGGCGGGTCTGCTGCACTACTTCGACAGCAAGGACGAGCTGTTCGTCGAGATCCTGCGCACGCGCGACGAGGTCGACCTGGCCGGCCACGCCGAGGCCGTGGCCGGCACGGATCTGGACGAGCTGCGCGAGGGCTATCTCGACATCGTGCGCCACAATGCCCGGGTGCCGGGGCTCGTCGAGCTGTTCACCCGCCTCGCCGCCGACGCCGCCGATCCCGAGCATCCGTCGCGCGCGTTCTTCGCCGAGCGCAGCACGGGCCTGCGCGACCGCTGGGCCGGCACCATCGCCGACGCGCAGGCGGAGGGCGCGATCCGGGAAGACATCGACGCGATGCTCGCCGCGAGGCTGCTGCAGGCCGTGTCGGACGGCGCCCAGATGCAGCTGCTCGTCGAGCCGGAGCTCGACATGGCAGCCCTCATCGAGACGCTGTTCGACCTGATGCAGTCTCCCGGCACCGTCACCGCATCCCCACCCCAAGGACGTTGAGCGCCGCCTGGCTCTGGTCGTTGAGCGAGGACGGCGAAGCCGACCGAGACGAAACGCCGCACCCCGCGAGCGCACCGCGTTTCGTCTCGCGGAGACCCGCACTGAGCGACCGCCAGCGAGCCGAAGTGTCGCTCGACAACCCGGAAGACGCTCCGCCTCCCCATGGACGTTGAGCGAGGACGGCGAAGCCGACCGAGACGAAACGCCGCACCCCGCGAGCGCACCACGTTTCGTCTCGCTCCGCTCGCTCAACGACCCCGGGATACCGCACCCCGGACCGGGATCCCGTCCCCCCTACAGCAGCGGCAGCACCGCGGCGTAGGCGTCGCGCTGATCGCGCGAGGGCGTGTCGAACACCCGAGCGATCCGGGAGCCGTCGTCATGGCGCGGCCAGCCCGGGTCACCGCCCGCGACGAACGCGACCGCGGCGGCGTGCACCTCGTCGGCGAGCGCCTGCGGCGGGTGCGGGCCGGCGAGCGGCTCCAGCGCGGGGCCGTCCAGGCAGTCGAAGAAGAACGGCACGTCGAGACAGTGCTCGGCGAACCCGAAGGCCCCCGACGGCCACGCGAACCGGTACACCCAGGTCGGCGCGGATCCGCGGTCGGCCAGGATCCGCAGGATCGCGACCCGGAACATCCGGTCGGTCAGCACGCGCCCCGCCAGGCGCACCTTGCCCTTCGCGAGCACGTCCGCATTGGCGGCGAGGTAGGGCTTGCGCGCCTCCTTCGGCACGCCGAGCTTGCCGAGCAGCATGCCCGTGGGCACCCAGCGCAGCGTCTTCGCGGCGTCGCCCATCGCCATCGTGAACTCGTCGTCGGTCGCGCCGAGCACGAGCAGCTTGTCGGATCCGATGCCCGCCCGCAGCGACTCCGGCGTCGGGCGCAGGATGAGGTCGCCGTCGACGGACGGGCCGAGCGGCAGCCCGTTCTCGACGAGGTCGCCCATGTCGCCGCCGAAGGCGGTGAGCTCCTTCTGCACCTCGAGGATGCGCTCCTCGCTCAACGCGCCGAGGCCCTCACGGGTCGGGGCGACGCCGAGCTCGGCGGCCAGCCGGCGCCCGAACTCCTCCGCCCGCGCGGCGGACACGTCGGCCAGGGCGCCGGAGATCGCGTAGACGCCGTGGAACAGGTGCTGCGCCTGCTCCATGCCGAGCAGCGTCAGCACCGCTCCCCCGCCCGCCGACTGCCCCGAGATCGTGACCCGCGCCGGATCCCCGCCGAACGCGGCGATGTTCTGCTGCACCCACTCGAGCGCCAGCAGCCAGTCGCGCACGCCGCGGTTCGACGGCGCATCCTCGATCCAGCCGAAGCCGTCGAAGCCCAGCCGGTACGAGATGGTCACCGCCACGACGCCGTCGCGGGTGAAGTTGCGCCCGTCGTACCAGGGGCTTGCGGGAGACCCCGCGACGTAGCCGCCGCCGTGGATGTAGACGAGCACCGGGAGCCCGCCCCCGGTCGCGGCGGGCCCTTCGAGACCCTCGGGGACTGCCGGCGTGTAGACGTTGACGTTGAGCGTCGATTCCCCCGGCACGCTCGGCTCGGGGATGAGCGTCACGCCGGGGTCGCCGCGCTGCGCGGTGGGCCCGAACACGGCGGCGTCGAGCACGCCCTGCCACGGCGCCTTCGGCACGGGCGCGGCGAAGCGCCGCTCCCCCACGGGGGCCTCGGCGAACGGGATGCCGAGGAACGCCGCCGAGCGGAGGTTGCCGCGCGGGCCGGATCCGGGGGCGGTGGTGTCGCGCCAGCGCCCGCGCACCCGGCCCGCGCGGGTCTGCACCTCGGGGTGCGCGGCGTCAAGGGCCACAGCGACAGCGTCCGTGCCGGCGGACGTGGTCTGGGTGTTCTCCATCGGGAGTCCTTTCATGAAGGGTGGCGCCGGGGCGAGGCTGACTCGGCGCCGGGGCCGGGCTGATTCCACCCGCCGGGGCCGGGCTGATTCGGGGCCGGGGCCGGGCTGATTCGGCGCCGGGGCGATTCCGCCCCGCGGGGCGGGTGCTACCTGACGCCCCTGATCGGAGCGGTGACGATCGCCGCGAGCACGGCGAACACCATCGCGAACACGAAGAGCATGGGGTATCCGCCGAAGGATCCGATGATCACGGCGGCGATCGGGGCGCTGAGGGCCTGCGGGATGTTGGTGGCGACGTTGAGGATGCCGAGATCCTTGCCGGCATCGCTGCCCTCGCTGGGGAGCACCTCCGTCATGAGGGCCGCATCGACCGACATGTAGAGGCCGAACCCGATGCCGTTCACGACGCTCATGAGGATCATCCCGGTCATGTTCGGCATCATCAGCGGGAAGGACAGGCCGATGACCATGACCACGGTCGCGGCGTAGATGAACACCTTGCGGCGGCCCACCTTGTCGCTCCACCAGCCCGAGAGCGCGATCGCCGCCATGGTCGGGACGAGCGGGATCAGGGTCAGGGTCAGCGTGGCACCCTGCGCCTCGGCGAGTGACATCCCGATGTAGTCGGTCAGCAGATACAGCTGGTAGGCGGTGACGGCGAAGTAGCCGAGGATCAGCAGGAACCGGGCCGCGAACGCCCAGGCGAAGTCGGGGTGCCTGCGGGGGTCGATCCAGAACCCGCGGAAGAACGCGCCCCAGCGGAACGGTGCGACGGCGGCGTTCTTCGACGACCAGTCCTTGTTGACCAGCACGAACAGCACGGTGACCACGATCACGGCGACGCCGAAGACGGAGTAGCCGATGCCGATCTGCGCGCCGAGCGCAGCGGCGACCATGACGCCGACCGTCATGCCCAGCTGGGTGCCGAGGCCGATCATCGCGCTCGCACCGCCGCGTTTGGCGCGGGGGAAGCGATCGGCCGTGATGGTGGTCAGCGGCGCCTGCAGGAAGTTCAGCGCCACCTGGATGACGACCCAGAACACCGTGATCCAGAGGATGTCCTGCAGGGATCCCATGCCGAACAGCAGGATCCCGCCGACGAGGGCGCCGATCACCATCCACGGCGCCCGACGTCCGAACCGCGACCGGGTGCGGTCGCTGAAGGCGCCCGCGAGGGGCTGCGCGAACAACGTGAACACGAACGAGGTCGTGGTGACGATCGCGAGGTTCTGCACCTTGTGCGCCGGATCCAGCACGGCGATCTGGGAGGGCAGCAGGATCGCGATGAGACCGCCGTAGGTCGCGAAGAGGGTGAGCGAGGCGACCAGCAGGCTGGGCAGCAGCCGCTTCGTCGCGGGCGGGCTGGCCGCGGGCTCGCCCGCGGCAGGGGCCTCGGCGCGGATGAGTCCGGTCGGGGCGAGCCCCGCGGCGGGATCGGGGGTGATGGTCATGACGGCTCCTCATCGAGCGGATCGGATGCATTGCGCGGATCGGGTGCGCAACCAAATACCAAACCATGTTTGGTTTCCGGTTCCGACATGATTGTGACACTGAAACCTGAACGACACAAGGCTTTCGGAGCTGAAAGCTGTCGATTGTTCGGGTTTCGTGATGGCCGGATATTCTGACCCCATGGCCAAACGGGGTGCGTACGCGAAGGGCGTCGTCAAGCGCGAGGAGATCCTCGAAGCCGCCCTCGAGATCGTCGGACGCCGCGGCTACCGCAACGCCTCGGTGCGCGAGATCGCCGACGCCGTGGGCCTCAGCCCCGCAGGGCTCCTGCATTACTTCGGCACCAAGGAGCAGCTCTTCGTCGAGATCCTCCGCGCCCGCGACGCCCACGACACCGAGCGGTTCAACGGGCTCGAGTTCATGGACTCGTTCCTCGAGGTGGTGCGACACAACGCTGACGTGCCGGGACTCGTCGAGCTCTACACGCGCCTCGCCGCCGAGGCCGCGGATCCTGAACATCCGGCCCGCGCGTTCTTCCTCGACCGCACCGCGGCCGTGCACGCGGTCGCGCGCGAGTCGCTCATCGCGGACCAGCAGGAGGGCCGCATCCGCGCCGATCTCGACGTCGAGTGGATCATCCGCGCCGGCCACGCCCTGGCCGACGGACTGCAGAACGCCTGGATCCTGGATCCGGCGATCGACATGGCCGCCGACGTCGAGCAGTTCTTCGCGCTGCTGAAGCCCTGAGGCTCAGCGCCGACCCGGTCACCCGACCCTCATCCGCGAAATGCAGGAGCCACCCTCCAAATGCAGGAGCGAATCCGGGAATCGGCCCGACTTCGGCCCGGATCCCGGATGGAACCGACGATCCACAGCGGATGCTCCTGCATTTCGCAGGCACCCTCCTGCATTTCGCAAGCCTCGAGCGTCAGCCGCCTCGCTCAACCCCGCACGAGGTCGGCCGGATACGCTGATCGGGTGACCGCCGACGCGCCCCTCGCCCAGACCGACGCCGGCGCGGTGCGCGGATTCTGGCGCGGCGCGCCCGGTACTCCCGGCGCCTCCGCCGCCTTCCTCGGGATCCCGTTCGCCGCCGCCCCCACCGGCGAGCGGCGCTTCGCCGCCCCGCAGCCGCCCGAACCGTGGACCGAGGTGCGCGACGCCACAGCGTTCGGGCCGACCGCGCAGCGCGGCGACAAGGGCGAGACGCTCATCCCCGAGCCCAGCATCCCCGGTGCCGCGACGCTGAACGTGAACGTGTTCACGCCGTCGCTCGAGGGATCCCGTCCGGTCATGGTGTGGATCCACGGCGGCGGCTACGTCGACGGGTCCCCCGCGAGCCCCTGGTACGACGGAGCCGCGTTCAACCGCGACGGTGTCGTGACCGTCTCGCTGTCGTACCGGCTCGGCTTCGACGGCTTCGGGCTCCTCGACGGCGCCCCGGCGAACCGCGGGGTGCGGGACTGGATCGCCGGGCTCGAATGGGTGCAGCGCAACATCGCCGCATTCGGCGGGGATCCCGGCCGCGTGACGATCGCGGGGCAGTCCGCCGGCGGCGGGGCCGTGCTCACGCTGCTCGGGCTCGAGCGCGCGCAGCACCTGTTCCACGCCGCGATGGCGCTCTCGCCGGCCCTCGCCGACGTTCCCGTCGACCTGGCCCGACGCCGCACCGCGCTGCTCGCCCAGCTGCTCGGCCTCGACGGCGCCCCCACCGCGGACCGCTTCCGAACGGTGCCGGAGCGGAAGGTGATGCAGCGCCAGCCCGTCGCGGCGCTGCTCGGCGCGAAGGGGCTGCGCGCGATCCTGGATCCCCTCGTCTCCGGCCTGCCCTGGGGTCCGGTGATCGACGGCGAGGTGCTGCCGCGATCTCCCGTGGATGCGCTGCGCGCCGGAATCGGATCCGACAAGCCGCTGCTGCTCGGAGCCACCGACGACGAGTTCACCATGACGATGGACCAGGCGCCCTGGGTGCTGCGGTTCGTGCCGGCCGGGCTCGCGCTGCGCCTGCTGTGCCGTGATCGGACGGTGCGCCGCGCCTACCTCGCGGCGAACCGGGCTCAGCGCCGCCGCGGCACCCCGGCCCTGCTCGGCCGGTTCGTGACCGACCGGGTGTTCCGTTCGCTCGTCGTGCGGACGGCACAGGCACGCGGCGACGCCCCCACGTGGACGTACCGCTTCGCCTGGGCCTCCCCGGCGAAGCGGTGGTCGTGCCACTGCCTGGACGTGCCGTTCTGGTTCGACGTGCTCGACGACCCGTTCGTCGAGCGCCTCGCCGGGCCTACGCCTCCGCAGCACCTCGCCACCGAGATGCACGACGTCGCGTCCCGATTCGTCGAGGACGGCGACCCGGGCTGGCCGCAGTGGCGCACGGATCCGGGGCTCAGCCGGGTGTTCGGCGGCGGGCCCGCCGAGCCCGCGCTGTCGGCGACCGCCTACGACGGGGCACTGCCGCTGGTCTGAGCCCTTCCCTCCCGGAGTCGTCGAGCGAGCACACCGCACGCCCACATCCCCCGAGGACGTTGAGCGAGGACGCCGCAGGCGACCGAGACGAAACGCGGCGATCTCGCGAGAGCGCTGCGTTTCGTCTCACTCGGCCTCCGGCCGTGTTCGCTCAACGACCGGGGAGTGCCGGCCTCCGGCCGTGTTCGCTCAACGACCACGGGGGGATGCCGACCTCCGGCCGTGTTCGCTCAACGACCCCGGGGGATGCCGACCTCCGGCCGTGTTCGCTCAACGACCCCGGGGGATGCCGGCCTCCGGCCGTGTTCGCTCAACGCCCCCGGATGCACACGACGAACCCGCCGTCCCCTGGGAGCGAGACGGCGGGTTCGGGTCGATGCGGGGCCGCGCCCGGGGGTGGATCCGGTCAGGCGATCGGGTCCAGCAGCGGGATGTCGTGGCGGTGCGGGGTGCCGAAGCGGTGCGCGGTGACCGAGACGGCCTGCTCGCGCAGGAAGGTCAGGATCTCCACGCGCCCGGCGGCGACCACGGGGTTCGCGTACAGCGCGAGGCTCGGCGAGCCGTCCACGGCCGCCGCGGTCTCGGCGGGGGCAGTGCCGATGAGGCGCACCCGTCCGCCCCGCGCGGCGAGCCGGCGCGCGTGTGCGGCCCAGGCCGCGGCGTCCTCTGTCGCGACCGCGACGTCCTGTGTCCCGAGCCAGGTGACCACGGCGCCGGGCAGCGGCGCGAGCGTCGAGACCGTGACGCGGGCGCGGCCACGGCGACCCGCGGCGACGACGCGGATCAGCTCCGCGATCCGGGATCCCTCGAAGCGCACCGTGACCGGCACGGCCTGGTAGCGCAGCGCGTTCTGCTCGGTCACGAGGCCGGTGGCGTCGCGCACCACGCCGAACTCCCCTGCCCACGCGTCGATGTCGGTCGCGAGCGCCCCGCGCAGCCACGCGATGTCGGCGTCGGCGGTGCCGGACGCGGCGAGCGCGCCCACCGCACCGGTCGCGAGCGCGTCGAGCTCGCGCGTCGAGGAGACGGGAGCGTCGGTCCACTCGGACAGCCCGACCAGGTAGTTCGGCCCGCCGGCCTTGGATCCGGCGCCGACGGCGGCCTTCTTCCAGCCGCCGAACGGCTGGCGCTGCACGATCGCGCCCGTGGTGCCGCGGTTGACGTAGAGGTTGCCCGCCTGGATCGAAGCGAGCCACAGCTGGATCTCGTCCTCGTCGAGGGAGTGCAGGCCCGAGGTGAGCCCGTAGTCGATGTCGTTGACGATGTCGATCGCCTCGGTGAGCGAGCCGGCGGTCATGATGCCGAGCACCGGGCCGAAGTACTCGACGCGGTGGAACTCGCTTCCGCGCTGGACCCCGTCGCGGATCCCCGGGCGCCACAGCTGCCCGGCCTCGTCGAGCTTCTCGGGCTTCAGCAGCCAGCTCTCCCCCGGGTGCAGCGTGGTCAGCGCGCCGAGCAGCTTGCCCTCGGCGGGGCCGATGAGCGGGCCGATGCGGTTCGAGCCGTCCTCCGGCGAGCCCACGTCGTAGGCGCGGACGGCGTCGACGAGCTGACGGCAGAACCGCTGGGAGGTCGCGGCGGATCCGACCAGCACCACGAGCGACGCGGCCGAGCACTTCTGCCCGGCGTGGCCGAACGCGGCGTACGCGACGTCCTTCGCGGCGAGGTCGAGGTCGGCCGAGGGGGTGACGATGATGGCGTTCTTGCCGCTCGTCTCGGCGAGCAGCGGCAGGTCCTGACGGAATCCGCGGAACAGCTCCGCCGTCTCGTAGCCGCCGGTGAGGATGACCCGGCCGACGGCAGGGTCGCTCACGAGCTTCGCGCCCAGGTCCCCGCGGGCGGGACCGTCGAACTGCACGTACTGCAGCACCTCGCGCGGCACGCCGGCCTCCCACAGCGCCTCGACCATGACGGCGCCGGAGCGGCGGGCCTGGCGCGCGGGCTTGATGATCACCGGGGATCCGGTGGCGAGGGCGGAGAGAGTGGATCCGGCCGGGATCGCGACCGGGAAGTTCCACGGCGGGGTGACCACGGTGAGGCCGACGGGGTGCATCTCGGCGCCGTCGACGTGGGCGAGCTTCTTGGCGCTCTCGGCGTAGTAGTGCGCGAAGTCGATGGCCTCGGAGACCTCGGGGTCGCCCTGCTCGATGACCTTGCCGGCCTCGGATCCCATGACCTCGAGCAGCTCTGCGCGGCGGGCCTCGAGCGCGTCGCCGGCCTTGTGCAGGATCGCGGCACGGCCCTCGGCGCCGAGCGCACGCCAGGCCTCACCCGCCGCGACGGCGGTCGCGATCACGGCGTCGACCTGCTCCGGGGCGGAGAGCGTGTTCGCGGCGACGGTGTCGTCCCCAAGGGTCGATCCGGCCATGCGCGCGCGGATCGCATCGCCCCACGCCCGGTTCGCGGCGAGCGACGGGTCGGTGTCGGGGGTGTTCTCGAAGCCGTCGGTCGGCGCCGGGGCGGCGAGAGCGGTGCGGTCCTGGATCCGGTTGATGCCGGGCACCTCGGTCGGCACGCTCCGGACCGAGGCGAGGAAGCGCTCCTTCTCGCGCTCGAAGAGGGCCGGATCCGCGTCGAGGTCGAAGACCGCCGACATGAAGTTCTCCTGCGACGCTCCCTCCTCCAGGCGGCGGATCAGGTACGCGATCGCGACGTCGAACTCGTCGGGGTGCACGACCGGCGTGTACAGCAGCAGGGATCCGACCGTGCGTTTGACCACCTGCGCCTGCGCGGACGCCATGCCGAGCAGCATCTCGAACTCGACCCCCTCGGTGACGCCGCGCTTCTGGGCGAGCAGCCAGGCCAGCGCGATGTCGAAGAGGTTGTGACCGGCCACGCCGATCCGCAGGTTGCCGATGTGCTCCGGACGCAGCGCGTACTCGAGCACGGCCTTGTACGAGGCGTCGGACTCCTGCTTGGTCGACCAGGTCGCCAGCGGCCAGCCGTGCGACTCGGCGTCGACGGTCTCCATCGGCAGGTTGGCGCCCTTGACGACGCGCACCTTGATCGGCGCCCCGCCGTCGGCCACGCGCTTTGCCGCCCACTCCTGCAGGCGGATCATGGCGCCCAGGGCGTCGGGCAGGTACGCCTGCAGCACGATGCCGGCCTCGAGGGTCTTGAACTCCTCACGGTCGAGGATGGAGGTGAAGACCGCGATCGTGAGGTCGAGGTCCTTGTACTCCTCCATGTCGAGGTTGATGAACTTGGGGACGCTCCCGGTCCCTGAGCCTGTCGAAGGGCCGCCCTTGACGGCGATCCGGTACAGCGGCAGCAGCGCCTCCGCCGCGTCAGCGACCGCGGCGTCGAACGCCCACGGGCTGTGCGGGGCGACGGTGGAGGAGACCTTGATCGAGACGTAGTCGACGTCGTCGCGCTCAAGCAGCCGGCGAGTGCCCTCGAGGCGACGGGCGGCCTCCTCGCGGCCGAGGATGGCCTCGCCGAGGAGGTTGATGTTGAGCTTCACACCCTGGGTCTCGCGGATGTGCGCGATGGCCTTGCCGAGCTTCTCGTCGCGGGCGTCGACGATGAGGTGGCGCACCATCTGGCGCAGCACCGCGCGCGCCGCGGGCACCACGACGCCGGGGACCATGCCCGCGGCGAGTCCGCCCAGGCCGATCGCGCCCCTCATCGGCGCGGGCAGGAAGCCGGGCGTGATCGGAACCAGTTCCTTGAGCTTCGCGGCGGCGACCTTCAGATCCTCCGGACGCACCACGCCGTCGACGAAGCCGACCGTGAAGTCGAGGCCGTTCGGGTCGCGCAGCACGCCGGCGAGGCGCTGGCCTGCGGCGTCGACGGGCACCTCACGGCTCTCCGCGAGCCAGGTCTTGACGAGGGCGACGGCGTCGTCGGCCAGCTCCTCGAGGTCGGTCGATGCGGCGGCGGTGCTCGCGGTGCTCTCAGTGGCGGTCATGGTTCCTCGTGGGGTCGGGGTCTCGCGCACGCGCGCGGGGATGCTCCCAGGATGGATCCGATCTCCCTGCAGGAAAAGCGATGATTCATGGCGAGTATCATTCGACATATTCGAATTATTGACACGGGTCGCCGAGCGGGGCGACTCACCCACGGGGTCGCCGAGCGACGCGACTCGCCCCACGGGGTCGTTGAGCGAGGACGCGCAGCGACCGAGACGAAACGCCGTGCTCCCGCGGGTACCACGTTTCGCCTCGCGCGGCCTGCAGCCGTGCTCACTCGACGGCCCCTGCCCAGGAGCTCGCTCAACGCCCCCGACCCAGGAGAGAGCATGTTCGAACTGCGCCGACTGCGCCTGCTGCACGAGTTCGCACTGCGCGGCACGATCGCCGAGGTCGCGCACTCTCTGTCATACAGTCCGTCGACCGTGTCGCAGCAGCTGGCCCTGCTGGAGCGCGCGGCCGGGGTCGCCCTGCTCGAACCGGACGGGCGCCGCATCCGGCTGACGCCCGAGGGACGGGTCCTCGCCGCGCACGCCGCCCGCGCCCTCGAGCTCGACGAGCAGGCTCGGCAGGCGCTCAGCCAGGCGCCCGCCGAGGCGGTGCGGATCAGCGCCATGCCGACCGCGGCCGAGACGATCGTGCCGGCAGCGCTCACCAGCCTGGGCACCACGCACCCACACCTGGGCATCGAGATGACCGAGGCTCCGCCCGAGGAGGGGCTGTTCGAACTGACCGCGCGCCGCTTCGACCTCGTGATCGCCGAGCAGTACCCGGGGCATACCCGCGAGCGGCACGCGGGCAACGTGCACGAGCTGATCGGAGAGGATCCGATCCGCCTCGTCCTCCCGTCCGGCGAGGATCCGGTGTCGCTCGACCGGCTGCGCGACCGCGCCTGGGTGATGGAGCCGATCGGATCCGCGGCACGGCAGTGGGCCGTGCAGCAGTGCCGCGCGGCGGGGTTCGAGCCCGACGTGCGCTTCGAGGCGGCGGATCTGACCGCGCACGTGCGGCTCATCGAGGCGGGGCACGCAGTCGGGATGCTGCCCGACCTGATCTGGGGAGACGCGCCCGCCCGGGTCACGCTGTCCGAGCTGCCCGGATCCCCCGTGCGCGAGGTGTTCACCGCGGTGCGCGAGTCGGCGCGTGCCTCCGAGGCGATCGGCGTGGTGCGCGCCGCCCTCGCCGACGCGTTCGCCCAGCACCGCCGACCGCGCCGGGGTCGCTGAGCACGGACCTTGGGCCCGACCGATCCCACGCCGCGTCCTCACGGAGCGGGCTCGCGAGCGCGCCGCGTTTCGTCTCGGTCGCCTCCGGCGTCCTCGCTCAACGTCCACGGGGAGGGCCGATCCACTTTCCGGGGTCGTTGAGCGAGCGAAGCGAGACGAAACGTGGCAATCTCGCGGAGTTACCGCGTTTCGTCTCCGTAGCCTGCGGCGTCCTCGCTCAACGACCAGGGGGAGGGTTGATCCACTTTCCGGGGTCGTTGAGCGAGCGAAGCGAGACGAAACGTGGCACTCCCGCGAGGTCACCGCGTTTCGTCTCGGTCGCCTGCGGCGTCCTCGCTCAACGACCGAGCTGTCAGCGGCGCAGGAGGGAGATCCGCACCGTCCGCAACCGGTCGTCGGGGAACATGAAGAAGCGCTCGTCGCCGTTGAGGGTGCGCCCCGGCTGCCACACCCCGTCGACGAAGACGCCTTCCTGCACGGTGTCGAGCTCGATGATCCGCTCGGGGTGCGAAAACCGCACCGGAGTGCCCCGGGCGATCAGCAGGAACTCGTCGTCGCCGGTGTGGATGGCCAGCCTTCCCCCGGCGCTCCACGGCGGGCAGGGGCCGCACGTGCGACACCGGTGAATTCTGCGTCACTCGAAACGGCTCCATTCGGGTGTGATCAGGTGACCGGCGCGAGGATCTGCGACCGGATCCGGTCAAGCACACGGGCGACCTCCAGCGTGGCCTTCTCATCGTGCTCCGGATGCTGAGTCCGACCGGAACGCAGCACGGCGTCGACCGAGCGGATCATGGGGACGTAGCCGGATCCCTCCCGGGGACGGGAGAGCCTCTCCGGCTCGGTGAACAGCGCCTGCGCGGTCCCCGCGTGGAGCTCGGCGCGGTCGCCCGCCCAGAACATCGCGGGGAGCTCCACCCACCCCGCGGTGCCGCTGACGGCTGCGGACGGGTCCGCGAACTCCAGCACCGAGCACGCCAGCTGGGAGACGCCTCCGCCCTCGTGCTCGAGGGTGACGTGCGCCCGCACGTCCACGCCGTCGCGCACGTCTCCGATCGCGGTGACCGTGCGCACCGGGCCCAGCGCCCAGATCGCCAGGGTCACCGGGTAGATCCCCTGGTCCAGGACGGTGCTCCCGCCCAGATCGGCACGCCACCGGCCGCCGCCCGCGGGGAAGGGCACCCCGAACGCGCCGCGCACGGAGCGCCGCTCGCCGATCAGTCCTCCCTCCAGCCGCCGGAACAGCTCGCGGTGCAGCGGGTTGAACTTCATCCACATGGCTTCCATCGCGAAAAGCCCCCGCTGTCGCGCGTGCGCGAAGAGGGTCTCCGAGTCCGAAGCCGACACGGTCATCGGCTTCTCCACCAGCACGTGCTTGCCCGCGTCCAGCGCGCTCAGCGCCTGCGGAAGGTGGATGGCGGGCGGCGTCGCGACGTAGACCGCATCCACGTCCTCGCGCTCCAGCACGGCCCGCAGGTCGTCCGAGGAGAAGGGGATGCCCTGTCTGTCGGCGAAGTCGGCGGCGGCCTCCGCGCGCCTGCCCCACACCGCGGTGACCTCGCAGGAGGCGGCGCGCAGATCGGGCACGAACTGCTCCGAGATGCGCCCCGTGCCCAGCACGGCCCAGCGTGTGCGGCCGCCTCCCGCGAGCGGGTTCATGCGCCGGTGCGCGGCTTGCCGTTGCCGAACGAGGTCCACCGGCGGCGGAGCTCGTGCGCGGCCGCCTTGGGCTTGCGGTCACGCGTGAACGCGCCCTTCTTGTTGCCCTCCACACGGTGGGTCCCGTTCGACGTCTGGAAGTCGGCGAAGTTCCACACCTGCTCGCCGACGAAGTAGGGCACCTCGTCGTAGACGCGGTGGTACATCGCCAGGAGCTTCGCCTGATACTCCTCGGTCCACGGCGCATCCCAGACCGAATGCGCACCGGGCTGGGTGTCCGCACCGTACTCCGTCATCATGACGGGCTTGCCGAACCGCTCCCAGCTGCCCAGCTCGCCGCGCAGGTGCTGTTCGGCGGTCTTGAGGTCACCGGGCGTGACGTACCAGCCGAAATAGCGGTTGAGGCTGATCACGTCGAACAGGTCGACGATCTTGTCGTTGGCCGCGTTCGCGAACAGCACCACCGAATAGGTCATCGGACGGGTGGGGTCGAGCTCCCGGGCCAGATCCACGATCGGCTCGAAGTACTCGCGGGCGCCCTCTTCGTTCGAAGCGGGCTCGTTCATCAGCGACCACATCACGACGCTCGGGTGGTTCTTGTCCCGGGCGATGAGCTCGCGCACGTGCTGGGCGAGCGCGGCCTGCGATGCGTCTCCGAGCGCTTCCGGACCGAAGGTGCGCTTGGGCTTGTTCTGCGCGATACCGGCGTCGATGAGCATGTTCAGGCCGACGGCGGCGGTCTCGTCGATCACGACGATGCCATGGCGATCGGCGAAGTCGAGCACCTCCTCCGCGTACGGGTAGTGCGATGTGCGGAACGAGTTCGCTCCGATCCACTCCAGCAGCTGGAAGTCGTGCACGAGGAATGCATCGTCGTGCCCCTTGCCGTGGATGGGCGTGTCCTCGTGCTTGCCGAAGCCCTTGAAGTAGAACGGCTCGCCGTTGATGAGGAACTGGGTCCCGCGGACCTCGACCGTGCGCACCCCGACCGTCTGCACGTACTCGTCGACGAGGGTGCCGCCGACCTGCAGCTGCACGGTGAGGTCGTAGAGATAAGCCGCTCCGGGCTGCCACAGCACGACGTCGGCGATGTCGAGCCTTCCCGTGGCGCCGTCCCCGGCCGCCACGACCACTCCCTGCGCGTCGCGCAGCGCGACCGACACCTCCGCGTCGCCATCGACGACGACCGCGTAGTCGACGTGCCCGACGGATCCCTCGAAGCCCGTGACGACGGTGAGGTCGGAGACGTGTGTCGCGGGCAGGCTGTGCAGCCACACCGACCGCGCGATGCCGGCGTAGTTGTAGAAGTCGTGCAGGTAGCTCTGCGACTTCGAACCATCGGCATGCTCAGTGACGACACCCGGCGGGATGGTCTCGGTCGTCAGCCGGTTGTCCACCGCGACGGTCAGCCGGAAGGCGCCGCCGGGCGTGACGGCATCCGTGACGTCGATGTCGAAGGGCGTGTACCCGCCGACGTGCTCGCCGACGAGGGCGTCGTCGAGGTAGACCCGCGCCGCGTGCGTGACCGCGTCGAAGCGCAGGTGGATGCGCTCGCCGGCCCAGCCCCGGGGAACCCGCACCGTCCGCTGGTAGTACACCCAGCCGACGTGATCGCGGATCTCGGGATCCGTGAACAGGTCGTTGTAGCTGGCGGGCACGGCCGCCTCCAGCGTCGTGGCCAGCGCAGCGGTCCATGGCGCATCGTCCACCCTCGAGTCGATGGCGAATCGCCACAGGCCGTCGAGGTCGACCATTTCCCGAGTGGCGGTCGAGCGGGGTTTGAGCATGGCAGGCCTTTCTGCGCGTCGTGCGGGTCGTTAGGAGTCAATCAGATTTCGGAGGAATTGGCAATCGATTGCCAGGAGTCATCTCGCGCCGCGCACGCAGGCGGCGATGACAAGGCCGCCGGCGACCGCGAGAGCGGCGGCGGCGAGATACAGCGCGAGGAAGTTCTGGTGCGCACCCCCGGTCGCGAGAATGACCCCTGCGACGAGAGGAGCGAACACCCCGGGGATCTTCTGGGCGAAGAGATTGATCGCCATGTAGCGACCGGCCTGCGTGTCCCGATGCGGAAGGATGTCCAGGGTCAGCGCCTGTCCCGACGCGGAGAAGAGGGCGATGCCCAGTGAGGACACCAGCGTCCCCCCGATCAGAGCCGAGGGCGAGAGCGCGAATGCGGAGATCGTGCAACCGGTGGCGAAGAGGGCCGCACCGATCAGGATCATCGGACGCCGCATGCCGATGCGATCGCTGAGCCATCCGCCGCCGAGCGCACCGAGGAGCGCGGCCGCGACGCTCATGCCGGACGTCAGCGCCATGAACCCGGCCACCTCGCCGACAGGGATGCCGAGGCGCTGCGCGTAGAAGAACACCGTGAAGCTCGTGGTGAGGCTGAGCCCCGAGAAGAAGACGAACCGCCCCGCCCAGTTCCACGCGAAGTCGGGGAACTCCCGCGGGCGGAACCCGTAGCTGGCGATCACCGACCAGAGGGTGAGCCGGCCGGCGCGCGGCATCGAGCGGCTGTCGGGATCCTCGGCGAAGCAGACGAAGACCGCGATGAGCACCACCGCGACGGCCGCCGGGATCGCGAAGATCATCAGGCTCTCACCCACGGCGGGAGCGACGAGGAGCACGCCGGCCACCGGTGCGACGTGCATCGTGAGCGTCGTGATCCCCGCGACCTGGCCCCGCTGGCTGCGCGGCAGCCGATCGGCCTGCCAGTTCCCGATCGATCCGCCGGACGTGTTCCATCCGATCGCCGACAGCACCCATCCGACCGCCAGCACGGGGATGTTCGGCGCGAAGGCCATGACGAGCACCGAGACCACGCCGACGACGGCGCCGGCGACCGTGAACGGACGTCGTCGCCCCCAGCGGGAGCGCGTGCGGTCGCTGAGGATCCCGGTCAGCGGCGCGGCGATCAGAGTGGCCGCCGATCCGATCGCCAGCAGCACGCCGAGCAGATCCGTCCGTCCCGGTGCGATCTGATCGAGCCGGACGGCAAGCGAATACGACATCGGAACGACGGCCGCCATTCCGCCGCCGAACGTCGCCCCCACGAGCAGGGCGATCCCCCACCAGGGCACGCGCGACTGCTCGCGGGTTCCGTCGTGCGGACCCGCATCCTCGCCGCGGACGTCGTCCACGCAAGCCTCGGGAAGCGTGGCGCTCACCGCCCCGGCGAGCTCGTCCGCGATCCGCCGTTCCGCCGTCATGCGTTCTCCACGGCGAGACTCCCCGTCCAGGCATGGACCTCGACCGCGGCGCTCACGCCAGGCCGTTCCGCCGCGCCACCGCGCCGAGCCAGCCGAGGCTCGGCTTGGGCGTGCGCACGAAGGTCTCCCGATCCACCTCCACCAGACCGAACGTCGGATCCCAGTGCCCCCACTCATAGTTGTCCAGCAGGGTCCAGTGCAGGTAGCCGCGGATGTCGATACCGTCCCCCACCGCGCTCTCCAACGCCTCCAAGGCCCCGGTCGTGTAGGCGATGCGCCGCTCGTCGTCCTTCGTGGCGATGCCGTTCTCGGTGATCAGGATCGGCACGCCGCCGGTCACCTCGGCCGTATGGCGGACGGCGATGCCCACGGCATCGGGACGATAGGCGGTGCCCACGAGAGTGTTGTCGGGGTGCGGCGGATAGGGCTCGATCCCGTCCTCGTTCACCCAGATCGCCGAATAGGACTGCACTCCTACGAAGTCGTCGCCGCGAGCGCCCTCGAGGTACAGGTCCTCCCAGACGAAGTCCAGCTCGCGCTTCTTCTCCTCCGCACCCGGGCGGGCCTCGTGGGCGCGGTTGGCGACCGACCATCCGACCTTGGCGCCCGTGCGCTCGCGCACGATGTCGCGGACGGCGTGGTGCGCCTCGACGAAGCGCCGGCCGATCTCGAGATCCGGCGCGGGCAGCGGGCGGCGGCCGGTCGACTCGCCCTGCGGGGTCTCCACCGTGGGGCTCTGCCAGGTGCCCGCCTCCTCGGCGCGCTTCATCTGCTGGGCCATGCCGGTCATCATGGCGAGCATGTTGGGCTCGTTCATGGTGACGACCCAGTCGACGCCGTCCAGGATCGTGGTCGCGGTCTCGATGTAGCTCGTGAAGCGCTCGATGGCGCGCTCACCGAGCCAGCCGCCCTCATCGATGAACCACTTCGGGTTGGTGAAGTGGTGCAACGTCACGACCGGGGTCAGTCCGAACTCGCGCGCGGCTTCGATCATGCGGCGGTAGTGGGCGAGTTCGGCGTTCGACACCAGGCCGGGGATCGGCTCGATCCGCGCCCATTCGATGCCGAAGCGGTAGGCGTTCAGCCCCGCGTCCGCCATGAGCCTCATGTCCTCGCGGTAGCGGTGGTAGCTGTCGCAGGCGTCGCCGCTGCGCTCCATGCCCGGCATCCGGCCCTCATTGGCCCAGAAGTCGCTGAGCACGTTGTTGCCCTCGATCTGATGCGGCGCGGTCGAGGCGCCCCAGAGGAATGCTTCGGGAAAGGTCATGTCCACATCCTGTTCGTCGGCCCGGCCACGGGAGATTCGGTCACCATCGGATGACAACCGATTGCCATCTCACGGTAGCACAGAAATAGTAAGATCTCACTAGTTTTTGATCCAGGCGAGGAGAACCCGATGGCCCGGCAGTACGCGAAGTCCGCCGCCGTGCGGCAGACGATCCTCGAAGCGTGCTCTGCGGCATTCGGGGAGGCGGGGTTCCACGGCGCGTCCATGTCCGAGATCGCGCGCCGCGCGGGCATCAGTCATACCGGCCTGGTGCACCACTTCCCTCGCAAGGAGGATCTGCTGACCGCCATCCTCGACCTGGAGGATCGGCGCACCGCGGAATTCATGCACGATCGCGGACGGTTCGACATCGACCGCGATCCGGTCGAGATCCTCCGCGGGGTGCTCGCCAACCTGGTGGAGCGTGAGCCCGAGGTCGGCATCGTCGAGCTCAACGCGGTGCTCAGCGGCGAGGCGACCGCCGTCTCGCATCCCGCACACGACTACTTCCGCGATCGCTATCGCAACGTGCGCCGCTTCCTCGGCAGGCAGTTCACCCGGCTGGCCGAAGAGGGGCGCCTCGCCACCTCTCTCGATGCCGGACAGCTCGCGGCGCTCATGGTCGCGAGCGCGGAGGGCGTGCACCTGCAGTGGCTCTACGAGCGCGGCGACGCCCTGGCCGTGGAGCCGATCGTCGAGGGCCTGCTCGCGGGCATCGTCCCCGAGCTGCGCGCCGACGGGCATCAGGACGCGGTGTAGCGGAAACGGCGCACGAGCGCGTCCGCAGTCGACGGATCCGGGTGGAACCCCGCCGGATCCGTCGATGCTCACGACATCGCGCCCTGCGTCTCGAGAAGCGCCCTCCGCGCGGCACGGCGACGGCGCTGCTCCCCCGGATCCGCCACCGGCGCCGCCAGCAGCAGCCGCTGCGTGTACGGATGCGCCGGAGCCGAGGTGACCTCGGAGGCGGGCCCGTTCTCGACGATGTCGCCCCGGTACAGCACCGCGACGCGGTGGCTGATGTGGCGGATCACCGAGAGGTCGTGCGAGATGAAGAGGTATGCGACCCCCGTCTCCTTCTGGATGTCGATGAACAGGTCCAGCACGTGGGCCTGGGTCGACAGGTCCAGGGCGGAGACCGGCTCGTCGCAGACGATGAGCTTCGGACGGGGGGCGAGAGCGCGTGCGATCGCGATGCGCTGTCGCTGACCGCCGGAGAATTCGCGCGGCAGCCGGGACGCCGCGTTCGCCGGAAGCCCCACGCGGTCGAGCAGCACCCGCACCCGGGAGCGCGCGTCTTTCGCCGAGGCGCCCTGCACGACCAGCGGCTCGCTGAGGATGTCGCCGATCGTGAGCGACGGGTTGAGTGAGGTGTAGGGATCCTGGAAGACCACCTGGATCTGATCGGCGAGGGCGCGCCTCTGCCGCGCGTTCAGGCCGACGATGTCTTTGCCTTCGAAGGCGATCCGGCCGCCGGACGTGGGGACCAGACCGAGCACGGCGCGGCCGATCGTGGTCTTGCCCGAACCGGACTCGCCGACCAGTCCGACGGTCTCACCCGCGCGCACGTCGAGCGACACCCCGTGCAGGACCTCGACGGGCGCGGCCCGCAGGCCTCGTCCGGGGAAGGCGACCCGCAGATCGCGTACGTCCAACAGGGTCATGACTTCCCTCCGGCTGCGTCGACGGGAGCGTCCGTGCGGACGACGTTCTCGTCGAGGATGGATCCGAGCAGCATCATCGTGTATTCGTGTTGCGGGTCCCGGAAGATCTCCTCCACCGTTCCGGTCTCGACGATGCGTCCGCTCTGCATCACGGCGATCCGATCGCAGATGTCCGCGACCACGCCGAAGTTGTGCGTGACGAGGAGCACCGCCATGTCCAGCTCTGCCTGCAGATCCCGCAGCAGATCGAGGATCTCCGCCTGCACGGTGACGTCGAGCGCCGTCGTGGGCTCATCCGCGATCAGCAGCCGGGGACGACTCGCCACGGCGCCGGCGATCAGCACGCGCTGCGCCATGCCGCCCGAGATCTGGTGCGGGTAGGAGTCGAAGGTGCGCTGAGGATCCGCGATGCCGACGCGCGCCAGAAGAGCCAGCACACGTTCTCGCGCTTCCCGCTGGGAGATGCCGAGCGTCGCCCGCACGCCCTGGACGAGCTGACTGCCCACACGGTACGACGGATCGAGGTTGGACATCGGCTCCTGCGGGATGTAGGCGATCTCCTTCCCGCGCAGGGGCGCCATCTGCGCGTCGGTGAGACCGATCAGCTCGCGCCCGGCGAAGCGGATCGATCCGCCCACGATCATGGCCTCGTTCGGCAGGACTCCGAGCGTCGCGAACGCGGTCTGCGACTTCCCCGACCCCGACTCCCCGACCAGACCGAGGATCTGTCCCTTGTCCAGGTCGAGCGAGACGCCTCGGACGACCTCGTTGAGTCCGCCGTTCGGGTCGGGGTAGGCGATCGACAGATCCTGGATGTCGAGCAGCCGCGAGTCATACGCGCCGCCGTCGGCCGCCTCCGGCGCGAGCACGCGCTGACCTGCGCCGACCTTCGCGGGCTTGGGCTGCGAGCCCTCGAGCACGTCGCGCAGGGCGTTGCCGAGGAGGACGAGCGATGCGGTGATGATGCCCAGCGAAAGGCTCGGCCACAGGAACTGCGTGGGCACGATGTAGAGGTTGCGGAACCCCGATGAGATCATCGCGCCGAAGCTGGGCACCTGCAACGATCCGACGCCGAGGAAGGCGAGTCCGGACTGCACCGCGATCGCCGAGCCGCAGAGGAATGCGGCTGCGATGATGATCGGTCCGCGGACCACGAACAGCACGTGCCGGCCGAGGATGCGGAGGTCGCCGAGACCGGACACCCTCGCCGCGTCGACGTACAGCTCATTCTTCACGCCGAGCACGAGATTCCGCACGATGCGGTAGATGCCGGGCGAGAGCAGCACGCCGAAGATCAGCATGGTGGCCTGGTAGGCGCCCTTGGTCACCGGCATCAGCACGATCAGCATCAGCACGCCGGGGAAGGTCATGACCAGACTGAACAGCCATTCGGTCACGCCCTGGGTGACGCGACCGAAGTAGCCGCCGATCAACCCCGCGGTCACGCCGACCACCAGCGCCACGCTGGCGCCGATCAGCGCCGAGACCGCGGCCGTCTGCACGGAGTAGAGCAGCCGGCTGTAGATGTCGCGGCCTGATTCGTCGGCGCCGAGCGGGTATCCCGGCGTGCCGACGGGAGCGTTCACCATCGAGAGCTGCGCCTCGTTGGGTCCGTGCAGCGCGATGATCGGGGCGAGGAGGCCGAGGATCAGGATCACGAGCAGGAGCACGATCGTGGTCATCGCCTGCGGATCGCGGAGCAGGCGCCGAAGCACGGTGGTGCGCTCGGACGCCTCGGCGGCCTGCACGGCCTGCAGCAGTTCGGTGCTGGGGCGCGCGACCCGGCCCGTGCTCACCGCATCGGATGCGACGCGATCACCCGGGCGGGTGGATCCGGTGGACGTCTCGTCGGGAGCGGTCATCGCACTCTCGCTTTCGGGTTGAGCCAGCCATTGGCGATGTCGGTGATGAGGTTGACGATGATCACCAGGAAGACGCCGAAGACGGTGACACCGAGGATGACGGGGATGTCGCCCTGCAAGGACGCGTTGAAGGCGTAGCTGCCGTATCCCGGCAGTGCGAAGACGTTCTCGATGATCAGCGCCGCGCCGAACATCTGGATGAACTCGAGCGACATCACCGTCAGAGCAGGGCTGCCGGCGTTGCGCAGCGCGTGGCCCAGGACGATGGAGCGCGACGAGATGCCGCGCGTCCTCAGAGTGCGGACGTAGTCGCGGCGCAGCTCGTCGATCATGCGGCCCCGCACCTGGGCGGCCATGTTGGCCACGCCGCCGATGGTCAGGACGATCACCGGGATGGCGATGCTGCGCGCCCACTTGCCCGGATCCTCTGTGATGGGGGTGAAACCCGTCGCGGGCAGCCACTTCAGCTGCACCGCGAAGAGCACGACGAGCGCGATCGCGAGCAGCAGACCGGGGATCAGATATCCCAGCAGCGAGATGCCCTGGGCGATGCGGTCGGCCACGCCGCCACGGGACGCGGCCCAGACGCCGAGCGAGACGGCGATGACCGCCGTGAGGAGCAGCGCCGGGATGATCATCGACAGCGTCACCGCGGCGCGCTGCAGCACGGAGGGCGCGACCGGGAGCGAGGTGTATACGGACACCCCGAAGTCCCCGCGCAGCGCGTGCCAGAGCCAGTCGGCGTACTGCACGAGCACCGGCCGATCCCATCCTTTGGCCGACATGATGCCGGCCACCGTCTGCGGTGTGGCGGAGGGTCCGAGGATCGTGCGGGCGACGTCCTCGAAAGACGTGCCGAGGAGCAGAAAGGTGATCAGCGTCACCAGCAGCGCCAGGACGACGCCGGTGCCCAGCCTGCGGAGAATGTAGATAAGCATGGTTTCCTCGTCCTTTCGGGGGCGGGCTGCGCGCCCGCCCCCGAAAAGCTCAGTGGATCGTCAGCCGTTGAACGCGAAGTTCCGCAGCGTCAGCGGAGCGCCGCCGTAGGCGATGTACTTGATGCCGTCGCTGGTGACCCAGTTGCCGCCGATGAACAGCACCGGCGCCTCGTACGCCTGCTCGACCGCGTACTCGTTGAGCTTCTTGTAGGTCGGGACGACGTCCTTGAAGTTCACCGTCGAGTCGATCTTGTCGAAGAAGCCCTTCAGCGTGTCATTGGTGTAGTGGAACGGGTTTCCGTACCCGTTGGGGTCGAAGTGGTAGAACGCGTCGGCGGGATCGGAGTTGTATCCGGTGAGCTGGAACGTCAGTCCGTACTCTCCGGACTGGAGCACGCTCTGGGCCTGCTGCGGCGGAACCGGAACCCACTCGAGCTTGAGTCCGATGTCGGCGAAGGCCTGCGTCAGGGTCGGCTCGACCTGCGTCGTCAGGAAGGTGCTGGGGATCTTGAAGGTCTCACCGGCGTAGCCGGCCTCCTCCACGAGCTTCTTGCCCTTCTTCGGGTCATAGGGATAGGTCCCATCGAGAGACTTGTCGTTGACGGCTCCGGCGGGGTTGAACACCTGATCCGTCACCAGACCGACGCCGGCGTAGATCCCCTTGAGAATGCCCTGGCGATCGATCGCGTAGTTGATCGCCTGCCGCACGCGCTGGTCGCCCAGCGCCGGGAACTTCTGGCCACCGCGGTCCATGATGTTCAGGAAGCCGATCGCCTGGGCCTTCAGCTCCGTGACCGTGAACTTGGACTTGTCGAGCTGCCCCACGAGCTGCTGCTGCACGGACGCGGCGTTGACCTCGCCCGCCTGCACCGCGTTGAAGACGGCCGTCGCGTCGGCGAGGACGCGGATGGTGGCGGTCGGGTACGGGAAGGCCTTGCTGTTCCAGTAGTCGGCGCGCTTCTTCAGCACGTAGGTCGTGCCGGCGACGGTGCCGGCGGTGTCGAGGGTGTAGGGGCCCGAACCGACCGGGTTGGTCGCCAGCGCGGGGTCGGAGAAGGTGGCGGGGTCGGCGATCGCTCCCGCACCCAGCGACATGTTGAAGATGAACTGCGGGTCGAACTTGCTGAACGTCACCTTCACGGTGAGGTCGTCGACCGCGGTCACGTCCGTCACCTGGGCGTACTTCGGCTGCACGATGCCGGGCGTCGACTTGGTGCGCAGCATCGTCTTGGCCACCGCATCCGCGTTCACGGCGTGACCGTTGCTGAACGTCATGCCCTTGTGCAGCGTGAAGGTCAGCTCCGTGCCTTCCGCGTTGTACTTCCAGCTCTCCGCCGCATTCGGGATGACCTCGGCCGTCTTGGGGTCACGAGCGAGCAGCGTGTCGTAGATCGACCCCCACACGAACACCTGCGCACCATCGACGAGCTGCGCGGGATCCAGAGAGTTCGGCGCCGACGTCGACGCGATCGAGATGGCCGGAGCGGTCTTGGCCGGGCCCTCTGTCTTCGACGTCTCCGCCGTGCCGCTGCAGCCGGTCAGCAAGAGCGCGGCTGCGACGGCGGCCGCCGTGACGACGGTGCGCAACCGCCTGCTGTGTGTGATCGACATCTATCAATCTCCTTTGAATGATTGTGGCTCGCCCGTCCTCGTCAGAGGATCCGACGCCTGTGGTGCCTCGCCAGTAAAGCAGGTTTGCACGCCTATGACAACCGATTGCCTAAAGTCCTGTCACTGGATTTCCTGAGTGTGGCCGACCGGTGGTCTCTCCGCAGCGAAGACGAGGTTTCATCGCGCCTCCCGCCCGGAACCCGAGCGGGAGCTGCACCGGACTCTCCCCCTCACCGGCGAGGACAGCAACCGCTTGCCGAAACACCCTTGGCTCGCGAGGACGACACGCCGAGGACGGACGCCTCATCCTCGATCCAGCACACGCGGCATCGCGGCCGGAACGTCACCCGAGCACCTGCGTCTGTGCGGATCCTTCTGGGCGGATCCTTCGAGCTCGCCCGGATCCCGAGCAGCCGTGGACACGTCGCGCGCCTGCCTGAGCCGCGCCTTCCTGAGCCGCACCGACATCACTCCGCTCTGAGCACCGCCTGGTCACTCCTCTCTGAGCACGCCGGGAGGATGCCCGACGCAGGCCGGGAGCTGCTCCTCACCGAGAATCGCTGAACTCGTGGACGCCCGGGCCGGCAGTGGCCGAGGCGCCGCTCGGCAGCAGGACCGTCACCGTCGCCCCCGGAGGCACCTCGACGCGAAGGCTCAGCTGCTCTTCGCCCAGGCGCCAGTCCACCGCGATCCGGCCCTGAGGCGACTCCAGGCTGCCGGAGGCCCAGGTGAGGTCCCCGCCGAGCACCGGCTGGACGATGAACGACGCCCAGGCCGTCGATCCCTCCGCCTGACGCAGGCCGAGGGTGTGGGTGTGCAGGAAGCGGACGACGGCGCCCTTGCTGTAGTGGTTCAGCGACTCGTGCGCGTCGCCGTGCTCGTCGACGCCGTCCCAGTCCTCCCAGATCGTCGTCGCGCCCCGGTCGAGCATCCCCAGCCAGGAGGGCGTGGTCCGCTGCAGCAGCAGGCGATAGGCGACGTCGGCATGCCCGGTCTCGGCGAGGACCGGCAGGAGGTCCGCGGTGGAGAGGAACCCGGTGCGCAGGTGCATCCCGGCGCTCTCGATCAGTTCCACCAGACGGGTGGCCGAAGCCTCCCGCAGGCTCTCCGGGATCAGCCCGAACGACAGTGCGCGCACGTAGGCGGCCTGCGTGTCGGTGGCCGTGCGGCCGTCTTCCCGGAGGAACTCCGTGCGCCAGGCGTCGCGCGCATGATCGGCGAGCGCGGCGTAGCGCGCGGCGTCCTGCTCGTGCCCGAGCACGATGGCGACCCGGGCGGCGATCTCGGCCGAGCGCACGAGGAATGCGGTTCCCACTTCGCCCTTGTCCGCCCCGAACCATGCCATCGGATCGCTCATCAGCGGGTTGACGATCTGACCGGCGGCATCGCGTTCCATCGGCTCGAGCCACTCGCCCCAGTGGAACGAACCGTCCCAGATGTACTCCTCGTGCGCAAGCGGATCCTCGGAGCGCTCGATGCGCGATGCATGCCGCCTCGTCCGTGCCGTCTCGGCGGCCCAGTCGACCCAGCGGGTCATCGCCACCCAGTTGCCCTCGAGCACCTCGCGGTCGCCGTAGGCCTCGTACATCGTCCAGGGGACGATGGTGATCGCGTCGCCCCAGCCGGCCGAACCCGTCAGCGCGGTGAGAGGCCCGTCCTGCACCTTGTTCCGCCGGCCGTCGGGAGAGAAGTTGGCGATCCGTCCGTCCTCGAGCTGATCGTCGCGCACCGATCGCAGCCATTTGCGCGTGAAGCCGGAGACATCGAACAGCCGGACCGCGGTCGGGGCGAAGACCTGATAGTCGCCGGTCCAGCCCAGGCGCTCGCGCGTGGGGCAGTCGGTCGGGATGTCGACCGCGTTGCCCCGGAAGCTCCATACAGCGGTCTCGTGCAGACGGTTGAGATCGTCGTTGCTGCAGGAGAACGCGCCGACCGGTCTCAGATCGCTGTGCACGACCACCATCTGCACGGATGCCGGGTCGAACTCCCCCTCGGAGCGCTCCACGCGCACGAACTGGAACCCGTGGACCGTGTGTCGCGGCTCGAACACCTCGCCGGCGATGCCCGAAGAGACGACCTCGTCCCGCTGCACGAAGTGGCGCACCTCGTCGCGGCGGTGGCTGTCGAGGTGCGCCGTGGTCAGCCGGCCCTCCGCGTCCACGTGCTCGCCGAAGTCGAGCCTGGTGCGGGTGCCGGCCGCTCCCAGGTCCGTCATGCGCACCCAGCCGGAGGCGTTCTGCCCGAAGTCGACGACCCAGGTGCCGTCCGGATGCCGGGTCGCCGCGACCGGCAGACGCATCTCGATCCTGCGCACCGGAGGCGCCGGCGACCAGGCGATGGACGCCGAGACGCCGGCGGTGGGGTGCACCGTCTGGGGCTGCTCCCGGGGCGCCGTGAAGTCGCTCACCTGCCCGTCCATGAGGTCGGCGCCCCGAATGTCGCTCACCTGCCCCAGCCAGCTCTCGTCCGTGCCGATGACACGCGTGGATCCGTCGGCGAAGGCGAGATGCAGCTCCGCCCGCACCGCGACCTCGGGCCCCCACCAGGCACGATCCCGGAAGGCGCCGACTTTTCCGCGATACCAGCCGTCCGAGACCAGGAAGGACAGCTCGTTCGAGCCGCTGCGCAACGCCTCGCGCACGTCGAAGGCCTGTGCATATACGGTCAGGTCGTAGGAGCTCGCACCCGGGGCCAACTCGGTCGCGCCGGCACGCGCGCCGTTCACGAATCCCTCGTAGACGCCCAGCGCGGTCGCGTAGAGGCGCGCCCGCAGCGGACGATTCTCGAGCTCGAACGCGGTTCGCAGGAGGTAGGCGGGCCGGGTGTCCGCGCTTTCGGGATCCCTCTCCGCCGGGGAGATCCACGATGCCGTCCAGTCCTCATCGAGGAGCCCGCACTCGAACTCGTGCCAGTCGCTCCATTCCGACACGACGTCGCCCCGGAGGGACCGGACCCGCCATCGCACGACCTGGCCGCTGCGCAGAGGCCCGCCGGGCCACGGCACGTGGAGATGTGCGGATGCCGCCTCGGCATGCGCGAACCCGGCATCGTCGACGACGCCCTCCCACTCGAAGCCGTCCTGACTCCCCCACCCTCCGGGGAGCTGCCAGGACAGCCGCGGCGAGGGATCCGACACCGGGAACTGATCACCGCCGAAGTCGATGTCCAGGTGAGAGGGGGCGTTCTCGGTCTGCATCACAGGCCCTTTCGACGACGGAGGAACTGATTGAACCATGCGCCTGCACTCCAAGGCAAGCGGTTGCCACCCCTTCTCCCCACCGAGTAGGCTTGGATGCCATGACGGCCACCCGATCCCGCACAGCACCGCTCTCCGGCCGCATCGCGATCGGCGGCGCCGGCTACTCGATCGATCTGCGCGGACGTTCCTGGGACGCGGACGTGGCAACCGTGCGCTACGCACTGGATGCCGGCATCACCATGATCGACTCCGCACGCGCCTATGCGCCCGCGGACGACCCCGGCCACAATGAGCGCCTGTTCGCCGAAGCGCTCGCCGGTCGCGAGGATGTCCTGATCGCCACGAAGGGAGGGCACTACCGGTCCTCGGAGCGCTCCTGGGCTGTGGACAACAGCCCCCAGCGCCTGCGCGCGGACGTCGAGGCCAGCCGGCACAACTTCGGCGTCGACGTCCTCGACCTGTTCTACGTGCACCGGATGGACGACGAGACCGACCTGCGACCGATCCTCGACGAGCTCGAATCGCTGCGCAGCTCCGGGAGGGTCGCGCGGGTCGGCCTTTCGAACGTCACGACCGAGCAGCTCGAGCAGGCGCTCCGCTCCACGGCGATCGACGCCGTGCAGAACCGCCACTCGGCCTCGGCGCTCGAGTCGCTCGACGTGCTGCAGGCCTGCGAACGGCATGGGATCCCGTTCTTCGCATACTCCCCGGTGCGTCCCATGCAAGGATCCGCACTCGATGCGGACTTTCCCACCGTGACGGCCCTCTGCACACAACGCGGGATCGGCATCCACACCGCGCTGCTGGCGATTCTGCTGTCCTCCTCACCGATGATGTCCGTGGTCAGCGGCGCCTCCCGCCGGGAGTCCATCCACGGCACGATCGCGGCCGGTTCCCTCGTCGTCGACGACGACCTGCGCACTGCCTACCTCGAGGATCTGGACCGTCGCGGCATCCAGCGGAGCGGGCCGGATAGAGTCACTGCACGATGAGTGATCCCCAAGAAGCCTCGACTGCGTCGTCGCCCCCGCAGCGGCGACGACCGACGATCTATGACATCGCGGAGCGGCTGTCGCTGAACCCGTCGACGGTGTCCAGGGCGCTGAACAAGCCGGGGCGGATCAACTCCGAGACCGAGGCCCGGGTGCGTGCTGTCGCCCAGGAACTCGGCTTCCGCGTGAATCGGGCGGCCCGCGCGTTGCCGACCGGGACGACCGGGACCTACGGCCTGATCCTTCCCGACATCACCAACCCGGTGCACTTCGCGCTCATCCGCGGGGTTGAAGAGGTGACCCGCAGCCGGGGTTTCACTCTCACCATCTCCGAGTCCGAGGGATCCGCGGCGACCGAGAAGGAGGCGATCACCTCGCTGCAGAACGCCGTCGACGGGTTGCTCGTCGTCGCATCGAGACTCGCACCCGAGGTCCTCGTCGAACTGGCCGCGATCACACCGATCGTCGCATCGAACTCCGCATCCGACGCACTGCCGTCCGTCATCCCGGACATCGCACCGGGCCTCGAACAGGCCATCCTCCATCTGAAGGAACTCGGCCATCGTTCGATCGCCTATCTCGGGCTCAGCGGCGCAGACGCGTCCCAGATCAATCGCGGCAAGTGGGACCTGCTCTTCGACCTCGCGACGGCGCAGGGACTGTCCATCGTCGAGATCCCGATCACCGCACCCACCGTCGACGGCGGCGCCGAGTCGCTGCGTCGCATCGTCGCCAGCGGCACCACGGCTGTGTTCGCCTACAACGATCTGGTCGCCCACGGCGTGCTGCGTGCGGCACGGACCGCGAACGTGCGCGTGCCCGATGACTTCAGCCTCATCGGCTTCGACGACATCTTCAGCGCAGAGCTGGCCGTTCCCGCTCTGACGACTCTGCGCGTGCCGCTTCGCGAGATCGGGTCGACGGCGATGAGCATCCTGCTCGACCCCGCCTCGAACCGCACGCCCTCTCAGCAGACTCTTCCGATCGAGTTCATCGTCCGAGAATCGACGTCGTCCGCCCCGTCGCGCTGATCGGTCGTCCGCCCCTCGCGCTGATCCGGCGGTCAGCGCACCGTCGCGTGCGGGATCCGCTGCCGCATCACCCGCACGGCCTCCGGGCTCACGTCGACCAGCAGCGCGTCCCGGCCGAGAGCGGCGGCGACGGCGCCGGTCGTGCCGGACCCGGCGAAGAGGTCGAGCACCCGGTCTCCCGGACGGCTGGACGCCTGCACGATGCGGCGCAGGATCCCCTCGGGCTTCTGCGTGGGGTAGCCGGTCTTCTCGCGCCCCGTGGTGGGCACGATCGTGTGCCACCACACGTCTGTGGGGAGCTTGCCGCGCTCGCGCTTGGCGGCGCTGACCAGGCCGGGCGCCATGTACGGCTCGCGCTCGATGTCGTCGACGTTGAACACGTGCCCGCCGGGGGTCTTCACGTAGACCAGGATCGTGTCGTGCTTCGTGGGCCAGCGGGTGCGCGGCTTGGCCCCGTAGTCGTAGGCCCAGATGAGCTCGTTCAGAAAGCAGTCCCGCCCGAACACGGCATCGAGCATGACCTTGGCGTAGTGCGCCTCGCGGTAATCGAGGTGCAGGTAGAGGGTGCCGTCGTCGGCGAGCAGCCGCCATGCCTCCTCCAGCCGAGGCATGAGGAAGTCGCCGTAGTCGTCGAAGCGGTCGTCGTAGGCGTGCAGCAGCTCGCGCACCCGCTCGTACCGGTGCCCGTGGAAGCCGTGGTTGACCTCGCGGGGGCGCTCCTCAGGCGCGCCCTGCCCCGTTCTCAGGAGGGATGTCGCGGATCCCCGGATCTCGGGCCCCGAAACGGCCGATTCCCCGGATCCGTCCGGAGTCGCGTCGACGGGGCGGTCTGCCCGGCGGGTCGAGACCGCGTGCCGCTCCTGCGTGCGGCCGGTGTTGAACGGCGGATCCAGGTAGACGAGCGTGAAGGATCCGTCCGGCAGGGTCCTGGCCACGTCGAGCGCCTCGCCGTGCACGATCTCGACAGCCCCCGGGGTCGGCTCGGAATTGGTCGTTGAGCGCCCTTCGGCAGGCTCAGGGGCCAGCCGACGGCGACCGAGATGAAACGCCGCATCGGACGGCGCGGGCGTTTCGTCTCGCGAAGACTCGCCCTGAGCGAGCGACGTTTCGTCTCGCTGCGCTCGCTCAACGACCGGAATGGGGGCTCCCTCAACGACCGGTTGCGAGGCGATGGGGCGCTCGACGGCCGGAGCGGCTTCAGCCCCGTCGCTCACGGAACCCTGCGCTCAGGGCACACGATGCAGCCACGCCTCGGTGCCGAACTTCGTGCGGACGAGCTCTTCGGCAGCGGCGTACTCGTCGTCGTCGATCGTGCCGTCCTCGGCGCCCGTGAGGCCGCGGAACGTCTCGATGAAGCGCTCGATGATCTCGGCGCGGCTGAGGCCCGTCTGGCTGCGCAGCGGATCCACGCGCTTGGCGGCCGACGCCGTGCCCTTGTCACTGAGCTTCTCACGCCCGATGCGCAGCACCTCGGTCATCATGTGACCGTCGATGTCGTACGAGAGCGTGGCGTGGTGCAGCACCCCGCCGTTCGCGAGGCGCTTCTGCGCGGCGCCGCCGATCTTGCCGCTGGGCCCTGCGATGTCGTTGAGCGGCTGGTAGACGGCGTCGATGCCGAGCGAGCGCAGCGCCTGCAGCACCCAGTCGTCGAGGAACGCATAGGAGTCGGCGAACGTCATCCCCTGCACGAGCGTGGCGGGCACGTACAGCGAGTAGGTGATGATCTGGCCCGCGGCCATCATCATCGCGCCGCCGCCGGAGATCCGCCGCACGACGTCGAAGCCGTGCCTCGCGGCCCCGGCCGGATCCACCTCGTTGCGATAGGACTGGAAGGATCCGATCACGACCGCGGATTCGTCCCACTCCCAGATCCGCAGCGTCGGGCGGCGCCGGCCCTCGCCGACGCGCGTGGTGAGCACCTCGTCGAGGGCGAGGTTCATCCTCGGCGACACGGCCTTGGAGTGCAGGATCTCCCAGTCGAAGTCACGCCAGCCCGGCGCCGTGACGAGCGCGCGGCGCACCGCGGTGCCGACCGCCTCGGGCGTGAGTCCGAGCAGCTGCGCACCCTCGGGCAGCGCGGCGCGCACGGCCGCGGCGATGGCCGAGGCGTCCGTCTCGACGGGCAGTCCGGTGACCGCGGCGTTGATGTCGTCGAGGGCATCGTCCGGCTCGAGGAAGAAGTCCCCCGCCAGCCGGAAGTCGGAGATCGCGCCGCCCGCCACCTCGAAGTCGACGACGACCAGCTTGCCGCCTGGAACCTTGTACTCACCGTGCACCGGTCCAGCCTACGCGGCGGGCGTACGGGGCGGCGGCCTCCGGGGGCTCGAGCGAGGATGCGCGGTGACCTCGCGGGCGCGGCGTTTCGTCTCGCTCGGCCTGCGGCCGTGCTCGCTCAACGACCCCAGGGAACACCCCGCCTGCGGCCGTGCTCGCTCAACGGCCCCGGGAAACACCCCGCCTACGGCCGGGCACGCTCAACAACCCCAGGGAACGCCCCGCCTACGGCCGGGCACGCTCAACGACCCCAGGGAACGCCCCACAGCCGGCCATGCTCGCGCGACGGGAACGGATCCGGAGGCTCGTGGACGGCTCAGTCGCGGCGCGGGACGTGCTTGTCGAGCCAGGCGAGCAGGTCGTCGCGCACCTCTGCCTGCTGCAGCTCGTTGAAGATCTCGTGGCGCGCGTCGGGGTAGACCAGGGTCGTCACATCGCTGAGGCCGGAGCGGTGGCGGTAGTCGTCGGCGAGACGGTGCACGCTGCGCGGCCCGCCGACCGGGTCGTCCCGGCCGACCATGAGCAGCACGGGGACGTCGCGCGGGAAGTCCTTGCCCGGGCGGCCGTAGAGCCGCGCGGCCTCGATCGGCCCGAACAGCTTCAGCAGCGGCACCTCGGTGGTGAGCGGGTCGGCGCGGAACGCCTCCCACACGGCGGGGTCGCGCGTGAGCCACTCCAGGCCGTGCGCGTCCGGGCCCTTCCACCGCGCGTTCAGCGGCAGCGCGTTGAGGTCGGCCGGGGTGAGATGGGCGGATCCAGTCAGGATCACCGCGTCATATCCGTCGGGGTGCCGGTTCAGCACGTGCTGGGCGAGGAACGATCCCCAGGAATGGCCGAGCAGCACGAGCGGCAGGTCGGGGTTCTCGCCCCGGATGAGCTCGGTCAGCTGCCACTCGTCGGCGACGACCGCACGCATGCCGCCGGGACCGAGGCGGCCCAGCTTCGCCGCATCGCCGTGCTGCTTCATGCCGGTGCGCCCGTGTCCGCGATGGTCGTCGGCATAGACCGTGAAGCCCGCGGCGGTGAGCGCGGCGATCAGCGCGCCGTAGCGGCCCGCGTGCTCGCCGACGCCGTGCAGCAGCTGCACGACCCCGCGCGGGGTGACGCCGGAGGCGGCGGGATGGACGTCGTAGACGATCGCGATGCCGTGTGCGTCGGTGAACTCGGCGGTGCGGGGCTCAGCCATGCCCCGAGTCTACGGATCCGGCGCCCTATCGCCGCGCCGATTTCCCAAGACTGCGCCCCCAGGTCGGCAACCCGCACCTCGCCCCCTCCCGAACGGACCGCCATAGCCGCGAGACGGCAACGGGGCGACGAGACAGCATCACAGAACTGCACTCTCGTCGCCCCGTTGCAGTCTCGCGGATCTGAGGCGGATCCGGTCGGGTCGGGCCGCGGATGACGCGGTCAGAGTCCGACGGCGTCGCGCACGGCGCGCGCCTCGACGAGATCGGTGACCTCGTGGCCGCCGCCGTCGTCGGCCGCGGATCCCATGCGCACGGATCCCATCCGCCCGGATCCGGACGCGGCGACCGTGCGCTTGGCGGAGAAGTGCAGGGCGTCCACGCCGGTCGCCGCGATCTCCGCCGCGTTCGCCGCGGTGACGCCGCTGCCGGCCATCACCTCGATCCGCCGGTCCGCCGCCACGACCAGGGCGCGCAGCACGTCCACGCCGTCGCGCGCCGCGGACGCCCCGCCCGAGGTCAGCACCCGTGTGAACCCCAGGGCGAGCGCCACGTCGAGCCCGGCTCGCGGATCCGGGGTGACGTCGATCGCCCGGTGCAGAGTGACGGCGGCGTCGGCGCGCACCTCGCGGGCCGCGTCGCGCAGTCGCGCCAGGGCATCGGCATCGAGCTGGCCGTCGGCCGTCTGCGCGCCGATCACGACGCCGGCCGCGCCGTGCGCGAGCATCCACCGCACGTCGCGCACCGCAGTCGCGATCTCGTCCGCGTCGTAGCGGAACCCGCCCGCGCGCGGGCGCACCAGCACGTGCACCTCGGGCCCGCCGTCCGCCGCCTCGACCGCGAGCTCGAGCGTCGCCGGCGACGGGGTCAGCCCGCCGAGCGCCAGGGCCTGGGTCAGTTCGACGCGGCGGGCGCCGATCTCGCGGGCGACGCGCACTCCGGCGGCGTCCTGGACGGCGACTTCGAGCGCGAGCGGCATCGGCCCATTCTCGCGGCTCGGCCACGTGAGCGGAACGGGCGCGCCGGGATTTGTTCGGCATCTTGCGTAACCTGCGCAGGCCTTGCGATGCCGAACTCCGGCCAGGATCCGCTCCCCATCCGCCCTAATACTTAGTTAGGCTATCTAAGCAATGACTTCCGAGAACCTGCACGAGACCGCCACCGCGCTGCGCCTCGCCACGTTCCGGCTCGCCCGCCGCCTGCGCTCCGTGCGCGCCGTGGACAGCCGCAACACCGCGATGAGCGACGCCCAGCTCGCCGTGCTCGCCGCGCTGCGCGCGCACGGGCGCCACTCCCTCACCGCGCTCGCCGACCGCGAACGCGTGACCGCACCGACCATGAGCGCCCTCGTGACCGGCCTCGAGGAGCAGGGCTACGCGACCCGGATCCCCGACGACCAGGATCGGCGCCGCGTGCACGTCGAGATCACCCCCGCCGGCGAGGCGATCGTGGCGGAGACGTTCGAGCGTCGCACACAGCTGCTGATGGCCGAGATCACCGAGCTCGCCCTCACCGAGCACGAGCTGCGCGTGCTGCACGAGGCCAGCATCCTGATGCGGAAGCTGGCCGAGCTGTGAGTGCGATGTTCCGCTCCTTCGGGGTGTTCAACTACCGGATCTGGTTCTTCGGCGCGATCGTCTCGAACATCGGCGGCTGGATGCAGTCCACCGCGCAGGACTGGGTGGTCCTGACCGAGCTCACGCACAACGACGCCACCGCGATGGGCGCCACGATGGCGCTGCAGTTCGGCCCGCCCCTGGTGCTGGTCGGGCTCACGGGCCGGGTCGCCGACCGCTTCGACCGGCGCCGGATCCTGCTCGTCACGCAGGCCACCCTGATGGTCCTGGCCGTCGCGGTCGCCGTGCTCCTGCTCACGCACGTGATGACGCTGCCGCTCATGCTCGTGTTCGCGGCGTGCTTCGGCGTCGCGAACGCGTTCGACGCCCCCGCCCGGCAGGCGTTCGTGTCCGACATGGTGCCGACCGAGAACGCGTCGAACGCGGTCGCCCTGAACTCGGCGTCGTTCAACATGGCGCGCCTCATCGGCCCCGCCGTCGGCGGCCTCGCGATCGTCGCGCTCGGATCCGGCTGGGTGTTCGTCGCCAACGCCGCCACCTTCCTGGCGATGATCGTGGCACTGCTGCTGATCCGTCCCCGCGAGCTCATGCCGCGCCCGAAGAACCGTCGCGCGGGCGGGCTCATCGTGGGGTTGCGGTACATCGGCAGCCGGCCGGATCTCGTGGTGGTGTTCTCGATGGTGTTCCTCATCGGCGCCTTCGGCATGAACTTCCCGATCTTCGCGTCCACCATGGCGCTGGAGTTCCACAAGCAGGCCGACGGCTACGGCGTGCTCAGCTCGGTGCTCGCGATCGGATCCCTCACCGGGGCGCTGCTGGCCGCGCGCCGCGACCGGGCCAGGGTGCGGGTGCTCATGCTCGCGGCGGGCGGGTTCGGCGTCGCGTCGATCGTGTCCGCGCAGATGCCGACCTACGTCGCCTACGCGATCACGCTCGTCTTCGTCGGATTCTCCACCGTGACGATGCTCACCACCGCGAACGGCTACGTGCAGACCACGACGGATCCGGCCCTGCGCGGCCGGGTGCTCGCGCTGTACATGGCGGTCGTGATGGGCGCCACTCCGATCGGCGCCCCGATCGCCGGCTGGGTGGCCGACGCGTTCGGACCGCGTGCCGCGATCATGGTCGGCGGCGCCGCAGGCCTCGTGGCCTTCACGATCGGGGCCTGGTGGATGGTGCACTCCGGGCGGCTGCACCGCCGCGAGGACGCCCGCTTCCTGCTCACCCTCGACGAGACGCGTCCGGTGCGGGTGGTCGAGGCGATGCAGCGCGCGGTCACGCCGCCGATCACGAGTGCTGCCTCGCAGATCACGAGTGCGACCACGCCGATCCGGGTCGAGCCGGGCCGAGTCGAGCCGATCCGGGTCGAGCCGGGTGCCGGCGACACGACCGATGCGAGGCCTCTCGACGAGAGCGGGTCCGACCGGACGAGGCGCGTCGAGACCGGATCCCTCGAGACCGGATCCCTCGAGACCGGGTCCGATGAGACCGGGTCCGACGAGACCGATGCTCTCGACGCCGGCGTCGACGGTTCGAGCGCATCACGCCGGCCGCGCTGACCGGATCTGCGAACTTCTTACGGATCCGTGATCTCGGCGCCTCTCGGTCTCCGCGGATTCGTACGCTGAGAGCATGACCGGATCCGCTTCGCGCGACAGGGCGGCGGCTGCGGCGGCGGGCGTCGCGGCGGCCCTGCTCGGCATCGGCGCGGGCGAGCTCCTGGCGACCCTGCTCGCGCCGTCGTCGAGCCCGTTCGCGGTCGTCGGCGGAACCCTGATCGACGCCGCGCCCGCCTGGGCCAAGGACACGGCGATCGCGTTGTTCGGCACCGGGGACAAGGCGGCGCTGCTCACCGGGATCGCGATCGTGCTGATCGCGGCAGCAGCCGCGCTCGGGCTCTGCGAGCGGCGCCGGCGCGGCATCGGAGTCACCGGATTCGTGGTGCTCGGCGCCGCGGTCTCGCTGCTCGCCCCGCTGCGCGCCGACGCCGCCACCCTGTCCTGGCTGCCCGCGCTGCTGTCCGGGATCATCGCCGCGATCGTGCTGCGGATGCTCGTGCGGCGGCTGCCGGATCCGTCCCCCCTCGACCGCGAGACGGCACCTCCGCGACGAGACAGTGCTCTCAGGCTGCAGTCTCGTCGCCGAGATGCCGTCTGGCCGTCCGGATCAGAGGCGCCGATGAGCGAGGCGGAGTCGGCGGCACACGCCGCCACCGCGGTCTCGGCGCACGCCGCACCCGCCACGGACGCCTCCCGCCGCCGCTTCCTGGCGTGGACCGTCGGCACCGCTGCGGTCGGGATCCTCGCGACCGTCGCCGCCACCGCGGGTCGTGCCGGATCCGTCGCGGTCGGCGCGGTGCGCAGCGCGCTCCGCCTGCCGAAGCCCGCCGTGCCGGCTCCGCCCGTCCCCGCGGGCGCCGCGCTGACGGTCGAGGGGCTCAGCCCGCTGATCACCCCGAACGCCGACTTCTACCGCATCGACACGGCGCTCGTCGTGCCGCAGGTGGATCCGGCGCAGTGGCGGCTGCGCATCCACGGCCTGGTCGCGCAGGAGGTCACCCTCACCTGGGACGAGCTGCTCGCGCTGCCGCTCGTGGAGAGCGCCGCGACCCTGTCCTGTGTGTCGAACGAGGTCGGCGGCGACCTCATCGGCAACGCTGTGTGGCTGGGCTACCCGATCCGCGAGCTGCTCGCGAAGGCGCAGCCCGCGGCCGACGCCGACATGGTGCTCTCCACCTCGGTGGACGGCTTCACCGCGGGCACGCCGCTGGAGGCGCTCACCGACGACCGCGCCGCCCTGCTCGCGATCGGCATGAACGGCGAGCCCCTGCCGTTCGAGCACGGCTTCCCGGTGCGCATGGTGGTGCCAGGGCTGTACGGCTACGTCTCCGCGACGAAGTGGGTCACGGATCTGGAGGTCACCCGCTTCGACCGCGCCACCGCGTACTGGACGGCACGCGGCTGGTCCGCCCGCGGTCCGATCAAGCTCGAATCGCGCATCGACGTCCCGCGCCAGGGCCGCGCGATCGCGGCCGGCGACACCGTGATCGCCGGTGTGGCGTGGCAGCCGCACGCGGGGGTCTCCGCGGTCGAGGTGCAGGTCGACGACGGTCCGTGGCAGCGCGCCGAGCTCGCCCCCGCGATCTCCGCTGACACCTGGGTGCAGTGGCGGCTCCCCTGGCACGCCGCCGCAGGGCAGCGCGTGCTCCGCTGCCGTGCGATCGGCGCCGACGGCACCGTGCAGACGTCCGACACGGCTCCCCCGGCACCCGACGGCGCGACCGGCTGGCACACCGTCGGCGTGACGGTCGGAAGCTGAAGTCCGCGCGCCCCGGCTCCGGAGTGCTTTGCGGCTATTGCAAAGCACTCCGCGAGCCGTCCACCGCGGTTGGCGCAGGATCCGCGACAACGGAATCGCGTCAGGCCGCCTCACCGTTCAGCATGCGCAGCACGAGCGCGACCATGAGCCGCTTCTCCTTCGGGTCGCTCATCGCGATCATGAGCGTGATCGCCGCAAGCGCGTTGTTGGAGATCAGCGGAACCCCTCGCTCGTCATTGAGAGCCCTGCTGTGGGCGAGGAAGTGGACGAAGAGGGCGGCCGCCGTGCGCTTGTTCCCGTCGGACAGCGGATGGTCCTTGACCACGAGATAGAGCAGGTTCGCCGCTTTCTCCTGCACGGTCGGGTAGAGCTCCTGCCCGGCGAATCCTTGATAGAGAGCACCGATCACTCCTTCGAGCGCATCGCCGCGCTCGCGTCCGAGCAGGGCGTCATCAGGGAACTCCGCGCGCATGCCGGCGATCACGGTCCTCGCATCATCGATGGTGAGCCGCCAGGTTGACGAAGTGCCCTCGGCAGACGAGATGTCGCCCTCGTCGTAGTCCCGCAGCGCACGGAGACTCGGCAGATAGCTCGCGAGCACGTCAGCGATCCCTGCGACCACCTCGTCGACCGAGCGAGAGAGTACGTGAACGATCGAGCCGATCTCGTCCAACCGGCGCCTGTTCACCGCGACGCCGTCGAGCATGTACTGCCTGAGGACGCCGTTCGCCCAGCGTCGGAAGTGCACTCCCTCGCTCGACTTGACCCGATAGCCCACGGACAGCACCATGTCGAGGTTGTAGTGCTCGACCTCGCGCGTCACCACTCGTGGTCCCTCCATTCCAACTGTCGCAAATTTTGCGACAGTTGGAATGGCCGCGAGCTCCTCCCTCCGTGCATTCGCGATGTGTTTGCCGACGGTCTTCACATCGCGACCGAACAGCACGGCAAGTTGGCTCCTCGTCAACCAGACGTTCTCACCGTCCGTTCTCACCTCCAGCGACACAGATCCGTCCGCCGAGCGGTACAGCTCGGCTCCGGAGTCCTCATGTTCTTCCGGCATCCCCCTGCTCCCTCCGATCCACTCGTCCCACCGACGAGCACGACCCGACGGTACCGTCCGTCTCCGACATTGAGGCCCGCTCTCCACAGACCGGGACGTCTCGGATGCTCGCCGGGCCCTGGCGCCGCGAGCGGACGGATCCTCACGAAATCCATGCGCTTCACTTCCATCACGAATTTGTGAAATCGGCGTAGCATCGCCGCCATGAACACGATCATCCGCACCGACGGCCTCACCAAGCACTACGGCCCACGCGGCGATGGCTCCGTGCATGCGCTCGACGGACTGGACCTCCGCGTCGACGAGGGCCAGGTGCACGGCTTCCTCGGCCCGAACGGCGCCGGCAAGTCCACCACGATCAGGATCCTGCTGGGCCTGGCACGCAAGACCGGCGGATCCGCGACCGTCTTCGGCCAGGACCCCTGGCGCGATGCGGTGCAGATCCACCGGCGGGTGGCGTACGTCCCCGGCGACGTGAGCGTCTGGCCGAACCTCTCCGGCGGCGAGGCGATCGACGTCCTCGCGCGCCTCCGCGGCGCACGTACGAAGGATGCGGCGTACCGTGCCGAACGGGAGCGCCTGATGGCGGCGTTCCAGTTCGACCCGCGCAAGAAGGGCCGTGCCTACTCGAAGGGCAACCGGCAGAAGGTCGCGCTCATCGCGGCGTTCGCCGTGCCCGCCGACCTGTACATCCTCGACGAGCCGACGAGCGGGCTGGATCCGCTCATGGAGGTCGTGTTCCGCGACGAGGTGCAGCGGATCCGGAACCGCGGGGCGACCGTGCTGCTGTCCAGCCACATCCTCTCCGAGGTCGAGCTGCTCTGCGATCGGGTCAGCATCATCCGCGCGGGGCGCATCGTCGAATCGGGCACCCTGCAGGAGCTGCGCCACCTGACCCGCACCGAGGTGTCGTTCGAGGCCGCGGACGCCTCGGCCCTCGCCGGCATCCCCGGCGCGCATGACGGCACACTCGACGACGGCCGGGCGCGGTTCACCGTCGACAGCGACGACATCCCCGCCGTGCTCCCCGTGCTCGCGCAGCGCGGCGTCGTCGGCCTGCGCATCGAGCCGCCCTCCCTCGAGGAGCTGTTCCTGCGGCACTACGGCGACGACCTCGCCGCGCTCCGGGCCGCCGAGGACGCGGGTTCGCCCGGCGGGACCCGCGCGTCCCGCCGTGCCGCCGCGAGGGAGTCCTGATGCTCGCCACGAACCCCTCCAGCCGGCGCTCCGCGCTCCCGGAAGCCTCCGGCTCGCGGGCCCTCGCCGTCCTGCTGAAGCAGCGCCTGCGTCGCGACGGGCTGCAGCTGCTGCTCTGGATCCTCGCCACCGTTCTCATGGCGTACGCGGGCTTCGCCGGCGTCACCCAGTCGTACGCCACCCTCAAGGATCGCGTCGAGGTGCTGGCGGCCGTGATGGCGAACCCGGTGATCATGATGTTCCGCGGGCTCCCCTCCGGCGCCTCGGAGGGCCAGTTCCTCTCCTTCGAGATCCTGCCGTGGCTGACGATGCTCGCCGCCCTCATGAGCGCCTTCCTCGCCGTGCGGCACACCCGCGGCGACGAGGAGGCGGGCCGCGCCGAACTCGTCGCGGCGACACCCGTGGGCCGCGCGCTGCCGACCATCGCCACGATCGTGCACGGCGTCGCGGCGAACCTCGTCCTCGGCGTGCTGGTGGCCCTCGCCCTGCTCGGCTCGAAGCTCGAGCCCGCCGGATCCTGGCTCATGGGCGCGACCTCGGCGACGACCGGGATCGCCTTCCTCGGGATCGGACTCATCGCCGCGCAGCTCATGCGCACCTCGCGCGGCGCGAACTCCCTGACGGTGTGGATCCTCGTCGGCACGTTCCTGATCAACGGGATCGGCAATGTCGCGGGCACGCCGAGCGACGACCTCACCCGCATCAGCAGCTCCGGGCTGGTGTGGGCGTCGCCGTTCGGCTGGGCCGAGCAGGCGCGCCCCTACGACGCGAACAACGGGTGGCCGGCGCTGCTCGGACTCGCCTTCGGCCTCATGCTGGCGGTGGTCGCTGTGGCGCTGCAGTCGGCGCGCGACATCGGCGAGGGCTTCATCCCCGCGCGCCCCGGGCGGGTGCATGCGCGGCCAGCGCTGTCGACGACGCACGCGCTCGTCTGGCGGCTGACGAACGGGGCGATCATCGGCTGGGCCGTCGGCGGCGCACTCACCGGCGTGCTCGCGACCACGCTGTCCGGACTCGCCGGGCAGATCTCCGGGCAGAACCCCGCGGTGCAGCAGATCCTCGACAAGATCGGCAAGGCCGGCGACCTCGAGGAGACCGTGGTCTCGGTGTTCTTCACGATGCTCGGGATCCTGGCCGCCTGCGCGGCAGTGCAGATCGTCGCACGCGCCAGGCAGGAGGAGGCGCACGGCACCGCCGAGAGCGTGCTCGCGCAGCCGGTCGGACGTGTGCGGTGGCTGTGGGACTACCTGCTCGTGGCCACGTCCACGATCGCGATCGTCGTCGCCGCGGCGATGCTCGCGGCCTACGCCGGGCTCGCCGGCAACGCGCACGCGTCGTCGCTCGCGCAGGTCGTCACCGTGGTCGGGCTCGGTCAGGGGCTCGCCGCCTGCGTGTTCGCGGTGCTCACGGGCCTCGTGTTCGTGCTGCTCCCCCGCGGCACGATCGCGATCTCGTGGACGCTCGTGCTCCTGGCGACGGTGTTCGGCCTCTTCGGCCCGCTGTTCGGGCTGCCGGAGTGGACCACCCGGTTCTCGCCGTTCTCCGTCACCCCGATCGTGACGAACGGAGACACGGATCTGCGCGGCACCGGGTGGCTCGTGCTCGTCGTGGCCGTGGGCGCGGCGGCGACGCTGGCGCTGATGCGCCGCCGCGAGCTGCAGGCCGCGGGGTGAGCCGCATGCGCTGCGCCCGGATCCGCGGTCTTTCCGCGAGAAACCAGATCGAGCATGAGACACCACGGCAGAGATGGTGTCTCATGCTGGATCTGGTTTCTCACGAAGGTCCGGGCCGGACACGGCCATGATGGACAGGGGAGGAACACGTATGGCACAGGATCCGCACCCGGCGCATCGCGGCATCGACGCCGCGGAGGCGGCCGCAGCCATGATCACCGCGGTCGGGTTCCCGCGCATGCCGGGCCGGGTGATGATGGCGCTGATCGCCGCACCCGCCGAAGGGTATACGGCCGCCGAGCTCGCCGACCGCCTCGGCGTGAGCGCCGCGGCCGTCTCCGGGGCCGTGCGCTACCTGCAGACACTGCATGTGGTGCGCCGCGTCTCCCGCCCCGATCATCGCCGCGACCATTACGTGATCGTCGAGGACGCCTGGTACGAGATGATGACCGACAATCGCACGATCTATGACCGCCTGGCCGGGCACATCGACGCGATCGGCGCGGAGCACGTCGACGATCCGCTCGCGCGCTCCCGGGCCACCGAGATGGCGGAGTTCTTCCGCTTCATGGCGCGGCGCATGCCCGAGCTCGTCGACGAATGGGAGGCCCTCCGGGCGGAGCGCCGCCGCACGGAGTGACCGCCCGCTCTCGGGCGACGATTCTGCGAAGGCGCACGAGATCCGCGCTCGAACAGGCCGAGATCCGCACACCTGAGGCCCCGTGCGGGCGCTGGGACACGGCCGGGATCCGGCGCGGTCAGCTCACGCGACGGCGCCCGTCGGCTTCCGCGATCGGGAGCATGCCCACCGTGAGCCCGTCGAGCAGCGTGCCCGGTGTGATGCCCAGCGCGTCCGCGATCCGCACCAGCGTCGGCACGCTCGGCATGGCGCGCCCTGTCTCGTACGCGCGGATGTTCGACGAATCGATACCGCTCAGAGCGGCCACCTGATCCTGCGTCAGCGTGGCGGTCCGGCGAGCCCAGCGGATCTGCGCCCCGATGTGCGCGGCGGCGGGAGACGGTATTCGGGGCACGCTTCAAGCGTCCGAAATACCGGCTGGATGTGCCAGTGTGTAACTGCCCGGGCTTTAATACCCGGATCTGTTCGAAGAGGCACAGAGTGTTCGGGGGCACAGAGATGGACGCATACGAGGAGCAGGCGGCCGCATCGGCTCGTCACCGCGTGAAGGAGTTCGGCGCGGTCCGGATCAGTTCGGTGACGCTGCCGGCACGCGCCGGGTTTCCCGCCGGGATGCTCGCCGAACACGGCGGGCCGCGACTGTACCTCGTCGATCGCGGCGGGGTCGAACTGGCCGGAGCCGATCACGCCATCGCGGAGACGAGGCTCCGGACCGGATCCACTCTGCTCCGGACCGGATCGGCTCTGGTGTGCGCCGATGCGCGGCGACCCGAGATCAGCGCCTTGCGCGTCACGACGCTGATCGTGGTGTCGGCGCCACCCGACCTGTGGCGGCAGAGCGGCCTCGACGCCGACCGGGCGCACGTGCTGGCGAGCAGTTCGCCCCTGCTCGCGCCCGCCGCGGCGTTCATCGCGAGCGCCTGCATGCCCGGGACGTCGGCGGGCGAGCCCCCTGTCGTCGAGCAGCTGTTGCTCATGATGCTGCTCGGGGTGTTCGCGGGCGCAGCACGGGTCCGCCGCGTCCCACGAGGTCCGGACCGGTTCGCGGCGGCGATGTCCGCGATCGCCGGCCGATGCGCCGATCCCGACCCGAGCCCGAACGGCGTCGCTCACGCCCTGGCCGTCTCGCCGCGTGAGCTGGAACGCGAGTTCCGCATGCGCGACACGACGGTCTGCAGGGAGATCCGCCTCGCACGGGCGCAGAAGGCGCCGGCCCTGCTGACCGATCCGCGGCAGCGAGCGCTCACCCTGGAGCAGCTGGCGGCGCCCATCGGGTTCCGCGATGGCTCCGGCCCTGCACGCGAGATGCGCACGGAAGGCGCACCGTCCTCACGCCGCGTCCGCGCCGCGGCCACGTCCCGAGACGCCACCCGTGTGCGGCGGCTGTCCACGTCTTGAGCCGCCCCGATCCGCGCCTCGGCCCGCCGACGGCCGCCTCACCGGCCCGGCGGCTTCACCGGCCCGGCGACCGCCTCACCCACCGGCGGCGAGCCGATCCCGGCGGCGAGCCGATCCCGGCGTCAGCCGCGGAGGACGTGGCGGAGCTGCTCGAGCGCCCAGTCCAGCTCGGTCGCGCGCACCACGATGGGCGGGGCGATGCGGATGGTCTGGCCGTGGGTGTCCTTCACGAGCACGCCCCGCTCCAGCAGCTTCTCCGCGATCTCGCGGCCGGTGCCGCGGGCCGGATCGATGTCGACGCCGGCCCAGAGGCCCGCCACGCGCACCTCGGTCACCCCGTGGCCGATGAGCGCCTCGAGCCCTTCGCGCAGGTGCGCGCCGAGTGCGCGGGCGCGCTCCTGGAACTCACCCGACTCCAGCATCTCCACCGCGCGCAGCCCGACGGCCGCGGCGAGCGGGTTCCCGCCGAAGGTGGATCCGTGCTCGCCCGGGCGGATGACGCCCAGCACGTCCTCGTTCCCGACGACGGCGGAGACGGGCAGCAGCCCGCCGCCGAGCGCCTTGCCGAGCAGGTACAGGTCGGGCACGACACCCTCGCGGTCGCAGGCGAAGGTCTCGCCCACGCGGCCCAGGCCGGACTGGATCTCGTCCGCGACGAACAGCACGTTGCGCTCGTCGCAGATCTCGCGGATCCGGCGCAGGAATCCCTCGGGCGGGATGATCACGCCGCCCTCGCCCTGGATCGGCTCGATGAGCACGGCGACGGTGTCATCGGTGATCGCGGCCGCGATCGCCTCCGCGTCGCCGTAGGGCACGGCGTCGAAGCCGGGCGTGAACGGGCCGAACCCGTCCCGGGCCGACTCGTCGTCGCTGAACCCGACGATGGTCGTGGTGCGGCCGTGGAAGTTGCCGTGCGCGACGACGATGCGCGCCGCGTCCGGGCGCACGCCCTTGACCCGGTAGCCCCAGGCGCGGGCGACCTTGATGCCGGTCTCGACGGCCTCGGCGCCGGTGTTCATCGGGAGCACCAGATCCTTGCCGCACAGTCGTGCGAGCGCCGCGGCGAACGGTTCGAGCCGGTCGTTGCGGAAGGCGCGGCTGGTGAGCGCGACGCGGCCGAGCTGCTCCTCGAGCGCGGCGACCAGCGCCGGGTGACGGTGCCCGAAGTTCACAGCGGAGTACGCCGCGAGCAGGTCGAGGTAGCGCTTGCCCTCGACGTCGGTCACCCAGGCACCCTCGCCGCGGGCGATCGTCACCCCGAGCGGCGCATAGTTGCGCGCGACGTGTCCTTCGACCGACTCCACGGATCCTGAACGTCCTTCGTCTCGCTTCGCGGTCCCTGAGCGAGCGGAGCGAGACGAAAGGCGCTCAGGAACCACTGCTCCGATGGCGACCGCGTCGACCTCGAGCTCTGCAGCGGCCGTCACTTCGCACCGCGCAGTTCGAGCGTGCAGCACTTGATGCCGCCACCGCCGAGCAGCAGCTCGCTGAGGTCGACGGTGAGGGGGTTGTAGCCGCGCTCGCGCAGCTGCTTCTCGAAACCGGTGGCGCGCGGCGAGATGATCACGTTGCAGCCGTCGCTCGCCGAGTTCAGTCCGAACACGGCGCCGTCCTCGTCGGAGACCAGGATCGCGTCGGGGAAGCGCTCCTCGAGGATCCGCTGCGAGGCGTCGTCGAAGGCGTGCGGCAGGTAGGCGATGTTCGCGCTCGCCGGCCCGCCGTTCTCCTCGCCGACGACCGGGTCGAGCACGGTCAGGGCAGTGTCCAGGTGGTAGAAGCGCGGGTCGACGAGGGTCAGCGTGACGACCTCGCGGCCGAACACCTCGCTCACCTCGCGGTGGCTGTCGCCGGCGGAGCGGAAGCCGGTGCCAGCGAGGATGACGTCGCCCGCGAGCAGGAAGTCGCCCTCGCCCTCGTTGATCTCCTTGGGCATCACGGTGTCGAAGCCGTGGGTGCGGAACCACTCGGCGAACGCCGGGGACTCGCCCTGACGCTGCGCATAGTAGAACGACGGCACGTACGCACGGCCGTCGATCACGAAGCCGCCGTTGGCGGTGTAGACCATGTCGGGGAAGCCGGCGAGGGGCTCGATGAGCTCGACCTCGTGGCCCAGCTCGAGGTACAGGTCGTACAGCTTCTGCCACTGCGCGACGGCCTTCGCGGTGTCGGTCGGGTTCGCCGGCTCCATCCACGGGTTGATGCTGTAGTTCACCGTGAAGTGCTCCGGCTTGCACATCAGGTAGCGGCGATGGTGCGCGATGCGAGTGGGCGCGGTGGCGGTGGCGGTCTCGGGCGTCGACATGAGGCTCCTCAGAATCCTGTAACGGCGGACGCTGTCCTGAGGCCCGGCGGTCCTTCGATCCGGCACATCGTGGATGCGCGGAGAAGATGCGACACGGGCACGCCGTCGACCATTGTCTCACCCGAGCCTGGGCGTGGCCATCGCGCCGCGGTCGCCGCTCGATCGGATCCAGTGGCGAGGCACTGGCTTCGCACGGCCACCGCATGCCGGAGAAGCCACCTCGCTGGTCGCAGATTGCGGCCTTCCGGATCCCAGAACCGCAACATGCGACCAGCGAGCGAAACAGGATCTGCCCGCGGCAACGTCATGGGCGGAGGCGGAGGCGGAGGCGGAGGCGGAGGCGGATGTGGATCCGGAGGCGGATCCGGAGGCGGATTCGGATCCGCCCGGATCCGAAGGGAACCGGGCGGATCCGCACACATCCGCGCTACCGGATCACGGGTGCGATCGCGTGCGCATCCGCCGTGCATCCCGTCGCGTTCGGGGAAGGCGGTGCTCAGCGCGAACCGTCTCACCCGATGAGCACGTCCCTGCGTGCGTTCACGGGCGCACGGCTTGGACCACGGCTGCGTACGCGGCGTCGCCCGCAGCCGTCGGGTGCAGGAACGCCGGGCTGCTCGGGTCCACACCGAGCCACGGATCCACGTCACCGTACTGGTGTCCTGAGGGGTACGGTCCGGAGAAGTCCACAGGGGCGAACACCGCGCCCGTGCTCGCAGCGACCCCCGCGAGCGCGGAGTTCAGAGAGACGACGACGCTATTGGCGACCGCCATGTCGCTGTACTGCGCAGCCATCCAGGCGGCGAACGGCACCGGATAACCGGTCACGACGATCGTCGCGTTGGGCGCCCGGTCACGCACGGTGCCGATCAGCTGCGTCATCGACGCGAGGACGACCGGCACCTGCGCGGAGGCGTCGCTCAACGCGTGCGCGCACAGGGCCTCGTCGTGCTGGAACACGCAGGCGTTGAACACGCTGCTCGCGCCGAGATCGTTCGCGCCCACCGTGATGGTGACGAGCGTCGTGCCGCGATTCACCGCGGCCACCTGGGTGCTCAGCAGGTCGGCGACCGTCGCACCGGAGCAGGCGACGTCGCGCAGCAGGTTGATCCGGCCGGCCTGATCGAGCACTCTCGGGTACCCGGTCGTGCCTGATACGCCGCAGGGGACGACCTGACCGGCCGATCCCTGACCGGCGGCGTAGGAGTCGCCGAGGGCGACGTAGCGGGCGATCGGCGCCGGAGGGGCGGCGACCGCGGGAGCGACGCCGAACGGCGCCGCAAGCAGGGCAAGGGTTGCCGCCATCATCGAGATGAGGCGGACCCGTCGGGTTCGGAGATCGTTCATGGCCGAAGCGTAGACCTCGCACAGGGCACTGAAAAGGGCGCTTGACCAAGGATTCTGATATCCCGGGATCAGATCACCCCGGCGCTGCTGCAGGGGCTCGGCACGGGACTCCCGGCGCAGATCGACGCGCAGATTCGCAGCACCGTCGAGAAGAACTCCGACGCATCCACCGGCACGCAGTGGACGACGCTCGCGATCTGGGCCGGCGCCGGGTTCGTGCTGATCGCGCTGAGCGGCGTGCGGCGCACCGCCCCGCCACGGCCCCGACCTTCTCTCTGCGCAGCAGGCGACCGCCTGAGCCGGGCCGTCAGAGCACGCTCGTGAAGGGGCGTTGGATCCGCTCCCGTCGCAAATGATGTCGTTCTGAACGCGCGATAGCGGCATCTTTTGCGACGGGAAGGCGAAGACCGCATCTGTGACGAGACGGACGGAAGGTCTGCACTACGCGTCAGCATCGGTCAACGGATCGATGCGGATCAGCCCGGGGATCCCGTCGAAGGCGCGATCTGCGGAGGCGATCTTGTCGATGCCATAGGCCAGCGCCGTCGCTGCGTGTACGGCGTCCCGCCCTCGCACGGACGTACGCTCCACGAGGTCGACGGCTCGCTCGAGGATCTCACGATCGAAATCGAGCACGACGAGCAAAGGGGCGATGTCACGGATCTCCGACGCGGCCGCACGAGGATTCCCCGTACGGCGGATCCGATGATGCAGAGTCTCCTGGAGTGCCTCGACACTCGCATACGCACGTCCGGCACCGGCAGTCACGCTCTGCAGGTAGGCACGGCAGGGCTCCCGTCGCGGACCCGGATCTCCGAGCGCGTAGGCGAGGATGGACGAGTCGATGAGAACGGCGTCCTCCGGCATCGGGTTCATGAGGCGCGCTTCATCGACAGGTCTCCCTCCAGGACGTCCCTGTCGAACGCCGCCTTCTCGGCATCCCAATCGATCGGCCCCTGCGCCGGCAATGCGTCAGCCCGCTCGAAGATCCGCTTCCAGGCGCGTCGATGGTTCGTCTCCTTCTGCGCGATCCTCTCTGTGACTGCTTCGCGCACGAGCGCTCCGACGCTGATGCCGGCTTCCTTCGCCGCGGCGTGCAGCCGCGAGTACTGCTCGTCCGAGAGCAGCACCTGCACGCGCCTGTCGAGTGTCGCCATGCGCCGACGGTACCACGACCTGCGCATGTCCTGCCCAGACCTGCACATGCCGGGACGTTCTGCCCCACCCTGCACAGCTGGTCGTCAGATCACCCCGGCGCTCCAGTCGTCGGGGTTGCCGTAACGGTGCGCGGTGATCGCGATGGCCTGCTCGTGCAGGAACGGCAGCAGCTCGATCCGGCCGGCCGTGGTCACCTCGCCCGCGAAGATCGCCAGATCCGGATCCCCCTGCACCGCCTCGGCGAGCGCGGCGTGCAGGGCGGCCACATCCGCCGCCGCGCCCACGATGCGCACGCGGCTCGGCCGCGCCGGCGCCCCCTCGACCGCGGTTCCCCTCTCGCTCCCGTCGCGATTTCTGCCGCTTTGAGCGTCGGATTCCGGCAGGTTTTGCGACGGGAGCGGACCGGATCCGAGCGGATCGGATCCGAGCGGACCGGATCCGAGCGGGTCGGATCCGTCACCGGGCGCCGAGGGTCCGGTGAACCGCTGGGTCCACTCCGCGTCGCTCTCCACGAACACGGTCACGCCGGCCTCTCCCAGCACGCGGCGCACGGCGGCGGGCAGCCCGATCTGCGAGGAGAGCGTGAACGCTCCCCCGCCGCGGATCGCCGCGATCGCCACCCGCAGCAGCGCGCGCAGGGGCGCCTCGCCCGTGGCGCGCACGGCGACCGGCACCGAGCGGTACCGGAAGAGGTTCCGCTCCACGCCGAGGTGCGAGACGTCGCGCACCCGGCCGAACTCGCGGTCCCAGGCCAGCGCGTCCGAGAGCGCGGCACGGCGCAGCCACTCGAACGCCGTGTAGTCGAGCGACGGCTGCGCGGCCTCGATGAGCGCGGTGATGCGCGAGTCCAGCCCGCGCAGGTGCAGGGTCGTGGATCCGGCGCCGCCGGTGTCGCGCCAGGATCCCAGCCCGATCAGGTGGTTGGGCCCGCCGGCCTTGGCGCCGGTGCCGACCGAGGAGCGCTTCCAGCCGCCGAAGGGCTGACGCTGCACGACGGCCCCGGTGATGCCGCGGTTCACATACAGGTTGCCGGCCTGCACCCGGTCCAGCCACAGCGCGAGGTCGTCCGGATCCTGCGTGTGCAGTCCCGCGGTGAGCCCATAGTCCACCGCGTTCTGCAGCTCGACCGCCCGGGCCAGCGTCGGGGCGTGCATGATGCCGAGCACCGGGCCGAAGAACTCCTCCCGATGGAAGCGCGACCCCGGCTGCACGCCGAGACGGATGCCCGGCGTCCACAGTCGGCCGTCGGATCCGGGGATCTCGCGCGGCTTCAGCAGCCACTTCTCATCGGGGCCGAGCTCGGTGAGCGCCCACTCCAGCTTGCCCTGGGGTGCCTCGATCACCGGTCCCACCTCGGCGCGCGGATCCTCGGGCCAGGCGACGTGCATCGACCGGGTCGCGTCGAGCAGCTGACGGGCGAACCGCTTCGAGCGGCCGACCGGGCCGACCAGGATCGCGAGCGACGCCGCGGAGCACTTCTGCCCGGCGTGCGCGAACGCGCTCCGGACGAGGTCGGCGACGGCGAGGTCCAGATCGGCGGACGGCGCGATCACGATCGCGTTCTTGCCGCTGGTCTCGGCGTGCAGCGCGAGGTCGTGCCGCCAGCTGCGGAACAGCGCCGCGGTCTCAAAGGATCCGGTGAGGATGACCCGGTCGACGTCGGGGTGGGCGATCAGCTCCCGGCCGAGCTCGCCCTCGGAGATGTCGACGAAGGCGAGCAGATCGCGCGGGATCCCGGCGTCCCAGAGCGCGGCGGCGATCACCGCCGCCGAACGCCGCGCCTGCGGGGCGGGCTTGAACACGACGCCCGATCCTGCGGCGAGCGCGGCGAGCACCCCGCCCGCAGGGATCGACAACGGGAAGTTCCACGGCGGGGCGACCACGGTGACCCGGGACGGCACGAACGCGGCCCCGGGGATCGCATCGAGCTCACGCGCCTTGGCGGCGTAGTAGCGCGCGAAGTCGACGGCCTCGCTGACCTCGACGTCGCCCTCCGAGATCACCTTGCCCGTCTCGGCGGCCGCGACCTCGATGAGCTCGGCCCGGCGCGACTCGAGCACGGCGGCGACCCGCAGCAGCACCTCGCCGCGCTCGGCGGCCGGGCGCGCGCCCCAGGCTCCGGCCGCCGCGCGCACGCGGGACAGGATCCGGTCCAGCTCCGCCGCGTCGGTCACGCGGGCGCTGCGCACGATCCCGTCCCCGGTCGCGGATCCGGGGATGCGAGCGAGGATCTCGCGCGCCCACTCCCGGTTCGCCGGAAGAGCGGGATCGCTGTCCGCCGTGTTCCGGAAGCCGGGCGCCCCGGAGGCGATGGCGGACTCGTCCTCGCGCGCGGCGAACACGGCCGTCTCGACGAAGGTGTCGCCGGAATCCACGGCCTCCGCGATCCCGAGCACGGCCTGCGTGAGGGCGGCCGACTCGGCATCCGGATCCGTGGTGAGCGCGGCGGACTCGTGCACCGGGGCGAGCCGGTTCTGACGGCGGCGCGGGCGTGCCGGCAGAGCGGGGTCGGCGGAGCGCTCGAGCGACAGCGCGAATCGGTTGATCTCGCGGTCCAGCGCGTCCGGATCCTCGTGCAGCCGGAAGGCGGAGGAGAGGAAGTTCTCGGGCGAGGCGGTCTCCTCGAGCCGCCGCACGAGGTAGCTGATGGCGACGTCGAACTCGCGCGGCGTGACCACCGGCACGTACAGCAGCACGTGCCCGACCTCGCGGCTCACCGCCTCGACCTGCCCCTGCGCCATGCCGAGCAGCATCTCGAACTCGATCGGCGCGGATCCGGTGCCACCGGTCGTTGAGCGAGCGAAGCGAGACGAAACGTCGTCCATACCCGACCGCGTTTCGTCTCGGTCGCCCTCCGGGCGTCCTCGCTCAACGTCCGGGGGCAGCAACCCCGTCGAGGGCCGCACCCCGCGGTCGCCGGCGAGCAGCCACGCGTACGCGATGTCGAAGAGGTTGTGCCCGGCGACGCCGATGCGCACCGCCCGCACCGATTCGGGCTTCAGCGCCTCGCTCAGGCAGCGCAGGTAGTTCGCGTCGGTGTCGATCTTGGTGTCGTAGGGCGCGGGCGTCCAGCCGTGCAACGTCGCCTCCACCCGCTCCATCGCGAGGTTCGCCCCCTTCACGAGCCGCACCTTGATCGGCGCGCCGCCGTGGTCGACGCGGTCCTTCGCCCACGCGGTGAGCTCGCGCAGGGCCGGCAGGGCATCGGGCAGGTAGGCCTGCAGCACGATGCCCGCCTCGAGATCCTTCAGCCGCGGATCCTCGAGGATCCGCGTGAACACCGCGATCGTGAGGTCGAGGTCGCGATACTCCTCCATGTCGAGGTTGATGAAGGTTCGGGTGCTCTTCGGGCTCACCGATGCCCACGGATCCTGCGCGGCCGTCAGATACAGCGGCAGCAGCCGCTCGGCGACCTGGTCGACGACCTCGTCGAACGCCCACATCGAGATGCGGCTCACGACGGCCGACACCTTGACCGAGACGTAGTCCACGTCGTCCCGGCGGATGAGCTCGTGGATCCCGTCCAGCCTCCGCTGCGCCTCGTCCTCGCCGAGCACGGCCTCGCCGAGCAGGTTGAGGTTGAGCCGCGCTCCGCCCGCGCGCAGCTTGGCGATCGCGGGGCCCAGCTTGGCCGGGCGGGCGTCGGCGATGAGGTGCCCGACCATCTCGCGCAGCACCGTGCGGGCGATCGGCACGGTGGGCGCGGGCAGCCCCTGCGCCACGAGCCCGCCCGCGCGGACCGCGGCGCGCAGGTACCAGGGCAGGAATCCGGGCACGAGCGGCGCCACGCGGCTCAGCCCGGCGGCGGCCGCGCCCAGGCTCTCCGGGCGCATCACGTCGTCCACGAAACCGAGCGTGAACGGCAGCCCGTTCGGATCCCGCAGCACCCCCGCGAGCCGCTCGGCGGCCGGATCGGCGTGCGAGGCGGCGGCCTCGTCGATCCAGCGCTGGGCGAGGGCGACGGCCCGGCGCGCGCGCTCGGTCTCCGAGGCGTTCAGCCACTGCGGCATCGGTTTCGTCCTTCCCTCCCCGCGCCGTCGGGGTGGGCGCAGGGTGCTCCCCTCCAGCATGGCGCTCCTCGCCGCGCACAGCAGGGCGGCACGCCCTCCGCGCTCCTCTCGATGCTGCACCCGTCCTCGACAGCCGGTCGTGAGCGCCGTGCCCGCCCGGCGGCGGTCGTCACACCCAGACGCTCGGCGCCGGCGCCTTCGTGGGCGGCAGCGCCGAGGCGGCGGCCCAGTCGTGGATCCAGTCCTCGACGCCCGGCACGTCCTCGGGGCGGCCCAGTGCGCCGAAGAACTCCTCGTGCGAGACGGTGCCCCCGGTGCGGCGCAGCATGCGCGCCCGCACGATCACCCGGGCATAGACCTCGCCGCCGACCACCGCGCGATGCTCCAGGAACAGCGCCTTGTCATCGTGCCCGATGAACCGGGACTCGACGTCGAAGCGCTGCCACAGCTCCAACGACTTGCGGAAGGTGATCGTCTCGCTCGAGACCACGGCGTACCAGCCGCGCCGCTTCATCGCGTCGAACAGCCCCGTGCGGATCAGCAGGTCCCACCGGCCCAGGTCGAACAGCGACAGGTACCGGCCGTTGTTCATGTGCCGCAGGACGTCGATGTCGGTCGGCAACGTGGTGAGCCGGATCCGCCCGACCGCGGTCGGCGCGAGCGTCCGGCCCCGGCGGACCCGGCGGCGGGCGGAGAGGATCACGAGCAGAGTGCGCCAGATCACATTCACACCCGGGAGCGTAGTGAATCCGGCACGGATCCCCCGAATCGGTTGTCGGATCCTCACAGACCACGCACGCAGAAAATCTGCCGGAATTGCGTGTCATCGCTCGATTTCGTGTCAGCGCACGGCACGCGTAGAGTCGCGAACATGAGCGCCGAAGCCCTTCCCACCGTCACCGTCCGGCCCGTTCGCGATGTGGATGCCGAAGCGCTCGGCCGCGTGCACGCGAAGTGCTGGCACGAGACCTACGACCACCTGATCAGCACCGCGACCCTCGAGGCCGTGTCGCCCAAGCGCCTCGCGGAGCTGTGGACGCACTGGGCCTCGCAGGGCGAGGAGTACCGCATGAGCGCGGCGCTCGTCGACGGGGAGATCGTCGGTTTCGTCGGATCCGGCCCCGCCCGCGACGACAACCCGCCGGCCGAGCGCGAGCTCTACTTCATCTACCTGCTCGACGCCTGGCACGGCACGGGCATCGGCCAGCGCCTCTTCGACGCCGCCGTGCACGCCGACGAGTCGTGCTACCTCTGGGTCGCCGAGGACAACCCCCGCGCGCACCGCTTCTACGCGCGCAACGGCTTCGCCCTCGACGGCGCCCTGCAGATGGAGCCGTTCCTCGGGGAGACGATCGAAGAGGTCCGCTTCGTGCGCTGATGCGTCCCGGAATCGCCGACGCATCGCGTCTTTCCCTCCTCTGAGCGCGTTTCCCTCCTCGCATCGACGCCCCCAAGGGGAGGGAAACGCTGTGATGTCTCAGGGGATCGGTGACGGTTCTGTATCAGGAGATCGGTGACAGTTGATGTCTCAGGAGATCGGTGACGTTTCCATGGTTCGTGGCCGTCGGCCCCGGGGCTTGCCGTTCCCGA
>Ga0153917_1000120_pt1 | contig 78166 bp, 71 predicted proteins | sample TSFL001MetaG_FD_104695 | JGI IMG/M metagenome (GOLD analysis project Ga0153917, IMG submission 104695) | Attine ant fungus gardens microbial communities from Florida, USA - TSFL001 MetaG | ecosystem: Host-associated > Fungi > Mycelium > Unclassified | place: USA: Florida, Paynes Creek Historic...
CGCCGTCGGAAAGCAGGGCCCAATGGGGATGGGGCGGCAGCGGTATCAGGTCCTTGTCGCCGCCGCGCTCGACATAGGCGCGGTATTCGGCGGCGAAGTCTTCAAGCGCTTTTTCCGGCGCCTCGCCGATGACGGCGGGAAAAGGCTTGTTATGAATGACATGTTCGGGCGTCAGCGTGCCATGGCGCGAAAGCCGGGCGATCTCCGCGATCTCCGAAGCCGGCACGCCGGGCACGGGACGCGAGATCATGGCACGGCCGGCGATGCGGCTGACGGCCCCGCGAAGGCGGGCGAGATCGACGGGATCGGTCGCGGCATCCGGGGTAGCCGGCAGGGGCGGAATACGGGCGGAAAGCCAATCCTCGGCGCGGGCGCAGATCGCCACCATGCGGTCATAGCTTTCCCGGGCCGTATCGCCCCAGGTGAAGACGCCGTGGTGCTCGAGGATGATCGCCTCGGCCTCTGCGAATTCCGGCGAAAGGAGCGCCGCGCGCATCTGGCGGGCGAGATCGAAGCCGGGTTTCACATAGGGTAGGATCATGACGCGGGGGCCATAGATTTCACGCAGCAGCGCTGTCCCGTTCGCGCTATTGGAGACGGTCAGCACGCCGTCGGCATGGGAATGGTCGACATAGGCGGCGGGAAACAGCGCATGGACGATCGCCTCGATGGAGGCGGCCGCGGCCTGCGGATCGAGGCGGGCGCGCTTGACCTCGGCCACCATGTCGCCGTCCGTCAGCGTTTCGAGCTCGGCAAGCGCCAGCAATGCGGGAAGATCGAGCGCGGTGAAGCCTTCTATGCCCATCGTGCCCAGATCGAAACCACTGGCCTTGACCCAGATCACCTGCCGCTCGTTTCCGAAACGGTCGGTGAGAGCCCCCTTGTAGGACGTGTTGCCGCCGCCATGCAGCACCATGGCCGGGTCGCGGCCGATAAGCCGCGACGAGTAGGCGCGCAAGTCGAGGCCGGTGACGGCCTTGTCCGCTTCAGCCTCGTTCCAGAGGTTTTCCATGCGATGATCCTTGTTATGCAGCCGGGCCGCAAGACCCGGCCCTCTCCTCGGCGATGGCGGCGCTCAGGCCGCCGTCTTGCCGTGCAGGTCCTGGAAGAGCTCGTAGCCCTGCGCGCCGGTCCGGCCCTCGTGCACGACGGCGGCGAGCGCAGCGAGCATCGCCACCGGATCGGTCGACTGGAAGACGTTGCGCCCCATGTCGACGCCGGCCGCGCCCTGATCGATGGCGCGATAGGCCATTTCCAGCGCTTCCCGCTCCGGCAGCTTCTTGCCGCCGGCAATGACGATCGGAACCGGGCAGCCGAGGGTGATGCGCTCGAAGCCTTCGTCGACATAGTAGGACTTGACGAACTGCGCGCCGATTTCCGCCGCGATGCGGGTGGCGAGGCCGAAATAGCGGGCATCGCGGGCCATGGCCTTGCCGACGCCGGTGACGGCCATGGTGGGGATGCCATAGCGCGTGCCGGTATCGATCAGCTTCACCACATTGGCGATCGACTTGTGCTCGTATTCCGCGCCGATATAGACCTGCGCCGCCATGGCGGCGGCGCCGAGGCGGATGGCGTCGTCGATCTCCACGCTCACGAGCTCATTGGAAAGCTCCGTCAGGATCGAGTTGCCGGCCGAGCAGCGCAGCACGACGGGCTTGAGCGATTCCGGCGGGATCGAGCTGCGCAGGCCACCGCGGGTGCACATCAGCACGTCGGCATGGGCGGCGAGCGGCGCGATGGTCAGGTCGAGCCTTTCGAGGCCGGTGGTCGGCCCCTGGAAGTAACCGTGGTCGAAGGCCAGCATCACGGTGCGGCCGGTATCGGGACGGAAGACCTGCGAAAGCCGCGCCTTCATGCCCCAGTCGTGATGCGCATTGCCCTTGAGGAAGAAGCGCGAGGTGTCCGCCGGACGATCCCGTCCCCAGTCCTTGCCGTCCTTGATGTCGTCCAGATCTGCCATGTCATCCTCTGTTCTGCCGCCCGTCCGGCGGCGCTTTTACAGACGCGCGCCATCGCTGGCCCGAAGCCTGAAACTCCCGCCGGAAACGCCGTCTTGCCTGTCGGTGACCTCCCACCGTCGAATGATCGATTCCTAGCAATCGATTTTATAAATATCAAGGATTATGTTATTTATATCGGAATTTATGTTGCGTCTCCAAAAGACGGTAAATGCGCGCATCCTCAAAAACCACGCTTCCGATCTGAGAAAATTTGCTAAATGCGCTGGTAATTCGTCATTTTTCCAGATCTCGCGTTTGCGCAAGAATTCGATGGACACGCCGCATGAATTCCCCAATAAAGGAAAAATGTTAAATTCAGAGCGGGACGACATGGACGATCATAACAATTCCGATCCCGAGGCCGCCTCTTCCAAGGCCGAGAGAAGGCGCACGAAAATCATCCAGACGCTGATGAGCGGCTCGTCGACCCAGATCCGGGACCTTGCCGAGTCCCTCGGCGTCAGCCTGATGACCATCCATCGCGACCTTTCCGTGCTCGAAAAAGAAGGGCTCGTGCGCCGCCTGCGGGGCTCGGTCTCCGCCGAGAAGTCGCTGCTGTTCGAAAGCAGCTACAATTATCGCGGGCGCAAGAACGTGGAGGACAAGAAGCGGCTGGCGCGCGCGGCGGTCGCCCGGCTGGAGCCCGGCAATGCGGTGATGATCGACGACAGCACCACCACCTACTATCTGAGCGACTTCCTGCTGGATGTCGCCCCGCTGACCGTGGTGACCAATGCGGCGCCCATCCTGGAAAAGCTCCGCCACGCCCCCGAAATCGACCTGATCTCGACGGGCGGCCGCTATCATCCGGGCTATCACGGTTATTTCGGAGCCAATTGCGAAAAGGCGATCCGCTCCTACCATGTCGACGTGGCAATCCTCTCGACCACGACGATCCAGGGGCTTTCGCTCTATACGCCCGACGAGATCGTGGTGCGCGCAAAGCAGGCGATGATGCAGGTGGCACGCAAGCGCATCCTCCTCGCCGACGCCACGAAGTTCACCTTCAGCGCGCTGAACTATGTGGCTGAGATCACGGATTTCGACCTGGTGATCCTGACCGGCGACATACCGCCCGACAAACTCGATCTCATCCGCGCTTCGAAGGTGAATGTCGAGATCGTCTAGAAGCACGATCGGTTGCGGCTGATCCTCAACCTTCTGCATCCCCACGGCGAGGAAGCGATACCCCGGCCCTTTTCAAGGCCGGGGCGATCTCTACGCCGATCAATCCGGCAGCGCGTAAGCGATCACGTAATCGCCACGATCCGGCGACTGGCGGGCACCGCCGGCGGAGATGACGATATATTGCTTGCCGGTCTTCGGCGACTTGTAGCTCATCGGACCACCCTGGCTGCCGACAGGCAGGCGCGCCTTCCAGACCTCCTTGCCGGTGGCGCTGTCGAAGGCGCGCAGGTAGTAATCCTGCGTGCCCGCGATGAAGACCAGGCCGCCCTGCGTCGCCAGCGTGCCGCCCAGCGTCGGCATGCCGACCGGAATGGGCAGGCCCATCTTGATGCCGAGCGGGCCGGTATCCTCCACCGTGCCGACCGGAACCTGCCACTTGATCTTCTGCGTCTTCATGTCGATCGCCGTCATCGAGCCGAAGGGCGGCTTCTGGCAGGGGATGCCAAGGACGGAAAGGAAGCGGTTCTTGTTAACGGCGTAGGGCGTTCCCTTCATCGGCACGACGCCCATGCCGGTATTGACCGCCTCGCCGCCGCTGCTGACGGCTTCGGTGGGTGCGGCCTCGACCATCTGGATCCAGAGACCGAGGCGCATGTCGTTGACGAAGATGGTGTTCGTCACAGGATCGGTGGAAATGCCGCCCCAGTTCATGCCGCCCAGCGAGCCCGGGAAGTTCAGCGCCAGATCCGTGCCGGGCACGGTATAGACGCCATCATAGCGCATGCCCTTGAAGCCGATGCGGCATAGAAGCTGGTCGAAGGGCGTCGCACCCCACATGTCGCTTTCGGTCAGCGTCTCGGCGCCGATCTGCGGCATGCCGACCGAGAGCTTCTGCGTGGGAGAATAGGGCTCGTTCGGGATCGAGCCGGCCTTCACCGGAACGTCATCCACCTGGGTCAACGGCATGCCAGTGGCGCGGTCGAGCACGTAGATCTGCCCGGCCTTGGTGCCGAACACCAGCGCCGGGACCGTCGTGCCGTCCGCCTTCGGGAAGTCGATGAAGGAGGGCTGCATCGGCACGTCGAAGTCCCAGAGGTCGTTATGGACCGTCTGGTAGACCCACTTCTCGCGCCCGGTCGTGGCGTCGAGCGCCAGCATGGAAGCACCGTATTTGTGGTCCAGCGCCGTGCGTGTCGCGCCGTAGAGATCGACCGAGGGGCTGCCGACCGGCATGAAGACGGTGTTCGACGCCGGATCGTAGGACATCGAGGCCCAGACATTCGGCGTCGAGCGCGTATAGGTCTGCCCCGCGGGCGGCAGCGTGGTGATCTCGGGATTGCCCGAGTCGAACGCCCAGCGCAGCTCGCCGGTCACGACATCGAAACCGCGCATAACGCCGCCGGGCATGTCGACCTGAACGTTGTCGGCGATACGGCCGCCGACCACGACCGTCGTTCCGGCCAGCGTCGGCGCGGAGGTGAGAACGTAGCTCGGATCGGCAGCCTCGCCGAGCCCGACCTTCAGATCGACGCGGCCATTGTTGCCGAAGTCCGGGCAGAATGCGCCGGTGTCGGCGTCGAGCGCGATCAGCTCGGCCGTGATCGTGTTCATCAGGATGCGGCGCTGGCACAGCGCGCCTTCGGCGACGCTGACCGATGTCACCGGCGTAGAGCCTGCCGCCGTCGGCTGGACGAGCGGCCTTGTGGCGTCGAAATAGGCAAGGCCGCGGCAACGCATCCAGACGGAGGACTGGGCATTGATCTCGTTCTTCCAGATTTCCTTGCCGGTATCGGCATCGATGGCGATGACGTTGTTATGCGGCGTGCACAGGAAAACGCGATCGCCCACCTGTAGCGGCGTCTGCTGGTCTTCCGCGCCGTTGCCGCCGGGGCTGATCGGCGTGTCGCCGGTGCGATAGGTCCAGGCGACCTGGAGCTTGCCGATATTGTCGCGCGTGATCTGGTCGAGGGCGACGAAGCGGCTGCCGCCGGATGTGTTGCCGTAGGCCTCCCAGTTCTTCTGCTCGCTGGCCGGATCGACCTTGACGAGCGCGTCGGGCGTGCCGGAGAACGCGACGCTCGGATGCGACACGAACATGCCTGCAAAACCTGCGGCGGACGCACAGGCGAGCAGGATGGCGACGACGAAGGAAGGCACGGTGGCCGGGGAACGCCCCGAAGCGCGGCCCAGCAATGGATAGGAAAGCGCCACGACCGTCGCGCCGACGCCGAAGGCAAGCAACCGCGAATTCAGCGGCCAGAATTCGAGACCGACCTCCCACACCGCCCAGACGGCCGTGAGCAGGGTGACAAGGCCGAAAAGCAGCGCGCCCGCAGGCTTTCGCAGAACGACCAGCAGTCCGGAGAGGACGATGGCGATGCCGGCTATCAGGAAGTACCAGCTACCGCCGAGCATGGCGAGCTTCGCGCCGCCGATGGCGAAAAACAGGCCGCAAAGGATGAGAACGGCGCCGAGCACGAACAGCCATATTCTGGCAGCTGGCCCAAGTGCGCCTCGGGATTGCATCATGATTTCCAACTCCTCTGGTCTCAATCGAAAGGACAGTCGGGCTGCGAAACCATGTCATGGGCTACCGGATGAAAACGCAGGGCAACCGCCTTCATTCGCTCGAAACGGGGCCGATGGCCGGCCTGAACGGCAGGCATGCCTCCCCATCGGTTGAAATGGACCACCGCACCCTCCCTGCACAACGGCCACAGAGACATTCTGCCTTTGCAGGTATATTTCCCGCCAGTGCAAGTTGGCAAGGTTTGCCGCGGTCACCGCCGGCATACGATTGACCACCGCAGACGGCGCGCCGCTCGTCCTAGACCTCCACTCTGTCCCCGGTCGTGCGGTCGAAGACGTGCAATCTGTCCGCCACGAGATGCACGGCGACATTCTCCCCGACGCCGTGACCTGCGCTATCCGACGTGCGGGCAACGATACGCCCTTCGGCGGTGGCGATGAACCAGAGCTTTTCATGGCCGAGGTTCTCCACGCCCTCGATGGTGCCGGCGATCGACGGCCCGTCGCCTGCCCCGAGGCGGACATGCTCGGGCCGGATGCCAACGGTGAGCGCGGTCGGAAGATGGCCCGCGCCCGGCAGGTTCAGGGCGCCGATGCGGATGCTGCCGCCTTCTACCCGAGCCTCAAAGAAATTCATCGGCGGCGAGCCGATGAATTTGGCGACGAAGAGATTGGCGGGACGGTGATAGACTTCTTCCGGCGTGCCGAACTGCATGAGATTGGAGCGGCCGGCCTGCTTCAGGGGCGCCAGCACGGCGATCCGGTCGCCCATCGTCATCGCCTCGACCTGGTCGTGGGTGACGTAGATCATGGTCGAACCGAGCTCGCGGTGGAGCTTGCTCAGCTCATAGCGCATGGCGGCACGGAATTCGGCGTCGAGATTGGAGAGCGGCTCGTCGAACAGGAAGACGGCAGGCTTGCGCACGATGGCGCGGGCAAGCGCCACGCGCTGCCGCTGGCCGCCGGAGAGCGCGCCCGGCCGCTTGTGAAGGTGGTCCTGCAGGCCGACCATGCGCGCGACGTCGGCAACGCTCGTAGCGATCTTCCCCTTCGCCTCGCCGCGCAGCCGCATGCCGAAGGAGATGTTGTCGGCTACCGACATATGCGGGAAGAGCGCATAGTTCTGGAACACCATGGCGACATCGCGCCTGGCCGGATCGACATCGTTCACGACACGGCCGCCGATGGAGACATGGCCCGCGCGGCCCTCCTCGAGCCCGGCGATCAGGCGCAGCGTCGTCGACTTGCCGCAGCCGGACGGGCCGACGAAGACGACGAACTCGCCGGCCTTGATATCCAGATCGAGATTGCGGACGACATCGACGGAACCGTAGGAGATATCGACGCCCTGAAGGGAAACGGCGGACATGGCTTTTTTCCTTGATTGATCCGATGCGGCTTACTTGACCGCGCCGAGGCTGAGGCCCTGCACGATGCGCCGTTGCGCCAGAATGGCGAACAGGGCCATGGGCAGGATGATGATGATGGAGGCGGCCGACATCGCGCCCCAATCGATGGAGGCGTAGCCGCGGAAGCCGGCGACGGCGAGCGTCACGGTCTGCGCCTTCTCGAAGGTCAATGCGAGAGCGATGGTCAGTTCGTTCCACATCTTGATGGAATTGAGGATGATGGTTGCGGCAATGCCGGGGGCGGCGATCGGCACATAGATCGTCCAGACGATGCGGAAGGTGCTCGCCCCTTCCAGCCGGGCCGCCTCGGCAAGGGCCTCGGGGATATCGGCGAAGAAGGCGCGCAGCAGCCAGATCGTGAAGGGCAGCGTGAAGACCTGGTAGATCAGCGCAAGGCCGATCACCGTGTCGTAGAGCCCGATGGACTGGAAGAGCACGTACATCGGCACGATGAACAGGAACTCCGGCAGCATGTAGGAGATCAGCAGCCAGATCAGGATCGTGCGCCGCCCCGGCACATGTTTCCGGTTGAGGTAGTAGGCGGCGGGAATGCCCGCGGCGAGCGCCAGCACATTGCCGATGGCGCAGACGATGAGGCTGTTGAAGAAGGCGCCGGAAAAGCCCGTCGAGGACCAGGCCTTGCCGAAATTCTCCCAGACCGGCGAGAAGAACCAGACCGGCGGCATGGCGAAGGCGTCGACCTGGGTCTTCAGCGCGATGGTCAGGATCCAGAAGATCGGGAACAGCGAGACGACGACGGCGAGGACGGCGACCGCATAGGGCCAGAACGCGCGGCGGGCGGAAGCGGAGGCGGTCATGCCTTTTCTCCATCGTCGGTGTCGATCACCAGGTAGATGATGCAAAGCGTCAGGATGATGAGCGAGAAGACGACGGCGATGGCCGCGGACTCGCCGAACTTGTAGGACTTGAAAGCCGTCTGGTAGGCGAGGGTCTGCACGCTTTCCGTGGCCCTCAGCGGCCCGCCCCCGGTGGTACCGAAAATGATGTCGAAGACTTTCAGCGTATCGATGGTGCGGAAGATGATGACGGTGATCAACACCGGCTTCAGCATCGGCAGCGTGACGTAGCGGAAGGTCTGGAAAGGCGTCGCGCCTTCCAGCCTCGCCGCCTCGAAAGGCTCGGCCGGCAGGCTCTTCAGCGCGGATGAGAGGATGATGAAGGTGAAGGCCGTCTGCCACCAGGTATCGATCATGATGATGGACGGCATGGCGGTCGGCACGGTTCCGAGCCAGGCAGGGCCGGATATGCCGACAAGCGACAGGAGATAGTTGACGATGCCGAGCGTCGGATCGAGCATGACCTTCCAGATCAGCGACACCGCGATGCCGGACACCATCAGCGGAAGGATCATCAGCGTGCGGATCAGGCCCGCGCCGATGCGGATGCGATTGATCGCGAGCGCCAGGCCGAGGCCGAGACATGTCTCGATGACGACCGCGAAGACCGCGAAATAAAAGGTGTTGAACAACGCCTTCGGAAAGCCGGCCCCCGACAGGATCCGCACGAAGTTGCGAATTCCGACGAACTTCGCCTCCGACCCCCAGTTCCACTGAAGGAGCGAGAGGTAGCCGGCATAGATGACGGGGTAGAGCGTTCCCGCGGCCAGCAGCACGAGGGCCGGCGCGATCAGCCAACGGATATGTTTGTCTCGGCGCATGGTCGATACGATCCTGCTTTGAAAAGCGTGGGGCCGGTTCGCCGGCCCCACGGGTCCGGTCTATTCGAGCGTGTCCTGAACGTTCGTCTGAAGTTCCGCCACGGCATCTTCCGGGGCCGTGCCCTGGTAGATCTGGTGGATCGCATCGACGATCAGCAGGACGACATCGTTCCAGCCCTGGCGGAAGACCGAGGTGGGCCGGGTATGCTGCATCTGCTCCTTGACGGCCGCGACATAGCCGGCGTCGAGCGCCTTGACGTAATCGGCATCGGCCCAGGACGAGTCGCGCGGCGCACCGCCCGTTGCAACGCCGAGCGCCGCCGTCATCTTCCTGTTCGTCGCCCATTGAACGAAGAGCCAGGCGGCATCTTTCTTCGGCGAGTTCTTCGCGATCGAAACGCCCCAGGACCAGTGGCCGCTATAGCCGATATCGCCCGTGGAAGCCGGCAGCGGCGCATAGCCGACCTTGCCCGCGATCGCCGAGGTCTTGGCGTCCTCGAAGCCCGGACCGAAGACCGAGGCGTCGACGAAGAAAGCGGCATTGCCCTGGGAGAAGAAGCGGCTCGCATCTTCCCAGCCATAGGAAAGCGCGCTCGGGGGACCGGCCTTCAGCAGCCCGGCATAATAGGAGAGGCCCTTGGCGATGCGCGGATCGTCGAAGCGCGGCTTCGACCAGTCGCCGTCGAACCAGATGTTGTAGGGAAGATCGGCCGGCTGGCTGCCCCAGGCGTCGAGCACGATGCCCGTCATCGTGTCGACGAGCTCGGCCGAACGCTTGCCGCGCATGGATGCGCCGAAGACCTTGCCCTCACCCTTGGCGCTGATCTCGTTTGCCGCGGCGATCAGCTCGTCCATCGTGGCCGGCACCTTGCCGCCGAGATACTTTTCGACCAGGTCCTTGTTATAGAAGAGCGTATAGGCCTCGAAGGAGATCGGGATCGCATAGAGCTGCGGATCCGGCTTGCCGACCGGGAAGGACGCACCCGCGCGGAAGCCTTCCGGATAGTCGGCGAGATCGTAATCCGCCTCGGTCTTGGCGGGATCGTCGAGATAGGGCGTCAACGGTTCGACGACCCCGGCTTCCCATTGGGTGTAGAGCGCCGAGTCCATCTGGATCATGTAGACGTCGGCGACGGAATCGGCCGAACGCACCGCAAGGTTCATACGGTCGGAATAAAGGTCTTCGGCAAAAGCGTCGATCTTCACCTTGATGCCGGTCCCGGCCTCGAACTCCCCGATATGCTTGCGCAGTTCGGCCGTCCACGGATGCTCGCTGAGCAGTACCGTGATCTGCTGGCCGGACTGCTGCTTCCAGTCGATGGCGAAGGCGCTGGAGGACAGTGCGGAGGCGGCGAGCGCCGCGGCCAACGTGATGAATCCCCTTCGTTTCATAGTCTCGCTCCCGTTGTTTTGGCGACATGTAGATAAGTTGACCGCTTGACAACTTGTTACTACATGTTAGACAGTTTGCTAACACAGAGACGAACCACTGTCCATCCCCCTCGCAAAACCTCTCACGAGGCAGGCCGAACAGGCGAGGATGCACAGGGCCGCGGACCGGTTGCATCGGAGACAGACATGCGCAGCACAATCCAGGAATTCGACTATGTCATCGTCGGCGCCGGCTCCGCCGGCTGCGTGCTGGCGAACCGGCTGAGCGCGGATCCTGCCGTCTCGGTCTGCCTCATCGAGGCCGGCCCGAGCGATCGCAGCATCTTCATCCAGATGCCGGCCGCGCTCACCTTTCCGATCGAAAGTGACCGTTACAACTGGAAATTCGAGAGCGAACCGGAGACGGAACTGCACGGCCGCAGCATCGGCCAGGCACGCGGCCGCGGCCTCGGCGGCAGCTCCTCGATCAACGGCATGGTTTTCGTGCGCGGAGCGAAGCAGGATTACGACGGCTGGCGCGATCTCGGCGTCGAAGGCTGGGATTTCGACGATTGCCTGCCCTTCTTCAGGAAGCTGGAAAGTTTCGAGGAGGGACGCGACCCGATGCGTGGCGGCTCCGGTCCCATTAGCGTCGTGCGCAGCAAGGCCGACCATCCGCTCTACCGGACCTTCCTGAAGGCCGGCCAGGAATTCGGCCTGCGGGATGCGGGGGACTACAACAGCGGCGCACAGGACGGCGTCCATATCACACAGGCGACGATCCGCGACGGGGTGCGCTGCAGCACCAGTCTCGCCTATCTGAAGCCCGCCGGAAACCGTCCCAACCTCACCGTCATGACCGGCTGCCTTGTCGAAAAAATTCTCCTTGAAGGCCGGACGGCAACCGGGGTGGCAATCGTCCGGCAGGGCGAACGCAGGACGATCCGCGCTGCGCGCGAGACCATTCTTTCGGCCGGCACCGTCGGCTCGCCGCATCTGCTGATGCTCTCGGGCATCGGCGACCGTGCGGCGCTGGCGGAGCACGGCATCGCCAGCGCTGCCAACCTGCCGGGCGTCGGCGCGGATTTGCAGGACCACGTCGTCGCCCCGCTGCGCTTCACCGCGCCGGGCGGTGTTTCCATCCGCCGGCAACTGAGCATGGTCGGACGCCTGAAGCTCGGCATCGAATGGCTGCTCTTCAAGCGCGGCCTCGGCGCGACGAACTTCTTCGAGGTCGGCGCCTTCTTCAAGAGCGACGAGGCCCTTCCCTATTTCAACATGCAGCATGAATTCCTGCCGTTCCTCGCCGACTTCCAGTCCGGCAAGGTGACGATCTCAGACGGCTTCCAGTATTTCGTCAGCCAGATGCGCCCCTACAGCCGCGGCCGCATCGCGCTCAAATCCGCCGATCCCACGGTAAAGTCCTCCATCCGCTTCAACTATCTCACCGACCGGCGCGACACGCTGGAAATGGTGGACGGCATTCGCAAGACATTGGAAATGGCCCACCAGCCGGCCTGGGGCCGCTATCGCGGCCAGCCGGTCGACACACCCGACATCAAGGCCACGGATGCCGAGATCGAAGCGTGGCTGCGCACCGTCGCCAATACCGAGCACCACCCGACGAGCACCTGCCGGATGGGTACGGACGATCTGGCCGTCACCGATTCGGCCGGCCGCGTGCATGGGCTCGAGAAGTTGCGCATCGTCGACGGCTCCATTCTTCCGCGCGTGCCCTCGGCCAATATCAACGCGCCGATCATCATGGCGGCGGAAAAGATCGCCGCAACCATGACGCGACGCTGACGGCTTGAAGGGGATGCTCAGCGGGGCGCGCTTGCCGACTTGTCTCGACATGTTAGAGACTGACGGTTTGATCGCCCTTACGAGAAAGGAAGACCGATGACCGAGACATGGCTGAAGAAGAAGCCGATCCGCAAGAGCGGCGCCGTTCCCATGTATGTGCAGGTGGCCGAAATCCTGGACAGCGAGGTGAAGGCACGCAACGGCGCGCATTTCGCCCTTCCGTCCGAAGGCGAGCTGTCGCGCGAATTCGGCGTCTCGCGCGTCACGATCCGCCAGGCCCTCAAGCAGCTCGAAGCCCGCGGCGTCATCTACAGCGAGCACGGCCGCGGTTATTTCAGCACCGCCTCGCGCATGAAGGGCGTCTCCGGCTTCCACAGCTTCACGACGGAAGTGCGCAAACTCGGTGCCGAGCCCGGCTCCACCGTCGTCGCATACGAGGAACGCCGGCAACTTTCGCCCGCTTTCCGCAAGCACCTCCAGAGCGAGGGCGAAAGCGGCACCGACTTCATCTTCCTGCGCCGCGTTCGTAGCATCGACGGCGACCCCGTGGCGCTGGAGGATGCCTATCTTCCCACGGCACTCTACCCGTCCGCGACACGGGACATGTTCGAGAGCGGCTCGCTCTACGCGGAAATGACCGCGACCTGGGGCATCGTGCCCACCTGGACGGATGCGCTGTTCGAGCCCACGGCAGCGACCGCCGAGGAGGCCGGCTACCTGAAGATCGAGCCCGGCGCGCCGGTGCTCAGCGTCTGGCGCGTCACCGTGACCGACACCGATCAGGCCGTGGAATATGTGAAGTCCGTCTACAAGGGCGGCGGCTTCATGCTCAACGTCAACCGCTACCGCCTCTAGGAGCCTGCCCGTGTCGCAACAGGATTTCGCAATCGGCATCGACATCGGCGGCGGCAGCACGAAGATCGGCCTCGTCTCGACCAGAGGCGAGATCGCCGAGCGGCGTCGCATCGTCGTCAGCGAGGCCGATGGCGCAGATGCCATCGTCCGGCAATATGCGGATGCGATCGGCGATATCCTGTCGGCCCATCCGCAGGCGAAGCCACTGGGCATCGGCATCGGCTTTCCGGGGCGCATCCATCCGGACAATCTTTCCGGTGATCTCGGCAACATCCCTGCCCTCGACGATTTCCCCCTGGCCGAGCGCATCGGCAAACTGTTCGGCCTTCCGGCCCGGATGGAAAACGACGGGACGGCGGCCGGCCTGGCGGAAGCCATGTTCGGCAGGGACAGGGACGCCCGGCGCTCGCTGCTGATCGCGGCGGGAACCGGCATCGGCGTTGCGCTCACCGTCGACGGAAAGCCCTTCATCACCTCGGGCGGCGGCCTCGGGAATGCCGGGCAGCTCATCATTCACGGAAGCGACGGCCGGCCCTGCCGGCAGGGATGCGTCGGCTGCCTGGAATCGCTCGCCTCCGCAGACGCCCTGAACGGAATCGTACAACGCTATTGCGCCGAAATGCCGGAGAGCCCGCTCGCGGCAAGGGCGCGCGGCCTCGGGCGGGAGCCCGACGCGTCGGATGTCGTGGTGATGGGCCTTGAAGGCGACCCCGCTGCAGTGGCGATGCTCGCCGATGTCGGGCGATGGCTCGGACGTGGGGCTGCGACCTGGGCGCAGATCTTCGCTCCCGACGTCATCCTGCTCGGCGGCGGGCTGAGCGCCGCCGGCGACCTGCTGCTGGGCCCGCTCGAGCGCGAGGCCCGGCTCTCGGGCCTCGACCTCTATCTCGCACCCGTCCGCTTCTCGCTCGCCTCGCTCGGCAACGATGCCGGCATCATCGGCGCCGCCGCGCAAATCTTTCCCACCCCCAAGCCTTGATGGAGTTTCCGTGTCCCAGTCCTATCTCGACGAAATCGCCGAACAGCCGGCAGCAATCCGCAAGCTGGGCCGGCTCGTTACGCCCGGCCTCGCCGCCGACATCCGGGCGATCCGCGCCGCGATCGACAAGGGAGACGTCCGGCACATCATTCTCACCGGCATGGGCGGCTCCCTCTTCAGCGCCTACGGCACCTGGCTGCGGCTGAGCCGGTCGCTTCCCGTCCCGGTCTCGCTCTGGGATACGTCCGAACTCATCCAGCAGGCACCGACGCTGCTGCGTCCCGGCGCCATGGTCGTCGCCATCTCGCAGTCAGGCGAGAGCGTCGAACTGTGCCGCATGACGGAACTGGATGCCGGCGTCGGCATCCGCGTGGCGATCACCAACCCCCGCAACAACACCCTGGCGCGCTGGGCGTCGCTGGCGCTGGCGACGGAGGTTGGCCCGGAACAGACCGTTTCGACCAAGACCTACACCGCCGGCCTTGCCGCCCTCTATATCTTCGAACGCATGCTGATCGACGGGGGCGACACGGTCGCTGCGGATATCGCAACGCTCGCCGACGCCACGGACGAGGTTCTGGCCAGAGTGCCCGCGAGGCTGGACGAGATGCTGGCCTTCCTCGGTCATGACTTGCCTCTGACCTTTATCGGCCGCGGCGCAAGCTACGCCAGCGCCATGATGGGCGCGCTGGTCACGGCCGAGGCTGCAAAGGCACCGACACAGGCCCTGTCCGGCGGCCAGTTCCGCCACGGCCCGCTGGAACTGGTGCGCGACGGTTTCCGCAGCATGCTGTTCCTCGGCGGCCCCGGCGCCACGCTCGACCTCAACCTGAAGACCGTTGCCGACATTGCCCGCTTCGGCGGCCGCAGCCTCGTCGTCGCGCCCGCAAGCACGGCGGCCGCGCTTTCGGGAAGCGAAGCGGTCCTGTCTCTGCCCGCCGTGGCGGAAGGGCTTCTGCCTGTCCTGGAGATCCTGCCCATCCAGCTGCTGATGGTGCCGATGGCCATTGCCCGCGGTTTCGAGCCGGCGAAATTCCTCAACGGCTCGAAGATCACCGTCATCGAATAAGGTTCTGCTCCTGCGTCGACCCATTCGGTTGGGTCGACGGTTTTCTTGCCTTGTGGGCGTTGGAACAGGTGTGGCTCGACCATCAAGCTCAGAAGCGGCTATAACGCGGGCGCTTCTACCGACCGCCGTGCGATCAGCTCCGCCTGGAGCACCTGGGAGCTGCGATACGAGCTATCCTCGATCTTCTTGAGCAGGAGCTCGGCTGCTGCCGCACCGAGTTTGGCGACAGGACGCCTTATCACGGACAGCGGCGGCCGGAACACTCCGGTCCATGGAGCCTCGTCAAAAGCGATGATCGAGAGAGCCTCGCCAATTCCGACCGCAAATTCCTGGGCCGCCGCCAACGCGCCCAGCGCCATTTCCTCATTCGTGGCGAGGATAGCGGTCGGCGGTTCGGGGCTTGCAAGAATCTCCGCCATCGCCGCACGGGCCGTCTCCACGCTGCTGTGGCAGTAGCGCGTCCATTCCGGATTGACCACAAGCCCCAACTCGGCCAGCGCCGCAGTTGCCCCTTCGACACGATCCCGAACCGTGCTCACCACCTGCTCGGGCATGGCCAGGCAATGTCCTTCGACGCTGGCAGTCGCCACCAGCAAGCCGATCCGCACATGGCCCGCGGCGGCAAAATGGCGGATCGCCGCCCCGGCTGCGACGCGATCATCCGTCGTGACAAAATCGATTTCATCGGAATCGACGCGCCGGTCCAACAGCACGACCGGTACTTCCGGCTCGCTCTGGACGAGCAAATGCTCGATTTCATGCTGCGAAGCAGGCACGACGATAAGGCCGTCGACCCGCTTCTCGATGAGAACCCTGACGGCGTTCCGCTCCTTCTCGATGTCGTCGTCCGTATTGAGAACGAGGATCTGGTAACCGGCCCTCGAGGCGGTTTCGATGATGGCGCGGATGGCGCTGTTGAAGAACGAGTTGGAGATGTCGGCGACCACGACGCCGATCGTCAGCGACCGGCCGGAGCGCATCGACCGGGCCAGTTCGTTCACCCGGTAGTTCAGCTCGGCCGCCGCCGCCAGGACGCGTTCGCGCGTTGCCTCCGTGACGAGGCCGTAACCACCGAGCGCGCGCGCGGCGGTGGCGCGCGACACCTCGGCGCGCCGCGCCACGTCGATCAATCTCGCTGCCTTGTCATTCGGTGCCTGCGTCATGTTCCGTTCCGATTTTCCGACCGCATGTCGATATCCCATATTGGGTTCCTCCCGGGATGGAAACCGGGTAGCCCGAGGCGCGGCCCTACGGCAGGACGAGCTCGGCACCTGCCCGGCGGCAGGTCGCGGCGGCGACCGCCATCGCTTCCATCAGATACTGTCGCCAGATATCCGCAGTGCCGGGCCGCCCGTCGCGCAGCAAGGAGGCGACGAGGCTTGCCAGCGTCGCATCGCCGGCCCCCATCGTGTCGACGATCGGCTCCGGTCTGCCGGCAATCGGAACCGCGACCTGAAGGCCGGACCGATCGATTAGGGTCGCTCCGCCTGCACCATGGGAAAACAGGACGGTTTCGACCCCCATGCCGAACAGATGCTCGGCCACCGACCGCCAGTCCGTTCCATAGAGGAGCTGGACATCCTCGTCGCTGAGCTTCACGAGGCTCGCGACGGGAAGGACCTTCTCGAATCCCAGCCGGTAGGCCGGGAGGGAAGAGATCAGGCGCGGACGGGGATTGGGATCGGCGATCCGCAAGCCGGGCGCGGCGGAAAAAGCCTGTACCAGATCGTCGGCATGCGCGGGATTGTCCAGCGGATACGAGTTGACGACCGCGGCGGCGGCATTCGACAGCACATGCAGTGCCTCCGGCCCGAACGCGATCCGGCGGCGGTACATGGCCGGCGCGAAGGCATAGCTCGGCTCGCCGTTCAGCCGCGTCGAGCTGACGACGCCGGTCGGGTCCACCGTCGGCGTGTTGACGATCCGGATGCCGCGCTCGCGCGCATAGCGCAGGAGGTAATATCCGTCCCGATCCTGGCCGACGCGCGTGACGAGTGTCGAAGGCAGGCCGAGCCGGGCGATGCCGGCGGCGAGGTTGAGCCCTGCCCCGCCGGCGAACCGCTCGGGGTCTTTCCCCTCGGCCCTGATTTCGTCGACGATGCAATCGCCGATGGTTACGACACCATGCATCAGCGGCTCACTGCAGGTTGGTGTGCCGATAGGCCATCGTGCCATGGGCGTCGGCCATGCCGGAGGCGAGCTGCAGCACGACCGCATCGAGGAGAAGCAGGCACGTCTGCTCGAACAGGCTGCCGCCGAACTGCTTCGTCTCGACCACCGGAACCGGCAGCACGATGTCGGCGATGCCGGCAAGCGTGCCTTTCGGCTTGTGCGTCAGCGTGATCACCTTCGCGCCCTCGGCCCTGGCGATCTTCGCATAGCTGAGGCTGACGGGCGTCTCGCCGGAACCGGAGATGATCAAAAGGCCATCGCCCTTGCGGACGGACGGCGCCGTCACCTCGCCGACGAAATGCACGGACCTGCCGAGATGCATGAAGCGCATCGCCGACATCTGGGCCGCAAGCCCCGAGCGTCCCTGCCCGGAGAAGAACCACCGGCGGTCGCCGTCACGGAAAGCCTCCACGACGGCGGCAAAGGCCTGCGGATCGATGCGCTCCAGCAGCTCGCCTATTTCTTGTCCCACGGCCAGCCAAGGCCTTGTTCCGGGAGCCGTTCCTTGATCCATGATGCTACCTTTCCTGGAGTTTCCGATTCCGTGATGGCGCTGCCGACGACGAGAATCTCGGGTTTGACGGCGATGACCGAATCCAGCGTCGCCGGGCCGATGCCGCCGGCGAGCGACACGCGGAAGCCGCGTGCATGCATGGCGGCGACGGCGTCGATGTGGCCGGTCGAGTTGTCGCCGGCGAGGCGCGCATCCGTCGGCGAATGCACCGCGACATAGGCAAAGCCCTCCGGCAGGGCGAAATCCTGCGGCAGCAGGATCGGCTTGCCGGATTCCGTGATCGTGTCGACGATGACCGAGGCGCCGAAGGCGACGGCGCATTTACCGACCGTCTCGTGCGTCGCCCTGGAGGCGCAGGACAGGACGGTCATGAAGGAGGCCCCCGCGCCGAACACCATGTTGGCTTCGAGCGCGCCGCCGTCGACCGTCTTCGTATCGGCGAGGACGGGCACATCGGGGCAGATCTCGCGCACCGTCGTGATGGCGGCGACGCCGAACCGCTTGAGAAGCGGGGTTCCCACTTCGATGATATCGGCAAGGCCCGTAAGAGCGGGCAGGATTCCGAGATGCTCGGGCTTGTCGAGCGCGACTTGCAGCAGCATGGGGCTATTTTCCTTCAGGTTGACCGAGGCCGGTGATCGCCTTCAAGAGGCTGTCGGGCGTGAATGCCGAGGACGGCGCGTCCGCGACCACCCGGCCGAGGCGCAGAACGACGATACGGTCCGTCACCTCCAGCACGTGCGGCAGCGTGTGGGAGATGAAGATGACGCCGAAGCCCTTGGCGCGGGCATTGCGGATGATCTCCAGCACCTCCCCCGCCTGGCGCGCGCCGAGATGGTTGGTGGGCTCGTCGAGAAGGATGACCTTGTTCGCCCAGGCCACGGCCCGGCCGATGGCGACGGCCTGGCGCTGGCCGCCGGAAAGGCGCGCCACCGGGCGGTCGCTGGCCGGCACGGCGATGCCGACCTGCTCGAGCCCGGCATGGGCCTGGCGCCGCATGGCCTTCTCGTCGAGGAAGCCGAGCTTGCCGAGAAGGCCCTTGCGCACGATCTCGCGGCCGAGGAAGACATTGGCCGCCACCGTGAGGTCCGGCGCGACGCCCGAATCCTGGTAGAGCGTCTCGACGCCGGCTTCCAGCGCGTCATGCGGGGATTTCCAGACCCGGCGCACGCCGTCGAGATAGATCTCGCCGCTGTCCGGCTCATGCGCGCCCGACAGCACCTTGACCAGCGTCGACTTGCCCGCACCATTGTCGCCGACGAGGCCGACCACTTCTCCGGCGCGCAGGGCGAAGTCGACATTGTCGAGCGCCACGACACCGCCATAGCGCTTGCCCACGCCACGGACCTCGTAAAGAACGGAAGCGTTTTCCATCAGCGGCCTCCCTTTGCGCCAAGTCCCTGGATACCGACGGCCAGCGCGATGAGCGCCGCCACGACGATCTGCTGCCAGTTGGGCTGGACACCGATCAGGATGAGGCCGCTCAGCACAGCCGTCGTGATGAGCGCGCCGACCACGACGCCCGACAGCTTGCCCGTGCCGCCGAGCAGGCTGACGCCGCCGATGACCGTCGCGGCGATGGCGTTCAGTTCGCCGCCGCGCCCGGAGAGCGGTGAGCCGGAGCCGAGCCGGAAATAGACGAACGCACCGGCAAGAGCCGCCAGCACGCCGGACAGCAGGTAGAGCTTGATGAGATGCCGTTCGACATTAATGCCGGCACCGCGCGCCGCGAAAGGATTGGAGCCGATCGCATAGGTCCAGCGGCCGAACCGCGCCCGGGACATGAAGGCCCAGGAGACGGCGATGATGATGAACACGGCGATGACGGGCACCGTCAGCGCGCCGAAATAGGTGGCATTGCCGAGCAGGATGACCTCCTTCGGCGCGCCGGCGATCTGCGTGCCGCCGGTCAGCACGAGGCTCATGCCGGCGGCCGCGCCCATGGTCGCCAGCGTCGCGACGAAGGGCACCAGCCGGCAATAGGTAATCAGAAACCCGTTGATCAGGCCGACCACGACGCCAACGCCGACCGCCGCCAGAAGGCCGAGCGTAATCGCCAGCCACGGATCGATGCCCGCCGCGTTCGCCGCGCGGATGACGAGCGCCATGGAGACACCCGCCAGCCCGAGAACGGAGCCCACGGAGAGATCGATGCCCCTGGAGGCGATGACGAAGGTCTGGCCGATCGCCATCAGGACGACGGGCGAGAAGTCCTGAAGGATGTTCGCCATGGCCCGGACCGAGAAGAACCGGGGATTGGCGAGCGAGAACGCCAGCACCATCACGCAGAACAGCAGCAACAGGACGACATCCTGCCTGAGGCCGGACGCCTTCAGGCGGGCCAACTTGCCTTGCATTTCCATTGTCGTAGATCTCCGCGCGGGAAACAGGAGAGCCGCCGGCTCACTCCGAATACATGGAGGAGCCCGTCTCCGCGAAATTCTCCCTGGTCATGACCACGTTCGGAATGACCACGGATTTCTCGATCTTGTCGGCGCCCTCGCCCGTGACCTTCGCCTTGGCATATTCGAGGGCCAGTTCCGCCTCCTTGGCCGGCTGCTGGGCGACCAGCGCGGTGAAGACGCCTTCCTGCAGCGCATCGACCTGCGCCTTGTAGGCGTCGTAGCCGACGAGCTTGACCTTGCCGACCGCATTGCTGTTGCGCAGCGCGGCGATCGTGCCCGTGCCGCTCGTGCCGTCGATCGCGAAGATGCCGGCAAGATCGGGATGGTTCAGAAGCACCGTGTTGACCGCGGATGTCGCGGTGGCCGGCTGGCTGTTGGCATATTCGCGGCCGACGATCTCGATCTTCGGGAAGTTCGCCGCCAGTTCCTCGCGGAAGCCCTGTTCGCGCAAAGTGTTGGTCGTCGCGCCCGGCGAGCCGGACATGATGAAGACCTTGCCCTCGCCGCCGATCTGCCCGGCCAGCGTCCTGGCCGCCTGCCGTCCTCCGTCGACATTGTCGCCGGTGATGTGAGAGGTCAGGTAGGCCTGGTCGGTGACGGTCGTGTCGACGGTGATGACCGGAATGCCCGCGGCCTCCGCCCGCACGACAGCCGGCTGGAGCGAGTCGGGATCGGTCGGCACGAGGATGAGCGCATCGATATCGTCCGCGAGAGCGGCATCGACGAACGGCATCTGCGATTGCGGCGAATATTCCGAGGCGCTGCCCTGCCAGACGAGCTCGACGCCGAGCTTGTCGGCCGCCGCCCGCGCGCCCTTCTCCATCGCCAGGAAGAACGGGTCGGAAGCGATACCGGGAATGAAGGCGACCTTCAGCTTGTCCTCGGCATTTGCAGCATGCGCGCCGATGGCGAGCATGGAAACGGTTGCAGCAATCATCATGCGGCGGATGCGGCTCATTTTTCTCTCCTCCGTGAAAATGAGATCGATCTCATTAACGGATAGCATGCCCTTTTCCTCTGTCAACCGAAAAGAGATCGATCTCATCGACGGTAAGATGCTTTCCTGATTCAGACAGCCGTGACCGGCCGCCACTGACAGGCCACGGCCGGCATCATGGGCGGTTCAAGGGATGTTCGCCGGTAGAGGAGAATGCCTGCAGAACGGATGCAACGGCCGCTGGGACCCGACTTGCCGGATTGCGCTGCGCGATGCCCGAAAGCGCGCCGCACGAGAGGCTGCCTTTCGTTTCATCGTCTGTCCTCCGGCCATCCCGCCGCATCTTGTCCGAAATCGCCGTTGACCCGCGCGCAACATTTTCTATAACGGCTTCATTCACCCCGGACCCGGTGAAATTCCGGGTGGCTCTTCTGGCCGCCGATCCGCCAGACAACGCAAAAGCATCAAACCAGTTCACGTGCCGGACATCGTCCGGTCTGGATGCACTACTCTTGCGGACTTTCCCATGTTCAATCTGACAGCCTACAAGCGCGAGTGGTTCTCGAACGTTCGCGCCGACATTCTCTCCGGCATCGTCGTCGCGCTTGCCCTCATTCCGGAGGCCATCGGCTTCTCGGTCATTGCCGGCGTCGATCCAAAGGTCGGGCTTTTCGCCTCCTTCGCCATCGCCTGCGTCTCCGCCTTCACCGGCGGCCGGCCGGGCATGATCTCGGCCGCAACGGCGGCAACGGCCGTTCTGATGGTCACGCTCGTCAAGGAGCACGGCCTGGAATACCTCTTCGCCGCCACGCTGCTGATGGGCCTCATCCAGATCGGCGCCGGCCTCCTGAAGCTCGGCCGCGTGATGCGCTTCGTCTCGCGCTCGGTCATCACCGGCTTCGTCAACGCGCTGGCGATCCTGATCTTCATGGCGCAGTTGCCGGAACTCATCGGCGTGCCGGGGCTGACCTATGCCATGATCGCCGCAGGCCTCGCGATCATCTACCTCTTTCCCTATGTCACCAAGGCCATCCCCTCGCCGCTGGTCGCCATTCTCGTCCTGACCGGCATCGCCTGGTGGGGCGGCCTGGATCTGCGCACCGTCGGCGATCTCGGCGAACTGCCGTCCGCTCTGCCGATCTTCGCGCTGCCAAAGGTCCCGCTGACCTTCGAGACGCTGCAGATCATCTTCCCGTACTCGGTGGCGCTCGCCGCGGTCGGCCTGTTGGAATCGCTGCTGACAGCCCAGATCGTCGACGACATGACGGACACGCCAAGCTCGAAGAGCCAGGAATGCATTGGGCAGGGCGCAAGCAACATCGCCTCCAGCCTCATCGGCGGCATGGGCGGCTGCGCCATGATCGGCCAGTCGATGATCAACGTCACCTCCGGCGGTCGCGGACGGCTCTCCACCTTCGTGGCCGGTTCGTTTCTCCTGTTCCTCATCCTCGTGCTGGACGATCTTGTACGCATCATCCCGATGGCGGCGCTGGTCGCCGTCATGATCATGGTCTCGATCGGCACGTTTTCCTGGCGCTCGATCCTGGACCTGCGCCGAAATCCGCCGTCCTCTTCCATCGTGATGCTGGCGACGGTGGCGACCGTGGTCGGCACGCACGATCTCGCAAAGGGCGTTCTCGTCGGCGTGTTGCTCTCGGGCGTGTTCTTCGCCGGCAAGGTTGCGAGGCTCTTCCACGTTCGCTCCACCCTGAACGCGGAGAAGAGCGAGCGCACCTATCACGTCGACGGTCAGATCTTCTTCGCTTCCGCGGAAGGGTTCATCGCCGCCTTCGATTTCACCGAGCCGGTAAGCAAGGTCACGATCGACGTGTCGCAAGCGCATCTGTGGGACATTACCGCCGTCGGCGCTCTCGACAAGATCGTCCTCAGGTACCGCCGGCAGGGCATCGATGTCTCCGTGTCCGGCGTCAACGAGGCGAGCGCGCACATGCTCGACCGCTTCGCCCTGCACGACAAGGAGCATGCCGCATTCTCAGCATCGACCGGACATTGAGAAGAAGACGGGAAGTCCGGCCTGCCGATCCGGACTTCCCCGGCAGTTTCGAATGGCAGGACCGCAAAGTCCCGCAGGCGCGGAAAGGTGGAGGCGGACGAAGCCGAAGGCAACGATCCGCCTCGGAGATCAGTCGGCGACCGAAACATCGGGAGCAACAGACCCGATATTGTAGCCTTCGAGCTGCGCAGCCGATCTGTCCCGCCCGGGGAAGTTGAGGATGGTCGCCGTTCCAGGCGTTACCGGCACGACACGGGACGGCGGCAGGTCGAGGAATTCATGGCAGGCCGCGCGGATGACGCCGCCATGCGCGACGACGAGAAGATCGCCCTCCGTGCGGGCCATCCAGTCGCGCACCCCCTCGGCAACGCGGCCGCGAAACACGCCCCAGGTCTCGCCCCTTTCCGGTGTGAAGCGCCCGGCCCGCCAGGCCGCGTAGTCGTCGGGCCGTTCGGCGATGAGGTCGGGCTTGCAGCGGCCGGTCCATTCGCCCATGTCCAGCTCGCGGAACCGCTCGTCGGAAGGGGCGTCAGGATGGCCGATCAGCGCGACCGTCTGCCGGGTACGGCCGAGATCGGACGCGATGATGCGCGCCGGCTGCAGGGCCTTCGCATAGGCGCGGAAGCGCTTGACCTGGGCGACGCCGCGCTCGGAGAGCAGCGAATTGTCCTGTCCCTGCAGCCTCTGTTCGGCGTTCCACTCCGTTTCGCCGTGGCGCATGAGGATCAGCCTCATTGATGTATCCTTTCTCCAGTGGTCGCGAAGACCGCATCGGGTGTGCGAATGAACGAAAGCGCGACGGGCTCGCCCGGCGTCGCGCTGAAATAGCCGTCGGCCATGCCGGTGATGCGCAGATCCCCCACCATCGCCGTGACCATGGTCCGCCCGGCGATCGGCGCCGCCTCGGCAAACCGCGCGGTGAGCGTCGGTGCGCCGGGCACGGCGCCGACACCGACCTCCTCGGCGCGGTAGAGAAGTTGCACCTCGTCCCGGCCGCCGGCCAGCGCGGCCGGAGCCAGCGCCGTCTCGCCGAAGACGAGGCTATCGCCGGACCGGCGCACCGGCAGGAGGTTTGCCGGCGGCGTGCCGAGGAAGGTCGCGACGAAGGTCGTCTGCGGATTGCGCAGCAGATCGATCGGCTTGCCGAACTGCTCGACGCGGCCATTGTTGAGCACCGCGACATGGGTCGCCATGGTCATGGCCTCGACCTGGTCGTGGGTGACGTAGACCGACGTTGCGCCGGTCGCCCGGTGGATGCGCATCAGCTCGCTGCGCATCTCGATGCGCAGTTTCGCATCGAGGTTGGAAAGCGGCTCATCGAAGAGCAGGATGCTCGGCTCCGGCGCGATGGTGCGGGCGATCGCCACGCGCTGCTGCTGGCCGCCGGAGATTTCCGCCGGGTAGCGCTCGCCGAGCGCATCGATGCCGAGAAGGGCAAGGACTTCCTTCACCCGCTTCTCACGCTTTTCCCGCGGCCAGCCGGCAACCTTCAGCGGCCATGCGATATTGCCGGCGACGGTCATGTGCGGCCAGAGCGCGTAGCTCTGGAAGACGAGGCCGGCATTGCGGCGGCCGGCATCGGCGATGACGCCGCCCGCCCCGCTGGAAACCGTCTTGCCGACGAAGGCTATCTCCCCCTCGCTGGGGCTTTCCAGGCCGGCCAGCATGCGCAGCAGCGTGGACTTGCCGCAGCCGGAGGGTCCGACCAGCACCAGGAAGGAGCCGGCGGGCACGGAGATATCGACGTCCTTGACGGCGGTGAAGGCGCCGAAGCGTTTGACGAGATTGCGGATTTCTATGGCGTCCGCAGCGCCGGTGGCGATGGCGTTCATTGCTCTTTCCATTTCTGGACGCGGTTCTGCAGGGCATGGGCCAGGAACGAGGCCGCAAGGCAGACGACGAGGATGACGAGAGTGATGGCGTTGGCGAACTGCATGAAGCCTTCCGACGCATAGCGGTAGGCGACCATGCTGAGCACCGGCGAGGTGGCGGTGAAAAGAAGCACGACCAGCGAGAGGTCACGCACCATCTTCACGAAGACGAGGATCGCACCGGCGAAGAGACCGCGGATCGCCAGCGGGAAGATGATGGCGAAGAGCCGGCGGACGAGGCCCGCACCGGTCAGCCGCGCGCTCTCTTCGATATCCGCCGAGATCTGGCCGAGCACCGAGCGGCCGGACTGCACCGCGAAGGGCAGGTTGTGCGCGGAAGCCGCGACGACGAGCAGCGCGAAGGTGCCGTAGAGCGAGGGGAACGGACCGATGGGCGCACCGAACAGCGCGATATAGGCCGCGGCAAAGGCGATGCTCGGCACCAGCAGGGGCAGGAAGGCGAGCTGGCTGAGCAGTGTCGCCAGGAGGGTGCCCTTGCGCTGCACGATCGTATAGGCGAGCGCCAGCCCGAGCAGCATGGTGGTGAAGGCGACGACGAGGCCGAGGCGGATGGTGTTCCAGAGCGCGTCGATCAGCACCGGATTGCGGAAGATGCCTGCCTGGCCCTGCGCGATCTCGCCGCCCCCCTCGCCGATCCAGAAATGCAGAGTCCAGTTCGAGAACAACGCTCCGCTCTGCGGCGCGAGGCTGGAGGCGGCCAGCACCAGCACCGGCGTGACGGTGGTCAGGAGGCCGATCAGCAGCGCGACGGCAAAGAGTGGCCAGCGCCAGGCGCCGAGCGGAAAGCGCTTCGTGCGCCCGCCCTTGCCCGTGACCGTGATGAAGGCCTTGCGACCCGACACCAGACGGTCGGACAGGAAGAGGAACAGCGCGGAAACGGCGATGAGCAGTAGAGCAAGCACGAAGCCGCGTTCGTTCTGTCCCGTCTCGATCATGCCGAAGAGGCGGGTGGAGAGCGTCTGCATGCGCACCGGCAGGCCGAGCAGCGCGGGCGCCGCGAAATTGGCGACGGCACCAGCGAAGGTGAGCGAAGCCGCGGCGATCAGCGCCGGCGTGACGACGGGCAGGATGATGCCGAAGAAGATGCGCGGCCTTCTTGCGCCCGCCATCTGCCCGGCCTCCACGAGATCGGCCCCGACGGAGCCGAGCGCGGCGGCGATGATAGTGTAAGCGAGCGAATAATAGTGGGCGATCAGCACGATGGCCGTGGGGATGAGGCCCCAGGCGAGCCAGTCGGGGATGGCAAGGCCGTTCGTTTCGAAGAAGCCGGCCGAACCGCCGAGGCGCGAATTACGGAACAGCGTGCCCCAGGCGAGCGCGGCGGCAAAGCTCGGGATCATGTAGGGCAGCGAGGCCATCATGCCGAGGAAGCGCCGGCCGGGCACATCGGTAAGCACGACGAGCCAGGCAAGGAAGCCGCCGATCAGCAGGCAGCCGCTGGCGACGCTGAAGCCGAGCAGCATGGTGTTCAGCAGCGGACGCCACCACAGATTGGTCGAAAGCGGGCTGGCGAGCACCGCCGTCCAGGCGGCAAGCCCCTCCGGCGTCAGCGTCGAGAGGAGAATGCGCAAGAGCGGCGCGACCACCAGCACGGCGACGATGAGCACCAGCGCGGCCGGCAACAGGAAGCCCGATCGGAGCAGCCGGCTGCCCGATGGCACGGAAAGCGAAGTCGATGTCATGAAAACCCTCCGCGCGGACCGGCGCGCCCGTGTTGATGCCTGTGTAGCTCCCGCTAGGAGCCGCGCGACACGCCGGCCTGCGGGTTCGTTACTGGAGCGTGATGATGAGGTCGGATATGCGCCCGCGCGCGGCCGCCGTCTTTGCCGGATCGATCGTCCAAGCCTTCAACTCGCCCAGCTTCACGGAGTCGGGATGATCGGCGATGGACGGACGCACCGCATAGTCGCCCGGCACGTTGAAGGGCTCGAAGCCCGGACCGCCGGTCGGCGTGTCGTCACCGAACATGAAGTCGATGAGCAGGCGCGCGGCCGCCGGGTGCGGCGCCTTGTCGGCGATGGTCAGGATCGCCGGGAAGAGGATGCCGTTGGCAGGCTCGACATTGTTGGCGACCTGCAGGGCCCAGCCTTCCTTCTCGTTGTCGCGGCGGTCGGAATAGGTGCCGAAGCCGACGGGCGGGTTCTTGGCGTTGACGTCGCCGACCGACTTGTTGAGCACGTCGCTGTTGGGCAGCATGATCAGGTCGTTCTCGATGAGTGCCTTGATGAACTGCTCCCCGGCGCCTTCAAGCCCGTCCTCGACTTCGATATCCTTGCCGAACTCGGCCTTGTAGGCGGCCGCCATCTCGTCGGGATGGAGCGAGATTTCAGTGAGCAGATCAAGCAGTTCGCCGCGCTGGCTCGGATCGACCATCAGCACCCGGCCCTGCCATTCCGGCTTGGTGAGCTGCCAGAGATTGGTGACGGGCGAACCGTCCGGGAAGGCCTTCTCGTTGTACATCAGCACCTTGGTCGACAGACGCTGCGTGAGGAGCGGCGCCTTGTAACGATCCTCCAGCATGCCTGCGACACGCGGCGGCACGTAGTTCACGATACGCTTCTCCTCCAGAAGCTTCGTGAAGACCACCGGGGAATCGGCGATGTAGAGCACGTCGACGGCATGCACGCCGGCCTGCTGCTCGGCCTCCACGCGGGCGATCTGCTTTGTCGAGCTCATGTCGAGGCCGATGAGGTCGATGCCCGGATAGGCCGCCTCGAAGGCCGCTTCGATCTTGGCGATGCGGCTCGACAGCGAGAACACGGTGACGCTGCCCTCCTTCTGGGCGAGCGGCAGCAATTGCTCCGGCGTCAGCCCGTCGAGATCGTCCGCCATCGCGGCGGCCGGTAGAACGAGAAAGGCCGCAAGGGCGGTCGAACACAGTCGTTTCAGCATGGTTTCCTCCTCCAGGTTTCGTTCAGTCGAAGTCGTTGAAAAGCCCCGACAGTTTTTCCAGTCTTCCAATGATCTCCCGTTCATGCCGCCCCGCGATCGTCAGCACGATGCCGTTGACGATGGCGAAGGGGATGGTCGGGGTCTGGAATTCGCTTCCCGAGCGGCCGCGCGGGGCGGCCAGCATGAGATCGGCCGACGGCTCCATCAGCGGACCGGCGAGATCCGAGATCAGGATGGTGCGCGCACCGAAGCGGGCGGCATGGCGCGCCAGCGGCGCATAGCTTTGCGGCTGCTTGCGGAAGGCAAGCGAGATGACGATGTCGTTGCCGTCCATACCGACGAGACGCTCGGCAATGTCGCGGCCGCGGCCGGTGAGCGCGATGGTCGTCATGCCGAAACGGTCGAGCCGGCGCTGCAGGAAGCCGGCGACGGACTGCGCATGGCCCTGCCCGAAGACAAAGACCCGGCGCGCCTCGAAGATCATGTCGGCCGCGCGGTCGATATCGGCCTGCGGCACGGCGCGCGCGAGCGTTTCCAGCGCGGCGATCTCGGCGTCGATGAGATCCGTCAGGTAATCGCCATGCTCGACCTTGGCGACCGAGCGGCGCATGCGGTTCGCCGCATCCTGATCCAGCAGCACTTCGCGCTGGAGCTCTGCCCGCAGGTCCGGAAAGCCCTTGTAGCCGAGCTTCTGCGCCAGCCTTGTCGCGGTCGCTTCATGAACGCCTGCACGCTGGGCGATCTGCGGCCCCGACAGGAAGGCTGCCTCCGCGCGGTTCGTCAGCATGGTCGCGACCAGCTTCTGATCCGCGTCTGTCAGCTTCTTCGACTTGGCCTTTATGCGATCAAGAATGTTCATTGCGCCCGACAAAGTTGTTTGCAGCGCCGATTGTGTTGGCAAAGATGTTTGCAGTCAAGTTGCGCCGGGTAAGAATCCTTGCAAAGGCCTGCAAGGCGGAACCCTTTCCCGTAGCGCCCGGCTCCCGACAACAAACGATGCCTTCACTAGGTTTGCAGGTTCGCTCCGGTTACGCAGGACCGCTCGCGATCGGCATCTCATGTCAAATGTGGCGTAACGGGAAAGCATCGACATAGTGACGTCATTATGTCATTACGACCGTCATGAACATTGACGATGACCACAGCCCCCTCTACGCAAAAGTTGAAGCGGCGCTGATATCCGACATATCCGCCGGCGTGCTTCGTCCGGGCAACCAACTTCCACCGGAAGATCGTCTGATTGAACGCTTCGGCGTCAGCCGCACGACGGTTCGCAAAGCGATCGCAAACCTTGTGTCGCGAGGGCGGGTCGAAATCCGTCGCGGCAAAGGCACCTTCATCGCGCCGCCGAAGGTGACCCAGGAACTGACCCAGCTGACAGGCTTCGTCGAGGACATGCGGGCGCTTGGCCGCACTGCGACCACCCGTCTGCTGGACAAGCAAAGCGTGCCTGCCGATGAGGTCGCCGGCAGGCAACTGGCCGTGCCGCCCGGGAGCCTCGTCATGCGGATTCAGCGCGTCCGGATGGCCGATGGCGTCGCCATGTCATTTGATGAAACCTACTTGCCGCACGAGATCGGGAAGAAGATCGTCACCCATGATCTGGATGCCGAGCCTATCTTTTCGCTGCTCGAAGACAGGTATGACCTGCCGCTTGTCGAAGCGGAGTACCGGCTGGAAGCCACGACCGCCGCGCCTGACGTAGCACAGGCCCTCTGCATCGAGCCCGGCAGCGCGATTTTCCTGATCGAGCGGACGTCCTACACCGAAGGGCATCGCCCCGCCGATTATGAAAGGCTCTACTATCGCGGCGACCTGATCAGCTTTGTCACGCGTCTGGAACGGCGCCCGCGCAGCCGTTCGTGACGGGAGGCGGAGCAATGGAAACCCTGTGGCTATTCGTGGCCGCGTTCGGCGCCAGTGCTCTCGGCGGTGTGCTGGGCATGGCCAGCGGCATTTTCATCGTGCCGATCCTCACCTTGCTGTTCGGCGTGGACATTCATGTCGCGATTGGCGCGAGTATCGTTTCGGTTATCGCATGCTCATGCGGCAGTGCAGCCCCGTTCCTGAAAGGACGCCTGACCAATATCCGCCTTGCCATCGTGCTGGAGACGGCCACCACGCTCGGGGCCCTGACCGGCGTGCTCCTCATCGGGATCGTCTCGACGCGAGCCCTATACGGTCTCTTTGCGGCCATTCTGGCGATTTCTGCCAAGCAGATGCTTGCGCGACGGCACGAGGCGATTGATACGGCCGCCCCGAACGCGAAGGGTTGGGGTTCGGTGCTGCGCTTGCATTCCAGCTTTCCCGATCCGGCGTCGGGGCAGATCGTATCGTACCAGGTTGGCCGCGTCCCGCTCGGCATGGCGCTGATGTATGGCGCAGGCCTCATCTCCGCATTGCTGGGGATTGGCTCCGGCGTCCTGAAAATCCCGGCCATGGACACCGCCTTGCGGCTTCCCATCAAAGTCTCGTCCGCCACCTCGAATTTCATGATCGGCGTCACCGCAGCCGCCAGTGCCGGCGCTTATTTCGTCAGAGGCGATATCGACATCGGCATTGCCGGCCCCATCGCGATCGGCTCGGTCGGCGGCGCGCTTCTGGGCGCGCGCCTGCTGATGTGGCTTCCGGCCGACAGGCTGCGTATCTTCTTCGTGATCGTGCTTTCACTGCTGGCGGTTTTGATGGTGCTGAGCGCCTTCGATCTCAACCTTGCCGGAGGATTTGCATGAAGCCCGGGACAGACGATTTCGAGCGGCGGGACCAGATCATTGCCGGACTTCTCCGGTATGGAACCTGGCTCGCCACCTCGCTGGTCGCCTTCGGCCTTCTCCTGACTCTTTTCGAACCGGTGCCACGCTGGCCGGCCCTCCCGCTGAGCGGACATGACGCGATGAGAGCGGGCATCGTGATGTTCATCTCGCTGCCGATCGCGCGCGTGGCATTGCTGCTGGCCATCTTTTTGCGAGAAAGAGACTACGCCTACACGGCTATCGCGGCGCTTGTGCTGGCAATCATCGCCGCCGGCCTCATCCTTGAAGCGTGAACGGCCTGATGCCGGAGTAAATTCAATTCGGGCTTTCATTCCCGAGCTGATGCATGACCAGGCCATGGATTTACCGTCCGCCTTACTATTGGTTCAATATGTCCAAGGCCCTACGGTGAATCTCCTGATTGGCCGCCATCAGCACAGCCTCGTATCGACGGGCATCGACAAGCGGCCGCCCCTCCCAGTCGGTCACGATGCCGCCAGCCGCCTCCACGATGGGCATCTGGGGCAGGATGTCGTAGTCGAAGACGTTGCTTTCAACGAGCAGGTCGATGCCGCCGAGCGCGAGCATGCCGGCGGCGTAGCAATCGTGCGAGAACCGGCTGAAGCTGACCTTCGCCGCAAGCGCCGCGAAACGGTCGTGGCCCACGCGGTCGAACTGCTCCGGGGCGGATGTATAGAGAATGGCCTCAGCGAGCCCGGTTTTGTCGCTGGTGCGGATCGGCTCGCCGTTAAGGGTCGCCGCCGCGTCTGTGCCGAGCCAGCGCTCGCCGGTGATCGGCTGGTTGATCAGGCCGAGAACGGGCGTGCCACGATGAAGAAGCGCGATCTGGGTGCCAAAGGCGAATGACCCCGAAAGGAAGGATTTCGTACCGTCGATCGGATCCAGAACCCAGACCCAGTCCGCATCGCTACGGCAGACACCGAATTCCTCACCCCTGATGCCATGGTCCGGGAATGCAGCTTCGATCATCCCGCGCATGACCGTTTCCGCGTTGCGGTCGGCGATCGTGACGGGACTGGCGTCGGCCTTGGCATCGATGGCGATCCGTTTGCGAAACCACGGCCGGATCGCTTCGGCGGCGGCATCGGCCATGGCGTGCGCCAAGGCCAGGAATTCCGGTGGGCAAGTGGTATGGGCGCTCATCCTTCGGTCCTTTCAGCTTCATGGGCGATGTCTTCGAGTATGGCGCGGATCGTTTCCACCTGCCGTCGGGCGGCAGCCGCCTCCCGGCTCAGGCGCACCTCGATATTGCCGGGACCGAGATCGGTAAAGCTTGCCGTGCGGGCGGGGATGAAGGGATCCGGTCCGTCGGAAGGCCGGCGTAAAGCCGGTGCGAAATAACCTTCCTCTTCCTCCAGGCCGAAGGCCAGGACCTGAGGCCTGTCTCGCCCCAGCAGAAGCAGGTCCACGAACATCGCCTGCATCGGCAGATGGCCCTCGCCCGAGAGGCAGGCAAGGTGCGCCCAGCCACCATTATCAGGCTGCACAAGGCAGTCCTTGACATGGACCTCGGTGACATATGGCGCCTGGATCGCAAGCGCCGGCATCGGCAGTTCATAGGCGTTGATCATGTTGCCGAAGTCGAAAAGCAGGCCGAGGCGCGGATTGGCGACGGCATTCACGATATGAACGAGCTCTTCCGATTTCAGGTCCTCATGCTGTTCGAGCGTCAAGCGCAACCGGCCCTCGGGATCGAAGTCGGCAAGGCGGCGCAGATCGGCGATCGTCCAGGCGATGATTTGCGATACCCGCCCCTCGTAGCGCGGATAGCACCGCAGGGAGGTCGCTCCCGTGGCCAGCCCGATACGCACGGCGTCTGCAAGACCGCTCGCATGCGTCGTGCTGGTTTCGATATGAAGTTCCAATCCCCGCGCCTTCAGTTGCGCGGCGAAGACAGTGAGCGCATCGTCGCTCATCCGGCTGAGGCTGGCCTGTTCTCCGTCGTCGACATGCAGCTTGAGACCGGCAAGGCATTGCGCTTCGGCAAAATCCACGAGCTGCAGCGGCGTCATGCCGCCGAAGCGCATGTTGAGATGGAAGGCATAAGCGTGGGCGAAGAGCGGTGCGCTGCGTGCCCGAGCGGCAAGCCGGAGGCGGCTTGCTGCAGGCAACGCGGCCACTCTTTCACGCCAATCCTGAGACGCTTCCCGGCCCCATGGCATTTCCGTCACGATGTCGGCTCCTCCTTGAGAATGACTATGCTCCGCGTTCAGGCGGCGAGCACCAGCAGATCGCGCCCGGATACGCTGACCTCGACAGACGCGCCCACGGCCGGGGGTGGCCGGTCGGGCTGGTTGAATGTATCGAGGGAGAGAATCTGGCCGCCCACCGCCACGCGGATACGGATCACCGACCCGAGGAAATGCACTTCGGCGATGCGGCCGGAAAGCACGACGTCATGCCCCTCGGCGCGCCCGAGCGCCACGATTTCCGGCCGAAGCGCCAGACTGATGCGCTCACCGGCGCGCGCAGACAGGGGACGATTCAGCGCGACGGGCACTTCGCCGAAGCGCACCCTGCCGCTCTCCGCCTCGACCACATCGGCATCGACAAGATTGAGCGTGCCGACGAATTCCGCCACGAAACGCGTCGCCGGGCGATTGTAGATCTCGAAAGGCGTGCCGACCTGGTCGGCGATACCCTGATGCATGACGACAATGCGGTCCGAGATGGAGAGGGCTTCCTCCTGATCGTGCGTGACGAAGATGGTGGTAATGCCAAGCTCCTGCTGGATGCGGCGGATTTCCTCGCGCAGGCTGATGCGGATTTTTGCATCGAGCGCCGAAAGCGGTTCATCGAGCAGCAGAACCTGCGGGCGCGGGGCAAGCGCGCGGGCAAGCGCCACGCGCTGCTGCTGGCCGCCGGAAAGCTGGAAGGGATAGCGCTCACCCAGTTGCGGCAGGCCGATCAGTTCCAGCATTTCCGAAACGCGGCGGGCAATCTGCGCCTTCCCCTCCCCGGCAACCTTGAGGCCGAAGCCGATATTGTCGGCCACCGTCAGGTTGGGAAAAAGCGCATAGGCCTGGAAGACCATGCCGATCTTGCGCCGGTTGGCGGGAAGGTCCGTCACATCCCGCCCGTCGATGCGGATCGTGCCGGATGTCTGCGTCTCGAAACCGGCGACCATGCGCAGCACCGTGGTCTTCCCGCAACCGGACGGGCCGAGGAAGGAAACGAACTCGCCCTTTTCGATGCCGAGATTGAAATCCTTGACGACGCGGAGCGAGCCGAAGGTTTTTTCCAGATGCTGGATGTCGAGAAAAGCCATGGTCAGCGCCTCGCGGTGGAGAATTTCGAAAAACGGGTGAAGAGCTGGATCAGCCCCATGCAGGCCCAGGTGATGGCAAAGGCGACAACGGCGAGCGCCGAAGGCTCATAGGCGCGGTTGCTGCCCATCCAGACCATGTAGGGTCCGAAGGAATTGACGTTCAGCAGGGCAGCGAAGACATATTCGCCGATAACGATCGCAAAGGTCAGGAACGCTCCCGACAGGACCGAGACGAAGACATTCGGCAGGATGACGACCGCAAGGATTCGCGCCCAGCCGGCCCCCAGCGACTGCGCCGCCTCGGTAAGGCTGGCGATATCGATGGTGCGCAGGCCCGTATCGACCGAGCGGTACATGTAGGGCAGTGCAAGCGTCGCATAGCCGAAGAGCAGGAGGAGGTTGGTGCCCCACCAGGTTCCCGTCAACGGCAGGATGGAGGACGTGTTGTAGATGCGAATATAGCCGAAGACGATGACGATGGGCGGAATGACAAGCGGCAGCAGCGTGATGAACTCGATGACGGGCCGCAGGCCCGGAAGTTTCAGCCGTACGAAGAAGGCGGTCGGTACGACAAGGAGAATACCGAGGGCGATGGTGAGCAACGCCAGCCCAACCGAGTAGAGGAAGGTCTGCTGGAACTGCGGATCGGCCAGCACGATGCGATAGGCTTCGAAGCTGTATTCGCCGCGTTTCATGCGCATCGAGAAATCGACCATGCCGGCGAGCGGCAGCAGGAAATAGAAGCCGCCCAGCGCGACGGCGACAAGAGACCAGAAGCGTTTTCCCGTCATTTGACCCACCGTTCGGCGCGCATGCGCAGGAGGATGTAGATGCCGTTGGCAATCGCGGTCAGCAGGATCATGCCGAAGGCGATGGCATAGCCGAGATGCGGATCGTTCAGCACGTCGCCGCGGATCTGCGCAAAGAGCACGATGGGTGCGATGGAGAGTGAGGAGCCGGTAAGCGCGATGGCCGTGGCGACGGCGCCGAAGGCATTGGCGAAGAGCAGCGCCAGCGTACCCAGCAGCGACGGCCACAGGACCGGCAGGGCCACCATCCGCCAATATTGCGCGCCGGAGGCACCGAGGCTTTCGGCCGCCTCGCGCCATTCGCGGCGCAAGCCTTCGAGCGCGGGAGCGATGATCAAGACCATCAGCGGAATCTGGAAATAAAGATAGGTGAGCGCCAGCCCGAGGAACGAGACGATGTTGAACCCGGAGCCATAGAGATTGATGCCGAACCAGTTACGCAGCAGCATCGTCACGAAACCGAGCCGGCCGAGCGTGGCGATGAACGCGAAGGCGAGCGGCACGCCGGCGAAATTGGAAGCGACACCGGAGAAGGTGACGATACCGTTGCGCAGCCAGCGCGGCAGGCCGCCGAGCGTGATGGCGGCTGCGATGAGGAAGCCGAAGAGGCAGCCAAGCACCGCCGTCAGCAGGCTGAGCTCGATGGAAATCCAAAAGGCCGCGCTGATCGAGGGCGAGAGCAGCTTGCCGAGATTTTCGAGGGTCACCTCACCCTGCGCGTTGCGGAAGGCACCGACGACGATGTTGAGCGTCGGCAGGATCAGGAACAGCGTGGCAAAGAGAAAGAAGGGGGCGACCCCGACCCAGTTGAGAAGCCGCCGCGGCCGCAAGGCCGCCGGCAGCAGTGCGGCGCTTGTCGTCATCGGATTGTTTCCTGAGGGGAGTTTGGCCGGACGCCGGTTAGAAAGCTGAGCCTCCGGCCGGGTCTGTTACTTCACGTTGGCGCCGACGACCTTGTCCCAGCCTTCGACGATCGCGCCCTTGTTGGCGTCAAGCGCCTCGACGCTCGGGAAGGCCGCCTTTTCGTAGGCTTCGGCCGGTGGCAGCTTGTCGAGCAGGTCCTGGGGGAACTTCCCGGCCTTCAGCATGGCGTTGAAGCGGGCGGGATGGCAGTAGCCCTTCAGCCAGCCGATCTGCCCCTCGTCGGAATAAAGATACTCCATCCAGAGCTTGGCCGCGTTCGGGTGCGGCGCATAGGCCGAGATGGCCTGCACATAGACGCCAGCGACCACGCCCGTCTTCGGCACGATGACATCCATCGGCGGGTTGCCGTTCAGCGCATCGCGCCAGGCGAGCAGATTGTAGTCCCAGGCCGCGATGATCGGAGTCTGGCCCTGCGCGATGGTCCCGGCCTTGCCGAGGACGGGCACGAAATTGCCGGCCTTGTTCAGTTCGGCGAAGAGTTCCAGCCCCTTCTTGCCGGATTCCGCACCTGGTTCTGCGCCGCGCGAAATGCCGGCCGACATCAGGGCGAGGATCGCCTGTGCGGAGGAACGCGGATCGCCGGTTAGTGCGACCGAACCGGAATATTCAGCCTTGGCAAGATCGGACCAGTCGGCCGGCGAGGTCTGGATCAGGTCCTTGTTGATGCCGAAGGCCATGACGCCGTAGTAATCGCCGTACCAGTTGCCATCCGCATCCTTGATGTTGTCGGGAATTTCGTCCCAGGTCGCCACCTTGTAGGGCTGCAGCAGACCTTCCTTCGTGGCAGCCGGCGCAAAGGCGAGGCCAAGGTCCACGACGTCAGGAGCCTGCGAGCCCGTATTGCCCTTGTTGGAGCGGATCGCTTCCAGCTCGTCAGCCGTGCCGGCGTCGGGATTCAGCTCATTGACGGTGATGCCGGCATACTTCGCCTTGAAGCCTTCGATGACTTCGCCGTAGTTGCACCAGTCGTGCGGCAGCGCGATGACCGTCAGCATGCCCTCTTTCTTGGCTGCATCGATGAGTTCCTGGGGCGCTTCGGCGCGGGCAAGGCCCGGTAGCGCGGCAGCGATGGCGAGCGTGGAGACGAACGTCGAGCGGACGGTGTGGGATAGGCGCTTCTTCATGAATTCCTCCTGTTTGGCATCTTCGACAATTGGTGGTCGTTGGCTACTGGCCGGCCCTGGCAACAGGCCGCAGGTGCCACCGCGTATTCCGGTTCCCCCGCACTCTGTCTGCGTCCCGGGGGCTGCATCGGTGCGTTTCGTGTAGATGGAGCATGTAACAATTGGACAACAATAAAATGTCCATTATTGTGCTTTTGATTGTACCAATTCACGAGGTCGCCATGGCCAAGCAGTTCGAAGGCCCGATCTTGCCTTTCCTTCGCCTGGATGCGGCGGCGGCCGTGCCGAAATTCCGGCAGGTGCAGGACCAGTTGCGCCAGGCGATCCTCAAGGGATATCTGCGTGCGGGCACGCGCCTGCCGGCAAGCCGCATTCTCTGCGAGGAGCTCGGCCTGTCACGCCAGACGCTGGTGCGCGTGCTGGAGAACCTGAAGGCCGAGGGATATCTCGAGGCGCGCCAGGGAGCCGGCACCTTCGTCTCTGCCGCCCTGCCGACACCGGCGGCAAGACCGTACAGGCGCAAACCCGTGGCCAGTGCACCCGATACGCTGCCGCTCCGGCTGTCGCGGATCGGCACTCTCTCCCGGCAGATGTCGGCCGATATCGGCCAGTTCGAGGCGATGCCCTTCCTTCCCAACCGACCGGCTATCGACCGCTTTCCCTTTGCACTGTGGCGCAAATGCTGGAATTCGGTGACGCGCGGCGGCAGGGTGGCCGCGCTTGGCTATGGCGATCTTGGCGGCGAACTCACTCTGCGCCAGCGGATCGCCGAATATCTCGCCGTGCATCGGCACGACCCTTGCGATCCCGAGCAGATTGTCATCACACCCGGCGGGCATGCGGCCTTCACGCTCGCGGTGCTCGCGCTGGCCGATCCGGGTGACGGCATCTGGTTCGAGGATCCCGGCCCTGTCACCGCCTACAACCTCTTCCATACGCTTGGCTTCCGGATGTGCCTTGCCGATGTCGACAGCGAAGGCATGGACGTCGCCGGTGCGGCGATGCGCTATCCGGATGCACGGATCGCCTTCGTCATGCCCTCGCGGCACCATCCGCTCGGTGTGACGCTTTCGCTTCCGCGCCGGCTCGCACTTCTCGAATGGGCACGGATGAACGATGCCTGGATTATCGAGGACGACTATGACAGCGAGTTCCGCTACGACGGTGCCCCGCTACCCTCGATGCGCTCCATCGACGGCTATGACCGCGTCATCTACGCCGGAAGCTTCAGCAAGGCACTTTATCCCGGGGTGCGCGTAGGCTATCTCGTGCTGCCGCCGCGGCTTGTCGATACCTTCCGCAATCTTTCGGGCCTGATCAATCGAAGCGTGCCGGTGGAAACCCAGCTCGTGCTCGCAGAATTCATCGGCGGCGGCCACTTCGCCAGCCATCTGCGCCGCATGCGCAGCCTTTATTCGGAGCGCCGCGAAGCCTTCCTGGAGGCGGGTCGAGCCACGCTCGCCGGGCTCGCCCGCATCGACTGTTCCGAAAGCGGTCTCAACGCGCTTGCCTGGCTTTCAAGCGAACGGGAAGACAGCGCCGTTCGCCGCGACGTTCTCGAAGCGGGCCTGCAATGCTACCCGCTCTCCGATTACACCGTCGCGATCCCAAAGCCTGGCGCGCTCATCCTCGGCTATGCCGGCGTGCCCGCCGAACGGATGAAGCCCTATCTCGGGCGCCTCGCAGAGGCTCTTTCCCGATAATGACCCCTCCGTGAATCCGCGAGGACCAGATGGCGAAGCGGGCCTGCAGGCCACGAAACAGGGCCTCTATGAAGAGCGCCCAATCGTGCCGTTCCTCCGGGTCTTCCCGTTCCCGCCGGGCAACTGCATGTCCTATCACCCGCGGCATCGTTGATCCTCTCAATGCTGCAGGGTACGCACCGGCGAGCCGCTGCGCTGGGTTGTGCCAACACCGGGCGCAACACCGACCTCCGCATTCGAGGCGGCGAGCAGCGGCTTGCCGCGCACGATATCGGAAGCGCGTTCGGCCAGCATGATGGTCGGCGCGTTGAGGTTGGCATTCGGCTCTGCCGGGAAGACGGAGCTGTCGATCACCCGCAGCCCTTCGAGGCCGCGCACCTTGAGGTCGCTGTCGACGACCGCCATGGCGTCCTCGCCCATGCGGCAGGAGCCGCAGGGATGATAGGTGCTCTCCATGGTCTCGCGCACCCAGGCGTCGATCTCGTCATTGCTGCGCACATCCTTGCCCGGCGCGATCTCCTCGCCGCGGAACCGATCGAAGGCCGGCTGGGCGATGATCTCGCGGGTAAGCCGCAGGCAGCGGCGGAAGCCTTCGCGGTCCTCCTCGCGGTCGAGATAGTTGAAGAGGATATCCGGCTGCTCGTGCGCCTCCGGCGAGCGCAGGCGCACGTGGCCGCGGCTCTTCGGCTTGTTCGGGCCGGTCAGCACCATGAAGCCGTGCCCGTCGAGCGGTTTCTTGCCGTCGTAACGCATAGCGGCTGGCAGGAAGTGGAACTGGATATCCGGCCATTGCAGCGACACATCGGAACGGATGAAGCCGCCGCTCTCGAAATGGTTGGAGACCGAAAGGCCTTTCTTGAACAGCAGCCACTCCGCGCCGATCATGGCGCGGCTCAGCAGACCCATCTTGCCGTTCAGCGTGATCGGCTCCTTGCAGGCATACTGGATATAGACCTCGGAATGATCCTGCAGGTTCTCGCCGACGCCCGGCAGATCATGCAGCACCGCGACGCCCGCCTTCCGCAGCACGGCGGCCGGGCCGATGCCGGAGCGCTGCAGGAGATGCGGCGAGCCGATCGGGCCGGAGGAGATCAAAACCTCGCGGCTGGCCTTCGCCACGATGCGCTCGCCGCCGGCCAGTTCGTATTCGACACCGACGGCGCGCTTGCCTTCCAGCAGCACGCGCCGCGTCATGGCGTGGGTGACGACCCTGAGGTTCGGCCGGCTCATCGCCGGCTTCAGGTAGGCGTTGGCCGTCGACCAGCGCACGCCGTCCTTGACCGTCATGTGCATGGGGCCGAAGCCCTCCTGCATATGGCCGTTCGGATCGTTCGTGGTGATGTATCCCGCCTCGTGCCCGGCATCGACGAAGGCCTTGTAGAGCGGGTTCTTCATCTTGTTGCCGGCATTGGTGGCGAGCGGGCCGTCGGCACCGCGATAGGCATCGCTGCCGTCCTGCCAGCTTTCGGCCCGCTGGAAATAGGGCAGGCAATTGGCATAGCGCCAGCCGCGCGCCCCCAGTTCCTCCCACTCGTCGAAGTCACGCGCGTTGCCGCGCATGTAGACGAGCCCGTTAATCGAGGAAGAGCCGCCGATGACTTTTCCACGCGGGCAATGCACCTGCCGGCCGTCGAGGCCCGGTTCCGGCAGGGTCATGTATTTCCAGTTGTACTTGGTGCCGTTCATCGGAATGGACAGCGCCGTCGGCATCTGGATGAAGATCGACTTGTCGCTGCCGCCATATTCGAGAACCAGAACCCTGGTGGCCGGGTCCTCCGAAAGACGGTTGGCAAGCACGCAGCCGGCCGATCCGGCACCGATGATGATGTAGTCGTAGGTCTCGGTCATGGCGGTCATCCAGAGGTTACGGGTAGAGGCCCCAGCCGCGCCCGCGGGCGAAGAGCCGGGTCAGGACATAGTGAACCGTGCCGGCCGCAAGGCAGGAAGGCACGGAGGCGGTGAGGTATTTGAAGACCGGCAGGCTCGCGAGCGTCTGTGGATTGAAGACGAGCACGTAGACGCCGAAGCCGACGGCAAGCGCGAAGAGGCCGATCGGGTTGAAGCCACCCCAGAACCGGTAGGGACCGTTTTCCTGCGGGCCATGCAGGCTGCGCATGTCGAGCTTCTGGCGGCGCAGGAAGAAGTAGTCGGCGATGCCGATGCCGGCGAGCGCGGAATTCAGCGCCGAGGTCCAGACGAGGAAGATGAAGAAGCCGTCGTACATCTGCGGATAGAAGACCACGAGGCCGAGCGGGATGATGCAGAACAGGAAGAGGATCGCCCCCCAGGAGATGGCGCGGATCGACGCCGTGCCCACCTGCCGCAGGCCGACGATGGAGGTGTAGAGGATATTGGCCATCGAGGTCATGTTGGCGAAGGCGACGAAGAGCAGCGCGATGATACCGATGACGGGACCTGCGATCTTGGTCATCCAGATCGTCGGGTCGCTGTCGCCGAGCGCGACGGCGGCAAGCAGACCGACGATCTCACCGAGAGCCGCCGCCCCGAAGATGCCGACGACGTTGGGCCAGAAGGCCGTGCGTTCGTTCTTTGTCAGACGAGCCAGGTTGCCGATATAGGGCCACCAGGAAAAGCCGGCGGCAAGGTTGACCTCGACGGCGATGATGAAGTTGAGCGTGTTGTCCTCGAAGGGCGGGGCGAGCGCGGGCATCGCCAGCAATTCGGAGAAGGAGCGATGCTGGAGGATAAGGTACAGCATCACGATCATCAGGATCACTAGCGCGGGCGAGACGACCATGTTGAAGAACTTGATCGAGGTCGGCCCCTTCGCGACGATGAACCAGGTGACGAGAATGGCGCCGACGGCGGCGACGATCATCTTGATGCCGGTGGGATTGGCCGCCTCGCCGGCGCTCAGCGCCGTCAGCCCGTCGATCGACCGGCCGAACATCATCGCAAGCACGGCAAGCCAGCCCATGGTGAGAATGACCACGGCGAGCACGTAGACGATGCGGCTGCCATTATAGCCGAACTGGCTTCGCAGGGCGATGAACTGCTCGATGCCGTAGCGGCCGGAAAGCGGCGTGGTGGAAAGGGCCGTCAGCATGACGCCGACGATATTGCCCATGATGATGGCGGCGATGCCCTCCTTGGGCCCGACGAAGAGACCGACCGACCCGCCGATCAGGAAGGCCCAGGTGGCGATGGCAAGCGCCGAATTGGCATAGGTGAACTCCCAGAAGCCCCATAGTCGCTCGGAGGGAAGCAGCGGCGCATCCCCCCGCTCGGCGGCGGCACGGTTGCGCTCGGCTTCCGCCCGTTCGGTTTCGGCGACGGCAAAGCCGCCCTGGCTGACGTGATCGGTCATGTCAGCCTCCCCAGACCCAGAAGGCGACGACCAGCACGAGCGTCAGCGCCATCATGCAGGCATAGTCGATGACGGTCATCGTGCCCTCGAAGCGATGTCCCGCCTCGATGTCCTCGTAGATGCGGGCGCGGCGCGCCAGCTCGTTCTGCCAGGCGATATCGTTTTCCATGTTCGGTTCCCCTTTCGCGTCGCGCCTTGGGCGTCTTTCCGCGATGAAAGGCGGCTCCATCGGCCGCCGGTGGTCGTGAGGCGGCCGCCCATGGGCGGCGGCCGGTTGGATCTATGGCAGCGTGATCCACACCGCCTTGGTCTCCATGAGATAGTCGAGCTGTTCCGGCCCGAGATCCTTGCCGAAGCCGGAATCCTTGAAGCCGCCGAACGGCATGGAAGGATCGATCGTGCTATGCGCGTTGACATAGACCGAACCGGCATGCAGTTGCGGGATGAGCGTATGCACGCGGGCGAGATCGTTCGAATAGATCGCGGCGGCGAGCCCGAAGGGCGTGTCGTTCGCCAGCGAAACCGCTTCCTCCAGCGTATCGAACGGGCTCGTCACCAGCACCGGCCCGAAGATCTCCTCACGCACGATGCTCATGTCCGGCGTGCAATGGGCGAAGATCGCAGGCTCGATGAAATGACCCGGACCTTCCGGAGTTGCGCCGCCATGGACGAGCTTCGCGCCCTCGCGCCGACCGGCCTCGATATAGCCTGCGACGACCTTCTTCTGCTGGGCCGAGACCATCGGGCCGATATAGCAATCCCGGTCAAGGCCCGGCGCGAGTTTCAGCGTGCGCGTGACTGCGATCAGCTCGTCGAGGAAGGCGTCATGCACCGAGCGCTGGACATAGACGCGGGTGCCGGCATCGCAGACCTGGCCGGAGTTGAAGAACACGCCGTTTGCCACCGCGCGGGCGGCGCTCGCCAGATCCGCATCGTCGAGCACCAGCACCGGCGACTTGCCGCCAAGCTCCAGCGTGACATGCTTGAGATTGCCGACCGCCGTGCGGCCGACCTCCTGCCCGACGGGCGTCGAGCCGGTGAAGGTCACCTTGTTGATGCCGGGATGGGCCGACATGGCCGCGCCGATGACGCTGCCTTTGCCCGTGACGATATTGACGACGCCATCGGGGAAGCCGGCCTCCTCGACCAGTTCCGCAAAGCGCAGGGTGGACAGCGAGGTCAGCTCCGCCGGCTTGACGATGACCGTGCAGCCGGCGGCCAGCGCCGCCGCGACCTTCCACGCCATGGTCTGCAGCGGAAAGTTCCACGGCACGATGGCCGCGACCACGCCCAGCGGTTCCTTGCGGGTATAGGCAAGGTAGTTGCCGGGAATGGACGGCTCGACCGTGCGCCCATGCAGCTTGGAGGGCCAGCCGGCGAAATAGCGGAACGTGTCGACCGTCCCCTGGATATCGATCTCCCGGGCGAAGGTCACGGACTTGCCCATGTCGATGGCTTCGATTTCGGCAAGTTCGTCGCCATGCGTCTCGATGAGGTCGGCAAGGCGATGCAGCAGCCGCTCCCGCTCCAGCGGCTTCAGGCGGCGCCATTCACCGCCGTCGAACTGGCGGCGCGCGGCCCGGACGGCCTTTTCCAGATCATCTGCCGTGCCCGAAGGCGCGCGGGTGACGAGACCGCCCGTCGACGGCTCGAAGATGTCGAAGGTCGCGCCGTTTGCGCTATCGATCCAGGCGCCGTCGATGAACATCTTCTGCGGCTTGGCGAGAAACCGGCGCGTCGCGTCGCTGACGCCGTATTGATCCAGATAATTGCGGACGAGCGAGTCCATGCTTTCCTCCTCCCCGGCCGGCCGCCATGGGCGCGCCGGTCCTCCCGGGCCTGTTCGATCAGCGTTTTTTGGCGTGCATGATGCGGCCGATGAGGTTCATGAGAACCTGTGCGGCCAGAATGGCGGTGCCTCCGGTGTGGTCGTAGTCGGGCGCGACCTCGACCAGGTCGATGCCGACGATATCGCCGCGCTTGGCCAGTGCCGCCAGGATCTCCAGCACCTCGTAATAGATGAAGCCGCCATGCGACGGCGTGCCCGTGCCCGGCGCGATCGACGGATCGAAGCCGTCGATGTCGATCGTCACATAGTAGCGCGCGCCGGCCGGAATGCGCTCGACCACGCCTTCCGTGCCCAGCGCCCGGATCTGGCGCACGGACAGGATATCGGAGCCCATTTTGCGCGCATCCTCATAGCCTTCCTTAGCCGTGGAGGAGACGTTGCGGATGCCGAGTTGCGACAGGCCGCTGACATAGGGCTTTTCCGCCGCGCGGCGCATCGGATTGCCGTGGCCGTAGCGGACGCCATGGCGCTCGTCGACGAAATCGAGATGGGCGTCGATCTGCACGATGTGGATCGGGCCGTTCTTCTCGCAGTCCTCGGCAAAGGCGTTGATGCAGGGAATGTTGATCGAGTGGTCGCCGCCCAGCACCACCGGCAGCGCACCGGCTTCCAGGATCTTGCGCACGCCGAATTCGATATTGGCATGGCTCTTCATCGTGTCGGTATGCACGATGTCGGCGTCGCCGATATCGACGATGGAGACTTCGCCGCTCGGCAGGTAGGTGACGTCGTCCTCATGGTCGTAGGCGCCGCCATGGCCGAAGGAGAACAGGGTCGAGGCCTCGCGGATGGAACGGGGCCCGAAGCGGGTGCCGGCGCGCCACTGCGTGCCGCAGTCGAAGGGCGCGCCGAGGATCGCGACATCCGCGTCGATAGCGTCCCAATCCGGCTGGTAGGGATACTTGCCGAAGGTGCAGATGCCGACGAACGGCAGGTTCAGGCGCCCGGTCTCATACGAATTGCTGGTCATGTGCCCTCCTCCAAAGGTGCGAAGGAGTGTGCCAAAGGCCGAAACGTTTAAAAGTATCTATGATTGGATGTTCACTTGTGCATTAATCAATGAATGATCAACAAGGTCCGGCACCGCGTCCTCAATCTGTCGCTCGGCGATGCCGAGCTTCGGCTGCTGCGCGTCTTCGCCTCGGTGGTGCAGCATGGCGGCTTTTCCGCCGCGCAGTCGGCGCTCGGCATGACGCAGGCGACCATCTCCACCCATATGCGGCACCTGGAGGAGCGCATCGGCCTGCGCTTGTGCACCCGCGGGCGCGGCGGTTTCCAGCTGACGGAGGAAGGGCGGCTCGTCTATGACGCGGCGCTCGAACTCTTCGGCTCGCTGGAGAAATTCCAGAGCCGCATCGGCGAGGCGCAGGGCGAGCTTTCCGGCAATCTCAGCTTCGGCACGGTCGATGCGATGATCAGCAACCGCGACCTCAATCTTCCCGGTGCCCTTGCCGCCTTTCACGCGGAAGCGCCGCGCGTGCATCTGGAGATCGACGTTGCGGCGCCGCAGGTCCTGCATCAGGGGCTGCTGAACGGTTCCTACCAGATCGTCCTCATGCCATCGGTCGGCAGCGTCATGCCGAACGTCCGCAGCCAGCCGGTCTTTTCGGAAATGCAGAAACTCTACTGCGCCGACGGCCACCCTCTCTTCGACCGCCCCGATGCCGACCTCACCGACGCGCTTCTGGAAGCCCAGTCCTTCGCCGGCCGCACCTATATGCTGAACGAGACGATCTGCGGCGTGAATTTCAACTGGGCCGCGGCGACGCCGCATATGGAAGGCACGCTGCTTCTGCTGCTTTCCGGCGCCTATATCGGCTTCCTGCCCGATCATTACGCCGAGGAATGGGTGCGCAACGGCCGTTTGCGGATCCTCGCACCCGAGCGCATGACCTTCGAGGACATGTTCCACATCGCCTATCCGCGCAACAAGCCCTCGCGGGCCGCCGAGACCCTGGCGGCAGCCATCGCCAGGAGCGTGCGCAAACCGCACTGACATTCCTTCGCGGCAATCTCGGTGGGTCTTCAGGTGTCGCAGAACGCGTATTGACTCCCGGATGAATGCTGCCTAGTAAGTTGTAGGCCTAACCCTACAATTGGATGCCATGCAACAGCCCGCCCCGAAATCAACCGCAACGCTCGCGCCCGCCGACCTTCCCGGTTCGGACGTGGCCGTGCGCCGCCTGCGACATCCCGGCCGCTGGATCAGCGGCGGCCTCGTCCTTCTTCTTCTCGCCGTGATCGGCCGGGCCTTCGCCGTCGGGCAAATCCAGTGGACCGTGGTCGGGCAATTCCTGACGGCTGAGGTCATCGTCACCGGTTTCGGCTGGACGCTGCTGATCTCGGCCTGCGCGCTGGCGCTCGGCGTCGCGCTCGGTTTTGCCTTCGGCATCATGCGGCTTTCCGAAAACCCGATCCTGCGCTTCGCCGCCTGGCTCTATGTCTGGATCTTCCGCGGCACGCCGGTGCTTCTCCAGCTGCTCATCTGGTTCAACATCGCGCTGGTCTTTCCACGGCTCTATATTCCGGGCCTCGTCGATGCACGCATGGTCGATGTCGTGACGCCCTTCGTCGCCGCCGTGCTCGGGCTTGGCGTCAACGAGGGCTCCTATCTCACCGAAGTCGTGCGCGGCGGCATCGGCGCCGTCGACAAGGGCCAGAAGGAGGCAGCGCATACGCTCGGCATGACGCCCGGCCAGACCATGCGCCGCATCGTCCTGCCGCAAACGCTGCGGCTGATCCTGCCGGTGCTCGGCAACAGCGCCATCGGCATGCTGAAATTCTCCTCGCTCGCCGCCACGATCGCCATGGGCGAAATGCTGAACGCGGCGCAGCGCATCTACTTCATCAACGGCGCCGTCATCGAACTGCTGTTCGTCTGCGCCGTCTGGTATCTCGCCGGCACGACGGTGCTTTCCATCGGCCAGTATTACCTCGAACGCCATTTCGGCCGCGACGCCTCCGCCACGAGCGACGAGCGGGCGTGGTTCAAGGGCTGGGCGCGCCGTCCGGCCACCCCGGAGGAAGCATGAGCCTCGCAGTCAAGGCGGTCGGTATCCGCAAGAGTTTCGGCAGCCACGAGGTCCTGAAGGGGCTCGACCTGGATGTCGCCCATGGCGAGGTGCTCTGCATCCTCGGCCCCTCCGGCAGCGGCAAGAGCACTTTCCTGCGCTGCATCAATCACCTGGAGACGCCGAACGGAGGCTATGTCTGGGTCGATGGCGCCATCATGGGCTACGCGCTTTCCCGCGGCGCCCTGCAGGAGCTGCCGGTCAAGCGCCTGCGCGCCCAGCAAAGCCAGCTCGGCATGGTGTTCCAGCATTTCAACCTCTTTGCCCATCGCACCGTGCTCGGCAATGTCATCGAGGGTCCGATGGTGGTGCGCGGCCTCAAGCGCGCCGAGGCGGAGGCGCGCGCCATGGAGCTGCTGGAGCAGGTCGGCATGGCCGGCAAGGCCGCAAGCTACCCCTCGCAGCTTTCCGGCGGCCAGAAGCAGCGCGTGGCGATCGCCCGGGCGCTGGCCATGGAGCCGCGCGTCATGCTGTTCGACGAGCCGACCAGCGCGCTCGATCCGGAACTCGTCGGCGAGGTGCTGGAGGTGATGCGCACGCTCGCCCGCGGCGGAACCACCATGATCGTCGTCACCCACGAGATCGGCTTTGCCCGCGAAGTGGCCGACCGCGTCGTGGTCATGATCGACGGCGAGATCCGCGAGATGGGCGCGCCCGGCGATGTCCTCAGCAACCCCGCCGATCCGCGCGTGCGCTCGTTCCTGAGCCGCGTGCTCGCCTGAAAAAAGCGTTCCCGCCCGGGAATGCTCGAAAAGAAATCAGTCCAACAATGGGAGAACGGACATGAAGACGATACTGCCGATGGTTCTGGGGCTCGTCTCCGCCACCTTCATCAGCCTTGCCGGCGCCGCACAGGCGGCCGGCGACGAAAAGCTTGCCGCCGCCCTGCCGGAGGCCGTGCGCACCGCCGGCAAGCTGAACTTCACAATCAGCCTTGCCTACCCGCCGATGGAATACAACGACGCCGGCTCGACGGAGCTGAAGGGCTTCGACATCGACCTTGCCAAGGCGATCGCCGAACGCCTCGGCCTGACGGCGGAATTCCAGAACGTCGAATTTCCGCAGTTGATCCCGCAGGTCGTCACCGGTCGCTCCGACATGATCATCACGGCTTTCTCCGACAAGGTCGAGCGCCAGACGCAGCTTGATTTCATCGATTACTTCAAGACCGGCAACGTCTTCTACTCGAGCATCGATCATCAGGACGAGATCAAGACCGAGGCCGACCTCTGCGGCAAGACGGTGGCCGTCGCGACCGGCACGAGCTGGGTCACCTGGGCCGAAGAGCTCGGCAAGTCGATCTGCCCGGCCGACAAGCTGATCACCGTCATCCAGATCCCGACCCAGGCCGAGCACATCATGCAGATCCGCCAGGGCCGCGCCCAGGCCTCCGTCATCGGCCTCGAAGGCCTGCTCGACCTGATGAAGCAGGAGCCGGGCAAGTTCTACCAGATCGGCGAGGTCGGCGACGTCAACCACTACGGTATCGCCTTCGCCAAGGCCAATGGCGAGCTGCGCGACGCCGTGCACGCCACGCTCGATGCGCTCAAGGCAGACGGCACTTATGCACAGATCCTCGACCGCTACGGCTTGAAAGAGGCGGGCGTCGAAGAGTTCAAGATAAACGGAGCCACCAAGTAACGGAACCGCGCCGGAGCCTGCCTTGACCCACCCTTCCACACCAGATGCCAGCGTTGCGGGCGAAAATCCGGATGACCGGCTGTCGCGCTTTCGCCTCGATCCCTATTCGAGCGAACAGCTTTACCGCCAGCTCTACCGGGCGCTGCGCGCCGCGATCCTCAGCGGAGACTTTTCCGAAGGCGAAGCCATTCCCTCGGAAAACCAGATGCGCGATCAGTTCGGCATCGCCCGCACGACGGTTCGAAACGCCATGGCGCTTCTGGTGTCGGAAGGCCTGGTCCAGCAGGTGCGCGGGCGGGGTACGATCGTCTCGCACAGGCCGATCAGCCACAATATCTGGAACTTCGGCAGCTTTACCGAGCTTGCCCGCCGGCAGGGCCAGCGCCCGGTGACCCGCGTGCTTGACCATCGGGTGGAAGACGGCGAGCTCATCCTCGTGCGCGCCCGCGGGCTCGCCAATGACGAGACGGTCAGCTGGCTGAACGTCGATACGTCCCGGCTCGATCTTGCCCTCTATCCGGGCATCGAGACCTATGATTTCGCCGCGCAATCGCTCTACGAGGTGTTGCGCCGCGACTATGACCGCCATCCCCTGCGCTCGGAACTGCTGCTCACCGTCGTGCCGCCGTCCGATCGCCTGCGGGAGGTCTTCGGCCCGGCAGCGCCCCAGGTGCCGGGCTACCTTTGCGCCAGCGGAGACGTACTGGACGCCGACGACCGATTGGTCGAGCGCACGTCGATCGTCTACTCGCCGGCCGTCCAGATGAAATTCGCAACGCGCTGGGGGCGCGATACCGCGCCGGCCTGAGGGCGGCGCGACGCAGGAGAAATGACATGAGCCGTCTCAGCGAGACCTTCGCCACCGTGAAGCCCATTCTCGGCATGCTGCATCTTGCCGGTGAAGACCCCGCCGCAAAACTCGCCCAGGCCGAGGAAGAGGCCCGCATCATGGCCGGCGAAGGTGTCGACGGGCTGGTGGTGGAAAACTATTTCGGCGATGCCGACGATGTCGAGCGTGTGCTCGACCGGCTGAGCGGCCTCGGCCTCGGCGCGAAGATCGGCGTCAACGTCCTGCGTGATGACACACGCGCGTTTGCGCTGGCCCGGCAATATCCCGTTTCCTTCATTCAGGTCGATTCCGTCGCCGGTCACCTGTCGCCGGAAGACGACGCCGCCTTCGCCGCCGATTTCACCGCCCGGCGGGCGAGCGTTTCCGCGCTTTTGCTCGGCGGGGTGCGGTTCAAGTACCAGCCGGTTCTTTCCGGCCGGCCGGAGGAAGAGGACGTGCGCCTCGGCGCTCAGCGCTGCGACGGCCTGGTGGTGACGTCGGATGCCACCGGCCAGCCAACCGACATGGACAAGGTCGCCCGTTTCCGCGCCGCGGCCGGTGGGACCGTCCCGCTTCTCATCGGCGCCGGTCTTACCGAAACGAACGCGGTCGAACAGCTTGCCCATGCCGATGGCGCGATCGTCGGAAGCTGGTTCAAGCACGACCACAAGGATACGGGCCGCGTCGAGGCCTCCCACGTCGCCCGCCTGATGCGCGCCGTCCGCCTCGCAAGGAACCCTGCATGACCCCCGTTATCGCACGGCCCGTGACGGCCGAAAATTTCACCCGCTACGGCAGGGTCTACGATCTTGCGGGGGATACCGATCCCAACGTCACCTGGACGAAGGGCGACGGCTGGAACGACGGCTTTACCCGCACCCCGCTGATCGACGGTTCGGGCCATCTCGGCATGACGCGCGGCGGCAGCGCGCCATGGCCGTGCACCGCCATGGAACGGCACCCGCAGACCGAGGAGGCGCTCTTCTGCGCGGCCGAACCGATCGTGCTTGCCGTGGCTCCCGCCTCCGAGGCCGATGCACCGCATCGCGACGAAATCGAGGCCTTCGTCATCGCTCCCGGACAGGTGGTGGTGATGCACCGCAACGTCTGGCACGATGCCTGCCGGGGCGCCACGCGTGCCACGCCCTATTACTGGATGGCAATCTGCGGCCTCGGGGAAAGCCCGTGGGTTCCGGTCAAGGGCGGACCGCGCCGGATCCAGATGAATGACGAGCCCTCAGCATGACCGCCTTCTTCATCGGAGACGTGGCGCTCGACGAATATTACACCGCCGACCGCTGGCCCGGCCGCGCCGACAAGGGCATGGTGCAGGAACTGCCGGCCGAGATCGGGGGCTCCATCGCCAATGCCGCCGTCGTGCATGCCGCACTCGGCGGTGAAACACAGTTCATTTCCCTGCTGAACGACAGCCCGCTGTCGGGGCGGCTTACGGACGACCTCCGGCAGAACGGCGTCGGTATCGAGCACATGCTGGTCGATCCGGCCATCGCGGAATCACGCAACCTGATCTTCCTGATCGACGGCGAGCATGTCGTGCTGACGGTCGAGATGGGTGAGCAGCCGATGTGGCTGGCGCAGGCGACACTGGCGGCGCTGCGCCGGCCGGGTCTTCTCTATACGACGCTCTACCGCGTGCGCCGGCTGCACAGCCGGACGGGGAACGGCGTGCTCAGGCAGGCGGACCTTCTGTCCGACCTGAGGCGCCACGGCCGCCGCGCCATCTTCGACCTCGATGTCGGCGGCTGCACGCCGGAAGACATGCCCTACCTCGCCGGTGCCGCCGTCGTCATCTTCAACCAGGTCGGTTTCCGCGCCGCCTTCGGCCACGATGACATGGCCCGCATCGGCGGATGGATCCGCGACCACGAAATCGGCTGGGTGGTGCGCACGATGGCCGCGGACGGCGCCGAGGCATTCGACGGCGAGACGCGGCTGCAGGCCGCCGGCTATCCCGTGAACGTGGTCGACGTGACCGGCGCCGGAGACACCTTCGGCGGTGCATTGACCTGGTGCCTGGGAGAGGGCCGGTCCTTCGCCGAAGCGCTGGACTTTTCCATCGCGGCCGCTTCCCGCTCCGTTACGATCCACGGCCCGCGCGGCGGCAAAGCCACCCCCGGCGAGGTGCTTGCCTGGCGCAAGGAAGAACACGATCGCTAAAGCACGAGGATTGAAGCGCATGGTGTCCCCCCCATGCCGAGTTGATCCCTGGCAGCACTCTGCGATGGCACGTTGATCATTGGCACAGCGCGAAGCTTGAACAGCCCGGCGGAAGAAACATCGTCCATCTATTGCGTGCTCAGCACCATCTCCGCCGCCTTTTCCGCAATCATGATCACCGGCGAGTTGGTGTTGCCCGAAACGATGGTCGGCATGATGGAGGCGTCGACGACGCGCAGCCCGTCGAGACCACGCACCCGCAGCCTGGCATCCACCACCGCCATCGGATCGTCGCCCATCCGGCAGGTGCCGACGGGATGGAAGATCGTCGTCGCGATGTCGCCGGCGCGCCGGATGAGCTCGTCGTCGCTCTGGTATTCCTTACCCGGTAGCATTTCCTGCGGCCGGAAGCGGGTGATCGCCCGGGTCTCCATGAGGCTGCGGGCATGGCGGATGGATCTGGCCGCCAGCAGACGGTCGCCCGGCGTCGACAGGTAATTCGGCCGGATTTCCGGGGCGAGCGCAGCATCGTCCGCCGTCACATGCACCGTGCCGCGGCTTTCCGGCCGGAGATTGCAGACGGAGACCGTCACGGCCGGATAGCGATGCAGCGGCTCGCCGAGCCGGTCGGTGCTGAGCGGCTGTACGTGATATTCCAGGTCGGCCGTCGCGACTGCCGGGTCGCTTCGCGCGAAGATGCCGAGCTGGCTCGGCGCCATGGAGAGCGGGCCGGAGCGGCGGAACGCATATTCCAGACCCATGCCCGCGCGGCTCAGGAGGTTGTGATAGAGCTGGTTCAGCGTCCTTGCGCCTTCGATGCGGAACACCGTGCGGATCTGGAGATGGTCTTGCAGGTTCTCGCCGACGCCGACAAGCGCATGGCGCAGCGGAATGCCGAGTGCGGAGAGCAGGTCCGGCCGGCCGATGCCTGACAGTTCGAGGAGCTTTGGCGAATTGATCGCGCCCGCCGACAGTATGACCTCGCGGGAGGCGCGCGCGACGGCGGGCCGGCCGTTCAGCCGGAAGCGCACGCCGCTCGCGCGTTTGCCGTCGAATTCCAGGCGTTGCGTCTCCGCGCCGGTGAGCACGCGCAGGTTCGGGCGCTTCATCGCCGGGCGCAGGAACGCCTTGGTCGTGTTCCACCGCAGGCCGCCGCGCTGGTTGACCTCGAAATAGCCCGAGCCTTCGTTGTCCCCGCCGTTGAAATCGTCGGTCTTCGGGATGCCGAGTTCCTCGGCAGCGTCGCGGAAGGCGTCGAGGATGGGCCAGGAAAGGCGCTGACGCTCGACGCGCCACTCGCCGCCCGCGCCGTGGACGGCGGACGAGCCGCGATAATTGTCCTCCGACTTCAGGAAATAGGGCAGCACATCATCCCAGCCCCAGCCGGCATTGCCCGCCTGCCGCCAGCCGTCATAGTCCGCCGCCTGCCCGCGCATGTAGATCATGCCGTTGATCGACGAGCAGCCGCCCAGCACCTTGCCGCGCGGATAGTTGAGTGCGCGGCCGTTGAGCCCGGCCTCCGCCGCCGTCTTCATCATCCAGTCCGTGCGCGGATTGCCCATGCAGTAGAGATAGCCGATCGGCACATGAACCCAGTGGTAGCGGTCCGACCCGCCCGCCTCGAGCAGCAGGACGCGGTTTCCGGGGTCGGCTGAGAGCCGGTTCGCCAGAACGCAGCCGGCCGAACCGGCACCGACCACGATGAAATCGTAGCTGCCCTCATCGACCGGCGTTTCATTGACAGGATGGTTCACGCCGCAACTCCCGTTGCCATTTTTTCCGAAGCCGCCAGCCGCCGCCAGAGCGGCGTCATCGCCTCGGCGATATTCGTGTAAAGCGCGTAGCGCCTCGCATAGTGCGCAGCAAGGCCGACATTCGGCCTGTAGTGCCGCTCTGTCCGCACCATGGCCTCGGCCCCCGCCGCGAAATCGTCAAAGAGGCCGACGCCCGTGCCGGCCGCGATCGCCGCACCAAGGGCGCCCGTCTCCCGCGAGGCGGCAACCGAGACCGGCACGCCGAGCACATCCGCAAAAATCTGCGGCCAAAGCTTGCTGCGCGAACCACCGCCCGACAAGACCGCCTCTTCGAACGTCGCACCCGCCTTTCGGATCGTCTCGACATGCTGGCGGTGGCCGAAGGCGACGCCCTCCAGCAGGGCGCGGATCAGATGGCCCCTGGTGTGCCAGCCGGCCACGCCGTAGAAGCCTGCCCGCGCGTGCCCGTCCTGCTGGGCGCCGTAGAGATAGGGGTGGTAGAGTGGATCGTCCGCCGCAGGCTCCACGGCCGCCGCAAGCGCGCAGCAGGCATCGAAGGGCGAGACGGCGGCATGGTGATCGCCGTCGAAGAACTCCCGCACCAGCCATTCGAGATTGGCCGCCGAGGTCGCGCTGTTTTCCATCGCCATGTAGCGCGTGCGGTCGAAAGTGGAGGACATGAACACCGGACCCTTCAAATCCGGGCCATCGACGATCACCTGGTTGATGCTCCAGGTGCCGGCGATGATCGAGGCGCTGCCCGTGCGCGAAACGCCGGAGCCGAGCGCCGAGGCGACGACATCGAACAGCCCGCCGATGACGGGCGTGCCCGCGGCAAGCCCGGTTTCGGCCGCAACGGCCTCCGTCACGCGCCCCGCAATGTCGGCACTCTCGATGAGCGGGGGCAGAAGGTCCATGCAATCGCCGAGGCCATAGGCCTCCATCAGCGTCCTGTCATAGCGGCGCGCCGCCAGATCGAGCAGCCCGGCACCGGACATGTCCGAGACCTCGCTGACACGCTGGCCTGTCAGGCGGTTCACCACGAAATCCTTGGAGTAGAACACCGTGCCGATGTGCCTGAACACATCGGGCCTGAAACGCTTCAGCCAGGCGAGCAGCGTCGGCGTCTGGGCCGGCCAGGGGCGCTGCCGGGCGATCGGATAGGTGCGGTCGCCCACGCCTTCGGCCAGCCATTCCTCAACCAGACCGGTCGCGCGCGTATCGATCGACTGGATGCCGATCAGCGGCGCGCCGTCGCGGTCGAGCGCATAGAGCCCGTTGCCATGGCCGGCGCAGCCGATCGCGGCGATGTCGCCGGCCGCTATTCCCGCCTTGTCGAGGCAGGTACGGATGACGCGTCTGGCGTTGGCCCAGAGTTCGTCGAGATCGCGCTCGACATGGCCGGGGCACGGCATGCGGCTATGCCCCTCCTCCCCGGCATGGGCGAGTTCGCGCCCTTCGAGGTCGAAGATGACGGCCTTGATGACCGTGTTGCCCGCATCGAGCCCCAGAAGATATTTTTGCATGCAGAACCCCTCCCAGGTTCACTTTAGTCGCGCGATCGCGGGAAATCGCCTCGCGTATTTCCCGCGACCACCCGGCGTCTCATCCCTGCTGGTAAAGTGCGAAGGCCTCCTCGCCGCTCGCATCCGCATGGATGATCGCCATCAGCCCGCGCACCACGGCGCTCGGATTGGCGTGCTGGTAGATGTTGCGGCCATAGACCATGCCCATTGCGCCCTGCCGCATCAAGGCGGCAGATTTCGCAAAGACCGCGGAAAGATCTTCCTTGCCGCCGCCGCGCACCAGAACCGGGCAGCGCGCCGCCTCGACGACGCGGTGGAAATCCTCCGCGTTGGTCGTCGGATCGGCCTTGACGATATCGGCGCCCATCTCGCGGGCAAGCCGCGTCAGCGTGACGATCTTGTCGGCGTCGCCGTCGACCATGTAGCCGCCGCGCTCGGTGACGGGCTGCATGACGAGCGGCTCGATCATCAGCGGCATGCCATATTTCTCGCAATCGGCCCGGACGCGCGCGATGTTCTGCACGCATTGGCGGAAAAGATCCGGTTCATCGGGCAGCATGAAGAGGTTGACGACCACGCAGGCCGCATCCATCTGCAACGCACCGATCAGCGGCTCGGCCTCGTTTTGCAGCACTGCCCACATGTCGCGATGGCGGATGCGGTTATAGGGGTTGCCCATGTCGATGCGCATGACCAGCGCCGGCTTATCCCTGCCGGGAATGTCCTGCAGCAGGTCGGCCTGGCCGTAATTCATCTGGATCGCATCCGGCCCGGCATCGACCAGCGCCTTCACCACGGCCGGAACATCCTCCAGCCCGTCGAGGAAGGACGGCTCGTTGCACACGCCATGGTCGATCGCCACATCCAAGCAACGGCCTTTGCCGAACAGCCGGTTCATCCGGACTTTGCGGTTGTCTCGCATAATTCACTCCTGTGTTCATTCCGTGCGGAAAGGGTTTGTTCGGTAACGCCGTGGCGTTCACGCATGAAATCCAGAAAACGGCCGCGCTCTTCGGCCGCCCGTTGCGCGGACCAGCCCTTTTCGGCGGCGAGCAACTCAAGCACGGCCTCCGCCATGGCGAGCGAAAGATCGCCCGAGACCGCCAGCGTCGTGCGGCGCAGCAGCAGGTCGTCCAGATGCTCGGCGGCCTCGGTACGGATGAGATATTCCAGCTCCCGTGCGCTGTAGAGAGCATGCGGCAGCGCGTGATCCGGTTTCGCCGCGATGAAACGGGCGACGTTCTCGGCCTCCGTACCGTAGCGACCGAAGAGAACCGTGACGCGCGCGACGGAAAGACCGGTCGATGCGGCAAGGTCGCGGATCCAGGTCCCGGGATCTTTGGGGAAGACGCGGCCACCGCCGATCGCCCGTTCAGCGGTATCGATATGGCGCGTCACGCCCAGATGTTTGAGCGCCATGTCGGCGGCGAGTGCCCCGAAGGAGCGGAAGGTCGTCCACTTGCCGCCGATCATGCAGAGCACCGGCGGCCCGCCATTCCGGCCGTCCAGCACGGTGCAGAAATGGTCGCGCGGGATGCGGCCGGTAAAACTGTCCTTGCTCGCTGGCAGCGGACGCACGCCGGCAAACTGGAAGACGATCTCCTCCGGCCGGATCGTGACGCCCGGCAGCACGAAGGCGAGCGATTGCAGGATGTAGTCGCGCTCGTCCGCCTCGCAGCGCACCGTGCCGGGATCGTCAACGCGGATATCCGTTGAACCGACCAGCACCTTGCCGAGATAGGGAAACAGGATGCAGATGCGCCCATCCTCGTTCTCGTAATAGATCATGTGGCCGTCGAGCATGTCGCGGAGTGACGGGTTGTCGATGATGAGATGCGAGCCCTTGGTGCCGCCCATCAGCGGCGCCGGCCGTGCCTCGCCTGAAAACAGCGTGGCATTCGCGATGTCGATCCAGCCGCCCGTCGCGTTGACGATCAGTCGGGGCTCGAGGGGCAGCGCCTCACCGGACAGGCCGTCGCGCAGGACGAAGCGACCGGCACCGGCTTCCTCGATCGTCGCATAGTTCAACGCTCCGGCATTCGCGCCGGCGGACAGGCCATCGCGCAGAAGCTCGATGCCGATGCGCTCGGGATGGCTGACCCAGGCGTCGTAATAGGTCGCGGAATTGCGGATCGACGAATTGAGCGCCGGCCATTTCGAGAGCGTCGCCCTGCGGCTGCGGAATTCGTGTTTCGGCATCAGGGCGCGCCTGCGCGTCAGAAAGTCGTAGATGCCAAGCCCCGCCTTGATGGCGATGGCGCCGCGACGACTGGGGCGGCGGGTAAGGCCGAGGAAGCGCACCACGCCATTGGCAAGGCCGGAAAAGGTGTCGAAGATCGGCACCGTGGTCGGCAAGGGCGCGACATAATGCGGGGCGTTGCGCAGCAGCCGGTCGCGCTCGACAAGCGATTCCTTGACCAGGCTGAACTCGCCGTTCTCGAGATAACGCAGGCCGCCATGAACCATGCGCGAGAGCGCCGCACTCGCGCCGGAGCAATAGTCCGCCTTTTCGACGAGCAGCACGTTGACGCCCTGCAGCGCCAGCTCGCGGAAGACGCTGAGCCCGTTGATGCCGCCGCCGAGGACGCACACGTCCACCTTCGGGCTCCGGCGGAGCCCGTTCAATGTCTCTGTCCGGTTCATGATGGCAGCCCGTTATCCGTCCATATCGGCCAGTTTTGCCGCCATACCGGCGTCGATGGCCGCAAGATCGTCGTGATCGAGCCGGAGCGTTCCGGCCCGTGCATTGTCGAGCGCCTGCGTCGGGTTTCGGGCGCCGCAGAGCGCAAAGGTCACGCCGGGCTGCGCCAGCGTCCAGGCGATCACCACCTGCGCGATGCTGGCGCCGTGCCGTTCCGCAACCGGGCGGATAGCATCGGAGAAATCCCTGGCCTTCTGCCTGTTCGCAACGGAGAAACGCGGATTGTCCTTGCGCTGGTCGTCGCCGGCAAAGACCCGGTCCGGCCCGATCGTACCCGAGAGCAGGCCGAGCGCCAGCGAGGAATAGCTGAGCGTCGCCACGTCGTTTTGAAGGGTGAGCGGCAGCAGGTCCGCCTCGATCTCGCGATCGATCATGCTGAACCGCTCCTGGATCGCATCGAGCGACCCGGTCTCAATGTATTTTTCCAGTTCCGGCCGGTTGACGTTGCTGGCGCCGATTGCCCTGATCTTTCCGGCTTTCTTCAAATCTTCCAGCGCCGCGACGGTCTCCTCGACGGGCGTCGTCGGATCCTGCCAATGGGTGATGTAAAGGTCGATATAGTCGGTGCCGAGCCGGCGCAGGCTTTCCTCGACCTCGTGGATGATTCCGTCGCGGCCGAGATAACGATGAACCGGCCTGCCGTCCTGATCGAAGAAATGCCTGCCCTTCCCCGTATGCCAGACGAGGCCGCATTTCGTGGCGATGGCGGCCTTGTCGCGGCGGCCGGCGATGGCCTTGCCGACGATCTCTTCCGAGCGGCCGAGACCGTAGGCCGGGGCTGTATCGATCAGCGTCACGCCGACATCGAGCGAGGCCTGGATCGCGGCGATGGATTCGGCCTCGTCCGTGCCGCCCCACATCCATCCGCCGATGGCCCAGGTGCCGAGGCCGACGGCCGAGGCCCTGACGCCGGAGCGTCCGATTTCACGGTTCAACTGTTCGCCGCTCATGCGGAAAGTCCTTCTTCGGATGCAAGGTCGAGAATGCGCGCGCCGGTTGCTTCGTCCGTGACGAGCGTGTCGAGATGGCCGCCGCGCAGCACGGAGAGGATGGAGCCGGCCTTGTTGAGGCCGCTCGCCACCCCGATCTTCGTCGGGATCGAGGCGAATTCCGTCAGCGTCAGTGAAACGAGCGCGCGGTTGAGGGCGTAGTCGCAAACCCGCCCCTCGCCGTCGAGCAGGTGGGCGAGCAGTTCTGCGCTCGCACCGGACTGTTCGATGGCATTGCGGTCCTCGCTGGAGGAGGGATGCAGGTCGTAATAGGTCGAATCCTGGCTGAGGATCGAGCCGATGCCGACCAATGCCACCTTGGCCTCGCGCGCCCGCTGAAAGACATCGGCGACGGAGCGCATGTTGATCAGCATCGCGCGCTGCGCGGCGTCGTCGGCAAAGAGCGGCGCGTGGATCTGCCAGGAGCGGCCGCCCAACCGGTCGGCCATCAGCGTCGAGACGTGGTTGACGTCGGTATAGTGTTTTCCCTGCACGCAGCCGGTCGCCGGGATGACCTCGACATCGTAACGGCGCGCGGCCTGCAATCCGGCGACGACGGCGCCGACACCCTTGCCGCCGGTGATGCAGATCGTGTCCCCATCGGCGATCTCCTCCAGAAGCAGCCGCGCCGCCGCCTCTCCCACCGCGAGCAGCGCGGTCTGCGGATTGTCCGAGACGGTCGGCACCACCACGGCGCGGCTGATGCCGCCGAGCGCCAGAAGCCGCTCCTCCATGTCCACCAGCGGCTCGACCGGCGACTTGATTTTGATCTCGACGAGGCCGAGCTGGCGGCCGCGCTTGATGAGGCGGTTGACGGTGGCATGCGAGATGCCGAGCTGATCGGCGATCTGCGCCTGAGTCAGGCCTTCCAGGAAGTGCAGGACGAGCGCCTGATGCATCTGGCGAGCGATGACGATTTCCTCGCGCGGGGCGGTCGTCTTGGGTTTCAGTTTGGCGATCGGCATATCAGCTGGCCTTCCGCTTGTGCATGAAATGATCGATGGAGACGGCGGCGAGCAGAATGCAGCCCTTGATCATGTCCTGCCAATAGACCGATACGTTGAGCAGGATGAGCGACGAGGTGACGAGCGAGAGCAAGGCCATGCCGAGGATGGCCCCGAGGACCGTGCCCGAGCCGCCGCTGAGCGAGGCCCCGCCGATGACGGCGGCTGCAATGATGTTCAGCTCCATGCCGGCGCCGAAAGTGGGTGTGGCGGCGCCGAAGCGGGACATGTAGATCACGCCGGCCACCCCTGCGAGGGTCGAGCACAGCACCGTCACCCAGAACTTCACCTGATTGGTCTTGATGCCGGAATAGAGCGCGGCCTTCTCGTTGCTGCCGGTGTAGAACACCTTGCGAAACGCCGTCGCCCGGCGCAGCAGGAAATCGAACAGGATGACGATGGCCACGAAGATCAGGATGACATAGGGCACGCCGTAGAAGGTGCCCTGCCCGACTTCCTTGAAGGCTGCCGGCAGCGTGAAGAGCGACAGCGGCGTGCCCTTGGTGATGATGAGGCAGAGACCGCGCACGATCACCATGGCCGCGAGCGACGTGATGAAGTGGTTGAGCCCGACGACCGTGACGAAGAAACCCATAGCGCCACCGATGGCACTCGAGGCGGCAATGCCGATCAGCGAGGCGGTCCACGGGTCGAGTCCGGCAAGGAAGAGCGAACCCGACAGTACCATCGCAAAGCAGACGACGGATCCGACGGCAAGATCAATGCCGCCGACGATGAGCAGGATCGTCATGCCGACGACGACGATGCCTTCGACCGAGAAGCTCATCAGCATGGCGCGAAAATTGCCGAGCGTCAGGAAGTGCGGCGAGGCGAAGCTCATGATCACGCCGAGCGTCAGGATGATCGCGATCAGCCCGGCCTCGCGCATCGAACCGATGCGCCTGAAGGACGATGTTTTCGGCGCTGCACCCGCCATCGTGTCGATTGCCATTTCCCGCTCTCCCAGTTTCTTCTCACGCGGCATGATCTGCCACCCGCGCCGCGCCGAGCCCCGAGGCAAGACGGATCACGGCCTCCTCCGACATCTCGTCAGCTCCCAGTTCGCCTGCGATGCGCCCCTCCCGGACGACCAGCACGCGATCGCAAAGACCGAGCAGTTCCGGCATTTCCGAGGAGATGACGACAATGCCGATGCCCGAGCCCGCAAGCTCGCGCAGCAGGCGATGGATTTCGGTCTTGGCGCCGACATCGATGCCGCGCGTCGGCTCGTCCATCAGGATGACCTTCGGCTTCACGGCCAGTTGCTTGGCGATCGCCACCTTCTGCTGGTTGCCGCCGGACAGCGATTTGACGGGCGCCTCGATACCGCCCATGCGAACAGCGAGCCGCCTTGCGAAATCCTCGGCCAGAGCCGCTTCGGCACGGCCATCGAGCAGGCCGGCGGCATTGGTCAGCGATTTCAGGTCCAGCACGGAAATGTGCTGCGCGATGGACATATCGAGGAAGACGCCGGAACCCTTCCGGTCTTCGGACAGGTAGACGATACCCGCCTTCACCGCATCGGAATAGGTGGCGATCTTCTGTACGGCGCCATGCAGCCGCACCATGCCTTCGGTACGAGGCCGCAGACCGCAGATACTCTCGGCGATCTCCGTTCGACCGGAGCCGATCAGGCCGCCTATGCCAAGGATCTCGCCATTGCGTAAATTGAAGCTGACATTCTGGAAGCGGGAGCCGTCGCCGATGCCGTCCACCTCGAGAATCGTTTCGACCGTCTTCTCGTCCGGCCGCAGCTTGTCGGGATAAAGCTGGGTGATCTCGCGGCCCACCATGCGGCGCACCACGTCGTCGGGCGTCACGTCCGAAATACGGTCCGTGCAGACATAGCGGCCGTCGCGGAAGACGGTCACACGGTCGCAAAGGCTGAAAATCTCGGCCATGCGGTGGCTGATATAGATGATCGATATGCCATTCGCCTTGAGATCGCGGATGATCGAGAAGAGCTGCTGCGCCTCGGTTTCAGTCAGCGCCGCGGTCGGCTCGTCGAGGATCAGCACACGGCAGTCGAGCGTCAGCGCCTTGGCGATCTCGACGAGCTGCTGGCTGGAAATCGGCAGATCGGCGACCTTGCGGCGAACATCGATGGCAGCGAGACGGTTCATCACGGCCTGCGCATCGCGCTCCAGCGCGCGGTAATTCATGAGGGGCGAGCGGCGGCGGTTCGTGGCCGCCATGAACATGTTTTCGGCAACCGTCGCATCCGGGCAGAGCGCGATTTCCTGATGCACCAGGCCGATGCCGAGCGACTGCGCGGCGGCAGGAGACGCGATACGCACCGGCTGGCCGTCGACGCGGATTTCGCCCGCGGTCGGCTGCAAGACGCCGGCGATGATGTTCATCAGCGTCGACTTGCCGGCACCGTTCTCGCCGCAGAGCGCATGGACCTCGCCGCGTTCGAGCGTGAAGCCGACATCCGTCAAAGCCTTCACCGCCCCGAAATGCTTGGTCACGCCATGAATGGTGAGCACCGGCTCCGCCATCGTCTTCCTCCCTCTCCCCGAAGCCCATCCGCGCCGCACGGCGCGGATGGCGTCTCTTGGGAGATTACTCCTCGATACCCTTGGTGCCACGGCGCTTCAGGTACTTGTCCCAGTAGAAATCGTCGGCATTTTCGGCCGTGACGATCGACAGGCCGTTGTCGACGACCGGGATGCTCATCGGGTTGAAGCCCGAGCGCTTGGCATCGTTCATCGGGTCGATCAATTCCGGGTGCTTGGCAAGCCACAGCAGCATGAAGCCCATGTAACCCTGCATGCCCTGGTTCGGGTTGATCGAGCCAAAGACTTCGCCGGCCTTGATCATGTCGAGAATATTGGCGTTGACGTCGGCGCACATGACGAGGACCTTGCCGCCGGCTTCCTTGTTGGCCTGCGCCGCACCGATCGCCGAGTTGGCTTCCGGCATGAAGACCGCGCCGAGGTTCGGGTTGGCCTGGATGAGGCTCGACAGGCCCTGATAGGCCTTGGTCGGATCCTGGTTGGAGGCCGCGCGGCCGACCAGCTTCATGTCGGGCCACTTCTCTTCCATGCGGGCGATGAAGGCGGCGATGCGCTTGTCGTGGTTGTCCTGCCCCGGATTTTCGAGGACGGCATATTCGCCCTTGCCGCCCATCTTTTCGGCGATCGCATCGGCCGCATAGGTGCCTTCGCGAGTATTGTCCGAGGTGATGAACGAGACGCGCTTGGAGAGCGGCGAGTCTGCGGCGAAGGTCACGACGGCCGTGCCCTGATCGATGGCGCGATTGATCGGCTCGATGAACGGATCGGAGTTCATCGGGTGCACGAGAATGCCGGCCGGGTTCTGCGCCAGCGCCTGGTCGAAGGTGGCGATCTGCTTGTTGACGTCATATTCCGGCGTGCCGGTATATTCCGTCTCGCAGCCGAGCTGCTGGCCCGCCTGCTTGAACATTTCATAGACCGGGAACCAGTATTCGACGCCCGAAACCATGACGTTCATGACGTATTTCTCGCCCGGCTTGCAGCGGAACGGGTTGTCCGTCTCCGCAGATGCCGTGCCGGCAAAAAGCGTTGCCGCAAGGACCGCCATGGCGGTCGAGCCGATAAATTTGCGCAAGTTTCCTCCTCGAGGCCGAAGCCCCTCCCAAAAGCCCGAGGGCGTCCCGAAGACGCCGCAGATCGCGTTGAAACCGAACTTCCTCCTCGAAGTCCGATGAAGGGCAATAGAGGCGAAGATGAAACGCATGTCAATATAATTCATCATATGAAATATATTTCAGACACTATAGACGAACCGCACTCATTGCGGGCCGCTGCAGTGCGGTCCTCGCAGAGACTGCGCCAGCGCGTGCACGCACATCCACTGTAGCTACCCCCGGACCCATACCTCACGAAAGGAAGGAGGACCGGGGACAGCCCTGGCTCGGTAAATCCCCTCTTGACTCTCGCAAATTGATGAACAAAACTGTTCAACAATCTTGTTGAGCAATATGGGAGGTTGATATGCTCGATCCATCGCGAATTCTCTCCGGACTATGCGCTGCCGGCACCGTGGCCGCGTCCCTGCTGCTGGCGTCCGCCACGATGCAGCCCGCGCAGGCCGCGCCGCTTCCGACGATCAAGGAGGGAACGCTTTCCGTCGGTTCGGACCTGACCTATCCGCCCTTCGCCTATCTGAAGGACGGCGCGCCGGCGGGCTTCGACGTCGAGTTCATGCAGGCGCTTTCCAAGCGCCTGGAGCTGAGCTCCGAGTTCATCGACACCCGCTTCGCAAGCCTGATCACGGGTATCCGGGCCAACCATTTCGATGTCGTGGCCTCCGCCCTCTACGTCACGCCGGAGCGGCAGAAGATCCTGAACTTCATTCCCTATCTCAAGGCCGGCTCTTCGCTGCTGGTGCTGAAGGACGCGACGTTCCGTCCTACCGGGGAAGCCGAATTGTGCGGCAAGGTCGTCGGCTCGATGCAGGGCGCGTCCTGGCTGCCCAAACTCAAGAAATTCTCGGACGAGCACTGCGCGGCGAACGGCCTCGGCGCCATCGAGACCCGCGAATTCGATACGGACGCCCAGGTCACGCAGGCGCTCCGTTCCCGTTCCATCGATGTCGAGTTCATGGACAATGTCGTGGCGGCCGAACTCCTGAAGAAGTTCCCGAACGACTATGAGGTGACGTCGAAGGATCTGATCTATCCGGTGCTGATCGGTGTCGCCGTCAGCCCGCAGAACAAGGACCTCTACGGCGCCGTCAGCGAAGCCTTCTCGAAGATGCGCCAGGACGGCAGCTATGCCGCTCTCGCCGAAGCATATGCCATGCCGACGGTGAGCGACGCGGACATCGAGAGCGTCACGTCCACCGCGCAGTAAATCCGTCTTCCAGGCGTATCGAAACGCCGGCCCGCGAGGCCGGCGTCCCCCTCTTATTTTCGAGCAGTTTCCCATGGGTTTCGACTGGCACTATACCGTTGGCCTTCTGGCCGATACCGATTTCTGGCTGGCGTCCTGGACGGTCGTGCAACTGAGTCTGGCGAGCTGGCTCGTCGCCGCCGTCGTCGGCTTCGCCCTCGCTCTTGCCAAGAGATCCCGGTGGAAGGTGCTGGCCCGCGCAACGCAGACCTATATCTGGTTCTTCAGAAGCCTGCCCCTGCTGGTCCTGCTCATCTTCATCTACAGCATGCCGCAGGTCTTCCCCGCGCTCCGGTCGGTCCTGTCGAACGCCTTCACGGCCGGCTTCATCGCCCTCGTCGTCAGCGAGGCGGCCTATATGGCCGAGATCCATCGAGGCGGGCTGATCGCCATACCGAAAGGCCAGGTCGAGGCCGGCCGCGCGCTCGGGCTCTCCTTTTTCGGGATACAGCGCCTGATCGTCATTCCGCAGGCGATCCGCGTCGCTCTTCCCGCCCTCGCGAACGAGCTCGTGACGATCGTGAAGCTGACCTCGCTCGTCTCGGTCATCTCGCTTGCGGAAATCCTGCTTGTCGGCCAGCGGCTCTACACCCAGAACTTCCTGATCCTCGAGACGCTCACGGCCGTCGCCTTCTATTACATCCTTATCGTCACGATCTTCGATCGCAGCATCACCTTTCTCGAGCGATCGGCTGACGTGAACCGGCTGGGACAGAAGGCCCAGCCGCTCTCGGAAGGGGAAGTCGCGGCGAAGATCGCGCGCTTCACCGCCCGGCCGGCCTCCAGGCGCCAGCCGGCGGACATTCCGGCGCTGGAGGCGAAGGGCGTCCACAAGGCCTTCGGCGACCTGCAGGTTCTCAAGGGCGTCGACCTGACGGTTCAGCCAGGCGAGGTGATCTCGATCATCGGCCGCTCCGGTTCCGGCAAGACCACCTTCATCCGGACCTTGAACGGACTGGAGCACATGGATAGCGGCTCGGTGCGCCTGCATGGCGAGCCCTTCATCTCCGCCGGGGCGTCCGCGTCGGGTGCCCACCTGTTCAAGGAGGATTTCCGGCTGATCCGCGATGTCGGCATGGTCTTCCAGAGCTTCAACCTGTTCAACCACCGCACCATCCTCGACAATGTCCTGCTCGCCCCGCTCTACCATGGTCTCGGCACGCGCGCGGACCTTGAGGCCGAAGCCTTCCACTATCTGGCGAAAGTCGGCATGGCCGCGCATGCCCGCAAATATCCCCACCAGCTTTCGGGCGGCCAGCAGCAGCGCGTTGCCATCGCGCGCGCCCTGATGATGTCGCCGAGCATCATCCTGTTCGACGAGCCCACCTCCGCGCTCGACCCGGAGACCGTGGACGAGGTCCTGGGCGTCATCCGTTCCCTGGCAGGCGACGGCGTCACGATGGTGATCGTCACGCATGAGATGAATTTCGCCTTCGATGTGTCCGATCGCATTTTGTTTATGGAGCAGGGCAAGGTGATCTGCGACGATACGCCCGCGAACATCAAGGCGGGCCTGTATCCTCAGCTCAGGACCTTCTTGAAGAACCTGACAAACTGAGATCCGACATGACCGAAACCGCTCCAAACGAACCAGCTTTCATCCGGGTTGCGAATGAAATCCGCAACAGCATTCTTTGCGGACGGATCCTGAGCGGCGCCGCCCTGATCGAGGCCGAGCTGATCGACGTCTATAACGTATCCCGCAACACGCTGCGGGAATCCCTGCAATTGCTTCGCCAGCAGGGGCTGCTGTCGCAGGAGCGCAACAAGAGCGTTCGGGTCAAGCGCCTTTCCGCGGCCGAACTGAAGGACATCTTCATCGTGCGCCGCGTCGTCGAACTGAGCGCGCTGCGCGGCCGGCAGTCCGTGCCGGCCGACTGGCTGCAACGGCTCGGGGACCTCACGCGTGAAGGCACGGGGGCCATCGAGCGGGCCGACTGGCAGGTCGGGGCAACGACGAGCCTGCGCTTCCATCAGGAAATCGTCGCCCTTCATGGCAGCCCGATCTTCGACCAGATGTTTTCGCTCCTCGTCACCCAGTTGCGCCTCGTCTTCGTGACCGGGGCGCAGGAGCGCGCATTCCAGGAACCGTGGCTGATGAGGGAAACCGAAATCCACGGACTTCTGGCCGAGGGCCGATACGAGACCGCCGCCGACCGCCTCGAGATCTATCTCGCCGATGCCGAGGCGATGCTAATGACGCTGATGTAGAATGAGAAACGTGACCGACATGCCAAACGCGCCGACCGACCCTCGTTCCCCGCACGCCAAATTTGCGGCTGCCATCGCGGACTATCAGGCCCGCTCCTGGCAGGGCCAGGCGATTTTTCTTGCGGAACGCTTCACCGACGCGGGCGAAGAGCTGGCCGATTGGGAACGCCTTCGGCAGGAAGAGGCCTCGCTGCCGCCGCTTGCGGGCCTGACGATGACGGCGAAGGCCTGTTTCGACGTCGAGGGGTGGCCCACCAGCTGCGCATCGAGAGCATTGGCGGGCTCACCGGCGGCAACGCAAACGGCGCCCATGGTCGCCCGACTGCGCACTTGCGGCGCGACCCTTGTCGCGCAGACCAACATGACGGAATTCGCCTATGGCGCCCTTGGCCTGAACTTGGCCTTCGGCACGCCCCGCACGCCGCTCGATGCGACGGGAGAGCGGGTGGCGGGAGGGTCCAGTTCCGGAGGGGCGGTCGCCGTTGCGCGGGGATATTGCGATATCGCGGTATGCTCGGACACCAGCGGCTCTGCCCGTATCCCCGCGGCGTTCTGCGGCGTCGTGGGCTTCAAGCCCAGCCGTGGCCGCTATTCGAGCGACGGCATGAAATGGCTGTCGACGTCCTTCGATGTGCCCGGCCTCATAACCCGCTCGGCGGACCTGTGCCGGATCGTCGATGCGCTCCTCGCGCATGGGGAAATCTCCGAGCCGGAGCCCACGCCGTTTCGTCTGGCCATCCCAGCCTTCTACAAGGAAGCCACCATCGACGCGGACGTCCGCGACACCTTCACGCGCTGCATGAACGCCCTGGCGGATGAAGGCGTGGAGATCACGGAAATCCCGCTCCCGAGTCTGCAGTCGGCGACTCGGATCACCGTCGAGGGGCGGATCATCGGCTATGAGGCCTACAGGTACCACGAGGCGCTCCTGAAGGCTGCGGAACATCTCTACGACCCGTTGATCGCGATGCGCCTCAGGCAGGGGGCGGAAGCGCCCGAAGGCGAATATCGCCGGGCGCTCGTCGAGCTGGACACATGCCGGAAACAGTTCGACCGGGAAATCGAGGGCTTCGACGCGTTCGTGCTGCCGACGGTGCCGATGATGCCGCCACGCGCCAGCGACCTTGACGAGCAGTCTCGCTATCTCGCGATGAACAGCCGTTCCTTTTCCCTCACCGAATTCGCAAACCGGCTCGACCTGCCGAGCGTCACGCTGCCCGCCGGCGGCCTGCCCGTCGGCATGATGCTGACGGGCGCCCGCGGCGCCGACGACAAGCTCCTGGCCATCGCCGGGATGCTTGAACCGGTCCTTGCGAAAGCCATCCGAAACCCCCTTTGAAAAACCAGGAGTTTGAAATGATCGTCGTCACCTCACAGGAAATGGCAGGATCCGCACGGGATGTCTCCGGGCCGGGCTGGCAGAGCAAGCGCATGATCGTGCGCGAGCACGGCATGGGCCACTCGGTGCATGAAACCCGTGTCCTCGAAGGCGCCGAACTGCATCTTCACTACAAGAACCACTTCGAAAGCAACTACTGCATTTCGGGTGAGGGCGAAGTCGAGCATAAGGTGACCGGGGAAGTGTTCCCGATCAAGCCGGGCACGATCTATTCGCTCAACGAAAACGATCCGCACATCCTGCGCGCCACGAAAGGCGACCTGCTGCTCGTCTGCGTCTTCACGCCGCCTCTTTCCGGCAACGAAACGCACAAGGCGGATGGAAGCTACGCAAGCGAATAGAGGAATCCGTCGCTCTAAAGGTCAGATCCTCAAATCACCTTCGAGACACAGCGACGAACCTCGATAAATCCTGCACCACGCTCGCAGGCCCGGCATAGAAAAGGCTATGCCGGGCCTGCGCCGGGAACGAAGGACCGCGATGATCTCCTTGCCCTTGCGTGCGGCCATCCTTGCGGGAGGCAAATATTCAATCAAGGAAGCTCGATTTCAGAGTTCGACAATTGCTCAAACACCCTCGACATACGCGCGGCAATTTGCTCCGCGCGAGCCCTGCTCAAGCGATCGGCTTCTTCGACATTCCTCTCGACGATTGCCGTAATGATAGCGGAGTGGTCATCAAGGACGATGGGCAATTCAGCAGTCCTCGAATTGGGGCGGTGCCAGTGCCATAACCGTTGCTGCTTGGTGAGAAGGCGAGAGAGAAGCCATGAAAAGTGAGAATTTCGGCCAACAGCCGCGATCTTTTCGTGAAACGCGGCATTCGCACCAATCACCCGGGTAGTGTTGCCTGTTGCGAGCGCATTTCGAAGCGCACCGGCACTGATCTCCAAAATGGAAATATCGTGCGGCAAGTAATTTTCCGCGGCGCATCGGGCGGTGACGCGAAGCATCAGTATGAAGGCTTCGTAATATTGAGGAATCGTGGACATGTCGATTGCCGCAACCGTAGGCGCACGATGAGGCTGAATATCTACCAAGCCTTCGCAGGCCAATCGCACAAGTGCCGCTCTAATCGGCGTCCGGGACAAGGAAAACCGACGAGCCAGATATTCCTCGTCAATCGGCGCGCCCGGGCCTAGCGCGACGTCGATTATGTCGTGCTTGAGGCATTCATAGACAAGTTCAACGCCACGGCCTCTCGCCAAATTAGCAAGAGCGCTATACCCAGTATCCACTCGCGAAAATCCACTTCTCCCTGCAATGGATATAATATACAAGACTGCCTTTATCGGGTAAAGGATGCGAATGGCCGGCGCTGGAGATTGGTGTCGTCCCCAATGCCTTTGCAATAAGACGAGCTTCGTTCAGCCCCGCCCAAACGGACAGGCGGTACCGACCTTGAAAGCTTATCGACGCCACGCGGGCAAACTCTATGAGATGAAGCAAAGCGAGGTCGCGCGGCAGCGCGCCGATATCGGAATGGTGTTCCAGAACTTCAATCTGTTTCCGCACATGACCGTTCTGGAAAACATCATCGAGGCGCCCATAGGGGTGCGGAAGATCGCCAGGTCGCAGGCGACCAGCGAGGCGATGGAACTCCTGGGCAAGGTCGGACTGGCCGAGAAAGCCTCGGCCTATCCCAGGACGCTTTCCGGTGGCCAGCAGCAGCGTGTCGCGATTGCCCGCGCACTGGCGATGCGGCCCAAGCTCATGCTTTTCGACGAGCCGACGAGCGCGCTCGATCCGGAACTCGTAGGGGAAGTCCTCCTCGTCATGCGCGCGCTGGCAGACGAGGGGATGACGATGATCGTCGTCACCCACGAACTGGGCTTCGCACGCGACGTGGGCGATCTGGTCGTCTTCATGGACGGTGGTGTCGTCGTGGAACAGGGCAGCCCTGAAGAACTCTTCTCCAATACGAAGACCGCCAGGGCGCAATCCTTCCTCAGCCGCATCCGGTAGAAGCGGAAGGCTTATGCGGCGGACTGTCCCGAAGCCTCGGCGGCCTGGTGTTTCTCCAGCAGGTCGACAAGCACGACACGGACATGGTCGATGTGTTCCCACATCAGGGCGGCCGCCTCATCGAACTTGCGCTCCTCGCAAAGCCGGAGAAGCTCGTTGTGTTCCCTGACGGCCCGCTCCGGATCGCCCTTGATATTGGACAACTGGAATCGCGTGTGACGGTCACATTCCTGCAACAGGGTCTGAACCGTCGCCATCATTCGCGGGCTGTCGGCGTGACGGTAGAGGACCATATGGAATTCCGTGTTCAGCTCGTTCCAGCTTTCGCTGTCCTGATTGGTGATCGAATCCGTGTAACGAGCGAGGATCTTCCTCAGGCTTTTGAAGTCGGCGGGCTTCAGCAGCGGGGCCGACCGCTTCAGCAGGAACGGCTCCAACAGTGTCCGCATGTTGAAGAGTTCTTCGATCTCCTTTGCGGACAACTCGACGACGATGGCGCCCTTGTGGGGAAGGATTTTCACCAGCCCTTCGCTTTCGAGCTGTACGAGCGCCTCGCGGATCGGGATACGGCTCATACCGCATTCGGCTGCGAGTATATCCTGCTTGAGTTGAGCTCCCGGCTGAAACCGTCCTGCGAGAATCCTGTCGCGTATCACTTCCGCGGCCGCCATCGCCATGGTTTTATGACTCAGGCTTTTTCGAGCATTTGACACATTGCAATCCTTATTCTGCGCCGGCGATTTTATACGAATTCTGTATTGAGAGCAGCACTCCCTACACGGTTTTCAAGAATTTTTCGCCGTGATTGTCGCCCGGAACCACTGCCTCGCCTCCCGCTTTGGAAAGTTCACGAGGCACGGAGCATCCTCGCATCCCGGACCGCATCACCACCTTTTTGCAAGAAAAGCGTTGCCAATCCTTTTCGCATATTTTATACAATTAAACACTGGTTTTTCAGAGGATTGACGCCACAATGCAGCCGAACGGTATTATCTCCGCGATCATCACACCCTTTTCTTCCGATGGTGAATCCGTCAACGAAAGCGAACTCCGCGCGATTGTCGAAAGCGGCATCACAAGCGGACTGGGCGGCATCGTTCCCTGTGGAGGCACGGGGGAATTCGCGACGATGTCACCCGACGAACGGCGCAGGGTCGTAGAGATCGTCGTCGAGCAGGCGGGCAAGCGAACGTCCGTCATGGCCCAGATCGGCGCGAATTCCACGCGCGAGGCGGTCGCCCATGCGAAACATGCGGCAAAGGTCGGCGCGGATGCGATCATGCTGGCGACGCCCTATTACGAATCCATCGATTTTGACGGCGTTCGCCGCTACTTCCATGATGTCGCCGCGGCGAGCGACCTGCCGATCTGCATCTATAATTTCCCGCCGGCAATGGGCATCAGGTACGATGCGGATCGCGTCCGGACGCTCGTCGGGGAAATTCCCAGCATCAAGTTCATGAAGGATTCGAGCGGCGACTTCGCCTTGCTCGACAGCCTCATCAACAGCGGCACGGGCGTGCAGCTCTTCGCCGGCGAGGACGTCCTGGCGTTTCCCGCATTCCTGCAGGGATGCGCCGGCGTCATCAACGGCGCCGCCAACTTCCTCACCCCCGCATTCGTTAAGATGCTGGATGCCTCCAATGACGGGCAGTACGAGGATGTCATGACGACCTGGCGGAAGATCAATCCCCTGATCTCCGAGGTCATCGGCGGGCACTACAACGGCGGCGTCAAGGCGGCCGTGGCTGCGCTGGGCTTCGATGTCGGCCCGATCCGCGCGCCTTACAACAGCCTGTCACAGGAAAAAACCGAGCGGATCCAGGCGATCGTCAAATCCATGGATCCCGCACTTCTCAACACGCCGAAAACCGCCCGCTAGGAGAAATGCCATGAAGCTCAAGGTTGTTGACGCGCATTCGTCCGGCGCACCGTGCAGAACGGTCATCGGCGGATTGGAAGACCTGGGCATCGTCGGAAGCACGATGCTCGAGAAGAAGAAGTACATCGAACAGAACCATGACTGGCTGCGAACCTCGTTGCTGCAGGAGCCGCGTGGCTTTCCCGCCGTCAATGCCGATCTGGTGCTGCCGCCCTGCAATCCCGATGCCGATGTCGGCCTCGTGATCATCAACCAGCGACCGATCTATCCCGTCATGTCGGGCGGCAATATTCTCTGCTTCACGGCGGCGATCCTGCATGCGGGCGTCGTGCCGATCGACAATGACAATCCCGTTACGATCGTGCGCGTCGATACGCCGGCCGGGCTCGTGATCGCCAAGGCGGCCTGCCGCGACGGCCTCGTCGAATCGGTGTCCGTGGAGAACGTCCCGTCCTATGCGACGCATCTCGACACGGAACTCCATGTCCCCGGTATCGGAAACCTCACCGTCGACGTGGCCTATGGCGGAATGTTCTACCTGATCGTGTCGGCAAAACAGCTCGGTCTGAAACTGGTGCCCGAGAACGCGGCGGACATTTGCGAGATCGGCGAGCGGATCCGTGCGGCCGCCGTTACGGCGATCAAGGTGGACAATCCGGCCAGCACCGGCATGAGCGTGGTCGATGCGGTGATGATCTACGACGAACCGCATTCGCCGGAAAATCATGGCCGCTCCGCCGTCGTCATGCCGATGCTTCCCGGTGCGCCGACCTTCGCCACGGGCGCGAACGCACTTATCGATCGCTGCCCCTGCGGCACCGGCACCTCGGCGCAGATTGCCGCCCTGCATGCCAAGGGCAAGCTCAGGGTCGGCGAAGATTTCCGGCAGGAAAGCATCATCGACGAGGTTTACATCGCAAGGCCCGTTCGTGAAATCGAGGTCAACGGCAAGCCGGGGATCGTTCCCGAACTGGTGGGCACCGCTCATGTGATCGCTGAATCGGTCATCCACATTTCCGAACGGGATCCCCTGCGGCACGGCTTCAAGGTCGGCGACATGTGGCCGGGCCGGGTGCCGTCCTCACCCCCGACTTTCGGCGCGAAAGGGTAAGTTCAGTCACCCCTTTCCAAATACCCATCAAGCAACCGGCGGCCGTCAAGGCCGCCGGTTTTGTTTGTCGCTCGCATCCGATGCGCAGGCTTCCGACATGCTGCGCGTCTCCAGGACGCGTAGGGTTGGAGCGGCCCAGAAGGAACGCTTGTCGCCTCTCGTTCAAACACAAAAGGCTCCGGCGGATGCCGGAGCCTTTTGCGTCGATATCGGAGGGATCAAAGGGTCCCGGCCTTGAAGTCGTTCCAGATCTGGACGCGCCGCTCGATATCTTCCGGCGGGCTGAAGACCGAGAGCTTTTCCCAGAAGCCGGGCGTATCCTGATCCAGAATGGTCGTCTTGTGCAGGACCTCGTCGCTCAGTCCGGCCTTGCGTGCATCGGCCGTGCTCAGGACGCCGTTGGTCTGGGCTGATGCGACGAACCGCGCCTGCCAGTCCGGTGCGAGAATGTCGCTGATAAACTGATACGAGGCATCACGTTCGCCGCGCGGCGTCACGGCCGCATTGTCGATCCAGCCCAGAGTACCTTCCTTGGGGAAGGAATAGCCGAACTTGTTCTGGCCATCGGCATTGAGCGTGAAGACCGAGTTGACCACCATGCAATAGCCGACCAGAGCATCGCCGGCGGCGAAGATGGCGGTCTGGTCACTCGGACCACGGGAGATCGACCCGACTTGCGGCCGCAGTTCCTTGAGCGCTTCGACGACGGCTGCGAATTCGTCCTCGGTCAGGTTATAGGGGTCCTTTGCGCCCGCCTTCATGGCGATCATCGGGATCGTCGCATAGCCGTCGTCGAAGAGATTGACCTTGCCTGCGAAGCGCTTGTCCCAAAGCGCGTTCCAGGTGTCCATGCCCTCTTCGCCGACGCTGCGGGCAAACATCAGCGGCTGAACGCCCCAGTTGTACGGAATGCCGTAGATCTTCCCGTCGATGGCGTTGCGCTTCTCGAAATTGAAGCCCTTCGCGACGTAGGACGCATTCGGGATTTTCGACACGTCGAGCGGAGCGATGAAGTTGCTGTCGACATGGCGCTTCAGGTTTCCGGAATCGACGATGATGACGTCGGGCTCGATCGAGCCGGCCGCCATCTGGGCGTACATCTCGTCAGCCGAGCCGGTGAGCACGACATTGACCTCAATGCCGGTCTTTTCGGTCCATTCCTTGATCCACGGATCGAGATGATAGGTTTCCCAGGAGAAAACGGTCAGCTTGTCCGCGGCGCGGGCCGATCGGATGATGCTGGGCGCCGCGAGCGTCGCAAGCGCAGCGCCCGACAGTTTCAGCATCGAGCGTCGCGGCATGATCAATGTTTGTTTCAGGTCCATTCTCCATCTCCTCTGGTTTGGTTACTACGCTTCACGAAAAGCCGTGCTCACGCTTTCGGCTTTCCTCCGGGCATTTCCGGTCGACCGATACGGCGCCCTATCGAGACCGCGGGAAGAACGCTTCCTTGGGAGAAACCCTGATCCCGATCGTCTTGACTTCCATGAATTCATCGAGACCGGCCTGCCCCTTCTCCCGGCCAAGGCCGCTGGCCTTGTAGCCGCCGAACGGCAGCTGCGGCTTGCCTTCCAGGCTCGTGTTGATTTCGATCGTGCCGGTGCGGACACGTTGAGCGACCTGAAACGCCGTCTGGATATCCCGGGTCCAGACGCTTCCGGCCAATCCGTAGTCGGACTGGTTGGCCAGGCGGATCGCATCCTCGACCGTATCGAAGCGCGTGACCGTCAGGACGGGGCCGAAGACCTCGTCCCTGAAAATCGACATGCCGGACGTCACGCCGTCGAGGATGGTGGGAAGATATGTCTGTGCCGGGGCGCCCGGAAACGCCGCCTGCCCCACGACCTCGCCGCCACATACGACCGTCGCTCCTTCTTGCCTCGCTCCCTCCACATGACCGTGGACAAGCGTGAGGTGCGCGGGCGAAATCAGCGGCCCGATATCCGTTTCCCGATCGCGGAGGTTTCCGAGATTCAGCTTACGGGCGCGCGCCGCAAGCTTTTCGACAAAGGCGTCGGCAATCGCTTCTTCCACGAGGAGGCGCGAACCGGCACAGCACACCTGTCCCTGATGCATGAAGATGGAAAACAGGACGCCGTCGGCGGCTGCGTCCAGGTCTGCATCGGCGAAGACGACCGCGGCGGATTTTCCACCGAGTTCAAGGGAAATACGCTTGAAATTCACATGCTGGCCCTTGAGGATTTCCCTGCCCGTTCGCGTGGAGCCGGTGAAGGAAACAAGCTCTATATCCGGGCTTTCGGAAATCGCGCGTCCCACCGGGTCGCCATATCCCGTCACCACGTTCAAGACCCCGTCAGGAATGCCGGCGGCCTGGGCGAGACGCGCCAGTTCCAGTGCCGTGCCGGAGGTGAATTCGGACGGCTTCACGACGACCGAACAGCCGGCCGCCAGCGCGAGCGGTACTTTCTGGGCGAAGATGATCGTCGGAAAGTTCCACGGAACGATCGCGCCGACGACGCCGATGGGTTCCTTGACGACGAATGCGTTGAGACCGTCCCCGACATCCATGAAGGCCTGACCGGCGATATTCTGCGCCATGGCGGCGGCGTAGGAAATAAGCTCGACCGTGCCTTCCACATCGCCTTTCGCGACGCGATAGATCTTGCCGGCCTCCTCGATCTCGATGGCGATGAGCCGCTCTGCCGCCTGCTCCACAAGCGCGGCCCATTTGCCGAGAATCTTCGCCCGTTCGGCTCCCGGCTTACGCGACCATTCGCCGCTTTCGAAGGCGGCTTTGGCGTTTTCGATCGCATTTTCCGCATCCCGGACCGTTCCCTCGGCGAACTGCGCGACGACCCTGCCCGTTTCCGGGTTCACCCTTTCGATGAACGTGATGGAATGAACCTCCTTGCCGCCGATCCAGTGCCCGTAAGAACGCGGCATTTCATAGCTAATCTCAGGATTCTGCATCACATTTCTCCGATGGAATTCAATTGTCGAAGCCTATTATATACTTTATACAATTTTTCGCAACAGGCGACAGGACCAAGATGCGCAGCTCACATTCCAGGTGCGCTTGCGCCGCCAGAGCGAAAAACCCCTTGCCTTTCGTATAAAATATCCAATAATGCCAGGACGTCAACTGTTCCCATCCGATGGAGATGACATGAAGCCCACGCCGAGCCCTTCCGCAGAAGAGTACGATGTCCTGGTGGTCGGCGCCGGCCCCTCGGGCGCCATCGTTTCCCACACGGTGGCTTCCGCCGGCCTCAAGGTCGCGTGTCTCGAGCAGGGCGACTGGACCAGCCCGTCCGATTACCCTGCGAATTTCGACATGTGGGAAGTCGTCGCGCGTGCCCACTGGCAGACGGAACCCAATCTGCGAAAGAATCCGGCGGACTATCCGATGGAGCTTTCCGAGACCGACCTTCCACCATCCATGTACAGCGCCGTCGGTGGGTCGACGATTCACTTCGGTGCCCTTTGGCCCCGGCTGACCGCTTCGGATTTCCGGGTCCGCACGCTTGACGGGGTATCGGACGATTGGCCGATCACGTATCAGGACCTGGCGCCATATTACGATCGCGTCGACAATTTCATCGGCGTTTCGGGACTTGAAGGTGACACCGCCTATCCCGACGGGCTGGCCCCTCCCCTCCCTCCTCACCCGCTCGGCAAGACGGGCCTGAAGACGGCCGAAGCCTTGAACGAGCTCGGCTGGCATTGGTGGCCCGGCGCGAACGCCATTCCAACGCAGAAGCACGGTTCGCTTGCCGCCTGCGCGCGATGGGGGACATGCGTGCAAGGATGTCCGGAAGGGGCGAAGGCATCGTTCGATCTTGCCTATTGGCCTGCGGCCATCGCAGCAGGCGCCAAGCTGATCACGGGCGCGCGGGTGTATGAGATCACGACCGATGGCGACGGCGCCGTAACCGGCGTGAACTGGATCGGCAAGGACGGTCGCCAGCACACGCGGGCAAAATATGTCGTCATGTGCGCGAATGGCATCGGAACAGCCCGGCTGCTGCTGCTTTCCAGATCGGAGAAGCATCCCTCGGGCCTGGCGAATTCCTCGGGCCTCGTCGGCAAGAACCTCATGCTGCATCCCAATTGCTGCGCGATGGGATACTATGACGAAGATCTCGAGACCTGGCGGGGTCCCTTGGGCGCCGTGATCAGTTCGATGGAATTCTACGAGACCGACAAGTCCCGCGGCTTCGTCAGAGGCTCGAAAATGCATGCGTCGACGGCACCGGGGATCATCCTGAACGGGATCGATCCCCATCGCTCCCTGCCGTTCGATCAGCTCTGGGGCGAGAGCTTCCATCAGGTCATCCGAGACGCATGCAACACAATCCTGTGGGCTGCGAATATCGAGGACCTCCCCGAGGAAACGAACAGGGTCACCATCGATCCCCATCTGACGGATGGAGACGGCATTCCTGCGCCGAAGATCGAATATCGCTTCAGCGAAAATACCCTTCGCATCCGGGATTTCACGCTCGACCGCATGGTCGAGGCACACAAGGCCGCGGGCGCGAAGAAGGTCATCGCGATCGCGGAAATGCCGGGCGAGCCCGGTCATCTTCTGGGCACCGCCCGCATGGGAGCGGACCCCAAGTCCTCGGTCGTCGACCCTGACGGCCGCGCCCATGACGTGCGTAACCTGCTGATCGCCGACGGCAGCATTTTCGTGACGAGCGGATCGGCCAATCCGACCAGCACCATCTGCGCGCTGGCGCTGAAAATCGCGGAAAACCTCGTGAACGTCGTCAAGAGCGAAGGATATGCCGATGTCCGTGCAAACTGAAAAGCCCGCCGCCATGCGACTGAGTGTTTCGCATATGAAGCGTCGCCCAAGACGGGCATTCACGGAACAGGAGGCCGGCGTCCTGCGGCTGGTCGCCGATACGCTGATCCCGGCAAAAGGCTCTTACCGGAGCGGGAGTTCCGTCACCGGCTTCATCGATCTGGCAACGCGGGCCACAACTATTCTCGATGCAAAGTTTGAAATGCTGGAAGCGCTTCTTGCCGAGCTCGGAAATGTCCCTCCCGGCTCCATGTGGCAGTATCTGGAGGAGCTCAACCGCGCGAGATTCGACGCGTTCTATACACTGTCGCTCATCATAGCTGCCGCATATCTGAATTCGCCGGAACTCAAGAGCGAACTCAACTACCCGGCCCCTCATCAGAACCCCGCCGGGATGTTCGAGATCGCCGATGAATTGTCGAGTGGAATTCTCGATCCGGTGATCGAACGCGGGCCTGTTTTCGTATCGGCCGACTGAAGTTCAGCCAGCAATCGTGATGGGGAGAAGAAGATGAAATCGACGTCTCACGGCAGCCAGCCTCTCACTCCGGGCATGAGCGTTGCGTTGGGATTTTTCTCGATGAGAAGCCTGTTCGGCCTGGCCGGGCTGGCCGCCCTAGCGGCACTCGCGATGAGCACGCTGATCTGATCTCTCTTCGCAAATGTTGCCGTCGCTTCTGAAAGAAAACAAATACAGGAACCGCCCATGAAACTTCTCGTGCCCATCAAGCGTGTTGTTGACTACAACGTAAAGATCCGTGTGAAGGCGGATGGCTCGGGTGTCGAGCTTGCCAATGTGAAGATGTCGATGAACCCGTTCGAC